>Ga0049083_10000002_pt1 | contig 60525 bp, 42 predicted proteins | sample GreLakmeMI27MSRF_FD_66719 | JGI IMG/M metagenome (GOLD analysis project Ga0049083, IMG submission 66719) | Freshwater lentic microbial communities from great Laurentian Lakes, MI, USA - Great Lakes metaG MI27MSRF | ecosystem: Environmental > Aquatic > Freshwater > Lake | place: Great Lakes...
GTTATTACTCAAATTACATATGAATTTATAGGAATATATAAAGATCAGAAGTATAGTTTAATGGGTACACTATTAATACCAGAAGCAAAAAGCAATGCTCATAAAATAATAACTAAAGATTATAGACATTTAATTAAACAAGAAATTCTAGATTATATTATTGAAAATGTATCAGAAAGACAAGTTGAAGCAATGAAATCTTTAATAGTGCAAAATTTAAAAGGAACCAAAATTATATCTAAAATATTTTGGGATTAATAAATAAATCATATATTTGTACAAACATTTAAAAGAAACCAAAAATGACAAAGACTAAATTACCAAAAGAAGTAGATGCTGAAGTTAAAAAATTAACAGCTGAAGAATTACAAAAACTTGTTGAAGTTCAACAAAAAATTAACAGTATTACCTTAAATTTAGGAAATGCTGAATTAGCTAAACAAGCAATGATTTCACAATATTCTGAAGTAAGAGCAGAATGGGAGGGTATTGCAAAAAATCTTGAGGACAAATATGGTCAGGTAAATGTTAATTTAGCTGACGGAACCATATCTCCAATGGAACCAGTTGGAAACCCTTTAGGGTAAACTTTATACATGAATATTTTATATAAAAAAATTTTATAACTAAATTTTATTGTTTGGTTATAAAATTTTTTGTATATTATAACTATATAGAGCACAATAAACATTTGCGTTATAGTAAAATAAGATATTTATGATTCCAACAAATTCAAGTATTTCAACTAACGGATGTGATAGTATATCATCCAATTGTGTTATTTGGCAAGGTCCAGATATCAGTTGTATCAACCTATGTAATGGAGATACAATTAGTGAAGTAACAGCTAAGTTAGCTGAATTGGTATGTGACTTAATTGAGGAAGGTGTAACATCTAATCCTCTTTTAACAGGTTTAAATTTAACTTGCCTTAATATACCAGGTACAACTCCTACCACATTAGTTCCTGTTTTACAGGCAATGGTGGTTGCAATATGTACTAAGAATGGTAGTGATTTGCCTCCGGCATCATACGTTCAAAATAATCTTCCAATAATGACGTTACCTTCATGTTTGATCTATGATGATCCTACAACAGGTAATCCCGTAACACAATTACGTTTAGATTTATTTGCTTCAAAAATAGCAGAAAGAGTCTGTAGTATACTTACAAGCATATCATATATTCAAACTACATTAACTAATTATAATACAAGACTTAGAGTTTTAGAAACATGTGTATTACCATGTTCAGGTTCTGTTGCAGAAACCCAGGTTGTACCAACATGTATTATTAATGTAGGTCAATTAACAAGTGTATCAGTTTTATTGCTTGCTTTAGAAGCAAGATTTTGTGCATTAGAAACAGCAGTAGGTTTACCTGCTGCAATTAATCTTGCTATTAGTCAGGGTTCATGTATATTATCAACTACAACAACGTTAGCAAATTCAGCAGTAACATATGGTTCAATAACTGGATGGAATAATACTCCAATAAATTTAGCACAAACTACACAAAATATATGGTCTGTGTTATGTGATATGTATGATGCTATTTCAAGTATTCAAACTAGGTGTTGTCCTTCAGGTTGTGATGGTGTACTTTTTGGATATACAACCTCAAACATATTAGCCAGCAATGGTACAATTTCAGGCTTTAATTTTAACTTCCAAAATACGGTAACGGATACAGGTTGTATTATACCTCTAGGTTTTAATGATTGTGCAGGTAGTACAGTAATTACAATTACAGATAGTTTGAATGTTTCAGTTACAAATACAGTTAGTGTAACATCATTACAAAATTCAGCGGGTGGTGTTACAATATCAATACCTTCTTTAAATACATTTGGTCCTTTAACTACTCGTATAGCATTTTGTGTTACAAATGGTACTGATACATGTAATAATACAATAGTAAAAGCAGTTCCTGGAGTTATACCTTGTCCAACTGATCCTACTGTAGGTAATATTACAGCTACTGGGGCATCAGTATCATTTGGAAATAATTTGGGAAGTACTGCCGTTTATATTATAGACATTATTAATAATGCAACAAGTGTTGTTACGGCAACATATACACAAAATTCTCCCGGTACTTCAGTATCACATGTATTTACAGGTTTAGCAACAGGTGTACTATATAATGTTAGAATTACTGTTCAAATTGGTGGTCAAACTAAAATATGTACTAATACAGTATCATTTACAACATCACAAACAATAGTACTTACTGCTTTTGACTATATCATTGTAACTTATCAATATGCGCCACCTCTTGGTCAAGATTATGATTTAGATACACTTACTACTTTTAGATATCCAAATGCTACATTAGCAGGATCTAGTTCTAGTAATACTACAGGTTATGTAGCAGGTACAGGAGTTGTTGGTTGTGGAACACCATCACCAGGCAATGTAATACCTACTTCTGGAGCTAATATGAATACATCTTATCTTTTCTGGGGTGGGGATGATGAGGGACAATTTGTTGACGGTACTTATGGTGAATCAGTTATTATAAACTTTAAAAATCTTGAAACTAGTGGTCTTTTAGCTCAAACTAATGTTATAGCAGAATTATTTGCTGGCTGGCATAGTGGACCCGCAGGTGCATATCCAATATCTATAAAATATCAAACTTTTACAGGAGGTACTATTTCATTTGAAGTAATTGGTGGAATTCAAACAAATAGATTTGTAAGCACAGGTACGGTTGTTGCAGCCGCAACAAGTGTTCCAATAAGTGTTATTGCTGGAAATTGTTCATCAGGTGTAAGTGTAAAAAGAAATATGGCTTCAATAGCATATGATACAACTACAAATGCGGCAACTGTAACATTTAAATCATATTAATTAAAATAAAATATAAAAATGGCATGTAATTGTTCAAAATGTAGTAGTAGTTGTAGTTGTGCTGATACAGCATTAACTAACCCATGTACATATACAGATTGTAGTGTTGGTAGTGAAAGATGTGATGACATACAATGTGCAGAATGTGTAAGTTATTGTGGAACATCTTTTCAAATAGGTTCTGCAGCAACGTTATTACAAATAACTAAAGGGGAAAGACTTGATTCAATCATACAAAAATTTGCAATGATACTATCAAATGGTTTAGGTGTTTGTACATCAAATGATTTACAACATAATCCATATAATGTATATGCTGGTGTTATTACAAAAAATACAGTATCCGTATTATGGAATGGAACATGGAGTGGAAGTACAGGTATAAATATTTACTATAATACTCAAATTGCACCAGGATCTTGGATTTTAGCTAATCCTGCACCAATAGTAACAACTATATCTAATTATACAATAACTAATTTGGTAGCTAGTACTGCTTATAAAGTAAGAGTATTAGATGCTGGAATTTCAGGAGCTTGTAAACCAATAGAAATATTATTTTCTACACTAGCAATATAAAAAGAAAAAAAACAACAAGAGTGATGGTTTGTTGGTTTTCTATCACAGGCGTTGAGAGAGGCTGAGGAAACTCAGTCTCTTTTTTTTTAGAGATAAATCAATATAATTAAAAAAAAAATTTACATTTACACAATTAATCCAAAATAATAATATATGAGTCATTTAAAAAATAAGGTGCTTGAATCATTAAAATGGAAAAAATCAGTAACAATTTGTGCAGCAAGATTAGGAATATTAGAATCAGAATATGTTGCAATCAAAAATGAAATTAATAATAAAAATAAAGTTGGAACTAATATAACAGAATCTGTAGATTTAGAAAAAGGTGTATCAACAATTTCAGGTTCTTTTACATATGAACCAAAGACTGCAGAAGAGATAATTAAACTTTTAAAAATTGATACAAAGGTTTGGAAGTTATCACAATATTGGAATAAACAAATGGGAGACCATTGGAGAGTTTCAGCTTTAATTACCAAACTTAAAGAAAACACAAAGGAAGATTTACTAATAAATCTTATAAAGAATTGGAAACCAAAGACTTACAAAATACCAGCTTTACATAGGTATAATAACTCTAATAAAGAAGAAGTATGTGGCATAATGTCTTTGCAAGATATTCATTTTGGAAAACAAGGAAATGAAACAATAGACAAGGATTTTGAGGATACAATAAAAATTCTTTTAAATAAAGCTATAACATCACATAACATTAAAGTATTATATTTTGTTGTTGGTGGTGATTTAATTAATATGGATACTTTTGGTGGAACAACAACAGGAGGAACACCATTAGATAATTCTATGTTAGCAACTGATGCTTACATAAATGCTTTTGATGCAATGCATTGGGCTATAGGTTATATCAAACAATATTGTGAAAAATTAGTAATCATATATATTCCAGGAAATCATGACAGATTATCTTCTTACCATTTAGTTCATGCATTATCTAAGTCAGTTAAAAATCAGGATATAACATGGGATATAAAATATGAAGAAAGAAAAGTTCATATATGGCATAATAATTTTAATGCCTTTGAGCATGGAGATAAACCAAGTAAAAATACAGGATTAATATATGCTACAGAATATCCAAAAGAATGGGGAAATACAATTAATAGAACCTTATTTACAGGCCACTTTCATACAGAAAGAAAAATGGAATATATGACAACTGCTGAAACAGTGGGGTTTATTCATAAAACCCTTCCTAGTTTAGGAAAAACAGATTATTACCACTATCATAATAAATTTGTTTGTAATAGAAGATCTGGAAAATTGGAATTACAACATCCAATTACAGGAAATATATGTGAATTAACTCATCAATCAATATAAAGGAACAACTTAAATTTCATTAAGTCCTGTTTTTTTTGTAAATTATAAATATAACCATATGATAAACAATTTTAAAAAACCAAATTTAAATGCACCAAGATTTAGAGAAAAAAGATTAGGTATATTAAATGAAGAAACAATAAAAGAATTTAAAGAAAAAAAACCATTATATTCCAATATAGATAATGATAAGTTAAAAAAGATAATTAAATTATATAATACAAATTTATGGCAGGCAGTAATAAAAAATAGAGATGGTGTGGAGTTACCTGATTCTTTAGGATATTTGTTTATTGGAACATGTTCTTCAGCTAAGACGGTAAATACAAATTATGCGTTATCTCAACAATATGGTAAAGTACTGCAAAATAAGAATTGGGAAACAGATGGTAATTTAGGTAAAATATTTTATACTAACTGGTCAACTAAATATAGGTTTAAAAATAGAGAATTATGGAGATTTGTAGCATGTAGAGAATTTAAAAGAGCAGTGGCTAAAGCCTATCCAGAAAACTGGACCAAATATATTGTAATGAAAAACAAATATAGGGTAGCTCATTTATATGATTTAAATGCAGAAGAATCCAAAAAGGAATTAGAATTTTATAATGAATTTGAAACATAAACAAAATGTCAACAATAGCAGAAGCAATATCAAGAATACGAGGACAGGTTAAGGCTGAAGTCCAAGATTCTTTTGTAACAGATAGATACATATATAGTTTAATAGAAAAGTTTGCTCAATTATTAATGAGGAGACAAGATTATGCTAATAAACTAATGAAGTTTAATTCTGTGTGGAAGGCTCTTCCCTACATTGAATTAATTGATGTAGACAAAGTAGAGGCCGGTTGTTCAGGAATTACAAGTGGTTGTACAATCAAACGTACAAAATTAAGACTTCCTTCCATGATTGAAGGTTACTGGGGTCCACTAATACGCACTGTAAGCTCCATAGATGGCTCACAAGAGCTTCAAGCAACTCAACCGGGTACTTATACCTCTATGACAAAAACAACGTCTTTTAAGTACAATAGAGTTAAATATTTTTGGTGGTTAGATGGCTATATCTATTCTCCAAATATTGAATGGGATGCTATAAAGGTTGAGGGTGTTTGGAATTCTGATATTACTAAATGGAATTGTGATGAAAAGGATGATTGTACCCCACGTTATAAACAACCAATTTATCTTCCAGAAGCACTATTTGCAGAAATAGAATCACAAGTTATAAATACAATGATGAATACTTTAAAAGTTCCATCTGAAGATTCAGACAATAAACAAAACATACACAGATAATGGGAGTATCAAATAAATACAGAACGTTCACTCAATTAATGGAAGATGTTTCTATTGATTTTTCAACATATGCATTGGAAGGAATGATTGAGCCTCAACAACTTATTAAAGTTGCCACTAGAGTAAACTATGATCTTGGTTTAAGAATCCATAGAACTAAACAAGCTGTGCTTGATGTTGAACATGGTAGAGCTCAATTACCAAGAGATTTTGCATATATAAATTATGCTTTTTTATGTGGTGAATATACTATAAATGCAACAATGCCATCAGGTACTCATGTTGAAACATTTAATGATGTACCTTATGTACCAGCACCAGGAGAAATTGCATCTTGTTCTACAGGAGATGATTGTGCGGATGTATGTGTTGTAGAAACTTGTGATGATAATAATAGTTATCAGTTAGTTCAAAGAATTGGACCTAATCAATATAGAACTTTTAGTACTTGGACTCAATTAAAAATTGAAGATGTAAATAATAAAGTTTGCTATTGTCCAGGATTAGGAGCACAAGCACCAGATATTGCTCAAATAGTAGATGGTTTTTTGATTACAAGTTTTGTAACAGGAAAGGTATATATTAGTTATCAAGGAGCAATGGAAGCTCCTAATGGAGATTTGTTGGTTCTTGATCAACCTTTTTGTAATGAATATTATGAATATGCGTTAAAGCAAAGGATATTAGAAAATATGATTTGGCAAGGTGAACAAATGTCTTCTCAATTGCAATTAGTAGAAACACGTTTAAGAGCTGCAAGAAACAATGCATTATCATTTGTTAATACACCTGATTTTGCAGAAATGCAAAAAGTATTTACATTAAATAGAAGAGCTCAATATCATAATTATTATAATATGTTTTTAAGTTATGCACCCCATAATCCAAGTTTACATAATTCTATAAGTTATTAATAAAGAGGTGAAGTATTATGGCAAAGCAAAATAATAATCCCGGAACATCTTCTGTAAATACTAATTCATTTATTAAAGGAATGAATAAAGATATTACTCAAGCAATGGAACCAGAATCAAGCTGGTGGCATGCCCGTAATGCAATGAATAATTCTACAGATGGTGATCTTGGTGTAATAGGCAATGAGCCATCTAATTTACAATGTGGTGTAATTCCTTATACTATTATTGGAGCGATACATAGATATGGTGATGAATGGATTGTTTTTTCAACAGATGATATAAATTCAGAAATTGGAAGATTTAATGATAGTGAGTGTAAATATGAAGTAATTGTAAATGATCCATGTTTAAATTTTAATAGAAAACACTTAATTATAGGAGCAGCAAAAGAAAATTTTGATTGCAGTTGGCAAACATATTGGGATGATGGTAATAACCCATCCCGTAGTTTAAATATTGATAATGTACCTTGGGTACAACTTATAACATCAGCACCTGGTGCATCATGTATAACTTCTATTGATACAGCATCTTTAAATTGTGAAAAAATAAGATTGGCTCCTTTAGTAGATACTCCTTGTATTAGTTTAACTAAATCAATTGATGGTGGTATGTTGCAAAACGGTGCTTATCAAGTATTTATAGCTTATACTGAAAATGAACAAAAAGTAACTGACTATATTGGTATTTCCAATATTCAAACTTTGTGGTCACATTCTGGTACAGGAGGTTCATTAAATATTAAGGTTAGTAATATAGATAAAGATTATGATTATTATGAAGTAGTTTTACTTATAAGAAATCAAGGTCAAATATATGCAAAACGTATAGGTCTTTATAGTACACAACAACAAGATATTAATATTGATTTTATTGATGATACATTAATAGCTATTGATTTAAAAGTAATTCCTCAAAGAAGTCCTGCTTATGAGAAATCAAATGCAATGTTTGTTGTAAATGATTGGCTTATTAGACAAGGACCAGTAACTCAGTTTGATTTTAATTATCAACCAATAGCAAATGATATTAAAGTTAATTGGGTATCAAATCAAATAGATTCTAGTTACTATCATTTAGGTGGTAACAAGATGGGATTCTTAAGAGATGAACAATATGCATTTTTTATTAGATGGATTTATAATACAGGAGAAAGATCTTCTTCTTATCATATTCCAGGAAGGGCCCCAAGACTTTTTACTGTTCCTGGTGGAACACCTTCTTTAGAGACAACTATTATTTATGGAAATAATGTTTTAGATAGTGCTGGTGATCCAATCTATAAAGTATATAATACAGGAACAATTACAGCACAAAACTTAAATGAAGTTCAACCAGATGGTTCATTAATTATTGCTAGAGGTGAAATGGGATATTGGGAATCAACAGAAATATATCCAGCTAATAGACCTGATATCTGGGGTAATCTTTGTGGAAAACCAATAAGACATCATAAGTTCCCCACAGAAGAAATAGGAGGTGCAAATTCACCTTTACATATTAGTACAACAAATGGAGATTTGATTAATGTTTTAGGTGTTGAATTTACAAATATAGGTAGACCAAAAAACAATGATGGTTCATATATTACAAATGTTGTTGGTTATGAATTATTAAGAGGTTCTAGAGCTGGTGCCAAATCTATTTTAGCAAAAGGGTTATTTAGAAATATGCGTAAGTATACTATACCCAATGCAGAAAATTTACTAGGTGGTAATGTTCAAGGTTTATATCCTAACTATCCATACAATGATTTAAGACCTGATGTCTATTTTCATGATGGAAAAGCAAATGATATTCATAGAACAGAAAGTTGTGATAACTATAGTGAATCAATACGTGATTTTAAACCATTGGGTTCTGATCCTGCTATACTTGGTGATCCTTCAGGATATTCCAAAAAAGTATTTAGTTTTTCTTCACCTGATCTAATGTTTACTAAACCTTTTCTTAACGCATATGAAACTAGATTATATGGATATGTAAGTGGTAACTCAAGCGGTTATTTTAAAGCATCAGAAGATCATCCTCAATTTAAGTTATTAAGAAATGGTGCTGCAATAATAGCTGCTGTTATTGGTGTTGGTTATGCTATGCATAAAATGTTAGGTACTAGAAGTAAAACTATTGAAGGTGCTAAAGGTCAATATCAAGCAAGTGATTGGGGTATGATTGCAGGTAATGGTGGTAGTACTGGTGGTGGTCTTAATGCCGGAGTAAATGTAATTGGATCTGCTTCTGGTGCTGGTACTTCAACAGCTGGTCAAATAGCTTTAAATTTACTACTTAATGATGCAGCTGGTTTAGCGGATCTTTATTTGGGAGGTATAACAACATATTTATTAGATATAGCTAATGCAGGAATTGTTACTACTGCTGGTACACTACCTGGTGTACTTGGTGGTTCAATGAATAACACACAAACCAATGATTCATCAGAATCTTCATTACCATATGTTGTAAGAATATTTGTAGCTACAGCTATGTCTAGAACCAATATAGCAATTGGTGGAAATGAAATATTAGAATTAATTTATAACTTAATAAACAAATCTGATTTTGTATTTAAATATAACTCTTATGGATTTTTTAATTCATTTACTAAAATTAATACAGGATTATTTAGAATTAAAAATACAGATTCAAATTATTTAGGTGAGTCATTTCAATCATTTGATGGTGGAAAGTATAAAATTAATAATTTGTTTAGACCATCTACTGTAGCTGTTTCTTTAAGTAATAATATAGCAGAACCAAGTGTAATTGATACATCAAGATTTACAATTGGTGGTTCTGTTAGTACTATTGGTGGTGTTAATGTTACTGATGGAAATATAACTAATCCATCAGTTAAACAAAAAACACCTATATCAGCTTATTATGGTGCTCTTAAATTTAATTTTGATAATCAATATGGTCAACTAGATGGTATTAAGCAAGTTCAAATGAGAAGTTGTGTAGAATATTTAGATCCTACTAAACCTAATGCTTTCAAATATTCTAGTTCAGCAATATTTAGTGGTGATATTTTTATTACCAGATATACTGAAAAAGTTATTATGCCAATATTTGCACAATACTTATTAGGTCAACCTGATGAATTTACATATGATTATTCTCAACATGTTAATATACCATATCCAAGATTTTGGTTAAATTCTCAAAAGTTTGATATGAGTACTTTGGCTGATGAAATTGCTTCACTTGGGATTATAACTTCAAGTAACTTAGATGCTGTTTTTCCTAGTGATTTATTTTATTTAGATAGAGGATCAAATAGTTGTGATGTTGGTTTAGGTGCAATCTTTGGTAATGACAATGATCCTAATCCTAAATTTGCAATGAGATATGCTTACATGTATTCACATTCTAATGGTATATTAGATTTTTTTGTTGAGTCTGAAGTTAACTTAGCCAATAGAGATTGGGAAGATAGAGCTGATGCAAGAATATATGATGTATATGGTTATAATGATGTAGATGAATTGTTTCATGCACAAATAGAAAAGAAAGATAACTTTTATAAATATGATGAATCATTAAGTCCATCTAAATTTATAAGTCAATTAAGTAGTTTTGGTGAAATTCAACCAAGATACTATGATCCATATGTTGCTGCTAATTGTTATGTTAGTTATCCAAAAAGATTAATATATTCATTACAAGCACAAAAAGAATCTAAAAAAGATTTTTGGAGAGTATTCTTGCCATTTAATTATCAAGACTTTAAAAATAATGTTAGTGTTATAAAACCTATTAATAAAAATGGGGCTATTATATTCTTTCCTTATTTGTCTCCACAAATGTTTCAGGGAGTAGATACTTTAAGAACGCAGTTAGATACTAAACTTACAATTGGTGATGGTGGATTATTTAGTCAACCTTTTCAAAATATTGTAAACTCAGATTTATCAAATGAATATGGTTCATGTGAAAGTTTAAGAAGTGTTATGAATACACCTGTAGGTTTGTTTTTTATATCTCAAGCCCAAGGTAAAATATTTCACTTTACCGGACAAACATTAGATCCAATATCTAATGCTGGAATGAAATGGTGGTTTAATAAATACTTACCATCTCAACTTATTAAGCAATATCCTCAATTAGAATTTTCTCCATTATCTGATAATCCGGTGGTTGGTGTAGGTTGCCAAACAATCTATGATCCTAATGATGATATAGTTTACTTTATGAAAAAAGACTATAGAGTTAAATCTATATATATTGCTGATATTACATATACTGAAAATAAAGGATTTGCTTTATTAGGAAACCCTATTACATTAGGAGATCCAATATATTTTGAAGATTGTTCTTGGACTGTAAGTTATGATCCTAAAGCTAAAGCTTGGATAGCGTTTCATGATTGGCATCCTGAATTTGCATTGCCTAGCATTAATCATTTCTTTACAACAAAAACATTACCTACAACTATTCCGCAATGTCCTCCTGGTTATACATATAATGCTACTAATGGATTATGTGAACAAGGAATAAATATTACTCTACCAGCTGCAGTATTAGTAGAACAAATAAATGCAGTTATAAATGGGGGACCAGCTGATTGTTTAGTAGACATTGTTGTTGCAATGGATATATCTGGGTCAACTCAATCATTTGGACGTAAACAAGCACAATTAGCATGGTTAGATGCATTTTTAAAAGACTCTAATATAACAACACCAATGGCTGCTGGAAAAATGCAGATAGGGTTTACTGCTTGGAATACGGGAAATACAAATTATAATATACCAAATCCAGCAGGAGGTACTTGGTCAATGAGTAATACAGTTACTCCGGCACAAGTTGCTGCTTGGTATAATGCTAACTGGCCAACAAATGGCGGAACAACTGTCAATGTTGGTATGGTAAGTGGACAAATCAGATTAAATCAAAAGTCAATAAGTCAATTAGGTGATAGAAGTACACAACCATTTTTTAGACAAATAATTATATTAGTTACAGATACAACAAGTCCTGCGGGTAATATAGGTTGTCCTTATCAAGGTACAGGTGTTTCACCAAGTGCAACTGGTCCAGCTAATCAAAGAGTATATGCATTGTATTGTGGTGCAACCAGTTCTGTGCCACCTGCTCCCAGTATATTATCAGATATATCTTGTACACCGGGACCTGTAAATGTTGATGGATATCAATTTGGAATTAATGCTTCTGTACCTGCAACTTTTAGTGCAGTAGCTTCTGCTATTGCGGGAACTGTTTGTGTAATTCCTTTTACTTGTACTTGTGCAGCAGGTTATACAAAAGTATTTTATGATCCTGTAACATTGACATATACTTCATCTACTGGTGCTTGTGATAACATCACTCCTCCTGTATGTAGAAAAGTAACTTGTACATGTCCAGTGGCACCTCCAGGAACAGTAACAACAACAACTGGAAATTGTGATAATGTTTATTTATTAGGTAATCCAACTTATATAAATCCAAATCCACAACTATGTAATTTTTATTCATATGAATCAACCCCTCCTAATTATAGAGTTGGTTCATTTTGGAGACATAATGTAAGATGTGATAGTTTTGCTAATTATTATGGTACTGATTATCCTTGGGAAGTTGAATTGGTTTCTAATACAGGACAAGCAGTTAACACTGTTAGAAGTATGGAGTATCAACTAGAAACTTATGTATATAAAGGTGATATGGGATTTGCTTGTAATGATGATAGATGGGAAGATTTAAACTTTAACTTTGATCAATCAGTTATTTATAATAATGAACAAGTATCAGGACTATTACAACTTGTACCAACTCCATATAATAATCCTCTTTTAGAATTAACTTATCCTATTATTAATTTGAATAATATAAATATTTTATGTTCTAAGGTTGAACAAAAATATAGATTTAATCAGTTCTATGATATTACAAATGATAGAGGGGAGTTTACTATTGCAGAACAACAAATATGGAATACACAACCAAATGGTTATATTAAACTTTTAAATACAACAAATTTAAATTATAATAAACCACCATTACAACATAAGAAATTTAGACACTATTTTAATAATGTTATTTTAAGAAGAGTAAAGTCAGAAAATAGAAAAATGTTATTGAGATTAAATAATACCAAATTACTTTTATCAATGAGATAATGGATAAAAAGATACAACATAAAGAACTTAGAGGTTTACCCGGTGGTCCAAATGAGATGTTTACTTATACTACAGGAGTATTCTCTACAGAAGGATTTAGGATGGATAGTCCAGATGTTAATAATTATGAAAATATTATACCATCTGGATCTATTACTATGAAAGAAAGAGATGGTAGCCCTTTAAGAAAGGGACCAATTCATGGTGTAGATAATCTGGGTAATGAACAGGTAATGTATCCTGGATATGATTATGAATTTCCAGGAACAGAAGTAAAAGAAACATTGCTTGCTAAAATGGGTGGTGCTTTATTAGATAAAACTATTAAGTGTTCTAGTTGTGGTTGGGAATGGAAAGCTGCTGATGGTGGTTCTGATATTTATAATTGTCATAAGTGTCCTGGTAAAGGTGTGGTAAAAGCACAACCAGGTTATGAAGTTCCTAAAATGTATCCTGCACCAAGTCTAGAACTTCAGAAAAAAATACAAAGTTTTGTAGCACAAGAAGATGCTAAAAAGAAAGCTATAATAAAAGAACAAGAGGAATTAAAAAAGCAGCTTAAAGATAAACCTGTAATTGCAACTCTAAAGCGTAATTATAATAATGCAATGAACACTGATACTTTAGGACCATATGGTTATGGATATACTCAGGAACAACAAAGATTTTTTGAAAGTAATAATATACCCACTCATCTATGGGCTGCAGAAAAGAAAAGATTAGATGAACAAGCAGTAGTACAAAGAAGAAAGGATGTCCAACAACAAGCTATTAAAGATATTAATGCTGGAAATTTTACAACAGCAAGGGCTGAAAATCTTGGTAATGCTTTTAGATTTTTTCCAGAAGATGCAGATAGTTTTATTGATAATTATATAAACCCTTTCCAAATGGTGGGAAGTATTGCTGGCAACTTAGGTAGACATTTTGCAAGTGATGCTGGTCCATTAGATTTAAAAGCTCTTGCATTAGATGTAGCTGCTCCATTAGTTATTGGCGCAATTGGAGGATTAGGAGCTAAATCAACAGGTCAATTTGTAAATAATTTAGTTAATCCAGTAGCTGGAACAGGAAGATATTTACAGATGCTACCTTTTGCACCAATGGCTGCTAAACAATTACCAGCTGCTTTAAGAAGTATACCTCAAGCTAAAAATATTAAAGAAGTATTTGGTACTTTAAAAGGTATTCCAACAGAAAAATCTTTACCTAGAATGTCTACTGAAGAATTAAAAATTTTTAGACAGGTTCAAGACATTGGAAGAATGAGAGCAACAGGTAAACCTATTTCTCAACAATATAAATATGCGTTAGAACAAAACATTCCTGAAGAACATTTAAAAACAGTTTTTAATAAATCAAAAACAGAAATAGAAAGCATGATTCCTCTTGCGCAAGAGCAAGAAGCATTTAGAATAGCCAATCCAATGAGAGATAGATTTAATTTGGAAAGACCTGCTAGAAGAACATCACATTCAGACATGATGACTGAACAGCAGAATGCTGAAAGAAATGCTAGATTGAGAGAAGTTGTGTCTGAACAACAAATTTCAGATTTTATTTCTCATATGCAAACTGGTTCACAATTAAATTCAGGTAGAATATTAATACCTGGGCAAGAAAGACAAACCAGAACTTTATTACAAACTTTAGGTGATGATGTAAGCAGATATGTTGATAATAAAGTACCTACAAGTCAAATTATAGGTTCTAAAATTGATAAGTTAGTTTCAAAATATCCTTATTATGACGGTCCCATTTTAGAAAATGTTCCTTCATTAAGTTTATCAAGTTCTGGTAATTTAAAAAAAGTTTCTGATAAAGTTATTGGTGAATCAAAATCTGGTATAAATTCAGGTGATGTATTTACAGGAAGTTTGAATACATCTCATAGTTCTTATCTTCCTCAGTTAAAACAAGTATTTAAATATACTGATGGTTCTCCTCAATTTTTGGGATACAAACCAATGAATAGTTTGGGATTTTTATCTGATTATAATTATTCTGCTGATGATATTGCTAAGTATCTTAATACAGAAATAGATTTACAAATAAAGAGAGGAGTAATACCTAAAGATGTATTAAGACCTTATTCTACAAATAAATATAAATCAAATAATCAATCAGTTTTTTTACCTCATTATGGTATAAAAGAATTTCAAAATGGTGGAGAAGAGACTTCTTGGACAGCATATTTAAATCCAGCAAACTGGGGTACATCTAGATATGATGATGCCGGTACATTTAAGGAAGCTTTTAGAGCAGCACGTAATGAAGGTGAGTCTGATTTTTTATGGCGTGGTACTAGATATACAACAAAACTAAAAGAGCCAGCATCTGTTGCTGCTGTTGCTCCTGTTAAAAAACCAGGAGGAATTACACCTGAACTTTTAATAAGACAAGCATATAGAGAATCTAGATTTAATCCTAATGCTATTTCTCCAGCAGGTTTTAAAGGTATAGGTCAAATTGGAAGTGCTGTAATTAAAGATTACAAAAAAGCAAATAATATTACAGGTAATATTGATCCATTTAACGTAAAACAAAATACTGATGTTCAGAAATATTCAATGAATGAATTATATAATTCAAGTTTTATTAATAAACCAGGACAATCAGAACAAGTGAGACTAGCTAAAACTTTAGCTTCTTATAATTGGGGTAGAGGTAACGTTATTGATTTATTAACTGATTTAAAAAAAGATGGTGTTGATATTTATAATAGTTTAGACTGGATTAATAAATTACCCAAAGAATCAAGAAATTATATTAATGATATATTATTTAGAAAAAACACTACCTTTAACACAGATTTTTCTAAAGCAGTTGCAAATCAAAAAAATAGTAAAATAAAAAGTATATATGGATTTGAGGGTGGTGGTGAAATAAAACCAGGAAGCCTAATGGAATCATATAATAAATTATTAGAGCAGAGAAAAATAGGAGGTTCTGTTGAATATAATAAGAAACAATATGGAGGTCAATTAAATTCTAATAATATGCAACTTTATAAAGATTATATAAAGGGAGCAATAGATGATAATTTAGAAGCAATAAAAAACTATGATAAATTAAATAGATTATACTATACTGATGCAAAAGAATTAGGAATGAGTGTACCAAATTACATAATGACACACCTTATTGGTAGTTCTTAAACTTTAAAAATTAGTAAATTTCTTAATTTATTTGTATATTAATAATATAACATAAACATCGTGATAGTAAACAAAATAAGTTTAAAGCAAGAAGGAGGGCAAGCTGTTGAGCAAGTTCAACAGCAATCAGTAGATCCTGCTATACAACAAATTTCAGATTTTATTTCTCAGGCAATAGGTCAAGGACAAAATGCTGCTGAAGTTGTTATGTCTTTAATGCAGCAACAAGTTGATCAACAAATTATTGGGCAAGCATTAATGATGAATGGGTTTGAAGAAAATGACATCATGTCTTTATTTGAACAAATGAGTCAACAACAAAATGTTTCAAATGAACAAGTTGATCCAAATGAGCAAGCACCTGTTGAACAAGAGATTATGCAAGATCCAGGAATGGAAATAGGTAAATTAGGAATAGAAATAGGTAAATCAGGAATAGAAATTAAACCTGAAAATGAAGGTAAATTTACTAGATGGGCTCAAGCACGTGGTATGTCTGTACAAGAGGCAGCAAGTAAAGTTATGTCTAATACAGAACAATATCCACCATCTGTAGTTAAGATGGCAAACTTTGCTAAGAATGCTGCTGATTGGAATAAAGAAGATGGTGGTGAAAATTATCAAAAAGGTGGTGTTCCAGGTAAAGTAGGAGCAGTCAATAATGTAGCTATTGATAACAAAGATATGAATTGGCAAAAAGCTCCATTGTATATGAACCCAATGGCATATGAATATACAAATGATAACTTTAATTTAGGTAAAGCCGCAGCTGTTATTGGTGGTGGTTATAAAGAATTTTTAAGTGGTGCAGATGAAAACAAAGATGGTGTCAAAGACGGATTCTTTAGAGATGGTTATGCTGAAGGTGTAGTAAATAGTTTAAAAGATAAAACACCTATATATTCTAAAAAAGCAGCTATAAGAGATGCAACTAAAGGTAATTATTATAATTATAAAATTACTCAAGATGCTAATGATACAAATAAATATGTAGCAGACAACACTGATTTATTTAATGCATCAAAAGATAAAGGAAATTTAAGAACAGTTGATCAATATGGTAAAGATATAGCAAGTAATTCTAGATTTAATTATGATACAAAAACACATGATTATAATTTTATTACTAGCAGTAGACCTATAGACAAAAGAATTTATGATTCAGATGCTCAAAAAAATGCTATGGCAGGTAAAGATTACAATTACATAGCTGGTATGGATAAAGATACCAAAGCTATGATTATGGGTAGTAAAGATGATCCAGCTGGAACTAGACTTGGTATTGATGCAAAAGGTCAAGCTTCATCTTATGCGCCTGGTGCAAATAATCCATATGAATACAATACGTATATGGGAATTAATAAACTTGGTCAAAGTTCAATGATACCAACTGGAAATAATGGTCAACCTAATCCAGGTATGTTTAATACACAACCTACAAATACACCTCCAAGGATTCCACAAACTTCTTTTAAAGATTGGTTTGCACAAGATGCTGTTATAAATTCAAAGAAAACGCAAGAAGAACTTAATCAAGAATATAATAACTATACAGAAAACAATGATTATAGATATGGTGGAGATATAATGCAAGTTGGTGGTCAACCAATGTCTAAAGATGATTGGATGAATCAAAATGGAAGAGGTTTAATAGGACAAGAATTAATAGATGAAAATGATTATCAAACATATGTAAATTCAATAAATCCTCCGGCTGCACCTCAAACAGCAGGAGTATCATCAGCCGCTTTACCATCATTTGCACCTTCCAGTTCATTTTTAGGAAAACCTCTAACTATGCCAGCTGCATCAGCTACACCAACTTTTGAACCACCAAAAGTAGAAAGAACAAATAAACTTCAAGGTGGTATAAATAGATTTTTAGATAGTCCGGGTGTACAAGGTTATGGAAAATTGTCTAACTTTGCCGTACAAGGTGCAGGTGTTGTTAATGATTGGTTTAGAGATAAAAATGTTAATCAAGCAAGAGAAGATAACTTTAATAAGTTAGGTGCTGATTATCAATATTCTACTGCAGAAGATCCATTTAATAAAAGAGGATTGTGGGATGTGAATACAGGTACCGCAGGAAGTGAAGGAGATAGAACAACTGGTTTATATTTGTCACAATATGGTGGTGAAAATAACACAGCAGATGTTGATTTAAATTTATTAGCAAAATTAATTGCAGCAGGAGCTGACATTGAAATATTATAACTATGGCAAAAATTAAAATAAATAGTTTACCTAAAGGGTTTAAATTAACTAATGGTAAAGTAGTGGAAGAACAGTATATGCAACAAGGTGGCAATGTGACCGGTGATCAATTTGATTATGGTTTGGTTACACTACCTCAAAATTATTCTAATAATACAACAAGAGATGAATCTGTTAGATACAGTTTATCTGGTGTACCCAGGGATAAAGCTAATATAGAAGCAGAAGGTGGTGAGACTGTATTAACTGATTTAAATGGTGATAACAAATTTGGTTTATACAAAGTAAATGGCCCACGTCACTCTAAAGGTGGTGTACCAATGTTTTTACCAGAGCAATCTTTTATTTATTCTGATACAGATAAAATGAAATTTAATCAAACAGAACTTGCTGAATATGGTATTGAAAGTAAATCAAAATTAACTCCATCTACAGTTTCTAAAAAATATGATCTTAATAAATACTACGGTTCTATGAAAGATCAATTTGCAGATGAAATAACTATGCGTAGTTCTGAAATTATGTTAAAGAAAAATATGATGGGTCTATCTAAATTAGCATTTGGTCAAGAACTTAAAAAGAAATTTGAAGATGGTGTGCCTTTAGCTGCTCATCCATACTTAGTTTCTATTGGTGAAGATCCTATTGAATTTACTGCAAAGGTTGAACAAATTAGCAAAAAACAAGCTCAGATGAAAGCTTTTGCTGCTTTATCTCCTGATCAACAACAAAAGTTGCTTCAGTTACAAGAAATGATGGCTCAAGTTGATCAGCAACAACCTCAACAAGAACAGCCTTTTGAAGATCCTTCAATGCAAGATCCTTCAATGCAGCAGCAAGAATTAGCTATGGCTGATGAAGATGTTATGGCTATGGGTATGCCTGAAGATGGTATGGCAAGATATGGTATGGAGTTAGATATGTATCAAAAAGGAAAAGAAAAACCTGTTAATCCACTTCCCAAAGATCATAAAAATTATGCAGAAGCACAAGAAATGATTGATTCTGGTAAATATGAATTTGTTAAAGGCTCTATTGTAGATGGTAAACAAACATATGATTATAAAGAGATTGGTATAGAAAATCCAGAAGATCCAAAATTTAAGGCAGATAGAGAAGCTCAATTAAAAAAAGAAAGGGTTGCTGCTAAAAATCAAAAAGGTCAAGGTTCTGTTTCTATTTATAGTGATGATAGAGAGGGTCAAGCAAAAGCAATTCAAGAAAGTCCAAGGGGGTTTTATAAATATGGTATTTATACAGGTGGTGATAGACCCTTAAAGCAAAATGCTTCAGGTGCAGCATATGGTTCTGAAGATATACAAACCCCAGAAGGAAAAGCAGATTTTTATGATAGATGGGGAGATGTTGTTGCACAAATACCAGGATTTGATTTTAATAAACCTTTGCCTAAAGATTCTAAAGGTAAAAAAATAGCAGATCCACAATGGACACGGTTTCAAGAGTTAGCTGAAGAAACTGGAAAAAAAGAATATCTTGCTGAATTTGGTAATCTTAATGGTTATGAACCATATTGGAAAAAAAAGGGAAGTAAAGGTTATGTTGATGGTCAAGATTATGATGGTAAAATAGGTTTACATACTTTTAATGCTCCACGTTTTAAACTTAATCCTGTAAAACCTCTTCGCAGTGGTTCATTTAGTGTTGATATTCCACCACCACCACCAAAAAAAGAAATCCCACCACCTGAAAAATTTATACAACCACCACCAAAATGGTGGGCACAAGACGTTAATAATCTAAATGCTTTGAGTTTAGTTGATGATAATTTATATTTACCATGGGCTCCAGATGCTCAAAAACCTAAAATAGATTATGTATTAGATGATTGGAGATCTGCGGTAAATGCAAATAGTTCAGCTGCAAATACAATGGCTGGAGCATTAGGTGCTGTTGGTGGCCCACAAGCTGTAGCTAATTCTAATATTCAAGGTCAAACTATGGATGCTAATATGAAAGCTATAAATAATGTAAATACAAATAATGTTGGTATAATGAATCAGGTAGCTCCAATGCAAGCACAATTAAATGCGCAAACTGATGCACTTAATCAAGCTAGAAATATTAAAGTTTATGATGATACTCAAAAAACTTTGCAAAATCATGATAACTTTCAGAATTGGAAGATTGGCAAACAAGCTGAACTATTTAATACCGCACTTACCAATAGAGCTAACACATATAATTTAAATTCAACATTTGATAACTATGCTATAGATCCTGAAACAGGAGGTCCTATTAATTTTACAAATCCAAAAGCTTATCAAAAAGTAGGAAAACAACCCGATAGACAAAAAGCTTTTTTAGATTCATATAGTGAATTAAAAAAGAATATAGGAGATGTAGAAGTAACACCTAAAATGTTAGAATTATTTATGGGATTAGGTGCTAACTCATTAAGTGAACCTGATATGACCAATGCACAAGCAGAATTACAAAGAAGAGGTTTACCTCAAGTTGGTCCATTGTCTCAAAATAAAAGAGGAAAAGAAATAAAAAGGATGGTAATCCCATTTTATACAGGAAAAATGGGAGCATAAACTTTAAAAGTTTTATGAATTATCTTGTTAAACTTAATAAATTTTAGTAATTTACAATTATGGCAACATACGTACCAGGAGTAGAAACATACTTACCAGACATTAAACCGTTTACACCAGACTATAAATTCTTGTCTGCAGTTCTTGATGTAAGACAAGACAAGTATAATAGTAATTGGAAAGCAACTAATGAGCTTTACAATAAAGTTGTTTATGCTGAACTATCTAGAAAAGATACAAAAGATCAAAGAGATCAATATACACAACAACTAATACCATCTTTAGAAAAGATTGCTGGTATGGATTTATCAATGGCACAAAATGTAGATTCAGCAAAGTCTGTATTTGCACCATTTTTTGAAGATGATTTAATTGTTTCTGATATGATGCATACAGCCAATTATAGAAAAGAAATGGATTATGCTAATAGACTATTGGATTCTCCAAATGATAAACAACGTGATAGATATTCAGCTGATGGTATAAAGGGTCTACAATATCATATGGATGACTTTATAAATGCTGATGCTACAAAAGCTCTATCAATGGGTTTACCTAAATTTATTGAGAATGCAAATTTAATTGAAACAGCACAAGAGATTTTAGGTGCTATGAAACCACCATTAAAAATAAAAATGGATCATTTAAGTGAAAATGGTGATTGGCAGATTACAGAACAAAATGGTAATTTAGTTGTAGGTGCTGCTTTAGAATATCTTAAAGCATCAATGATGAATGATCCAAGAATAATAAGACATTATGAAAATCAAGCTTTTGTAAGAGGTAGAGATTTTGCTGCAGAAGGAATAGCAAGAGGTGATTATAGTACTATTAAAGAAGGACAATCAATTTGGGCTAATGAAACTATTAATAGAGTAAAAGAACTAAATGGGTATCTTTTGAAAAAAGATGTTAAGGCTTTAGAAACTGCAAAAGATGTAAATGTAAGATGGGATAATTACAAAGCTAATAATGGTGTTGTTCCTGGTTCAGATGATGAAAAAGCAATGAAAGAGGAGCTTTCAGTATATGAAGCAACAAAAGCAGCTTTAGAAGCTAGAGAAAATATTCAAAGAGAAGTTAATTCTCCTATTGGTAGTGTAGATGGAGCACTTAGTAAAGCATATAGTTTGTTGATGCAAATTAATATGGGTGGAGATATGCAAACAGCTGCTAAAATATTTAGTGTAAGAGATAGTGAGTATACAATGAAACCCAATGAATTTGCTGTACAATATAAACAATTTCAAATTGATACAGCTAAAATTGCACAACAGGGTAGAAATGCAATTGCAGCAATTAATAGAAAAGGAGAAATTGATGAAAAATTATCTAGATTAGAAGGTAAAATTAAACCTGTAGCACAACCAGGAACATTAGATTGGTCACTAGGGTTAGGTGAAATATGGAAAATGGGAGATGAACGAAATAGCAATTACAATACAGATCCAAAAACTGGTTTACCTGATGCAAATGCAGATGTAAATGCAATAGAAATTGCAGCTCATCAAAAAAATCATGCACTGACAATTGAAAAAGAACTTGATGTTGTTACTAGTGTATTGAATTTTTTAGAACCCAATGGGGAATCAAATAATTCTGGTAAATATACAGTAAAAATTGGAGGTGTAGATTTTACAGGTAATATAATTGAGATTAAAAATAAACTTGGTGAAAGAGTTAAACTTGCAGATGGTACCTTTTCTCAAAATTATACATATCAAAATGATATAGAAGCTTTGTATGATATACAATCAAAAAGGTTAATTCCTGAAAATATGAAAAAATATCCGGGTCTGGCAACAACAACAGAATATACAAATTTATATGACCGGATATATTTAACAAAACCAAATCTTGCAACAGGTGCAATTGAACAAAGTTTAAATGATATAATATCAACGGAAAAATTAAATTATAAAACTTTAATGAACATCCATAAAAAAGCAAGTAATGCTGTAATAGCCACTGCCAAAGAAAGTGGAAATGTTAAACAGTTTATTGAAGAAGGTGGAATGCCAGGTACTATATATACAACAGATGCAAATGGTATTCCAAAGCAAATGAGTAAACAAGAATATATTGGTAATGTAGTTAGTCTTATTCAAGCAGGAAAGGTAAAAAATATTGATATTCCTTGGTCATGGGATACAGGTACAAATAATAGTAATTATATGCATACTGTTACAAAAGGTACAGGACAATATTATAGTAGTAGAGATGGTGAAGGTGGTAGCACAATGAATGAAAGAATGGAAAAAGTTACTGAATTAGATATGGGGGCTATTAATGCTGAAGCTGGAGCAGTTTATGATGCAATTAAATTACAAACTAATAATGCATTAACTGGACGCATGACAGACAAGGGTGTTAAAACAGCAACATTGCAAGGGCTTAAGGAAGGAAAAACAAGTAATACAGATATGTTTACTGCACCTGTGTATACTGGTATGGTTGATCCATTGACTCCTGAAAGTAAAGGTAATAATCAGATGGCACGAATGATTGATCAAAAAAGATTACTTGATCAAAAAGGAGGTGACTATGCTCTTGTTCTTGGAAACCTTAAAAACAGAACTACATTAACAACTGAAAAAGATGCTTTAGCGGTAAAAGTATATAATTTATATTTGCAAGATTTAAATAGTTCAATAAACGGAAACAAACCTAGTAATTCTGCGGCACTTGCACCAAGAGCTAATATAACATATTCTAATACAATGGGTCTAGCTAGAGATGGAGATAAAACTACTGCTGGATATACACTAACTGATATGGATACATGGTTAGATAATTTTATTAAAGGTTCAGAAACAAAATTAGCAGGAGCAGCAGGAGAATATGGTGCTCTTGGCAAAGATGATATAACTTTATTAAAGGATGGTATAAGTTTTGTTTTTCAACAAAAAGATGATATTCATCCGGCATCTATAAATAAAGCATACCGTTCAAAAACATTAGCTGCTATTAATGCATCAGGTACTAATTTTGTAGAATACACAGTGCCTGGTATAGACATGACACCAACTGGAATATATAAAATTGTTCAAACAGGAACAGATCAATATTATGCATCATATAGTGAAAATATATATCAGCCAAATGGTTCATATATTAATAGTGGTCCGATAGGAATGCCTGTTAATTTAAGTGATTTAAATGCGGGATTCAACATAGATTTAAAAAGTGGTGCAATGTATTCATTATTACAAAGTAGAAGAGCATTAAATCAACAAGCAAAAGATAAAAATAATGCTGTTAATGGTAAAAAATAAAAAATTCATTACATTTACAAAAATATCATATATAATATTACATGGAAAATCAAGTGGAAAATAATGATCTTAATCAAACAATTATAAATAATCAAGTTACAGAAAGTGTTATTCCAAAAGACACTCCTTATATTCCTTATTCAAATTTGTTTGATGGTCAAGAAGCTGATATTCTAATGAGTAGAATGGATATAGCACAATTTCAACATTTAGATGCATTAAAACCATTAATTGATATATCTGGTATTAGGGCAAATGGTAATGCTGCTGTATCAAGACCAACATTATCTTCCAATACTTTTGATCCGGTTCTTCAACAAAATCCATCAACAAATAAACATACGGAATTAGAAAGGGCATTTTATGAGGCTGATGTAAAATCACAAAGTAATGTGGCATCTGGAGCAGGTACTGCATCTCCTGTATTTTCTAGCATGGTTCAAAGTCAATTTGCACGTTATTATGAGCATCCTAAATTTCAAGAATTAGGATGGAAACCTTATGCTAATAATGAAGAATATTATAATGCTAACTCAACAATCTGGGATGATATGAGCAGAATGAGTGGTCAGTTTGCAAGTTTAGCTGGAACAGGATTTGTAAGTGGTTATAGGTCTATTGGAGCTATGTTTTCTGGAGAATCTATGGTAACAGATTTAAAATCAGCCAATGAATTTGAAGATGCCATGGCAATTGGTAATTCAAGCAGAGGTGGTGCTATGGCTTGGACTAATAATTTTTTATTAAACTCTGCATATACATTTGGTATTATAGGTAGTATAGCTGTAGAAGAAATTGCTTTAGCGGCTTTAGAATTAGGAACAGTTGGTGGTGCAACTCCATTAGTAGCTGCAAGAACTACAGCCAATGCTGCAAGATTAGGAAGAGCTATTTTGCAGGCAACTACAGTTGGTAAAATGTATAACTACAGCAGAAATGCATTAAATGCTTTAAAAGGTATTGATGCAGCAAAAGATTTTTATAGTTTAAGTAAAATAGGAAGTACAGCTGGTAGAGTTGCAGCTCATATATTTGCACCTGAAACTTTAGGTGCTTTTAAAAGACTTCATACAGCTGAAGTAGTTGCACAAAATTTAACCAATATGGCTAAAGCATCTGAGTATGCTGGATCATTTTATAGAGATACTAGAGCTTTGAATTATGCTTTTTCAGAAAGCAAACTTGAAGGAGGTATGGTTTATAATCAAATGATTAAAACTGGTTTTGAAATTAAGTACAATGAAAATAATGGAGGTGATGTTACAGCAGAACAAGTTGAGGAGATTCAAACAAATGCACATAAAGCAGCATTTCATACTACAATGTGGAATATGCCAACCATATATTTAACTAATAAATTAGTGTTAGGAAATTCAATTGGTGGATTTAATAAATCATTTGCTAGAATATTTAATGAAAGTGCACAAAATATTGGAGGAAGAATTCTTAAAACTGCACGTACTGTTGCAAAAGACGGTACTAGAAATTTAAATGTATTTAAAGATGCAGGTACAGGACTTAAAGGATTAACTACAACAATTGCTAATGCAGGAGTTAGAGGTAATCTAGCTAAAGTTGGTCAAGGAACTTTAAGATACTTTTCTCAAAACTTTGGAGAAGCTATTCAAGAACTTTCTCAAGAAGCTATTTCTGCAGGTACAACAAATTATTGGACTGCTATTTCAAAGGATCCTCTTGCTGGTGGAAATGCATTATTTAATGCATCTGTTTTATCTGGAATGGGAGATCAGTTTTCTGGAAAAGGATTTGACGTGTTTATGTCAGGATTTTTAATGGGTGGTTTAGTTTCTGGACCACAAAAATTATTCTTTCAAGGTGTACCTGCTATATATCAAAGAATAAAAGATCCAGTTAAATATGCTGAATATAAACAAAATAGAGAAGACCATATTACAAAAACAGTAGCTGCATATAATTCTATTTGGAATGCACAAAAAGAAGATCCAACATCAATGTTTGATCCATCTAGATATAATTTTTATCAACAACAAGCTGCTGCTAAAGGAAAAACATTAGCAAGTATGATGAATGATAGATTTGCTTTTGTTGATGAAACAGATTTTGCAAAATTTCAACAAATACATACTGTATTATCTACAGGTGGTGCTTATTATTTTAAAGATCAGTTAACTGATTATATGAAAATGTCTGATGAAGACTTAGCTACGGCTTTTCCATCAAGTAAAGCGGATGTTAAAAATGGAAAAATAAGAGAGCGTCTTGAAAGTATGGTTACTCAGATTGACAAAACTGAAGACAATTATGAAAAATCAAAAGATAAATTTCCTAATCCACATAATTATAAACAATTTCAAAAAGGAACAAGAGATTTTGAAGATGCAGCATTAAAACATACAGCATGGGAACATGCTAGATACTTGTATATGTTTACTCAAGATGGATTTGAAAGAGCATTAGAAAGATCAACTAGTATTTTTCAAAGTCTAGAAGCGGAACCATTATTTAAAAATATGGCAGCTAATGATATTACAACATTATTAGATGTAAATTCTATAGATAAAGAATTGGGTCTTTTAGATGTTGAGGTTGCCTCTTTACGTTTACAGAAAGATACTACAGGTAAAGTAAGAGAAAAAGAAGAAAGAATAAAAAGACTTACTGCATTTAAAGATATAGTAACTGCTAAAGAAAATTTGACTGCTGATGGCTCTTTTGATAGAAGGAAGAAAAATGCACTCAGAAAAGAGTTTCATAACTACGTAAGATTTATGGCTAAACAATCTGGATCATTTGTAGATGAAACAGCTATTGATAATGCTTTAACTCAAATAGTAGATTATTCTGCATTAAATGGTAGAGCTAAAGTTTATGATAAATCTATTCAATATTTATTAGATCCTAATAAGTTTAATGAAGTATTTGAAAGAACAAATACAATTTTAAAAGACCAGTTTAGAAATGGTAAGGCAATATTTGAAGAACAAATACGTACTTATACAGGTTTAAGTGAAAGAACTGAGTTAGCAAATCAAATTGCTAAGTTGGGTATTGTACCTGATGAGATGGAAATGTTTGCATTTTTAGAAACAGGTGATGAAAAATTTTTAAAAACTTTCTATAAGCAAGATGGGTATCCAGTTACATCTATGGATAAAGAACTTTATGCAGAAATAAATAATATATTATATACCTATGAACAAATTAGACCTGATAAACCTGTAGTTAAAGATGAAGAAACACAATCAACAGAAGCCAGAAATGATGTAAATGATATAACAAAAGAAATGGGTGAAGTTTCAATTGCTGATTCAGCTGTATTGAACAACTCAATTAAAAAAGCATATGTAAGATATTCAATAAAAGAAACAGCAACTGGTAAAAAACCAATGTCTTTAGATAAATGGATTAATAGTAAGAATGGTAAGAATCATATAGCTGCTTTTACTGGTATCAAAAAGATTTGGATAGATAATGATAAATTAAAAAATATAAATAAGCCACTTACTGAAGCAGAAATTAAAAATGAAACCGGTTTATTAAATTGGTTACAAAGTCTAGAAGGACAAGAAAATGATTTGGTAGCCAAAGTACTTAATGCAGTAGATTTAAAAATTGAAGATATTACAGGACAGATTGAGCTATTACCTGCCGTAGGTGAGCCTGTTAAGGGAAATAAAAGCAAAATTGTTTTTGTAAGAGGTAATGCTGTATCCTTAATTGAATTAAAAGGAATAGATTCTGAAGGTGAAATATTTTTATCATATCAATTGGTTGATCAATCTGGAGAACCTTTATCTAAAGAATTATTAGAAGCAAATGATATTTCTAACTTTGGACAATTTACAGATGCAGATGAAGATATAAAAAAAGCATTATTAATGCAAAAAATGCTTAATGATGCTGCTCCTGATGGAACACAATTTTCTTTTGATGAAACACCATTGAATTATGGACAACTTATTTATGATCAAACAGGTAAAGAGTTTGTTGTAATGAGCCAGCCTAATCAATTAAAGAAAGAAGGTAAATTATTATTAATAGCATCTGATGCTATGAATGGAAAAGGTGATGAAATAAAAAGTGCTATTTTTAGTATTGCTAAAGGAGAATTTAAAAAATCATATTCACCACAAATATTAGATGTTAAAGTATTTTCAAATGTAGTAAGTAGATTAAGTATAACTGAACCAGTTCAACCATATCCATATGCAAATACTAATGAAGAATATCAACAAGCAGGTATAAGATATAATTTAATTATATCAATGTTATCACCAGAAGAGGTAAATGCATTAGAACTTGTTATCAAAAAAGATCTAGAAGGTGGTGTAGAAAGGGGTTTTTATAAAATACCCGGTAAAGAAGAAAATCCACGTATACAAAGAATAAAAGCTTTATATTCTGTAGGAGTAAGAATTGCAGATCCTGTTGTACAATCAAGAGTTGATCAAGCATTAGCAAAACAAGGTATTCCTAAGAGTGAATCTCCTGATGGAATTTTTGGTTTTATGCAAAATTCTAATTTTAAATTTACTAATTCTCAAGGTGCTGTTATTAATCCAGCTAATATGACACTGGAGGAATATAAAAATATAATAAATATTCCTGAAGGAATGACATCAGTAAATCCTGAAAAAGATTTAGAACTTGCTCAAAATAATTTTGCTTTAAATAATGTATTAAGTGCTGCTTTACCAAGTTTAGTTGAACAATATCCAAATGGTATTGTACCTATAAGTGTATTACCAAATGGTTTATCTTTTGTAGCTGAACCTGCTAAAACTAAGTTTGATAAAAAACCAAAAAAATTAACAGAATTACAATTTAATTCTGCTGATAAACAAGGTAATTATTTGATTTACCAACTAGAACTTGATAAAAAAACAGGTCAAAGAACTAAAGTTGAAATATCTAATCTTGAAAATGAAGAAAGAAGGGCATTAATAAATACTGTTGAATCAGGCAAAACCCCCAATGGACAAACTGTATTAGAAGCAATTGCTGAATCTAAAGATGCATATGTTGCTGCTGTTTTATTACCAAGTGGAGCATATGCTTTGATTAATATAAAATTAGAATTAATAGAAAATGATAATTTAGATGTTATATTAGCTAGTGTAATTGAACAAGCACAAAAAAGTCTTGTAGAAAACAAAGAAAATTTAGCAAGTTTTAATAAAGATTTTAATGACACTTTACAAAAAGATTTAAAAATTAAAGCTTTTCCTGGTTATGATATTGAATTAGGTGTAACCCAATATGGAAAAGTACAAATAACAATATCTTATAATAAAGGTCCAAAAACAAAAGTACAATTAAGCAAAGAGGATAGTAAAAATAAAAATCTTACTGTTGATCAAAAGATACAAATATTATTAGATGCTGCAAATAATGAAGATATATTAAAAGAAGCAACTTCATCAACTACTACAAAAAAAGGAATAACATTAACCAAAAAGAGTTTTGGAAAAAGTTTTGGAAGAGATGCTTCTATTGAAGAGATACTTGATAAAACAACAACAGAAGTTGCTCCAGATGTTGTATCAATACCTAGAATTAAATTGGTTGGAAACTCTGCAGCTATTCAAGCTGGCAAAAACATTCCTATAGTTACACAAGGTACATTTACTCCAACAGAATTATTTACTGATGCTCAAGGAAATGCTATCCCCAAAGGCCCTGAATTAACTACTGCTGTTTCTACAGATGCTAAAGCTGATATAGAAATAAGAAGACAAGAAGAATTATCAAAATTAAAGGTTGCCCCTATTGTGGAAACTAAGGGCGAAAGGGATTTGACAAAAGAGGAAGAAATAGAAGAAACAAGAAAATTACTGAGTGTTGGCAATAAACTAACGGTAAATGGTAAGGAATATAAAGTTGTTCTAATGAATGAAAAATTTCCTGATACGGGGATAAGGTTACTTGATAATAACGGCAACCCACCAGACGGAATTTCTTACATTGATAAAATGACTTTGAATAGCGATAGAGTTTACAACCTTAGTTATCTTCTTCATCAAAATAATTTAGGGAAGAAAAAAGGAACAACTAGTACAAGAGAAAATGTTGATGAAATCAATAGGCTTAAGTCTGAAATCAATGCTAAATATGATGCTGAACTAGTTGCTTTAGGTACTACAGATACTACAGCTGATGTAGTAGCTCCAGAAGAAGTTGCAGATACAGTTAATACAGATAGCATTAATCCTGAAGACACTAATATAGATGATACTAATTTATTAAGAAATGGTGTTAGATTAAGTATACTAGAAGGTGTTAAACAAGAACTAGAAACTCTTAAAGCACAACTTACTGAAGGTTTAGTTGGAGCAGCTAAGATTAAGGCTGTTAAAGAAAGTAAAAAGTATCAAGATCTTTTAGCTCAAAGAAAAAAATTAGAAAGTGAAGCCAATAAAGTAATACCTATTGGACAAGAGGCTCAACATATTGAAGATATTAATAAATTTATAACATGGGCTTCTAACAATCTTCCAGAATTTATATCAATTGCAGATATAGATACACTTAGCAATAATCTTAAATCTGGTGGTGTACGTGTTGGTGCATTTGTATTAAATCTTGACCGCATAAGTGGAGGTTTAACTGTTAATGGAAGATTATTTACAGGAGCAAAATCACCATTTAAATATCATGAAGCATTCCACGGTGTATTCAGAATGTTACTTACAGATACAGAGATAACAAAATATTTAGCAATTGCTAGAAAAGAAGCACGTGCAAAATTAAGAGTTGAAGGAAAAAACTTTGAAGCAGAATTAGAAAAATTTAAAAACTCAGCAGACACATATTCTAATATGAGCCGTGCTAGATTAGAACAAGAATATTATGAAGAATACTTAGCAGATGAATTTGAAAAATTTAAAACCAATCCAAAACAAACTCAAACAGATTCCACAATTAAGTCTTTATTTACTAGAATTATGGAGTGGATACAATCTGTATTCAAATCCTTTACTAAAAATGAATTACTTACATTATTTGAAAACATTGATGCGGGCAAGTTTAAAACTGCGTCAATAAGTTCAAATCAATTTGTTAATAGTCTCATTACCGGTATATCATTAGAAGCCAATGCTTTATTACCATATGATTCTGAACAAAATATTAATAATAAAGTAGGATACTTTTATTTAGATAGTGTTATTGCTGAACCTTTAGTTTCAAGTATAGCTGCTATGTATATACAAGAAATTGCAAAAGTAAAAGATCCAAATGTTAAACGTGGAGATATACTTGAAAATGTATTAAATGATTTTGCTGCTTTATATGATGAAGATGCTGAATATAATAAAAACTTTTCTGATGAACAGAAAAAATTCTTACCTCAGATAAGTGAGGTGTTTTATAATTTTTCTGATGAATTAAAAACTGAAGTATATAAAGTATTAAATATTATAACTAAACAAACTCAAGAAGAAGAGTATAATAATGAATACTTTGAAGAAGAAGTTGGTCTAAGAAATACAGAACAATACAATATGGATGCTTCTATGATTGGTGGTTTTGGTTCTTTATCTGAAGGATTAAGAAGTTACTTAGCTACTACAACTATAGAAGAAACAGATTACTTTGGCAACAAAGAATTAAAACCAGGAGTAAAACTAATTGTTCCTATAAATTTTATATCTGCGTATAATGGATTATTAAAAGCTGTTAAGAATACTGAAGATGCTAAAAAGATGTTACAAAATATGTACTTCTTTGGACTAGATAATCCACAGACTGGTGCTGTTGTAACAAGATTATTGCAAGACTTTGGTATATCTGTAGATACATTAAAAGAACCGGGACCATTACCTACTAAGATTAAAAATGCTGCTTTATTTCAATCTGTTGTAAAAGGATTTACAACGTTTAGAGTAGACTACTTATTTGTTCAAAGAGACAATAAAGGTGCTGTATTAATTTATTCTGCTGCACAAAGAGATGATATTAATTCACAACTTGAAACTTGGTCTCAAGCATGGGGTCAAGCTGAGAAAAAAATCAAATCAGATCCTAAAGTTAAAAAACAAGTAGCAGATGTATTAGGAGATTTTGCGGCATTAATTAAATCAAGTAATGAAATAATACCAGATTATACAACTAAAATAGATGGTAAAATTAGACAAGGATTGTCTGAATTATCTTCTAAATATTCACAAGATATTTTTAGACTTACAGGTATAAAATTAAGCAAACAGTTTATTGCATTTAGCATTGCTTCAGGGAGAACCAATAAAACAATAATGCAGGCAGCATTAATAAATGCTAATAGTGGTGAAACACCTATAAACTATTTAGATATTCTTGCTATAAATGTACTAATCCAACAAGGTGCTGACATTTTTAGTGAAGGAAATGAAGGAGCCAATTCAAGACTTAGAACATTAGCAATTCAAAATGCGGTGTTTGATGAAACAATTGGTGCTTCTGTATTTAAAAATCCTGAAGGTAACTTAGTATATGCACATCAATTGCCAACATACCACTTAAAAAGGATTGAAGAATTAAATGATATAGAAGAATTAGATAAACTTAAAGAAGATTCTTATTTAGAAAACAACTTTCTTTTAAATAGTGATGCATTCAGAAAAATGTCTGCTGAAAATAGACAAAGGGTATTAAGAATAGCTGGAAGTAGTGTTGGTAAAATAAATGATACAGAAGAAGAACTTAATGATAAAATATCAGGTGTAACTAATAAATCAACTTATGGTAATTATACACCACAAGAATTTGCATTAAGTGTATTAAATTCATATACTGAAGGACTTAATACTTCAAGTGGTAAAGTAGATATAGTTGAATATGATGACACCAAATCCGGTAAAAAAACCAGGGCTGCTGTAGCTCCAATACTTATCAGAGTATTGGAAGCATCCAATACAGGTGACTTATTGCGTTTACCTGTAATTAAAGCTGTAAAATTTGAAAAGACAGGTAGTACTAATGTTGTATTAACAGATGAGACACTTGATATTATTGTTAATATTGTTAGAACAGAATATGATAGAATAAGAAGAGAGTCAAATAATGATACTAAAACTAAAGAAATAAAACTTGGATATAATGATACTATAGATAGCAGGGCTTATAAATTAACAAATTCTAAATTATTAATTACTGAACAATTAAAAACCTCTTTAGAGGAAATAGCAATAAGAAATAATGCACCATCATTAGATGTTGCTTTAAAAGAATTAAATATAAATCTGGATGAATTTAAAGCTGAAATAAATACAGAAACAGAAAAACAATATTCTGAATTTATTAAAGAGTTAAATGAATTACAAATAGAAGATCAACTTAGTAAAAGTATAACCAATGGTATAGCTTCTGATGGAAAACCAAGTCAATCATTACTTGAATCTGCTGAATTACTTAATTTAACATATGATAAAAACTATAATTTAAGACAAATATTTTTTAATGATTGGATAAATACAACAGCAATAAATGATATACTTTTAGGTGATCATGCGGTTACATTAATAAATATGGTAGATGCAATTAAAAGAGCTAAAATGCAGAATGCTGCATATTATAGTGCTTATACATCTATAATGGCTGAAGAACTTGGTGTAATGCATACAGTTGATGATATCAGTTTGGTTGCTATAGAAGAACCTACAGGCGTATCTGCTTTAACAGGTAAAGAGATTGAAAGATCTGATGCTCAAATGTGGATGACCACAAAAGCATTTAGATATATGTGGTTTGGGTTTGGTAAACTTACTCCTGCTCAAGCAAAACTTATTACTAGAATAGAGGCAGGTGACAAAGATGACAAAATAACTTCTGAAGAAATTTTTGGTCAAAATGGTTACGTGGATATGGGTAGTATGCTTAACTCTAAAAAGTTAGTGTATGGTGATGGTAAAACTTTTATTAAAATGTCTGCATTTGTTTTAACTCCAGAACTTACTTCTAATCTAGTTACTGATGAGAATGGAAACAAAACTTGGGTTGCTAAAGAAAATAGAAAAGAACTTCATGATTTAAGAATGAAGCTTGAAGGTATTGAGGCTTTACCCGGAAAACAAACTTTAGGTATAGCTGCTCCTTTAAGTGCATTAAAAATGCTTAAACAAAAAGTACAAACATTAAATAGAATTGCTGGAGATAAAGCATTTGAAGAAAGTGATTATACTACACTTTCAGCTAAACACATGGGTCTTCAAGTATTAACACCTTCAAATAAAGTAGAAACGGTTGATCCAACTCAAATAAAAAATATTGTTACTTCTGAACAAGATGATAAGGTATATGTAGAAGCTTTAGGAATGAATGTGGGACAAATAAAAGAAGCGTATAATCTTGCTACATCAACTAGAGTTACATTAAAATTTAAAAACAAAAGAAATTTAATATTTACTTTTGACAAAGGAATGCAAGAGTTTGCTATTTCTAAAGCTCAAGGTAAATTAACTCCTAACTTAACAGCATTCTTAAGATATGCTACTGAAGGTCTTAAAGCATCTCAAGCAAGTAGTAACTTGTTAGAATTCTTTTCAACTCAAGATGGAGAACAAAAATATGATTTAAATAATCCTATTACTTTAAATAAGTTTGAACAGTTGTTCTTAAGTTATTTAAGTAAAGGAGCACTTGCTGAAAAAGCACCGGGACATGCTGTAGCTTTAGTATCTGATTTTGGTACCAAAGTTTATAGAAGAGTATTTAGTGTAGATGAAAATGGTGTGCCAGATAGATCTGAAATCATTAGAGAGAATGTTTGGAATAGCATGGTTAACAAACCTGAATTAGGTGAGTATGATACATTGTCTGTTACACTTAGAGATAACAAAGAAGGTGTTGTTATACTTGACCGTTTAAGATCTGGTGTAAAAGAATATGATAAGAATGGTAAGTTCACAGGTGAAAGATATACTGAGATGCTTATGCCAGCTCACTTTAAATCTGTAATGGATTTAATTGAAAATTCTAACGGTAAATTTCCAGATGTATTATCAAAAATGTTTGCTGTGCGTATTCCATCTCAAGATAATCACTCAACAATAAATGTAAAACATGTTGACTTTTTACCTGCATTTTATGGTTCATCAGCAATGTTTGCTCAAGAACTTATTGAGATATCAGGAGCGGATTTTGATATTGACAAAGTTTACATGCAAATCAAAGAGTTTTATGAAGATAAAGGAGAATTCTATGAGTATGGTAAACAAACAACGGATGAAGGTAAGTATTCAGATTATTTAAGATATGTATCTGAGAAAGTTAAAGTATCAGGAACTATATATGCAGAAGCATTAGAATCATCTACTGATGTAAGTAAATCATCTGATGCAATCAAAGCATTACAAATTTTAGGCTTGCCAACTACTAAAGAACAATACTTAGAATATAAAAAGAAATTCCGTGAGCCATATGAAGCTCCAATGAACAATGCAATACTAGATTATAAGTATGCATTAATGGGTAATACTGGTGTAACAGAAACAACAAATAAAGATGAAACACCAATCTCATATACTGCAGCAAGTTTAGAGATATTAAAAAAGTCATTAAAAGACTTAGAAGAAGTATTAAATGGTTTTAAAGAACGTTCTGAAGAAGATAATATTGACATCAATAATATTGTTGGTAAAATAAAAGCTTTTAGAAATAATAAAGGTGCAAATATTGGAGCAATTGTATTACCTAATGTATACTTAAGTTTATTAACTGAATATGGTATTAAAATAAATGAAAAAGGACCACAAATTATTATCAATGATGTTACTTATAATGACTTTGGTTTTTTAAGAGAAATTAAAAGTATTATCTATACTCCAAAAGGAGAGGATGCTAAAACTTATATTATTAAGGATAATAAAATCTTTAATACAAGTAATATTGAAGTCTTTAAAACAGATAGTGTAGATAGAAGTGCTATTTTAATGATGGCGGGTGGAGCTCTAAGAAAGCAAGATATTATTTCATCATTGATTACAATGGCTACAGATAATGCTAAAGAACGTCTTATTGCTAAATTGGGTTTAAATAAAAATGCAATTGCTGTTGTTGCAAATTTAATAGCTTTGGGAGTGCCACTTAGAACATCTTTATTATTGATTAATAATCCAATGATACAGGATATATATTCTGAAGCACTTAATAAAAAAGATAAGTTAGATCCCGGTGTAAAAAAATTGACTAATGTAGCAATAGATAGTTTAATTGCAAAAGTAAAAGCAGATAAGATAGAGAAGAAGTTAAAATATGAACTTGAAAGTTTTAAAGTTACAGATGAATCATTAATAAATGCATTTAATAATATAGATAAAGTTAGTGACGCTGAAAAAATAAGTATACTAACTTTGTTTTTAAATGCTACAACTATTACAGATTTTACAGGTAATATGGCTGCAGTTGCTGGATTAACTAGTGGTTTAGGAAAAGATATTTCAGCAGTAAATGAAAAATCAAAAAAAATAGATACATTATTTGATAAAAATGCAATAATGGATTTAGATCCTATATATAAAAGTAAAACATGGCAATCAACATATCTTAAAATATTTTATCAAATCAAAGATGATTTGTTACCTATTACTTTCTTATCTGCTAGTGAAAATTTTCAAGGTATATTAAACAAAGTATTAGATAATATGAATACTAATACTAGTGAGTTTACTGAAGAAACTAGAGCTAAAATATCAAGAGATTTATTATCTTACTTAACTATAAAAGCATATCAACAAGGTAAAAATACTAAATCAATAGAAACATTATCTAATAACTTAATTTATCCAGAAGGAGAATATAGATCAATTAATGATATTGTTGAAGCATTATCAAAAACTGAAGCTGGTAAAGACAATTTCTTCTTAGATAGTTTTGCAATAAGTGAAAAAGCTAGTGATGATAAAAATCAAACCGGTTTAAATAAACTTAATGCAAATACATTTAGAAGTTTAAATGCTGGTCAAAAGGTTGATTTACAAAATTCATTTGCTAAATTATATGGTTCATTAGAAACTAAAGAGGATGCTATTGCTATAGTTCACTATATAATGGTTAAAGATGGCTTACAACTAACTTACGGTTCTTTATTAGAAGCCATTAGTCCATTTGTATTAGATACTTATTTAAGTCAAATTGAAACAGCAAATACAGCTTTAAGAAATAATGATGATAATGTAATTGAAAATGTTTTTGGTTTAAATAAAGAAGAATTAGAATCTGAATTTGTAAATAATTATTTATTATCAAACATAAATGGTCCTTTATTAAAAACTTTTAGTAGAAGTTCTATAAGTGGTTTACCATCTGGAGTATCTATTAATAAAGAAGGGCAGGTTATTGTTTTTTGGGAAAAACTTAATGATGAAGAAAAGCAAGTTATTAGAATAAAAACTACAGATAAAAATGACCAGACAACTTATAAAACATACATCCTCTTAGATACAATTAAAGGCGCATCAACATATACTTTAGTAGAAACAATGGGTTCTAATCAACAAAATCCAATAGGATTCATGTTTGGTGAAAGACCTACATATGCTAAAATTAGAGAAGCTGTTAAATTAAAAAATGCAAATACCAAACAAGACAAATATGTTGATGATTATGTTGATTCAATAGACTATGTAGGTAATTTAATCTTAGATGCTCAAGTAGGTGGATTATCACAAGATGAAGTAATTCAAGTACTTGCTTTACAAGCTGAAGATTCTATAATTACTGCGACAGAGGATTATGTTAATGTCAACGGTAACAACATTGCAAATATTAGTGCATTAGAAGCAATGCTTAATGCTGCACCAAAACAACCTACTCAATCATCTACTAGTGTTGAATCAGGAGTAGAGATAAGTTCTAATGCTAAAGGATTAGCAGCAGCACTTACTAATCCAACAGAATTAGCTAAATCTAAAGGTAATCTTACAGAGTCTTATCCTGTTGAATTTAAAGGTAAAACCTATAAAGATGCAGAAACTGCTTATCAAGCTTTAAAATCTACAGCTACTAAAGATGAAGGTCCCGATAGTACTTATAACTTAATGGTAAGTATTATTAAAGCTAAATTAGAACAACATCCTAGATTAGTTAGTGAAATAACTAAACAAGGAGGTTCTACTTGGATACTTTCTTCTACTCATCAACCTACTGCACAAAATAGTGTATGGGAAACTGGTGGTAAAAATTGGTTTATTAAATCACTTAATGATGCTTATTTAACTACTCAATCATCTACTAGTGTAAGAACTAAATTGTTTGATGAAAATGATAAAGAACTTAAAAAAGGTTCAGTAGTAGAATACAATAGTAAGAAATATTTATTTTGGAATGACAATAATGGTAAAGCACAATTAATAAATACTGATGGTACTAAATTTAGTGGCACACCTAATCTTGATAAACTTACTGTAACCGGTGCTTATGCAACCACCATGTATGATAATACAGAATACATTGTAACAGATAATAATAATATTTATTCTGGAGCAACTGGTAATCTTGTATTTGTTAATCTTGATGGTTCAACAAAATCAAAAAAAGCAAAAATAATTAAAGCTGCACAAGATTCTTTACAAGATAGTACAAATATAGAATCTGAAACTACTGCAACAACATTGCTTGATTCAATGAGTGATCTTGAAAGAGAGTTATATGAAGAGTTTGCAGATGAAATGGAAAGTGATTATTCTGCAATTGAGAATTTCTGGGATACTAATATTCAAAAAAATACACAAGCTAAAGAAAACTTGAGAGTAAATAATAATATATTATCTTTGGAAGATCTTATAGAACTATATAATAATGGTATCTATAAAAATCAAGAAGAATTTATTGAACAAATAAAACAATGTAATTTATAATAAACCATGGCAAGATGTCCTAATAAAAATACAGCAGAATATAAAGCTTTACAAAAAGTTTATAAAAGTGAAATTGCAACAAATAATGTTATTAATAGTTGGCAAGATACAAATGATACAGATGTATTTCCAACTGTATCAGAAGCAGAGCAATTTCTAAAATATAATAAGGTTGCTTTTTCTTTAAGGCAAAAAAAGTTTGCTGAGAGTTTGTTAGATAATTTAAAGGATAAAAAACTTATTCATAATGAATTTGGTTTAGACCTTATCAATGCTTCTGATCCTAATGTATTTTATACAGAAAGAGTTGCAAATAAAAATATAGCAAAAGATAATAGAATAAAAATATTAAAATATTTAAAAGCTAACAATATACCAGAAGATGCTGTCTTAATTACTGAAACTGAAAAAACATTTAAGATCAAGGTCTTAGATAATATGTTTACACCAAAAGATATATTACCTGAATCTAGATCATGGGATTCTCCAAGGGCTAAAGCGGTTGTAGTACATCTTCAAAGAATGTTTTCAGGAATAACTGTAAAATTATTATCTATTTCTGAAGCAGAAAATGTTTATAATTTATTACCACAATGGCAAAAAAATAAAGTAAACTTTAAAAATGTAAATTCATTTTTTGTAAATAATATAGCATATTTAATTAAAGGAAGAGTAACAGATGAGACAGCTATTGAGGAAATGTTACACCCATTTATTGATGCAATTAAAATAGATAACCCTGAGTTATTTGATGGTTTGCTAGCAGAGGCAAAAGTAAACTTTCCTGAAATGACTCAATCAATTACAAATGCATACAATGAAGCTAAACGTTTTAGTAATGATGAAAAAAATCTTGAAATTGTAACTCAAGCATTATCTAGACACTTTAATAAAGAGTATGAAACAACACCAACTCAAAGTTTTTTAAATAAAATCAAAGAAGCTTTAGAATGGTTTATGAAAGTTATTAATAATTTAAATGAATATATAACAGGTAAACCTTTATCTGTAAAAGACATTAATAACAAAACTACATTTACTGATATTGCTAAACTTTTAAATACAGAAGGTATACGATTTAAACTCAACCTTAATCTCAAAACTAATACAAAAGTTAGATATTCATTATCTCCTGAAAAACAAAAAATAGTTAATATTGCTTTAAATGAAGCTACTGCTATTCAACAAGAAATAATTAAAAGATTATTTCATGTTGCACTTAATTCAGAAAAAGAAGTTGATTCTTTATCTGTAAATTTAAGTAATATTGATTCTCCAAGTACAATAGTTGTACTTAATAAAGCAGATCATACATATGTAGATATAGTAAACAATTTAATTTACAAATCAGTAACTACAGCAATTAAAGGACAATTAACTGCTGAACAAATGCTGGAAAATAAACTTAATTTAGATGTTGGTAATGATATAGATGCAATGTTTGAGACTGTTGTATCAAAACTTCCTTTTGAAGAAATTTTTTCTAAATTAAAAACTATAGATAGAGAAACAGCTCTTAAAATATTTGATATTTTAGAAACCATGAGACCATTTGTTATTCCTAGTGGCTCAGTTGGTATTTCACAAGTAGTTTTATTTGATGAGGCTACACAACTTGCAGGTACTGCAGATTTAATTGTTATAGATGGAAATGGAAAAATAAAAATTGTTGATTTAAAAACAAGTAAAAACTCTATTTTTGAAGAAACAGTTCAAGATATAATTAAAAATAAAATTCCAGGAAGAAAACAAGGTAGAAAATATACAAATGTACTTTGGAAATTAAATGAAGACATTTTAGTTAAAGATGAAAATGGAAATCCTGTTTTAGATGAGAATGGAAAACCCAAAATATTACATTTAGGTAGTGACTTAAAAAAATTACATGGTGTTGATACTCTATCAACAGAAGGTCAACATAATCTTCAAGTAAATATGTATAGACGTATGCTTGAAAATATGGGATATACAGTTGATAATGGAGATGATGGTGCAACCACTCTTCATATAAAAGTAGATATAACAGGTAAGGGGGTAAATCAAAAATTTAATAATAACATTAAACCAGAAGGACAGGAAAGACATACTTTAGAATCTCAAAATAAATATTATGTTGATTTGCTTCTTCCATCTAATGTAAACAACAAAACAAAAGAACAAATTAATAGAGATATAGAATCTTCAGAAAATGTAGTTCTTGATGAAAATATTGATGTAGAAGCATTTGAAAATGATATTGATGCACAGGATGAAATTTCTGATACAATAGAGGCTCAACAGTATCCTGAATATAATGCTATTCAAAATGCATTAGAAATGTATTCTGTTGCTCTTATAGAAGAAGCCAAGGCAATGGATAAAATTAAATCAAGTATATTTAGAGATAAAACAAAACAAGAGGCACATGATGCTATTACTTTATCACTAGCATATATTGCTAGTAATATTAATACTGGTCCAATTGCAAGATCTCAAACATATACTAATTTACTTAGAAGTTCATTAAATGAAATGCAAAAATTTACAAAGTATGTTGAGGATCCAGCTAATGTAAACAAACCTGAATATATTACATATGTTTTAAACTTTGAAAGATTCTTAAGTACATTTAATCCTTTATATTCAATTATGGATTCTAAAGAACTTAATGCTACACAAAGAACATTGGTCCTTCAAATGCAACTTGAGCACAATAAACTTGTTGATAAAAATAAAACTGAAGGTTTAATTAATGATGCTATTATAAATTATGTAAAAGAAATTATCAGAACTAGATCAAATAAAGATTTTGGTGGTAAAGGTAGTTTCTTTACTGAAGAAATGCTTGATGAATTAATGATTAGTGCTGATGATATTGCAGTAGATGCATTACAAGCTCAAGATATGGCCACACAGAAAGATACAATACTTGCTGTAATGGATAAAATATATAAAATTCAAAAATATAAATTACAGGATAAAATTGAACTAAGAGAATCTATTATAAAAAAGGCTGGAAATGAAATATTAAAACTTTCAGCAAATAAAGATAAAAAAACTTTGTATTATTTTATGTTGGAATTTAATAAAGATGGTCAATTTTCAGGATTTTATACTCAAAAAATTGGTCAACAATATTATGAAATACAAAATAAATTAAGGGCAGCACTATATGATGATAATGGCAATCCTTATGTGTACAGAGATGTAATAGATATAAGTAAAGCAAAACCTGAAGATATAAAATATAATCAAGATTTAGCAGAAAAAAAAGCAGCTTTTGGTGCTTTCTTTAATGCTGAATTTGTAGATGAAGGTACATTAGTTGATGGTGAATATCATAAACTTTCTGATGAGTTCAAAACAGCCAGAAATAAATATGAATATTTTCAATTATCTCAAAATAAAAAATTTGGTAATTGGTTTAAAAAGCCAAATATAAATGATGCTGACTATGCATTATATCAATCTAAATATTATGACTTTACAAAATACACAAGAGCATTAAAAGTAAATGGTGTTCCAACAGGTGTAGTATTAAAAGATCAAACATTTAGAGCTCCAAAAGTAGAATTTAGAGTTATAAGAGAAACATCTGGAACAGGAAAAGATATGCGTAGTGAAAAGTATGCATCAATTATGGATCCAACTAAAACAGATGCATTAAGTATTGCTCAAAGAAATTTTTATAACTTATTTGTACAATATTATGAAAAAGAACTTTTAAGTAAATTACCCGAAAGTGTTAAAACACAAATGTCTGGTAGAATTCCCATTATTGAAAGTAATATTTTAAATGATTTAAAAAATAAACCAAATATTGTAACTAAAATGTATGCTGATACAGTTAGATCTATTAAAAACTTTACACAAGAAACAGCAACACAAAAAAATGTTTTGCTTGATGAAAATGGAAATTTTGTTAACTCTTTACCTATATATTATACAGGTAAAATTAGAGTTGATAAAGAACTAGAATCTGCAGAAGCAGAAATAATAGCTTTACAAGATAAAAAGAAAAAAGGCTTAATTGCACCGGATGCTTATAATAAACAATTAGCCATACTCAATGGTAAAGCCGCACAACTTAGAAGTCAACCTTCATTAGGAGAACTTAATACAGATGTAGCAAGTGTTTTAATTGCATTTAGTGGAATGGCTGAACATTATGAAGTAATGGGTGAGATTGAAGATACCCTTACAGCAATGGTAAAGGTTATTGAAAAGAGAACTTATAATTATGCTGATCCTGCAATAATAACAGGAACTAGAATTGATGGTAAGTTTAAAAAAGTTGGAACAATAAAAGGGGTAGATTCAAGAGTTCTTAAAAGAGCTAAAAAATATATGTCAATGGTTTATTATGATAATGAACTTGCCACAAAAGGGATGCTTGATAAGGTTGCTGATGGATTAATGGAATTTGGTTCATTAGCACACGTTGCTGCTAACCCATTTGGTAATTTTAATAACTACGTTATGGGAAGAATCAATAATAGTATTGAAACTCTTGGAAGTAGATTTTATAATAGAAAAGATATGTTAAGGGCAATCAAAGAATATAATACAAAAGGCATTTCTGGAATATTATTTAGAACTAGTGCTGCTGGTATTGATCTTGGTGATATAGCAACATTAGGTAAGTTAGGAGTAAAAAAATCAGATTATGATGGTGATTTACCAAATAATATATATGAAGCTTTAGTAGATCATTTTGGAATGATGGATAAAGTAGATCAACGTGAAAGTATTTATAAATCTGATAGTCAGTCAATATGGTCAAGACTTAAAGAATGGGGATATGTATTGCAAGATGCTGCAGAATACAACGTTCAAACTAAAGTTGGTGTAGCAGTGCTTATGGGTATTACTATTAAAAATAGTAAAACAGGTGAGACTTTATCTTTATATGATGCTTTTACATATAATTCAGTTACACATAAGCCTGAATTAAAAGATGGTTATGATACAATTATTGAAAAAAATGGAAATGAAAAACCATACACTGAACAATTTAGATATGAAACAAGAAATAATATTAGAGAAGTAAATAAACAAATTCACGGTAACTATGCTAAAGATGATAGGATGGTATTACAAAGTAATACATTTGGTAATCTAATAACACAATTTCATAAATGGGTTGCACCCGCAATTAGATCAAGATGGAGAAGAGAATACTTTGATGAAAATCTAGGTTGGTTAGAAGGAAGATATAGATCTTTTTATAAATTTTTAAATCACGTTAAAGGTGAAATAGTTAGGGGTAATATTAAAATTAATCCTAAAAATTATCATCAAAGTTTTTTAGACGCTTATGGTTTTACAGGAGAAGGTGGTAATTTAGATCAAAGAGCTGAAGATAAACTTCAAGGTTTTTATAGAACTACAGGTGAAATTGGTATTATATTAAGTATATATGTATTAAATTCAATATTATCAGGAATTCTTGCGGGTGATGATGATGATGATGAAACAACAACAAGATTTAAAAACCTTGCTAGATTACAAGCTGATAGAACTTTAAAAGAAATGATATTGTTTACACCAACGACAGGTGGTGCTAGTCAATTGTATCAAATGGGTAAATCTCCAGTTGCGGCTACAAGTCTTCTTGGTTCTATGGGTGAGGCTTTGTCTTTGTCTGTTAGAACACCATTTAATTATATAATTCAGACTGATGAAGAATTCCGTGCCAATAAAGATTTAGTGTATCAAAATGCGCCACATGAAGGAGAATTAAAAGTATACAAAAACTGGAAAGATGTTATTCCTGTACTTTATTCTATACAAAAATGGGATGATATGTTGAGACAACAAGAGTTCTATATTAAGTAAACTATATGCAATTGCATATTGCAATATGCAATATGACCAATATATATGCAATTGCATATTATAATGTGTAATAAAACCATCATTAAACCCTAAAAAAAGACTTAATGATGGTTTTATCATACATTATTGTAACAAATTATACTATTATATGTTACAAAATTATGTTGATTTTATCCTTCACAACTAGCACAATCTAGAATATTTCTAGCAAATGATTGAGCAGAACTTTGGCTAAATTGATAGTACAATGTTTTAATTCCTTGTTCATGAGCATATAGATATAATGCATTTATATCTTTAGCTGGTACACTTGGATGTATCATTAAGTTTAATGACTGTGATTGATCAATAAACTTTTGTCTCTGTGCTGCTTGAATAATTAACTCTTTTGGGGTTATTTCAATAAATGACTTAAATACTCCTTTTGTAGGAAAATCTAAATGTTGAACTGAGCCATCTTTTTTCAATATAGTTGCCCAAACTTCCGGGGTATTCATACCATATTTATCTAACTCACACTCTAAGAAAGGATTTTTATAGATAGTTTTAGATTTAGCCAGATCCTTTATAAAGTAATTAGATTTAATTGGTTCAATACCCATACTAACCTGACCATGTATAAATGAACTAGATTTGGTTGGAGCAATTGCTATTAATGTTGAATTAGCATAACCTTCTCTAATTGACTCAACCGCTTTATAATCATGTAACCATTTAGAGGCCGCCTCACTTTTATCTTTAAGTGCTTTAAAAATTTGAGAGTTTAACATCTTAGCTTCTAATGAATCAAACTCAATCAATTTAGATTGGAACAAGGAATGATATCCTAAGACACCTAAACCAATTGCTCTGTGTTGACTTGCAAATCTATATGCTCTTTTCATACCTGGCATTACAGATGATTTTTTAATAAATTCATCCATCACTGCATTAAGAAATAGTGTATATGTTTCAATTGCATCTGTGTCTTTAATTTCATCCCAGTGTAACAGATTGATAGATCCTAAACAACAAACAAAAGAATTAAAGCTATCAGTTGGAAGTTGAATTTCAGAACATAAATTGCTAGCAGTAATTTCTAAACCTAATTCTTTATATGGTGAATTGTTATTGGTATTATCTTTAAACATGATATATGGAAAACCAAACTCATTACGTCTTTGTATTACCTTGGCCCATATTTTACGTTTGTCACCATCACCAGCTTTCATTTGTTCTAGCCATTTGTCAGTTACAGTAACGCCATATTGTAAATTTTGTATTGGGTTTCCCTCAGTACCAATATCTAAGAACTCTAAAGCATCTGCATGTTCTAATGGTAGCCATACAGCACATGCTCCTCTTCTTGCTTCAGATTGTTTGCATACGTCAACAGTTGTATCATAAAGTTTAGCATAGTGTATTGGTCCATCTGCATGGCCCCCGGTTGATATGGTAGCTCCTCTTGCTCTAATATTTCCTAAATAAACACTTGTCCCTCCGCCATACTTTGACATTAAACCTATTTCACGTGCACCATTCAGGATACTATCTAATGAATCATCTACATTAGAACCATAACAACTAATAGGTAAACCTTTTTGTTTACCAAAATTAATCCATACAGGTGTAGATAAACTATAAAAACCTCTGGCCATGTAATCTTCAAACTTTAAGGCAAAGTCATCTATTTTTAAATACTTTTCTGCAATTATGGCAATATCCTTAATTCTTTGTTCTGGGGATTCTGTTATATAACCTCTTGATAAAAAGGTACGGCTATCCTCATTAAGCCAATAATATTTTTTATGTTCCATTTTTGTGTTACTAGAATAAATCATTTTCTGTTATACTTTTACTTTTTTTGTTATAGTCTATGCTCTTCTTATAGAAGAAATCACCCTCTTTAGTAGATAAAATCTCTACATTAAACCATTGAGTTTTTTCAAGTAATTCTACATCTACTTCAAACAGTCTTTTCATACCTATACTTTGTAGAGAATTATTAAATCTATCTTTTATAAAATGCTGAATTGTTTCTTTTGTTAAGAAACTCAGTTCACCTTTCTCAAATATCCAATCTAATATCTTACATTCAGCCTCATATGCTTTTTTACAAGCAGAGTCTACTAGTTTTTCAAATTCATCATCAAACCAGTCTGGGTTTTCTTTCTTTATGATATTTATTATTTCAACACCAAAATTACCATGAATTTCTTCTTCTTTTGATGTTGCCTCAACCACATTTGAAATTCCTTTGAAAAGATTTTTTTCCTTGTTAAAGGACATCATAATTAAGAATTGACTAAAAAGACTTACATGTTCAATAAACAATGAAAATAAAAGTACTGACTTAGTATACATTTTATTGTCTTTGCTTCTGGTGCCGTCTAGATATTTACTTAAATAAGATATTCTGTCTTTAATTGCAGGAATATTAATAACAGTTTTGAACTCTTCCTCTAATCCTAGTATTCTTAGCAATCTAGCATAAGCATCTTTATGTCTAACTTCAGACTCTGCAAATGTCATCCCTACATCTCCAACTTCAGTAATTGGCATTCTTTTGTACATATCTGCCCAAAAGGTTTTAACATTTACCTCAATTTGAGCAATAGCTAACATGGACCGTTTAATTACTTCTCTTTCTTTAGAACTAATTGTGACTTTAAAATCTTGGATATCCTCAGTAAAATTAAACTCAGTATCTATCCAGTAAGAGTGCCTAATGGCATCTTTATATGCTAAAAGTTGTGGGTATTCATAAGGGAGAATATTTACCCGTGGTAAAAAAATGTTTTTATTCATAAAAATGATATTTTAAATTTAAAGGTATTCCCTAAGAATAACTTGAATTATATAACTTGTTGTTAAACAATAAGATGTATTTATTAATTATACATATTTGTATAACTGAAGGTAAAGAAAATAAAGCCAATTTCTAAACCAATAACAGGATGATATTTATCATCATCACATAATATGTCACAGTTTATAAGTTTAAAGCCTAATAGGGTTTCTGTTGGTAAAAACTCAACATTAAATCTGTGTTTAAAAATGATTGGGTTGATTTTGTTCATAGTAAAATTTGTAAGTTTAAATGTTATTTATTTGAATTATTTTTTGTATATTATAGATATATGGCTGAGAATAGTATCTTGGCAAATATACTATATATATCTATAATGAAATCTATAACTTTAATATTATTATTACTTTTAAGTTTTTTCAGTAATGGAGATAGTTTACCACCATTTAAACAATCTGTTTATATAGAGGGTATGGCAATGACTCAGTATAAGAGTCCTATGGCCGGGTTTATGTTAGAACAAAGTGTATTAGATGCTAGGAGTAAGTTAAACTTTATAATAAGAAGTGGAATATGGTATAACCCTATAATAGTTAAATCTAACTTTTTTGTTATTCAATGTGGTGTATCTAGACCAATATCAAAAAAGTTAGATGCTGGTATTTACTTTATGAATTTTAACGGCAAGTTACCTAAGCCAAAATCTTATGATGAAGTGGAATATTATAGTCCACTTTCATTGTTTATAGAAACAAAACCATTTGTAAATAAGAGGTTAATAGTTCATTCAGAGTTAGGATATTATTCTAGTATGAACAAATTAGGATTCACTATGGCAATTCGTTATAAAATACATGATAAAGAATTTATATGAAATCTAAAATTCTTAATATTTTTAGTTATTATGATACAGAACCAATGGAAATTCTCATTGGTATAATTTGGCTCATAATATTTCCCATAATATGGGTTTTTGAGTATTCTTTTAATCTTTATATTATTATACCCAGTTTCTTACTGGGTTTATCCATAATGAAAGCTACTTGCTCTCATACAATAAAAGTAAGAAAAACATTAGCATACGGATCTTTTATTTTTTCCATTTTTGTTATTCTATTATTCTTATTTTCTGGAAGTTTAATAAATCCAACACATTGGTTGTGGACATTACCGGCTTTTATTTCTCTTTTAAACTTAACAGCAATGACATCAAAATTCTATAGAATTTACAAAAAAAATCATAAATGACGGCATTTGACAATATAACAACAGTGGTGGTTACAGTTATTACCGTTTTATTTTCTGCAGGAGCTTGGAAGTTTTATGAGAAAAAAATAAAATTAAAAACTGATTTAGAACGTGAAGATAGAACTGATCAAAATATGTATAGAGATGATTTAAGAGATAGAGTCAAAAGACTTGAACAATTATTAACAGATGGTGCTGTTGAAAAAAATGTAATGAGAGATCAAATTCTATCACTTACTAAAGAAGTAAGCTCACTCCAAGTTAAAGTTGAATATTTAGAAAAAGAAAACCAAAGGCTAAAAAACATTTAAACTTTGTTTGTTTTATATAAAAATTGTATATTATATATAGGAAATTAATTAAAAATAAAAATCATGTTTAAAAAAATATTATGTTTGATTTGGACTTGCTCATTAGAAAAGGTATGGAACTTTCTTTTGTCAAAAACAACTGTTGATGAAAAAGTAATTGAAGTAATTGATGAAATCAAAGTAAGAAGTGTACTGGTTAAAGAAGAAATTAAAGATGTTGTAGATGCAGTTAAAGGTGCACCAATTAAACCAAAAAAAAAGTATTACAGACCAAAAGTAGAATCAAAAAAATAACCATGATTGATTTACACGGTATATATAAATTTTTAAAAAAACAATGGTTAGGTACTGTATTAATTATAATTTGGCTAATATCTATATTTATACATCAGTCTAAAAAGAATGATTTGAATGAAAAAGCTTATAAACTAGAATCTAAAATTAAACAATTAGAAAAAAATGCATTGGTAAATTTAAAAGCTGTTGTTGAATTAAAAACTATTGATACATTAATACTAACTAAAATTAAAATAATTAAACAAAAAGAATATGAAGAAATACATGTTATTGATTCCCTTCCTATTAGTGGGCTTCAAAGCTATTTCACAGAACATTACGCAAAGTAAGGATTCTGTTGTTATTCTTTCTGAAAGACAAGCTAGAGCAGTTGTTACTGATTTAGTTAAATTTGAATATTTAAAACTTGTATCAAAAGAACAAAATAATAGAATTTTTAATTTTGAGAATACTGTTGCAAAATTAGAAAATACCATAAGTATAAAGGATAGTATTATATTTTATCAAAAAGATTATATTATTGCACAGAATAAAGTTTTAAATATAAAACCTAAACCACAATTTCACGGTTATTTAGGAATGTTGAGTGAAGGTTTTACATTTTTAACGCCTTCTTTTTCAGGAAGAGTTGTTTTAGAGTGTAAAAAATTAAATTTTGGTATTCAATATATAGGAATACCAAGTATTAAAAATCAATACGGAGTACTTATAGAATATAAATTATTTTAAATCAATGGCAAAGTCAAAAGTAACCACACAAGTAAAAACATTAAAGCCTACTAAAAAAATAAGACGGCCTGGCATTCATGCTAAAACAAAAACATCAAATATTAAGACATCTAAATTATATACAAAAAAAAATAAAGGACAAGGATGATAAAAGATTGGAATTTAGAAATAGCATTTCATTTGCCACATGATAGAATGGCAATAGGTTGGGACTATATACGTCCTGATGATATAGATAATTATGATACTATTAAATTATATCTTATATTTGTTACATTAACATTAGATTTTCAAATATGAATATATTAACAGACATATTAAGTTTAATTAAAAGGGGAATTTTTACTAAAGTAGCTTCTCCTGATGATGTTATTGTGCTTTGTGTAAATGAACAACCTGATATGACGGGTGTTGCATCTCCAATTCCTTATAAATCTGTTAAATTAATTAAGGTTAAAGACCTTAAAATTGCACCTGCATTTTGTGATAATACAAATACACCTACTTCACCAGCAGTAGGAACAGGACAAATATACCAAAAACAAATTGTTGATCCTGTCACTAATGTTTGCACAAACTATTTTAGATCATTAAAGTCATTAAGTACTAATTTAACACTCAATGAATCCGTTGATGATAACTATGTTGAATTGACAAGTACAGGTGAACCAAACTTAGCATCTAATTTAGGTACTGGATTTGGTTTATATGCAAGTAAAATTGGTGAAACATTAAATTTTAAATCAATAAATGGAATTGGTGTAAATTTAACGCAGTCAAGTACAGAAATAACACTTAATTATGCAACACGAATGATTTTATCATCACCAAATGGTAGCATGTGGGAAGTAACTGTAAGTAATAGCGGTGGTATTGTAACTACATTATTATAATAATTATGGAAAATGTAAAAAAAATAAGTTGGATTAAAGGTTTACTACAAGATGAAAGAGGTGTTCCATCATCAAAAAGATTTGTTGGTATTATATCAGGTCTTGTTTTGTCTTTTACACTTATTGTAAATCAATTTACAGAAAAATTAACTGATCCATCTCCTGTATTAGTTAATGCAGTTGCAATGCTAGCATTTGGATGTTTAGGATTAGCTTCTGTAGATAAAATTTGGGGTAAAAAAAATTTAGAAAGTTAAACTAACAAAAATGAAAATTATGATGAACAAAGAAGGTAAAGCAGAAGAACGCAAATGGCAAATTCAATCTGCATTAAGTACTCTACAAAGAGCAGAAGAAATTAAAAATGATACATCTTTAATGAAAGATGTTCAAAAAGCTGCTGCCACAGAAGCTAAAAAGTTACAAACATTAGCTAATGGAGGGAGTGTTAAATTAAGTGCTAAAAAAGCATCTATTAAAAAAACAATAACTAAAAAAAGATAATCATGGCAAATAATAAAAATAATATATCATTCCCTATTCAAGGAGAGGTATTCAAAAGAGAGACAACAAATGGATACTATAGTCCAGCAAATATACCTGCAGCTATTCAACAAAAAAAGAATCAAACTGCTGTATTGAGAAGGATTAAATTAGCTAAAGATGGTGTAAATATACCACAGTCTTCTACTAGAGCTGGTGAACCAGTTCAATCAGCTGCTTTTAAAAATGGAAACTGTTCATATAAAAAATAAATAATTATGGCAACAATAATAGCACAAAAAATAGTACAGTCAGGATTAATTCCTACTTACTCTGCAGCATCTGTTGCTGGAGATAAAATTGCTAATACAGGAATACAATACTTTCATATTAAAAATGGTAGTGGAGCTACTATAACTGCAAATGTAATACCAGTTGTTACAGTAGTAATAGATCCTTTATTAGGAACGCTTGTTAAGCAAACTGCTTCATTAGCATTAACTGCAGGTCAATCAGGATTTTTAGGACCATTTGAAGTAGATGCATTTAATGATACATCTGGAAATATAACAATAACCTGTACAGCCATAACCTCAGTAACTTTGGCTGCACTTTATATATAAATATTATGAGCATTTTTGTACAAGAAGTATTAGGATTACTAAATAGAAATCAAAAAAAAACAACTTTAGATTTATCTAAAGATTATTTTGAATTTGGTAAACTATATCAAACAAGCAGTTTAAATAATAAATCAGGATATACTCCTAAAATGGAGCCTTTTCTTATTAAATGGGGTGATATTATTGATAATATATCTTGTCAAGTTACAAAAGATATGACAAGAACTTTTCCTGGACAAGGTGTAGCGGGTGTTATTCCTGTATACACTGATCCTTCAGGTGTTTGTTCATGGGATACCTTAAAAAGTTCTATTATTACACAAAATTCACTTAATACAATTATCAATATTAATGGAATACTAGAAGTAGTAGGTGCAACATTTTTAAATGGAAATGTTTCATTGGGTAATAATATTTCTGATGTTATTAGATTATATGGAACTCTTTATGATAATGCCGGTAATCCACCTTTAATTAATCAAGTATTAGTTGGTCAAGGTGGTGGTCAAGCTTTTTGGCAGAATGATGATGTTACAGAAGCATTAACTTATGGTTCTATCTGGAGAGGTAATTCATCTGATGTAAAAGAACAATTAGCAATAGGTGCCGTAAATACAGTTTTGATTTCTAATGGAACAACATTAAATTGGACTGCAGCACCATGGATAACAGCTTTTGCTGTTGCTGGTAATACAGGAAGTGCATTTGATATAACTCAATCAAATACATTATCAATTTTAGGTGGAACTGCTTTATCTTCAATAACATCTTCTCCAGATACGGTTACAATTAATCATTTAAATTATGGTACTGCAGGTACCTATGCATACCCTTCTTCAATTACAACAAATGAACAAGGACACATAACTGCTATTACATCCGGAAGTGTTTCAATGTCAAGTTTTAATGCTGCTGGTGATTCAGGTACTTCTCAAATAATAAGTAATGGTGATACATTAACTATTACAGGAGGTGTTGCTTTAACATCTGTAGCAAGTGCAACTGACACAATCACATTGAATTTGGATAACACAGCAGTAACTCCTGCAAGTTATACCAATGCAAATATCACAGTGGATCAACAAGGACGCATTACCAGTGCTAGTAATGGTAGTGGAGCATCAACAACATTCACTGTGGCTGGTGATACAGGCTCAAGTCAAACTATTAGTAATGGAGACACATTGACCATTAGTGGTGGTGTTGGACTTAGTAGTGTGGCAAGTGCAACTGATATAATTACAGTTAACCTTGACAACACCGCAGTTACTCCAGGTACATATATTAATTCTACAGTAACTGTTGATCAACAAGGTAGAATTACTAATATAGTTGCAGGCTCAAGTCCACAAGTATATGTGGCATTAATAACACAAGGTTTATCAGTTCCTACAAGTGCTCCTACAGCTTTTGTAATTAAAGATAGTTTTGCTGGTACTGTTGTGTTTACATATAGTTATGTATCAATAGGAAGATATAGATTAACAGCTAGTTCACCAATATTTACAGTTAATAATACAGCACCTTATTTTATTCCACATGCTGCTTTGGGTGATGCAGAATTTCAAGGTAAAAATTATGGTGTTGGTATTAATAGAATAAATGACACAATTATAGAATTTACATCTTGGAAAGCAGGTGACGGTACAAATTCTGATGAACGTATTATAAATGCAACACTTAAAATTGAAATATATTAATTATGAAAACAAAAAAATATCAAATAGGCGGAAGTACACAATCTAGAACAAGTAGTGATGAGTTAAATCCTTTTAAAATTAAAGAACCAGTTGCACCTAATCCAAGTTTTGTGCCATCTGGCTCAATGAATAAAATGCAAACAGGTGGTGCAAAAAAAACAGTTAAAAAAGTTGATGATAAAACATCATGGGTTGATAAATTTAAAGCTGGATTTGACGGTTCTTTATTAGAAGCCGTAACTACTCCAATACCTCAAGCTTATAAAGCAGTTGGTAAAATGGCAAAGAATGTTGATGATGCAATTGAAAAAAGATATCCTAATTATACAGGTCCAACATCTTTTTATGCTGGATATAAATCTGGATTAAAAAATTTTCTTGGATATAAAAAAGGTGGTCAAGTTAAAAAATCAAAAAAATACTAATTATGAAAAAACTATTATTATTTGCAGTAACAATCACAATGTTAATTAGCTGCGCAAAAAAACAAGAAATTTTAAATGTGTCAGATTCTACTGTAATTACTGATGAAGTAATGATTTGTGATGTTGTTGGTGATGATAAAAAATCAGAATTTGAAGGTGTATTAAGAATCCATAAAGGTAAATTTGCCTTTTGTGGTGCATCTGGTGCAGTGCCAACTGGTAAAAAAATTGTAATTCAAGGTGTAACTTATGATGAAGGTTGTGCTATTTGTCCTGTATTAGATGGGCCTTCATTTTCTAATTTAGCTATGTATGGTAGCGGTGGAACTTGGGGTGACTTTAATGTAAAAAACAATTTTAAAACTCCTGATGGAACAGATAATACAATTTGGTCTTTGTTTTGGTATTATGACACTAATGATAGTGTTCCTCAATTCAATCCAAAAAGTAAAAAATGGGAGATAATGCCTTCTAGTAACCGTTCATTTATAATAAATACTGATTCAGTTTCTACAAGTGAAAGCAATATGTTTTGTATGCCTGGTATTGTTTTTGATACAACATCAACTGGTATTATATTAGCTAGATGTTATGGGCCCTTAAATGAAGCAGCAGTTCCTTTACGCAAAGCACTTCCTTTGAAAACAGGTATGATTTCAATTACTGCCGCTAAAAAAGGTGTTCCTTATCCTGTAGGTACAGCATTTCCTGTAAAGGAATAATGACCGTTATAAAAAGTGATAATGACCGTTATAATCCACAAATAACTTAATTTTGTGCATTATAAGACACATTATCTTGAATTAGTTTAAAATTATGTTAGTATTTATACTCACAGTGCAATATATAGCACAATAGTAAACTTATAATCAGCCAAAACTCATTTTTTCTAGTAGTTTTGGCTGATTATAACATTTAGTATAATACCAAATGGTATAATTATTTTGGGCATAATGACTAATATAATGGTTATTATGCCCATTTTTTATATGTTTTGACTAATATATTAGTTAATTAAACATCTAGACGGAATCCTACACATACTGGAAATCTTGGAAGACCTTTATCAGTATACTCAAAAAATCTAATTTCAGCTTTTTGACCAATGTAGTTTTGTTTATTAATTAAGATTTCTTCTCTTTCAATATGACTAAACTTCATTCCTGTAGAAAAAGTTTCTTGTGTTTTTTTACATAAACACATTACAACTCCTTGTTCAGGTCTACTTTCAGAAGGATTTACATCAATTACCTCATATACTTCATCTAAAAAATCTTTGTACTTAAGTAATTGAGAACTTCTTTTGTTTACAGCATATCCTTCTTTAGAATGTCTGACCATAGTACCCTCATACCCTTGAGATATAAATTGAGCATGAAAAAAAGCAACCTCTAATTCATTATTAGCAATATGAGTAGGAACAAGTTCAATGTTAGGATTATCTGCAATTAATTCAGAAATCTTTTCATATCTCTGAATAAAAGGTGCATCCATAACAATATCATAAACATGATACTTAACTTGTTCAGTTTCTCCTGCTCTATACTTTTTAATAAGTTTCATATTTTCTTGAAATGAAATACCATGAGCATATAATTCTCCATCTAAAACTGCATCATTAAGATTTGCTAACACTATATGACCAAGAGTATCAATAACTTTTCCAGTTCTTGACATAAAACCATCATCTTCAGTGCCTAAAGACCTCATACCATCTAATTTAGGTTGAACATAACAGGGGTATGTTACTTTCTTAAGTTCTTTTTTAAAGTCTTTTGCTAACATAGGTAATAAAAAATCTTTACCTCCTTTTTCTTTAGCTTCAATAAAAGTTTCAAAATAACCCAACCTCATTTTTTCAGCTATTTTAGAATTAGCTTCTAATATAGCTTGTTCAATTGCAGTAGTAGCGTTTGCTTTACTAATATTTTTAGCTTCACAACTACTTCTATTAAATATAGGACTAATGGTTCCCACTATTCCTGATTCTTGTATTATTATATTTTCTTCTGTAGAAATTGATAAGTATCTGATATTTCCAGTACTGTCTTTTTTATAAATTTTTTTTATCATTTTGTTTTTACAATTTTTTAATGGGTTCTATTGTTTGTTTATTTTTACAACTATTACAATATCAATCTTCTGTTAATCCTGTACTTATAATAACCGTACATTTATTACAGTATATCGGCACCTTGCCACCAATTGTTATTGAATAATCATCACCATATGGTCTTAAAACTTTACATTCATCACCATCTTCATCAGTGCAACTAACATAACAAATAATATTAAAACATCTATTACACAAGGCAATTGGTGCACCACCATTAAATTTGATTATTGGTTTCATAATCTTTTTTTAATTACATGACTATGATTCCAAGTTGATTTTTTTGTTTCACTATCTATCCATGGCCATGTTTTTTTAGCTTTACGTATATCTTTATCAGCATAATATTTCCACCATAATATCATTTCCCAATATTTATCATCATTATTACTATCTGGTGAATGCCAATGTATTGTAAACTGCCAATTAAAAAAGAATATCATAAATGATGGAGCCCATTCAAATCTAGGAGACTCAAATTTATCTTTCCATCCTAAATCATTAGAGTGAAAAGCAATAGGCCATCCATATGAAATATTATAACCAAATAGCTTAAAAGCTTTACATCTTAAAAATTTGGGTTTTTCTTTTCTTATTGTTAAAATAGTAGAATTAAAATACCATGGTTGAAAATATGGTGTACCATAAACTATTTTTCCTAAATAATACTTCTTTACTGGAGGTACAAACACCCCTTTGAAATCATTTATTTTCATCTTTATTTTGTTTTTTAGTTAATATATAAAAAGCACTTAAGATTTCATTCCAATGTTCAGTTAGTTTAAAATCTGATTCTACTAAATATAAACATTGTAAAATATGTTTTTCTCCATCATCTTTACCAAGTCTAATAAAAATTTCTTTAGATTTTTCTTCTGTTATTACATTCATTTTTAAAAGGTAAAGGGGATAGTTTTAAGCTATCCCCTGTTGGTTTACCCATATAATTATTTTGGATCATTTGTTATGCACAAATAAAGGCATATAAAAGCAAATATAACTGCTAACAAAGTCCACATAATTAATCTTTCATTAGATATACATCTTGTACTAATCTAGAGTGTGTAACATCTTCATCTATTTCAATAGCATTTTCATTCCAGTCTTTCATATTTAAAGAAAGATTAGGATCTTGAATGGTATCAAAATTAGAAATATCTAAAGAATCACTCATTGTGATACTTATTTTAGATAGTACTTTAGCTGTCATAAAATCATGAAAATTTTGACTATCAGACAACCAATCTCTTGGATGTGCTTTCTTTAAAGCATGTGTAACGTGATTATAGAACGTCCAAGCATTTTCTTGATCACATTGGTAATCATATGATGGTTTTGCTAATTCATCCTTTACACATGACATTTGAGTAGCATCTAAAATTTCTTCATTAATATAAAGTCTTCCAGCTAATTCAGCTTGTTCTTGTAATGTAAGAATGGTGATCCTCATTGCGTTTCTATCTTTAATAATGCGTTTATAATATTTTTCAGCATTTTTTATTTGATTAGAAATTTGCATATTAATATCATAATCTGCAGAACCGGTGTGTTTTCTTTTGAAATTCATCATATCTCCAGCAACCATTCCGTTATAACAAACGGCAACATATGCTCCTACAGCACACTGAAATCTTGTACTTTTATCATAAGAATTTGTCCAGGCAAACATCATTCCTAACTCTTTTTCCTCTAAAATAGTTGGATCAGTTGTGTTAATTGGTAAGATATGATATATGCCTTGTGCTACATTGGCATTCATATTTGCTCTATATAATTCTTTTTGAATAATAAAACCGCTATCTTCTAGCAGTTGTTTTGTGTTATCTATCACTTGTTTATGTGATATAACTGTATAACTTTTACCATGATTTGGTAATGGTGCGTTTTCTAGGTAATTCCTAGTGGTTTCTTTTGGTTTATTATAACCCATATTGTTAAACTTATAAAGTGTAAATGTACAAAAAAAGTTTAGATAAACAAAATATAAATATTAATTATTTAAATTAATCATTTTTTACAAATTGTCCATCAACCATTTTGCCGGTTCTCTTACTAATCACATTGTATGCTGACTCAAGGCATTCTTCCAAAGATAATCCTTGCATTTTTGCTTGGATAATCAATGTAACCATAATGTCCCCAATAGCATCAATGATCTCAAGACGGTCATTTTTGTTAATTGCTGTACATAATTCTGTACATTCTTCTAGTGTTTTTAGTGCTTGAGCCATTGGTGTAGCTTTCTCTAAAATTCCTTTCTCTGCAGCCCATTCTTCAATGACGCATTCTAATTCAAAATAATCCATGTTGTTTTTTTATTGTTTATCTGGTTCATTTAATGATTGTTTTGGCATGTTAAACATACGGTCCAACATTTTAAATTTTTCTTCCATTGTTAATTCAATGGGTAATGTATACTCAGCATCATTATTTAGTTTACATTGCTCTACTTCTTTCCATAATGATTCATCATCATAGCAAATTGGTTTGTTATTTGTATCTGTAGCTTGATTTACTTCATTAGAAAATGAATCTCTTTCATAAAGATACCAATCTATCCACTCTTTACCTTCTTTACCATAGTATACAGATAATAGTAAAGATATTGCAGTTTCACCATCATCATAAAAATGAATTAAATCAATACCTGCTTTATAAGCAGCATTTAATTTTTCTTCTTGCTGACCCATAACATATAATAATTTTTTAAATACTTCTAATTTCATAATTTTTTTATTAATCTGGTACAATAATATTATTAATATCTCTATATTCCAATTCTTTTACAAGAATTTGCTCAAACCAAGATTCCATTCTACCTGACATATCTTTAATAATGTTTGCAATATGATCATTAGACATTTCTGTCACTGATTTATATGATAAAGGTGATTTACCATCTTTACCTCTATTACCCCAATGCGCAGCATCTCTGTTGATAAGATGGTCATCTGATAAATATACAGTAAAGCTTCTATCAACCAAATCAAGATCTTTACCTCCATACCGTTGATATTCTGTTCCACCATCTACCATTGTTTTGTTTTCACAATCACATGTTTTATAATCATGTCTGTTATAAGATATAAGTACCTTACCACAGGCTTTGCATTGTACTTTATTTAGTACTACTTGTTCTAAACTCATATCAATTTTTCATTAACTAAAATTTCTCTTACCTTTTTTACAAGTTCTTCCATAGTACCATCATTAATTATTTCATAGTCAAATATAGCTTTATCAAGAGCTTTTTCTGATTGATGTTGATCACTAAAAAAATTATAACCATCTTTTAAATTTGGTCTTGTTACTTTAATAGTAATACCATTTCTAGATTTTACAGCATCAAACTCATTAGGAAATCTCATGTCTGTAATAATCCAGTTGGGGTATTCTTTTATATACTCCTCATCATCTATTTTACGTCTAGATTCTTTGTAATCAGCAAATAAAGCATTTACCCAAGCATTTTGATGTAAACCATTACGTATAGCATCAGTTCCAAGTTTTTGAAGAAACTCTCTTACAGACATTGAAAGTAAGTCAATAAATTCTCCACCTATATAATCATTATAATCCCATTTTGAATTTAAATTTGTTTTTTTAAATTCTTGGTCTTCAAACTTTTCTACAGGTATGCCTGTCAATAATGAAGCAATTTGTTTCATTTTGCCAGCAAACTTTTTGATTTTCCAATCTGATGCATGAAATCCACCATCTACCCATTCAGTAAATCCTTTAGGGTTGTTTTTGTTTAAGTCATCTGTCAAGTATTGTATAATTCTACCTACAGTATCTTTACCAGATCCTATTTTTCCATTTATTCCTATAATCATTGTGGTGTTTTTTTAAATTTTGGACTACAACCTAACAGAATAGCCATTGATATAGACTCTTTTTCATATTTACGTAACTTAGATTCTTTTAGATGTTTATTAACAACTTCATTATAAATTTCCT
>Ga0049083_10000004_pt1 | contig 51611 bp, 56 predicted proteins | sample GreLakmeMI27MSRF_FD_66719 | JGI IMG/M metagenome (GOLD analysis project Ga0049083, IMG submission 66719) | Freshwater lentic microbial communities from great Laurentian Lakes, MI, USA - Great Lakes metaG MI27MSRF | ecosystem: Environmental > Aquatic > Freshwater > Lake | place: Great Lakes...
ATCTATATCCAGAAGAAGTATTATTTTCTCCAACTATAAAAATTCTTTCATTATAAGTTTGATTTCTTCTACCAATAATACTTGTTTCAAAACTATTTGCAGAACCAGTATTATCTTTTCCTAGAATTATTATTTTTTCGCCACTATTTAAATTATTTGTTCCATAAACATCAGAATAATTTCCACTGCCATTGATTGTGTTATTTCTTCCAAAAATATTTGACCAATTTCCTTGATAAGTAACATTTATATCTCTTCCTACTGCAACAATTGATGTACCAGTATAATTAGAATTTTTTCCTGCAAGCCAATTACCAGTTCCAGATACATATATACATTCACCATAAATATCAGATGTATTTGCTGCTTGAATTTCATTTGTTCTTCCAGCTATATAATTTCCACTCCCAATATTAATATAGTTCCAATCTCCAAGAGTATAATTTTCTACTGCAACTGGTTTGATTCTATTGTATTCTCCAAGAATAAAATTCGCATCACCAGAGCCAGTATTGCTTTGACCATATATTTGATTTGAATTTCCTGCATTACGATTTAATCTACCATAAACGTCAACTTCGATTCCAGTTATATCATTTTCTAGTCCATAGACAGAAACTTTTTCTAGAGCGCCAGAATAAACTCTTACAGTATTATATCTTCCATATGCCAAAGTACTTTTGCCACTGATCGAATTATAATCTCCATAAACTAAAGAATTTGCTCCTGCCTCAGTTTCATTTCCTATATAATTATTTTGACCAACAACAAAAGATCCAGTTGAAAATTTTTCAGCAATATTATAATTGCCAAGAATTGTTACTTTGTTTGTATTAGTTAATTTATTATTATGGCCATGAACATGAAGATCATCTCCTGTAACCATACTATCTTCACCATATATAGATATATCTTTTCCAGAAACTGAATTCTGTTGACCATAAATTCTAATTTGTGTTCCAGTCGCAACATTTCCTGTACCGTAAATTTTATTATCATTTCCCGTTACTTGATTAAATAATCCAAATATTGGTGAAAACTCACCACTTACTGTATTGCCTATTCCAAAAATTTGAATATTTTGTCCAGTTAATTTATTATTCTGTCCAATACTTATATTGTTTTTACCTACTGTATTATTAAGATGACCTAATACAACGTTATATTCTCCAGTTGTATAATTAAACATGCCTAAATTAATGTTATTTAAGCCTGAGACATTGCTAGTATGACCTAATTGCATACTTCCGCCTTCTAACCCAGATATCACTCCACTTCCATTTAATATAAGATTTCCGTCATATACTCTTAATACGCATGCGCCAGGATGAGGAAGATTAGCGTCATCTCCATGACCACTTATCAAAAGGTTCCCACTGATTAATCTAAATCTACCATATTGATTATTTAAATCATCTAATATATAAGGATCTGTATTATGTACTACAAAATATTGATCATTTACCATTCTATAAACGTTATCAATTGTTACTTTATAATTAACTCCATCTTGAACTATAGGAAAGATATCTCCAGTTCTTGGATACGGATTTTCAAATAACTGAGATATTTTCTTATTTGCCATTAAAGTTTCCTTTTACCTATAATAAATTTACACATAAAATTAATATAATACTGAAAGATTACTAACTAAAAGCTCTCCGTCTTCTTGTAGAAGGTAGTTGCCATTTGAAGAGCCGTCATCTTCAGCTAGTAAAAAGTCTTCTATTTTTTCAATTCCAAGAAGTCCAGACATTTGCATCCCGCGAGTATAATCTTCTGGATCAATTTCTGTAGAAAAATTAAATCTCACATTTTGTCTAGATCCTATAGAATTTGAAGATGATATTCCTTCAAATTTACAATTAAAAAATTCACAACCATATACATTTAAAAACCTTTTTTCAAAATTACTTGATTGAGTTCGCTTTTCAAATTCAAAATTTGCATCATAATTACATATATTTTTACAATTTATTAATAAATTATAATCTTTATCTTCTCGTATAAGTTTAGATAAATCACTATAAGCTTGTTCGCCTGGAATGAGATCAATTCCTACGTTAATAATTAATGGTAAATTAATTTCTCTATCTAATGGTAGTTTATAACCTATCGCTTCCATTTTTTCTCTATCAAAATTAAAAGAAAATTCATAACCTTGTATACGAATATCATTTAAATTTAATCCATATCCAGAACTATTTATATTAAACGTTAAATCTCCTGGAGATAAAGCAGATACAAGATTTTTTGAATTTAATTCATTTGGGATGTTAAATTTAATTCCAGTATTTGTAACGTATGTTTTTGGATTAACATAAGGGGTATTTGCTCCACTACCACTCATTTGAAATAGCATGTTTTCTGCTGCATAACTGACATTAACTTCTACAAAATTTCCAACAGAAGCTTTTTGTAAATAAGAAGAAAGATAACAATTTCCAAATCCAATCGTTCTAGTTCCTGTGGATTTTGGATCTGCACTGCGATCTATATAATTTTGATAATCTGTTTTATTAAAATCTTCTATTAGTTTTTCATTATGGTCTACGTTTTCTTCTGCAAGAGCAACAAATATATTTCTTTTATCTCTAGTATTAGATGGCCAAAATGGATCAGTACTCAAACACCCATATTCAGTAAAATCAGCTGGATCAACAATTAATTCATTATTTATCATATCATAATTAACATCATCTTCTCCCCAGCCAGTTATTTCTTTTCTTTGTGGTGAGACATAAGCTATTGAATTTTTATAACTTGTATCTATAAATAAAACATTTTCAAAACTTCCAACAGCTGTTGAATTCCAATTTCCAGTAAACATTCCTTGAGAATCATTGTAAACAATATTTTCATTTATTTGACCAACGTTATTTAATCCCCAACCAGTAATTTTATTATTTTCTAGCAAGGCTAAGGTGTGAAACCATCCAGCATGTATTGACTTAACTCCAGTTAACTTTCCTACAGGAGTAGTACTCCAATTTCCAGTAAAAATACCACTAGAATTATTTTTGTTTTTAATTCCTGCAATTTGACCATCATCATTCCATCCCCAACCAGTTACTTTTCCATTATTAAGTAAAGCAAAAGAATGTAGATATCCAGCAGTAATTTGTTTTACTCCTGTCAAATAATTTCCACTTAACGATTGTCCATATTCATTGTCTCCCCAACCAGTTACTTTTTCATTATTTAAGATGCATAAAGAATGATGTCCACCAGCAGAAATAGATCGTCCGCCAGTTAAAAAATTACCATTCAAAGACTGTCCATATTGATTGTCTCCCCAACCAGTAATTGTGCCATCATCAAGCAATGCAAGAGAATGATATGCTCCAGCGCTAATATTATTAACGCCAGTAATATTGCTTACTGGAGTATTACTCCAATTTCCAGTAAATAAATAATTAGTATCATTATATCCAGTTGTTCCAACCGCTTGACCCTCATCATTTGCTCCCCAACCAGTAATAATACCACCAGACAATAAAACTAAATTATGTAAATAATTTGTACTTATTTTTTTAACTCCAGTTAATTTTCCCACAATTGTATTCGACCAATTTCCAGTAAATTCTCCAGAAGGATTATTATCGGTTACATAATTTACTAATTGTCCTTCATTGTTATCTCCCCAACCAGTAATCATACCCGATTCACCAAGAACAAACGAATGATAGAAACCAGCCGCAGCATCTGTAACTCCTCTGCCATGCATAGTTATTAAAGGATTTAAATTTTTTCCAACATAATATGGAATATAATTTGAATAAACATTTGGATTTGGAGAAGGCGTTGGCTGAATCATATTAAAACATGGAGATTTAACTTGTATTCCTTCTCCACGGGATGATTTGATTGGATCAGGTTTTGTATTATCTCTATTTAAAAATCCAGAAAATAAAAATAATGAATTATTCACATCTGTTCTGAAAAAATATTTATCTCCAGTTACAGGATAATCTAATCTAGGATAATTTACATTAAACCCCATTCTCATCTCATTTTTTAAAGAAGCTAATATATAAGAAAAATTTAAATTAATTTCAGGTTTTGTTAAATATATTCTATCAATTGTTGCGGCTTTACCCATTTGATTAATATTTGATCTATCTGAAGATATTTCGTAATTAAAACTTTGAATTCTATCTAATCTTTTTAAAAGATTATGATTTCTTGGAAATGTATTTTGATTTTTATCTTTTGGAATTATTGCGTGAATAAGGGCTGGATTTGGGCTTTTATATTGAAAATCTTCATAAGTGATATGAGGAAAATTTTCATGGTTGTTATTTAAACCTCCAGAATAATTAATAAAATGGTTTCCGCTAGCTGGAGATGGGCCAATGAAAATATCTTGAATATTATAAATTATTTGATTACGCGCCATTTCCTTAAGCCTTTCATCTAAATTTACACCATATAATTTAAATTTAAGTGTATTTATATTTAGGATGAATTATAATTCTGAAAACTATGGCTTTGAACAAATTAAAGCCAATAATAAGATTTTAAAGAACGATAAAGCGATTGAGTTTTCGAAGAAAATACTAAATGCAATTAAAGCTAAAGTAAAAGAGCATAATGCAACGAGCGTCAAAAAGATAACTTTCGCTCAATTAAAAAAAGTTTACAAGAACAATATTCACGCTCTTGACTCTGAGAAAAATTTCAATCAAGTGGCTTTTGCTAGAGTTAATATGTTTTTAAGAATGGTAAACGGAGTATCTTCTTATCTGGGCGCTAATAGTAATTTTTCAAAAGCTATTAATAATAATTATATTATCGAGGCAAGTTTTAACCCTATTGAAGAAGATTTTATTAAAGCAGACGAAGATATCAAATCATACGATTTAAATGATTTTGAATTTAATAATCCTGATAATTTATACCTAGATGATGAAGAAGATCGTGTAATATACGGTTTAGACAATTTATAAAATTATGAAAAAACAAAAATATAAATTTGAATCTACATTTGCTAATATTAAAATTCGACCAGTAGTAAGTGAAGAAAAAGATAAATATCTATCTCTTGCCTCTATTGATAAATTAAAGAAATTTCTTCCAGATATTAATACAGAGGATAATATAGACCTTCTTCCTATTGCTTTTGATGCATGCGTAGTTAATCGTGTTAATAAAAATGGCGACGTAATGGATGCAGTTACAGCAGCTAAAGTTACCAAAAATTTTATTAATAAACCAATTAATATTGAACATAACCGCAACCAAGTTATTGGTTGTATTGTATCTGCTAATTTTAGTAAATTTGGTTCTAGCGAAAGTTTAACAGTAGAAGAAATCAAAGACATGAAAGCTCCATTTAATATTACTCTTGGTGGAGTAATATGGAAAGTAGTTAATAAAGAATTAGCAGATCAAATAGAAGAGAGTAATGATCCAACTAGTGAAAATTATATGAGTATTAGTGCTAGTTGGGAATTAGGATTTAATGATTATAATTTAGTATTATTAGATGGTAGCGAGAAGAATATTGAAAACGCACAAATTATCTCTGATGCTGGAGAGATTGAGAAATATAATAGTAAACTAAAATCTAATGGTGGAACAGGAAAATTAGATAATGATAAATCAATTTACAGACAAGTTCTTGGTAAAGTAGTTCCTCTAGGCATAGGGTTAACCCTAAATCCTGCCGCTGATGTGCAAGGAGTAGCCGCAAAAATTGAAATTCCAATTGAATTAAAAATCAATGAAAATCAAAGTTCAGAGGAGCAAAAAATTGAAGAATTACCTTTACAGGATAAGGCTTCAGAAAATAATACTTCCCAAGAAGACAGTTTAGATGTAAAAAAGGAGAGGATATATATGAAAATAACCAAAATTGAAGATATTACAGACGCACTGCTTAAAGAGGTAACAGCTAGTTCTATTACCGAATTTGTAGCAGAAGAAATCAAAAAGGCTAACGATCAATTCCTAGCCGAAAAATCAGAAAAAGAGAATGAACTTAAAGCTACTAATGAAAAAGCAGCAGTTCTCGCTTCTGAACAAGAAGTTGTTAAGAAACAACTCGAAGAGCTCACTCAAAAGCTAGCTTCATTAGAAGCTGAAAAAACCGCTAAAGCTCAAGAAGAAGCTTTTAATATGCGTATGGCTTCATTTGATGAAGAGTATGAATTAAATGATGACGAGCGTAAAGTTTTAGCATCAGATGTTAAAGACATGAATGACGAGTCTTTTTCTGCTTATAAAAATAAGATGGCTATCATGATGAAAGATAAGAGTAAAGAAGCTAAAAAAGCCAAAATGGAAAAAGAACAAAAAATGAAAGCTTCAGAAGAAGTAAAAGCTTCAGAAGAAGTCACCCCAATTTCTACAACCCAGGAGGTTGTTGAACAAGCTGTTGATAATGGATCAAAAGCTTCAGTCGAAATTCCAAATTCCGCCTCAGTCGCAGAGCCAACCATACGTGAAAAATATGCTAAAGCTTTCGATATGAGTGGATTTGAAATTGTTAAATAATAAAAGGAAAAAATATATATGGCACATAATTTAAGACCATTCAGACAATATAGCGAAAGCGATGTTGTTGGCCTATTCTCTTATAGCGGAGATAGTACCCTTGTAACTAAGGGTCTAGCCGTTAAAGTCGTAGGTGACGGATGGACAAATGAAGCTAACAGTAGCCCAGTGGAAGCACTTGGCAGTGTTGGCGCTTCATACACTAATGTTGTATCTCAAAGATACGGAGTAGCAGCCAAAGTAGGATTAGCAGCCTCTGGTGATGCAATCCTAGGAATAACCCTAATGGATGTACGCGAAACTGATGAAAACGGTGAGAAACTCGTTTATAATCCTCGCAAAGCAGCCGAAATGGGCGTTGTAATCAGTGGACAAGCAGTTCCAGTGCTAACTAAAGGACTAGTTCTTTATAGTGGCGCTGCAAATGTTACCGCTGGTGCAGTAGCTTACGTTAGTGGCGCTGCTGGTGAACTAGCTGGTTTAGCTACTCTCCCAGCCCTTGCAACTAAAGTTGGCAGATGGCTAAGTAAGAATGATACCAACGGTATTGCTCTTCTTAAAATTGAGCTCTAATTCTTAAAAGGAGAATATTTAAAATGAAATTAAAATTAAAAAATACCCCAGAGCAAGTAGAGCTAATCAAAGCAATGGCCAGTCGCGAAAGCACCGTTGCTAAGGAAGCTCAAGAAGCTTTTGCAGCATTCATTGGACCAGTTGTAAACAAAGTCCTAATGGAAGCAGCAACCTCTAGCGCAGTCTATACTGACCTAGCCTATGATGAAGATGATAGTCCTTCTATCCCTCTTGATCTATTCCAAGGCGAAGGTGAAGGTCTAGTCTCCGTTTGGAGTCAAAATGTAGCAGGTGGTCTTCCAACTTCAACAGTTGAAGGTCTATCTGAATTGAAAGTCTCTACCTATCGTCTAGATAGCGCAGTTTCTTTCCTCAAACGTTATGCCCGTCGTGGTCGTCTTGATGTTGCTTCAAAAGCAATCGAGAGAATGACCAATGAAGTTCTTGTAAAACAAGAGCGTAATGCTTGGGCAGTAGTACTAAAAGCTCTTGCTGATAGTGGCAACACTGTTGACATGGGTTCTAGTACGGAATCTTTCACACTTGCTAAACTTAATACTTTAGTAAAGAATGTAAAGAGACTAAACAAATCTTATGCTAATGGCACAACCAGTAGTTCTTATGGTCTAACCGATATCTTCGTTAGTCCAGAAACTATGAGTGACATCCGCGCATTCGCTTATAATCCAGTAGGAACAGCATCTAGTACAGATCTTCCAGCTGGTGTTCGCGAAGAGATCTATCGTGGTGGTGGAACTCAAGAGATTTATGGAATCAGTATCCATGAATTAGTTGAACTTGGTGCAAACCAAAAGTATACTAAACTCTTTAATGAGTTCTTCAGTGGTGCTAACAGCTTTGCCGATTCAGATGATCTTATCGTAGGTATCGACCTTACTAAAGATGCATTTGTTCGCCCAGTTGCTCGTAATGCTGATTCTGGCAGTACCTTCACTGCAATGCCTGACGATCAATTCGTTGCCCGTTCTGAGAAAATCGGATTCTACGGTTCTCTCGAAGAAGGTCGCGTTTGTATCGATTCACGCGCAGTAGCTGGTATAGCTATTAATCGCGCCTAATTAATCTTTAGATTAATATCAAGAGGCCCACAGGATAACCCCTGTGGGCTTCTTTTTTTATTAGACATTTCTGACTTTAATCTATACAATATAGTATAGGAGAAAATATGGCAAAGAAAAATAAATTAGATTCATTAACTCAAACTCACGGACAAGTAGAAAGCCCAAGGACGCTAGACCAAATTTGGGGAGATTCTGGTCAATCTAAATACGGAACATTAGTGCTTGCAGAGTATCAAAAATATTTAAAAGAATTGACTAAAAGTGATCTTCAAGCTCATGCAATCAAAGTAGGCCTTATTCCTATAGACAACAGAGAAACTCTAGTAAAAAGACTAGAAAAAGAATTCAATAAACATGTTTCTCTTTATCAACCCGCACCAAAAACAAAAAATAATATTAAATTAAGTAAATCTGCAAGAGATATTCTAGCAGAAGGCCGATAATTTTGTGTAATATTGGTTGTTAGTCTGCCTTAAAAAAGCAGCAATTTAGCGCAAGCTAATAACAACAAAATATATGGCACAAAGATTTAAGGCTAAGACATTAATATCAAATAGTGGCGTTTTTAATAACGAAGTAATTGCTCCGAATCTCGTTTACAATACTGGCGACCAAATTATCTCTGGAGTTAAAAATTTTTATACTCGTCCAACAGTAAATGGTAGCGGTTTTGTTTTAGATGGAGAAACATTCCCAAATATTGAAGTCCAAGATCTAGTTTTAAAAAGTGGAAACCAAACTATCTCTGGAATTAAAACTTTTACGACTGGAATAATTGCACCTAATGTAGTTTACAATACTGGAAACCAAACTGTTTCAGGATTGAAAACATTTAGTAATGGTATCGTTTCTAGCGTTGGAATTACTGGCACAAATATTGTTTACAATACTGGCAACCAAACTATTGGTGGACTAAAAACATTTAGTAATGGTGTCATTTCTAGCGTTGGAATTACTGGCACAAATCTTGTATACAACACGGGAGATCAAAATATTAATGGAATTAAAAATTTTATTTTAAAACCTACTGTTAATAGTAATGAAATTTTTGTTTATGGAGATTATTTAATAGATATTCGTGATGAAGGATCGTCTTTAGGAAACGTAAATACCATTAATTTCATTGGGCCAGGAGTTACAACTTCTGTTAATAATGGAAACGCTTCTGTAACTATCAATGGTGGGGAGGGTGCTGGAACTTTTGTTTCTTTGGTTGGAAATGAAACTATTGCTGGAGTTAAAACATTTACTAATGGTATCGTTTCTAGCGTTGGAATTACTGGCACAAATATTGTTTACAATACTGGTAGTCAAACTATTGGTGGACGAAAAACATTTAGTAATGGTGTCATTTCTAGCGTTGGAATTACTGGCACAAATATTGTTTACAATACTGGCGACCAAACTATTGGTGGACTAAAAACATTTAGTAATGGTGTCATTTCTAGCGTTGGAATTACTGGCACAAATCTCGTTTACAATACTGGCGATGAAACTATTGGTGGATTAAAAACATTTAGTGATGGTGTCATTTCTAGCGTTGGAATTACTGGCACAAATCTTGTATACAACACGGGAGATCAAAATATTTCAGGTTTAAAAATATTTGCCGATGGAATAAATTTAAGTGGATCTGCTTTAGAAAATGCAGTGCCAAAAATTGTTGATATTATTTATAATTTTGACATTACTTCTGGAATATACAATACTAAAATTATCTTTGCAGATTTAGCTTCTACAATTACAGGCACTATAACTGGAGATAATCCAAGTGGATTTAATACAACAATAATTCAATACGGAGCAGGGCCAATAAAAATTACTGGTGCCCCAGGAATAACAATTAATAGTTATCAAAATAAATATCAAAGCGCTGGTCAATATGCAGCTATTTCAATTATTCAAAAATCAACTAATAATTATTTTATTTTTGGAAATACAGTGTGATAATATTACCTTCAATAAATCTTGGAGTTGCAGATAATAGTAGATCTTCTGCTCAATGTAGTGCAATATCTCCTTATCCATTAAATGATTATTGCTATTTACAAGTCATTATTTTGGATCCAAATTGTTGCAATTCAATTTGGAATCAAACTTGTGAAGATTTATATTTAGTTTGTAATACTCCAAAACCAGATCCAATAATTATTATAACTTTAGATCCACTTGGATATTATTATGATACTGCTCCTATAGGCCCTGGATATGCTGAACTTGATACTGGTGGTTCTACTGGAGCTGTAACTTTCAATTACATTGGTATTAATGCTACGAGTTATGGGCCCGTAGGGACTAAGCCAACAAATGCTGGAAGTTATTCAGTAACTGCATCAGTTGCTGAAGATAGTAATTATAACGCGGCCGTTTCTGACCCTGTTAATTTTGTAATTGAAAAAGCTACTCCAACAGTTACTGTGCTTCCTACTGCGTCTGAAATTTATTATGATCAAACATTAGGTGATTCTATTTTGACGGGTGGGACAGCAAGCGTTGCAGGTTCATTTGCATGGGCTGATCCATGGGCATACATTTTTGCTTCTGACTATTATGTGGTAATATTTACCCCAAGCGATATTATTAATTATAATGAGCTATACCAAGGTGAAGTTTTAGTTTATTTGACTGTTCTTCCAAAAATCACCCCAACAATTGAAGTAGTTCCTACTGCGTCTAATATTTATTCTGGCCAAGCATTATCTACTTCTATTTTGACGGGTGGAGAAGCAAGTGTCGCGGGCACATTTGAATGGACTGACTCAGAAGGAGGACCGATCATTATTACTAATTCAGACTCTTATTCGGTAACATTTATTCCAACCGATACTGTTCATTATAATGAAGTCGAAATCTCAGTTTATTTGACTGTTCTTGAAAAAATCACCCCAACAATTGAAGTAGTTCCTGCTGCGTCTGATATTACTTCTGGCCAAACATTAGGTGATTCTATTTTGACGTTTGGGGAAGCAAGTGTTGCGGGTACATTTGCATGGACCGACCCATCTGCGGTGATTACTAGTTCTGACTCTTATTCGGTAACGTTTACCCCAAGCGACACTATTCAATATAATGAAGTCGAAATCTCAGTTTATTTAGATGCTCTTCCAAAAAGCGACCCAGCAGTTGACAGCTCTCCTACTGCCTCTGATATTGTTGCTGGCCAAAAATTAGGCGATTCTATTTTGACGGGTGGAGAAGCAACTGTCGCAGGCATATTTGAATGGACCGATCCATCTATGTTGGTTTATGATTCTGACTCTTATTCGGTAACATTTATTCCAGACGATACTGTTCATTATAATGAAGTCGAAATCTCAGTTAATTTAACTCTAATTTCTATTTCTCTTACATCAATTAATGGGCTTGTATTATGGTTAAAACCAGAAGATCCATTCGTAGATTCAAGTTCGGCCAATAATACGCCAGAATCTTTCGTAGTGACAGTTGACTCTGAGCCAAACTCTCAAATAAATAGTTATAATTCTTATCTTTTTAGTGGTACCAATTATATAGATTTAAAAGATATTTTAAGCGGTGAGACTACTGGCGCAACCGCTTTTGCGTTATGCAAAGTGACTGGTGATTATTTATCTAATCAATTAGGCCCAGTTTTTGGAGATTTTGGTGATAATGCTTATGGTGGTTCTCATTACCCATGGGAAAATGGAAATGTTTATGATGGATTTGCGAGTGTACTTAGAGATAGCTTCTCGGCGCCTTCAGATATTACTGGTTGGCATGTTTTAACTACTATGAGAAGTGATCAAAATCGTTACTTGTCTATAAACACAACTGGATTTGTGGACAATTATCCATCATATAATTATTACAGTAGCGGTACAAATGTGGGTGCAAATAGTTATCCTTATGGTGGGCCTTTTATTGGGTTACAGAATTGGAATGCAGCTTATTATTGGAAAGGCAATATAGCAGAAATATTAATATACAATAAAGAGTTAAGTCGGTCGGAAATTAGTGCTGTAAGAAATTATTTAAGCGGTAAATACGATCTACCAATACATTAAATTATTTTTTAATTTTTTTGATTCTTTCTATTAATTCAAATATTTTAGATTTTGGGATATCTTGCACGGAATTTAGGTTTTCTGCTCCATCGAATTTTTCTTTAATTAATTTTTCTTTAAGATAATCAAATGATACTTCTTTATCTTTCATAACCTTTTCCAGTAAAACTTGTGGAGAAGTCTGATTTTCCCTTGAGGATACCGCCTCTTCTAGAAGTTTTACATCTCCAAGTTCTTCTTGAGATACTATATTAATCTTTAAAAAAGAGCGGACACATCTTACAAATGCTCTATTTTCCGCAATAGCTGCTAGAAAATACCTTGCAAAACTTTTTGTATTATTTAAGGTTGCATCAGCAAGAGCTTCAAATTCAATAACTCTTCCATTCGTCTCGTAATTAGGAATCCATGTAATTTTACAAGATGTTGCAAAATAATTTTCACTAGCGGCGGCTACTTTATATTCAACGCTAGTATAGCCTCTAATTTGCGCTAGTTCTTTGGTCCCTCCAAGAAGGATAAGAAGGTCTTTATCTTCTAATTTAGAAACATCTGTTTCTTGTGTTTTTTGTCTATTTGGCACAAGATACTCTTGCTTAACCATCCTACGCCAATTGATGGTTCCATCATCATGATAGATATAATTGGTATTTTTATCTTCAATTAAACCGTACTTATTTCTTGTAATAAGTTTAGGCGGAACTACTTCTAATATTGGTTCGTTTAGTTCTGGGATAATATTGATATTACTATCAAAAAGTGCGGAGCTTCCAACTGAAGCAGTTTGGTCTTGTTGTTTAATTCTTGGGCTCATTATGGATAATGATACCTTATTTATAAGAACTAGTCAATCAAAAAAGCATATTTTTCTGCATGTTTCCAAAATGTTTCAGTATCAATTATTTCTTGAATATTTTCATTAAACCCATTTATAGGTTTATTCGCGGCAAAAGCTGCTTCACTCATGTATAGTTTACTATTACTTATTATAAAATTATTACTTTTGTAATATTTGACATCGTATTTAAAATTGTCTTTTTTATCTAATTTAAGTTTAATTATTAAACCAAGATCCATATAATCTATTTTAAATTTATTCACCTCTTCTTCACCTAGATAAGAAGCTAAAACATATTGAATGTTTAGGCTTTTTAATAATTTTATAAATTCTGGCTCGTTTTCCTTTTCTATTTTATAAAAGACTTGTATGATGTTTTCTTTGTATTTTTTTATTAATTCTGGCGATATACTTTTATTTGACACAATGATACATTTGGAGATTGATAGTAATTCTTTCAGTACATTTTCATTAAACTCCAAATCCATTCTAACAATTAAATTGTTTAAATTAAATGCTTTAGGATCAATTACCATATTAGGTACAACTTCTATCGTCTTATTAGTATAATTTGAACCAAGATATGTATATTTATATTTTATATTTTTATTTAAATTTAATTTATCTAATATGCCAAAAGCAATTTCATTTGGCTTAATATTATTTATGGCTTTTGATTGTTCTTGAGCTTGATAAGAGGGCTTTGAGTTTTTATCGAATCCTTCTAGTAAAACCAGATCTTTCTCTTCGCTCCAATAAGGCTTTGCTTGATTTGCATATATATTGCCAAATAAACCAATTATTTTTTTATTGTAGTAAGAGGCAAGAGAAAGACCAAGGCTATTTGATCCTACATATAATAGCGAATTTCTTATTAAGAAAGCTTTTTGTCCAGTTACAAATCCTGAACATGTGTATGCATTTGTAATTTTTAAATCATTTTGACCACATAATTGTAATACATTAATATCATTTTTCTTTAATTCTTCTGCGACTATATCAACTACTTCTTGCCAGTAATCATAATTTTTTGCTTGGTATTTGTTGTCATGAGTTTCTAATATTATATATTTTTCTATATTTAATGGATAATATTTTTCGTATATATAAGGTTTATCAATTTTTAAACCGCACGATGTTGCAAATGATTCTATAATATGCATAAATTATGTTAAAAATTTTTCAATTCAAAATCTATTTTATCTTTTGCATTATGTAAATAATTTAATATTTTTTGAGTACCAATATAAGGCAAAAACGCTATTTCAAAATATCCTTTATTATCTCTATTCCCTTCGCACCAAATTTGATTTTCCATTTGAGGTACGAAAGGGATTACCTTATCAATATAAGGGTTTCCTTCAAGAATATCAAAGAAGTCATTTTTAGTTGCAACATAAAGCTTGTATTCTGGATAAAGTCTCTTTATTGATGGGAATAGGCTTGTGCTTAAAAACACATCTCCTTCATCTTCTGGTATCACATACAAAATTCTTCGCCCATCATCATCTTGATTTAATAAATCTTTAAAATCTGTTTTTTTATTTTTTTGATTTTCTTGCCAAGCTACCTGTTTGAAATGATTTTCTATGTCTTGTCTTTTCATTCCTTTAGAGATTTCTTGCATCCAATATTTATGTCCTTCATCCTTTTCATCCATATCATGTATTTTCAAAATATTTAAATACATATATTTTAACCATTCAGAATCATTTTGAATATCTGGAATTTTAGCTAATGGATCTCTATCTTCTGGAAATATTGTAAAATTTTTATAATCAACAAATTCCGCGCCATCTATAAAGTTTTCAAAAAATTTGCCTATTACTGCTGAAGAGTAATTTTCTATAGTCCATTCTCTGGCTTTAAAACCAATCTCTTTTCTTTTTTGAATTGGCATTTTCCATACTTTTTGAAGTTGTTTAGCAATTGAAGCTGGTGATGTTGAAGCTTTTCTAAATTCTGTTCCATGCTCTCTATATTCCGACCAATCTAAAGGCATAGAGTTTGCTTCGTCACAACACATTTCTTCTCCGCAACTATAATTTGTTACCAAAGTTATTAGCTCCGTAAGCTTTGCTTCTTGTATGGGTATTTCCTGTCCTCCGCTTGTAAACGGATGACAATAAACATCCATTAAATTATAAATTTCATTCAATTGTTGCTCTGAAACTCCCAGGCCAACATTTGTTGTAATTTGGCCTTTGTCTGAATTACAAAATTTACATTTTAATTCTTGTCCAGAAAATGCTTTCACTTGATATTGCCCACAATTTCTACATACATATGTAGTTAATACTTCTTGATATGGCACATTATATTCCCCTGCAAGTTTATGTATATTCCATCCCTCTCCCCAATGAGTATGCAGGAGAAGATAAGTATTTTTTACTTCTGGATTTCTAGCTTTCCACATAGCGTATCCTTCAAGTAAATTTGGCACGCTTTTCCTTAATTGATTTCTGAAAACGAATCCTACAATAAAAGCATTTGGATTAATATTATTTTTAATTCTTAAATCTTTTCTTTCATCATCAGATAATTTATAAAAATTATCAATATCAATCGGCCCGTGAACTGTTTCTACATGCTTGTGCTCTAAGTCATGCAAGGCTTTTGTTGCAAAGTCGCTCCAAATCCAATAATTTTTTAATTTTGTTGCGCAAGAAATTGCAGATGGTAATATCGGTAAAGAATCTAATGTTGTCCAAATTGCAGATTTAATTTTATTGAACCAAGGTTTGCCTATACTATAATCTACGCCCCAGATATCTTGCGCAGCGATATAAACATCTGGCTTTTCTTGTTCTATAATTTTATCTATAAAATGTGCGCCATAACTAGCAAGTCTAGCTTGATTAGGATCTTTATTTAATTGCTCTATTTCTGCTGGCGAATTTGGTAAAGTGCCTAAAGATTTCCAAGGTGTTTTTAGTAGCTCTGGATTATTCTCCTGCATACCGCAGCAATAATGAATGATATCGTATTTTCCAGTCTTATGTAAGTAAGTCAGCAAAGACTTTGATACTCTGCCAAAGCCAGTTTTGGCTAAGGCAAAATCAGAATGATATAAAAATTTCTTTTTCTTAGACATTACCAAAGCTCGCCATCATTATCAGCTTTGGCGTTATTTTGATTTTGATCTTGACCTTGGTCTTGATCATCGTCTTTTTTAAAGTTTTTAAGTTTTTTAATTACTTCTATTCTTTGACATTCAAATACAGAATCCAAAGCGTAAGACAAAAACTGTTTCAATAGTCTAGCTTCATTAAAATAAAAACCAATTAAATATGATTGTTTGTTTTCGCTATTTTGTTTATCTGTTTTAGATACCATGTAAGAGAATCCAACCTGTTTTTCGTCTCTAAGATATGGAGATAATTTAATTTGAGTAGATTGCTTTTCTGAAGTATGGTAGGCTGAAAATTCAGTATTTCTTTCTAAAGCATCTAAAAGACCAGCGGCTTCTGTTAGAGAAAATTTAATCTTAACGCTTTTATTTGGATTATTTTGGTTTTCAGAAAATGAACCGATTTTCTTGACCTCGTTCCAAGAAGATTGTTTAATTAACGAGCTCCAAATTGAAGCGTCTTTTGAATTTACTGTGAAACTGCAAGCGGTTCCAGTATTTTTACTATTAGGTTTGTAGAATGATATCATATATATGATAATATATTGTATTTAATCAAATGTCAAATCTTTTTAATTTCAGTTAGTTTCATATATATATGATGGTCTTGAACTGCTACTAGATCAGCAAATATACAGTCTTCTTTTTTAATCCCTTTGACTATCACTATATTTTTTTCTTCTGGATTTTTATTACCATTAAGGGCTTTGCAATTCTCTATCCTATCATTAAATAATAATACAGTAATATCGCCGCTTTCATCTGATACTTTAAGTCTTAAATATTTGGTTTTCTTCTCACTTTTAGATATGCCAGAATATGAGTCCGTGATTTCACCAACTAATGCTATTTTTGTATTAATTGGTAAATCTATTATTTCATTAATGCATATTAGATCTTCTCTCTTTTCATTAAAAATGTCTTTTAATGTTCTTTCGTAAGTATAGCCTAGTAGTCTTTTTTCGTAATACCAATTAGCGAAACTTTCGCTTTTACTATTTTGATTATATATTTTAAGATAAGGTTCATATTTAGATTTAATAGTATCTAACCTAGAGTTCTTAATTATAACTTTATTTTTTTCATCTGTAAAAGTATTCAAATGTTTAATTATTCTTATAAGATCATAATCAAATTTCTCTGCAAATGAGATCGCATATTTCTTCTCTTTAGATGTTAACATATTCCAAAGTTGAGCCTCTAATACTATTTTACTTCTAGATTGCTTGAATCCAGTTAAAGCTCCAGCTTGAATCAATGAGCATAATACGCCTATGTTAAGATCTGCTTCTTCTGCTGCTTGCAGAATTTCAAACTTATTAGAATATTTATTTCTAAATCCATTCAATTTTTCAATTGATTTATCTGATATGCCTTTGATTGATAAAAGCCCAAATCTGATATCTTGACCTTCTATAGAAAAATCCATTTCAGATTTAATAATATGAGGCCTTAATAATCTAATATTAAAATGTCCCATTTCTTTTTGTGTCTTGGATATTTCGCCAATAGGGTCTGGTTCATTTCTAGTCATTTTTAATAAAGATAAAAAGAATTGTTGAGGATAGTTGAATTTCAAATATATAGTAATTGCAGCTAAAGCCGCATAAGCAATTGAGTGTGATTTATTGAATGAATAATTCGCTGAATCCTCTAAAATCTTCCATAGGATTTCTCCTACTTCTTTTGGAAGTTTATTTTGCTTGATCTTGTCTTCGATCTTCTTTTTCCAAGCTTTAATTTCTTCAGTTTTCTTTTTTCCGACTATCCTTCTTAAGATTTCTGCTTCGTCTAAGGTGAACCCAATCTTATTGGCCATCTTCATAAGTTGCTCTTGATATAAAGCCACACCACCAGTTTCCTTTAATATATCATCAAAGAATGGATGAATACTTTCGGACTGTTGAAAATTTGTATGGGCTGCGTATTTATCTGCAAATTGTAAAGCTCCAGGTCTAGCTAACGCTAGAACACCGCTCAATTCTTCTAAATTTTTAGGTTTAACTTTTTGACAAACCTTGAAATTAGTTTCTGCTTCGATTTGAAATAATCCGTGGGGGTTCCTTAAGTCTTGGAGATTTCTATAAATTGATTCATCATTTAAATCAATATCTTTTATCTTTTTACCAATACTATTACAAACGTCATTCACAACGGAAACGCTTCTTAAGCCTAGAATATCTAGTTTAATATTAAATAAACTTACCCAACTCATATCAAAACTAGAAACAGCTTCTTTATCGCTTGATAATTCCGTAGGGCAAGAATTTTCTAAATTATTGTAAGATAACAAAACCCCAGATGGATGTACCCCTTTGTTTTTTATCAAATTTCTTAACTTGAGTGCAATATCGTAAATATTTTTATTATTATCACACCATTCTTTAAATTTAGGAACTTCATCATAAGCGGTGGTGATATCTTTTACTTGACCAAAGACCTTGGGAATTAAAGACGAAACTTCTGTCATTTCTTGTTCTGATTTTTCATCAATTATTTTCCCGCACTCTTTGATTAAGAGTTTTCCGCTTAAAGTATTTAATGTCAAAATTTTACTTGTTTTGCCTTTGAATTGATCTTCTAAATATTGAAGCACTTTATGTCTATTATAATAACAAATATCTAAATCAACATCGCACATCAAACTGCCATCTAGATAAGTTACCCCATCGACGACTTGCTTTTTAGCCCTAATCTTGGATATAAATCTTTCAAAATAAAGATCATATTTAACTGGGTCAATTTGAGTTACGCCAATTAAATATAATATAAGAGAGCCCGCTGCTGATCCTCTACCCAAACCAACTGGTATATTGCTTTTATTACAAAAATCAATAACGTTCCAAACTAAAATAATATAATCAGTAAATTCTAATTCTTTAAGAGTCTCTAGTTCGTGTTTCGCACGATTAATATATTTCTTATATAAGTCTGAATCTTTTTCTAAATTTAATTTTTTAAAACCTTTCAAAGTCAATGCTCTAAGAAATTCATAATTTGATACATCTTCACTTACTTCAAGGTCATGCTTGTATGAATTATCAATTTTAAACTCTGGGAGTCTTACGCCGTAAAGAGGCAAATTAATCTCCTCAAATAAATTATCAAAGTCTTTATTCTTCATCTTCTTTTTCTTTTCTTTCTATCTCATTTATTTCTTTTTTAAAGGCTGCAAGACCAGTGGCTAAAATTTTCATTGAAGTTCTATCCTTTAGATTAAAAAATACATCAGCTTTACCCTGCTTCTTGCCCTTTTGAACTGTTATCAAAAGGTACTCCATATTAGAGTCTTCTAATTTTTGCAACATATCATATACATTATCTAAAGATCCCATATTATAACTCAATTTGCCACTTTAATTTATTCCAAACCTTTAAATTAAGATCAAGATCATTAATAGCATCATGCAGGTTATCATAATCATGATCTATACTATTCTCTTTGCCAAGAAATGTCAAGCTACTTTTTACATCTTTTCGTCTTGTATGATAGATTTTGTATTGGTACTCCAACAAATCTGTATTTGGTTTGTATGACGAGCCATATTTTATACCTCTTGCCATACAGTTAGTATCAATAATCTTATTCATAAGATGCTCCCAATTACAACCCATAGATTCATATAGATCTTTTATCAAAAAAATATCAAATCCAAGAATATTATGCCCTACTATATAGTCTGCATTATCGAGCCAATCTTTAATAGTAGGGAAAACTTCTTTAATATCAAAGCCTTCTTTTGTAACTTTTTTATGATCATATCTTGTGATTCTCGCCGCTGCTTCACTAATTTTTAAATCGGTATTCCATTTAATATAAAAATTCTTGCTATCAGTTTTAAAATCACCTTTAGCTTTTATCATTCCAATCTGCCAAGGTAGATTATGACAGAAACTCAAACAAAGATTAAATGTTTCTAAATCAATAAAAACAAAAGTCTTGCTCTTATCATATCTTAATAAATGTTCGTCCATATTAAATTATATCCGCAAAAGGATTTGCTATCATATTCATTTTATATTTAGGCTTTCAAAAGAAAATCGGCTACTAGTCATATGAGACAACTCTGGTTTATTTAAATTGCTACGATTGTTAATACATCTAAAAGTCAAATAGGCTTTAAAATCTTTGCCGTCTTTGTAGTAAATACTTTTAGTATTTAATATTTCTAGTTTATTGGCTTTGGCATAAGCTAAAACTTTATCCTTTATAATTCGATCAAATGGAAGGCTATTGTTTTCTACAAAAAGTATTGGTTTAGTAAAGTCTAAATCTGGAACGCAAACCGTACCTTTTAATGTGTTATTGAATATAAAAGAATCATAAAATGGAATACATAATAATAAATTCTTATCATTCCATGAGGATTTCAAAGTTTTAAAGTCAATTCTTGGTTCGTAATAAAATCCTTCTTTCGCGGCTGTTGAAAAGATTTTAATTAAGTCTTTGTATCCTTGTTCATTTTTAAAAAAGATTACTATTTTGGAAGTTTTTTGGCGAGCTTCTTCGGCCTTTTCGTTCATATCATCATTGATTGAAATTCTTAATCCATATCTTAAATTGATATTGTATTTTTTAGTATTAGTATAGGCTTGAAGGAACGAGGTCATATTATCTTCAACCAGATAAATTTCTTTCAAATTATTATCTTTGGCTATATCTATAATAGAATCTGGCTGGTTCTCTTCTTTTTCTTCATCTTCAATAGTAAGAATAGATCTGCCAATACTAAAATGGGACTTAAATAATGGTAATATTTCCATTTGGGTATTATAATAAATATATATTCTGGTGTCAATAGCTAATTTAAATCAGCGAAAGCATCATGATTTTCACCTTGTTTAAGCGCGGGCCATTTAGGACATCCTTCGTATTTTCTGGTTTCTATTTTAAATCCTTTAATATCTTTAAAGTTATTCTCTAGGCTAGTCTCGACTATATTACCTTCGTCATTTAATTTGACATAATATTCATAAGGGTCTTTGTATGGGCATGTCCATCCTCCTATTTTGCACATCCATCTGTTTTTTTGATTATCTATTGCGAAATTTGCTTTAGCTGAATTTTCATCGAATTTATCAATATACTCATTAATATGTTCTAGATAATGCTCGAATCCTTTAATTTGTTCATCAGTAAAGACAAGCTCTTGGATTGGCTGTTTAGGAAATCTCAAAAATAAGAACTTAACAATAGGCTTTAATTTTGGCCATAATTTTTTACTCGCAAGACTATACATCATTGCTTGAATATTAGCCTCTAGGTCATCACCTCTGAACTTGTACTTCGAGCTCTTGTAGTCGATTATATGCATTTCTTTTTTGATTTTAACGGGCTTATCTATAAATCCTCGAATATGATATTTAGGATCTTCATTCTCAATATCAAATGAATACTCTGGTTTTACTATCTCTCCGCTTGCACCAAAGAAGTCCTGTTTTAAACCTACTAGAATCATATCATTTAATAGCTTATAATTGCTATCATCTAATTTGACTTTTTTAGCTAATTTTTTAACTAATTTATCAACTCCCTCATCGCCATTAATTGCGTTCTTTTCTATTATTCTTTTAAAATTCTTCAGATGCCTTTTATGCAATAGTAGTTCAAAAATAGTATGACAGATGGTACCTCTTAAAGCTCCATCGTTTTGACTTTGCGGAACTTTAGTATGGTAGTTGTTCCAATAAACCCAAGAACAAGTTTCAAGAGTTTTTATTCTAGATGCTGATAATACTTTTAAATTTTTTTCTGCCATTGTAGTATTTCCTCAACGTTCATTTCACCAAAATCTTTCTTCGATGGGAGCTTTATCTCTAATTGCTTTTTATCAAAATATCTTAACAATTTATTATAAGCTTTTTCTCCTGCAATATTGCCCGCGCTATTTTTCTGTTGATCATTATTAAATGATATATAAATTTTATTAGGATCGACTTTTAATAAAATATTTAAAATAGGCACGCTAATTTCTAATCCAAAAGTAACTATGGTGTTTTTAATTCCAGCATCCCATAAGGATAAGCAATCCCCAATGCTTTCAACTATAAATATTTCTTTGGAATTTTGTATATGATCTATGTTTAAGAATAGAGGATAGCACCAGTTGATTTTTTCTCCAAGATGTTTCCACTTTATTTTGCTTTGAGAGTTCAAGTCTCTTCCAGAGAAACCTACGATATCTTTTTTACTATTTAATATTGGAAATACATACCTATTTTTCATTTTACCATTTTCAGCTACTCCACCTAAAAATAGGTTTAATGTATCTTGCGAAACACCTCTATCTAACCAATAGGAATGATCTTTTTTTAATTTTAAAAGCAAATCTTTATCAAAAGTTTTTGGAGATTTAATTTTAGGCTTTTCGTCTTTAACAACAGTAGTACCAATGAAATTTTTTTCTTTCAACCATATTTTAGCTTGATCTTGAGTCTCTAATTTTAAACTCAATTTAATTAACGTTGTGAAGTCTCCGCTAATATTTTCTTTGAAGTCAACCCAATTGCCAGAATCTTTATAAATTCTTAAAACAGAATCATTATCGCTATCTCTGTAAATTGCTTTTGTCCTGTACTCTTTGCCACAGTCTTTAAGACAATATCCTAAATTAGTTAGGACTTGATGGATGTTTATTCCACTTTCCATTGTAATGCCTCACTAATAGTCGGGAACTCTTTCATAAAAATTTTCTTGCAGCGATCAGCTACTAACCTGTGTTCTTTTTGCGTATTTTGCTGTGTTCTTAATTCTATGTAATGAATCCAACTTCTTAAAGATCCTTTCATATACATTGTGGTTTGCGTGGTTAAAGGCAATATCATTCTAGCAACTTCTTTTGCAACTCCATTCTCTATCATTGTATCATAGCAATGCTGAGAAAGCGACAATGATTCTATTAAGACTTCATTGACTTTATCATATGCGTCAGTGTTCGTTTTCATAAGAATTTCGCCGACTTGCCTATTCTTATCTCCTTGTAATCGAAGCTCAATATCTTCAAACTCATTTGCGACACTATATCTTTGACTAAATTCTTGAAAGCTAAATGATCTATGTCTAAGAATTTGAGCTGCAATTCCTCTACTAGTTTTAATTTCGACACACATATCAACGAGCTCAAATGGGCTCCAATGTTTATGTTGAATTAAGAACTTTAAAAGTTTTGGAGCGGTTTCAGTATTCATTTGATTAGATGGATTGCTAACTCTAGCGCAAAATGCTACTAAGTCTTCTGGATTTTTAATCCCTTTAATTTCTGGTTTTGTAATTGATACTAAATTTACATTCATAACAATTCTCCATCATTTGAACTTTGATCATTTAATTGATACTGCTCTCTTTGTCTAGTAGCTATGTCATGCAAAGAGCCTCGTTCTTCAATTTTAAAATTTTGTACATTATAATTTAAATAATTTTGCGACCATGTCTCTTTTCCAGTGGAATCTAATCTTCTAACTAAGTCTTGATGCCCAGCCGCTTCTCTACCTTGAAATCTAGTTTTAGTTGGAATTAATTTATGCGTACCAAATTGTTGGCCGTCTAAAGCTAATTCATCCAAAGTTTTTCTTCTAAAGATCGCTACGAATGAAGCGAACCATTGTAATCTATCCGATAATGCTATAGCTGAACTATCATCAACTACAGCTGAAGCATTTCTATTAAAATTTTCCCCAGTTCTATTCATTTGCATTGCTGTAATAATTGGACAATTGATTTCTTCTGAAATTCTTTTTAGTTTATCAATTTTATCCCCAATCGCTTGATGCTCTGCCCAGTTCTGCCCGACCTTCTCGCCAGTTAATTTAATATAATCATAAGCAATTAGAGCTTGATTTCCTCTTCCTACTTTTGAAAGATACCATCTGCGAATCATGGAGCATATTTGATCAATATTTTTACTACCAACATGATAATGATAATGTTCGTAATTTTTCACATGCGACCAAGCTGCCCTAACTTTTTTAGTCATTTCTTCGTTTTTACGCCAATTTCCAGTTTCAAGATACCACATCGGTACATCCGATATTGATGACACCATTCTTAATTGAATATCAAAAGTCTGCATTTCTGTATCTAAGATTAATGTCTTGACTTTATTCTTAGGATTTTTAGCTACGTTAAAACACATGTCATTAATCCAAGTCGATTTTCCTTGACCTGGACGACTTACAATTGCGTAAATGTTTCCATTTTTTAAGCCACCATATAATCTATTAAATTCTGGATAACCAGTTATTAGGCCAACATCTTCTCTGGGATTATTTCCTAGTTCTTCAACTATATCTTCGATTCCTTCGAAAAGATTAATTGGTTCATCATTTGAAATATAAGATGAAATTTTATTATTATAAATTGCATCTGCTTCAGAAATAATTTTATCAATAGCATCTTCACCATTTCTCGTTACAAAGGTTTTTAACTTATCTGCTGTTTGAATTATTTCTCTTCTTATTCTTAATTTCATTAATTCTTTACAAGCGTTCATGGTTGCTTCTTCTGTGATTTGAGAGAAAGCTAAATTTTCAATATAATCAAATATATTAATATCATCCTTGAAGGATATTCCAAGATTTTTAATTTTTTCAGCCAAAAGGACTTTATCAACCTTCTCCCCTTTATTGGTTATATTTTTATAAACTGAATAAATTGTAGAATGAACATCATTAAAGAAGTCCGTATCATTTAAAAAAATATCTACTTCTGGAAATAAATTTTGATATTTAATTAAACCACTTAATACATGTCGTTCTACTTGAATAGAATAAATCATCAACCATTATAATACCGTATTAAGAATTGAAAGTCAAGTTAATCTTCGTTTTCTCTATCTTCTTCGTCATTTTTTCTAGCGATTAAATCTGTTGTAGCTTCTAAATTAAGTTGGTCTACGCTTTGGCTCCATGTATTTAGATAATATAAAAGGGCCATAGCATTTATTTGATTATCAAACTTTGTATATACTTGGGGACTTCCTTTGTTTGAGAAATTAAAAAGCACATATCCGCCGAAACTACATTCATCGATTTGTTTTAAAACAGAGTCTGGAAAATTAAATTTTTTTTTGTTGGTCACTACTTGATTTTACACTTAAATAATTAAAATTCCGCACTTTTCTTCTATATATTGTGGTGATAAATTCTTAAGGTCATCTTCATAAAGCTCTAAGAATTTAAATTCATTCAATTCGATCCATTTTTCTTTTTTAACATCTCTTTTGATGCTCTCAAGATATTTTAATCTTGAATTATCATGGAAAAATTTATTAAAGGATTCATGCTGAGATCCTTGTATCTCTACGGCTATCTTTTTTGTTGCATTTAATAAATCTATCTTAAGCATGCTTCCGTAAACTGGAAACTCTTCATAGACTATATGATTTTTCCAATAAGGGTAGAAAAACTCTTTAAATTTAAATTGAAGTTTGCTTCTGCTTTTGGCTTGCCAATTAATTGAGTATCTTTTGACGTTCTTGTTAACGAGCCTTCCGTTAACATTTAATAATCTCATAGAACCAAAGTATTAATAAATTTATTATAAAAATAATCTACAATAGGTTTATTATCTTCTAAGTAAGACCTAAGATTATCTATCCCTTGATGTTGTTTTTTTAATTCTAAATTTTCTTTTTTAAGCTCTTCTATGATCTCATCTGTAAAAGTTACCCATGCTCCTTTTGCAGATGCAAACTCCCAAGAAAGAATTTGATCAATGATCTCATATTCTCTCCATACTGAAGACCCATCTTTTCTACCATACTTAATAGGATATTGAACTTTAGAATTTGTAGTTTCATTAGTAGATTTTTTGATAGTAATTTTAACATTATGACCAATTATCTTATTCTTGACTTGGTCATATCTTTCATTTGGCTTTTCTAAAATAAGGTCTTTACCAAATTTTGGTTCAAATTCAAGTATCCAATTAGCAAAATGTAAAAGTGCATTTCCACCAGTTGCAGTCGTTTGGCGGATATCCTTATTAGCGGCGTATGGATCAAGTTTAATATCTGAACGTACTTGGCTTATAAAGATAGCCATATGGCCACGCTTAGAAAGTGCCAATGATATTCTTTTCATAAGCATGGAAGATATTACTGCTCCACCTGCGACTTTCGTTGCTTCTGTCATACTTTTGAGACTGTCTCCTTTGGTCATTAAACCATCTACAGAATCCAACATAAACATATATTTTTTACCTTCATCATTATTTTGAATGAGGTCTTTCATAAGTTCGGAAACTGTTTCGAAAATATTACATTCGAAAACAAAACACGTTCCGTCTTCCCACTCATCAGCAGAACTTACAAACTTTATTCCAGATCTTTCTTTAATTTCTTTGCTTAATCTTCCTTCTGCTTTAAACAAAAGTGCTTTAGAGTCTTTTACCGTTTTAAGAAAGTTCTTCATAACCTCTAACGCTTCTGACGTTTTACCGCCTTCATTCATGCCTATAAATCTATGCAATCCTGGGCATAGTCCTCCACTTGTAGCAATATCTAAATTTAAACTTCCAGTAGATACTTTGTAATATACCTCTTCTTCGTAATTATAATGATCGTCTTTATTTTCTTTTAAAAACGAAGATAATCTATTTTTCGCACTTGGCCCAGTATTATCTACTGGCTCTTGTTCTTTAGGTTTTCTTCCCATGTTAAGATTGTAGTATATTTATATTAAAAAATCAAGTCAAATAAATTATATTTTTTTATAGGCTATAAATCCATCCCAATAACCTTGTCCTTGATGGATTTTTATAATCTCACAGGATATTTCATCTATTTTTAAAGATGCGAATCTTGGTATTTCATGAGATTTGATATCTTCTATAATGTAAATACCATTAGTATTTAAATATTTATGTAAATAAAAAAATGTTAAAATCATATGATCTTCGTAATGACTTCCATCATCTATAATTAGATCAAATTTTTGATTTTGATTATCTTTTAGAATTTCATTTATACTTTTTTCAAGTTCAATTTCTTTTGATTGATCTGTATAAAAGCATTTTATTCTTTCTTCTTGAAAGAGGGTTGAGTTATCTATGTCTAATCCATAAATATTTGCATTAGGAAAGAAGTCCCTCCAAGCTTTTAAGCTCGCTCCATGAACATAATCTGGTCCAGATATTGATTCCATTAATTGTTTGTTTCCAATTCCTATTTCTAATATATTTTTGGCTGTATATTTTGTATTTTGAAGTAAATTAAAATATTCGGGAGAATAAGAATGAAATATTTGTGGGGATTTATCTGACAAATATTTATAAAAGAGATCACAAAGCTCTGTATTGTTGTCGCTATTTTGTTTTTTAGCGTAAGGAAATTGTTGCATATAATTAAATGTTTTTAAAGTTTATAAAATCTAGCAGGCTTTTGGGTTTTTTGCAAACCTTTTTATCTTCTCCAATTTTCGCTTCTTGTATTTCAAATTTAATTGGTTTATCTAGCTCTAGATTATCTTTCTTTTTTTCCATAGCAATAAAGCTCTTCCCATCTTCTGTTAAAAAGAAGGCCAAACTAGTTAATTTGATAGGTTTGAGCCCATTCCAAAATGAATAACCTTCGTAGGTTTTTATTAATTTTTGAGCTATTTTGATTTCCCTTGCCCAATCTATTTTCTGGTTAATATATTTTTTAACTATAAATTGGCAAAGTTTATGGCTTGTAATTTTCAATATCCGATATTACCATCTTTTCTACTAGTTTGTCAAATGATATTTTTGGAGTCCATCCTAGTTCCTGCCTAGCTCTGCTTGAGTCTCCAAGCAGTAATTCGACTTCTGCTGGTCTGTAGAATTTAGGATTGATTTGAACAAGTATCTTGTTATCTTCTGTAGTATATATAATATGTTCATTTTCCCCAATCCATTTTCCATTTATTCCAACCACATTAAAAGCTTTTTGTACAAATTCTTTGATTGTATGAGTCTCGTTAGAAGAAAATACATAATCATCTGGGGTGCCATTATAATTTTTATTGTATACATCTTGATTTAGCATCATCCAAACTCCATCTACAAAATCTTCTGCATCGCTCCAATCTCTCTTGGCTTCTATATTCCCTAACTCTAGTGGGATAAAATCTTGATTATTTTTTATAGCCGAATGGATTCTAGCTATGTTTTTAGTTATTTTTCTTGTTACAAATTCTTCTCCTCTACGAATTCCTTCGTGATTAAACAACCAACCTTGTATAGCATAAAGATTATAAGATTCTTTGTATACTTTTATGAGTTGTCTTGATGCAGCTTTGCTTGCTCCATAAGGACTTCTTGGGCGTAATGGATGTTTTTCATCTTGAGGAGTATAGATCACATTTCCAAATTCTTCACTTGATCCAGCTTGATACAGTCTGCATGATGGTTTATAAAGTCTTATTGCCTCTAGTATATCAAGTACAGCTGTAGAATTTGTTTGCCAAGTTTGACGAGCAAAATCCCAACTACTAGCAACAAAGCTTTGAGCCGCAAAATTAATAAAATAATCTGGTTGAAGCTTTTCTACTGTTCTTGATATTGCATGAGAATCAGTTAAATCAAAATTAATTAAATAAAATCTATCAGATTTAATATGTTTAATGTTTTCGTGATTATATACGCTTAATCTTCTAACTCCTCCAAATACTAAATAATCGGTATTTTTTAATAAAAAATCCGCCATATGACTTCCATCTTGACCAGTAACACCAGTAATGACTACTGTTTTTCTATTATTGATTAACTTGCTAGCATCTTCAATGTTTAGGATATTTGCGGTATCTATTTTTTTACCATAATAAGTCTCTTTAAAATTTTGACTCATTAGTTTATTTGATTTTTAATCCATTCGAATGTCTTTTGGATACCTTCTTTTAAAGGCCTTGAAGGAGACCAACTCAATTTTTCTTTTATTAATTTATTATCAGAGTTTCTGCCTCTAACTCCTAGTGGCCCAGTAATATTCTTAATAGTAATATTTTTACCACTTAATCCTATTATCATCTTTGCAAAGTCATTAATAGAAATCATTTCTTCCGAACCAATGTTAACTGGTCCCTCAAAATTTGATCTCATCAACCTAATTGTTCCATCTATACATTCATCAACATATAAAAACGATCTAGTTTGTTTTCCGTCTCCCCAAATTTCAATTTCTCCATTATCTTCTGCATCTATTACTTTTCTGCAGAGCGCGGCTGGAGCTTTCTCTTTGCCTCCTTTGTACGTTCCTTCTGGACCAAAAATATTATGATATCTGGCTATATGCACATCTAGTCCATAATTTCTCTTATATGCTAAGAAAACTCTTTCGCTAAATAGCTTTTCCCAGCCATACTCGCTGTCTGGGGCTGCTGGATAAGCTGATTCTTCCGAGCATTTTGGATTCTCTGGATCTAATTGATTGTGTTCTGGATAAGCGCAAGCAGAAGAACTATAGAAAACTTTTTTAACCTTTTTGATAACTGCTTCATGAGCAATATTTAAATTAATGAGTGCCGAGTTGTGCATTACATTCGCGTCATTTTCCCCAGTGAAAATATATCCTGCTCCACCCATGTCTGCTGCAAGTTGATATAATTCATCTATATCTTCGCATATTACATTTCTTACAAAATTAGGATCAGTTAAATCTCCAACTAGAAATTCATCTGCTGGACTTTGGGAATATAACGGAAGCTTTAGATCAGCTCCCCTTACCCAAAATCCTTCATCTTTTAATCTTTTTACTAGGTGTGATCCTATGAAACCACCTGCTCCACAAACTATTGCTCTTTTCACACTTGATTATATATATCTTTAATTCCATTTTCTAAAGTAATTTTAGGTTGCCAAAAATTCAAAATATATTCATCTGGTTCATTTTTTTTATTTAATTGAATATCATACGCTTCTCCAATTGAATAAGTTGTATTAGATATTGAGCTTATTATTTTAGCTATATCAATAATTTTAGTCCATTCAAAACTAGTAATATGATAGTCTTTATCTCTTGGTAATTCTGAATATTTATTCATTAAAATCTCTAAGCAAGAAGAGCAATCATCTGCATGAAGAAATTGCCTTTCTTCTTCTCCAGAGGTCTTTATTGATATATGATTATTTTGTTTAGCTGATTTAATAAAATCAGTTATTACATGAAACTTTTTCTCATCTTTTTCTAAACCATATACATTCCAAAATTTAACTAAAATACCATTTAGCATTTGAGTATATTTTTCTCCAATATGTTTTAAAATTCCATAATTTGAATAGCTCATATTTGCCATTTGACTAGAAGCGAATATAAATGGCGTTTTGTATTTCTCTAAAGATTCAAAAGTGTAAAGCATAAGCTTCATATTATTGTCCATGAATTCTTTTGTATCTTGATATTTTTTTAGATAAGTAGACCCTCCTACATCAAAAGCTAGAAAAAAAACAAAATCTGTATCTTGTAATAATTTATCCAATATATACCTGTTACGCAAATCTTCTTCTAGCGATCTTTCTATATCAAATTCTGTTACATTATATTTAATTGATAGATAATTTTTTAAAGCAAATCCAATTTGACCGCTCGACCCCAATACTAAAACGTTTTTCATAATTATAAAATTTCTTTTGGAATTAACAAATATTCGTTAAAACCATCAATTTTATCTTTCTTCTTCATGTCCATATCAAAAGCTAAATAATTCATATCAAAAAATTTATTAAAATCAAACCCACCATTAGATACTTTTTTAAATCCTGGAAAATTATCATAGACACATTGAATACCATGTTCATAAGTATCGTGAGTGGATAATTGAAAGATTGGCCTATGCTGGACTATTATATCAATGCAAACTTTTAAAGCTAAAGTTTCCATGCCTTCTATATCCATTTTAATCAATTTAGGAAATGGTAAATTATTTTCTTCAATAATTTTAGGAAGAGTGCGATATGTAATATTTTGCGCAATATGCTCGCTAACAGGAGAGCAGTCGTTAAATCTGGTGATTATATTATCTTGATTGATTTCGTGTAATGCCAAGTTTATTGTTTTAATATTTGGATATTCTTTAGTATTTTCAACTAATATTTTAAAATTAATTGGCGATCCTTCTATTGCTATAACATCGAATCCCATTTTAGCAAAATTCACACTCAGTACTCCTTTGTACGCTCCTATGTCATAAACAACATCTTTTCTTTTTAAGAAACGATTATATATATTAGTATTAAATGATAATATTTGCGTGTCATAATCTTGCTTAGATATATCTAGCATAAATTACAAAATTTTAAAAATTTTATGTACGTGAGGAAACTCGTTTCCTATTGAAAATATTTGCTCTGTCTTAATATTATATTTTTCTGTTAATTCTTTATGTGCCCTTGATTCTCCACTAGAATTATTTTCAAAACCTATACTGCCACCCCAATCATCATAAAATATTGTCGTTACTCCATTCTCGTACAGTTTATTTTTAAAAATAAAATCTAAGACAGTGTAGGCTGATGAATATAGATCAACATCTATATCTAAAATCAAAGCTTTTCTCAAATTATGTTTCTTAAGTAAATCATCATTTAATACATTATTATAATATCCAATTATAGGAATATAACTCTCATTATTAATAAAATTTTCTATGAATTCACTAGCCTCTTCTGGTGAGTCTGTGTTAGTTTCTTTTCTAGAATCAAAATTTCCTTTCGACCAAGACTCTTGCCATAAAGGTTCTGTGTCGTCAAATGGAAGCCCTTCGAAAGAATCAAAACCATAGATTTTATTAAATTTGCTATTTGGAATATAATGCAAAAATTCTTTTACTGATCTTCCAGAACAAACCCCAAATTCATATATGTCAAAATCTTGAGTATTATTAAATCCAACATTTTTTAAAAAAATACTACGCCAAGTTTGATATTTGCAATCACTCATAATTTAGTAAAGCAATTGTCGTACATCCATTTATCTGGGGATGCAAATTTCTCAAATTTTTCATAATTTTCTTTGATATATGGCATTTTATTATAATAGTCTTCTGGACCAATAATTTCAAGTATTTTGATTAAATCTTCTATTGTATTCCATGTATGGAATCCATTTTTATTAAAATGTTCGCTAATATTTGGATCCCCCCAATAAATTGGAATACATCCACTAGCAAAGCAGTCTATAATTTTATCTGTAAAGTAATTTGGATATTGGCAATTTTCTATAACAATAACGTACATATAGTCTTTAAATGGTTTAATTCTATCTTCTGGTTTATCGCTAAACCAATTATATCCACTGCCCCATAATTCTAAATCTTTGTGCAATTTCTTGGCAATAATTTCATGTCTAAGTTTATGTCCAGGAGCATGGTTTTTGTTGGATGCAACTATGGATAATAGTTTGCTTTTATCATATATTTTGCAATTTTCTTTTACTATCCAGCATGCACCAAAATAAGCCTGTTTATATTTTGGATTATCTTTTGGTGGATTATACATATAAATATAATCAAATTTATGTTCAACTCTTTTAATATAAGATTCCACATATGGTTTAATTACTGGGCTTTCTAACGCCCATGCTATTTTGTATTTTGATTTTATATCATCAACAACTTCATGAAAACACATTTCATCTGTGAATAACGAAATGCCATCAAATTCTTTAACTGGGGAAATATATTCAACTTCTGGAAATGGCCAGTGATTATTAAAATATGGGGCAATACCTTTGTTAACATCTACTAAATTTATTTTCATGAATTTTTAAAAATTACTAAAAGTCCTCTTTGACATCTTTCTCCAACTAAAGAATTTTTATTAAAAAGATAATGATGTATATTTCTTTTTTTACAAATTTCATATATCTCTCTTAAATTAACAAAAGATTCTTCAACAATATTAATATCATGATAAATTAATATCCCTTTGTCATTAAGAAGATTTTCGTAAACATGTTCAAACCATTGATTTGTTCTATTATGGTCTGCGTCACTCATAATAAAATCAAATTTCTCTTTTGTAGAGAAAACAAATTCTTTTTCATCCATAGTGACAATCTCTGCTTTTTTGCCGTATATTTCCATAACATTTTGTGGAATTTCATGATTCCAATCTAACCAATTATCTACTATTTTAAATTTTGGATTGTTTTTATTAAACTCAATTCCAGCTAAAATTGCATCACAACTTCTGCCTCCTCCAAGACCTAGTTCTAAAATACTAGATGGTTTTTGACTAAGAATTAAACCCACAATTAAATGAGCGTGAACTACGTCTATTTTTACTCCTTCATTGCTTCTAAAGTCTTGCATGTTTTTTATCTTTCGTATAAAGCTTGATAATCTTCTTTCATTGTTTCTTGTTTGTTTCCATTACCATATTTACATGGTCCTGCATAATGAATGAAATTTGACTTATATCTTTCGTTATTCAAATCATAATTACCCAAATCCATTCGATTGAATTTATAGTCGATACTTTCAAATGGAATACCGTTTTTAGCTACCCAATAGTTAACTATTGTTTGTTCTCCAAAATACCATATATCTGGCCATTCTGGAATATCATTTAATCTAAATGAATTTTTGCACTGCTCTAATAAATTTTTAGAAAAAAGAAGAACTCCAGCATTGAAGTATTGTTTTTTATTTTTAATATTTTGTGGCCATTTTACATTAGACAAATTTTCATATATATATTTATCCCTATCCATCCATTCTGGATGATCATTTTCATCATATGCATATAATATGTCATTATTATTATATTTATCGAATATATTTTCTGCATTTGGTGTCGCCATTATATCCGCATCAAGATACAAAACTCTATCTATACCAGAATTCAATAAAGAAAAAAGTTGATATTTTTCAAACATTATATGTGGACCATTAACGACTATTTGATCTGATACGTAATGTTCGATGCCGTATTTTTGGCAATATTTACCAATACTTTTAATACAATATTCTTGCCCATTGGATGGGCCAATTAAAAATTGAAATACTGCGGTTCTCATTTTATTACGTTATGTATTATATACTCTGCAAGGGATTTTGACGATAAATTTTCACATTCCCTCTTGCATGATAAAGATTTATTCTCTCCACCAAAACTTTGAAGAAAATATGATGGGCAATGTTTCCTACATTCTAAGTGCAAGTGTTCTGGAAAAAATGCATTACCTAATTTAAAGAATTCTACCTTGTTAATTAAGCATGCTTGAAACAAGACTACTGGTTTATTTCTTATATTAAAAGCGTGATGAATGCCTCCATCGCTCATAATTCCAAAATCCATAAAGTCAACATTTTTTATTAAAGTAAAAATATTACCATCATCTTCAAAATGATGATCTCCAAGTCCAAAATTCTCTTTAGAAAATTCAAATATTTTTATTTTATTATTTAGATTTTTCATTGTAGATACGAGTTCCTTCCAAGATTCTAATCCTTTCATACCATTAAATCGAAAACCTTTTCCATCGCAGTCTGGATGAGGATTAGCCTTGCCAGAAAGTTTAGTGGTAGGAACTATTCCAATATTAATAAAATTCGTAGCATTATGATTGCTTTCAATATCTAAAGATCCTAGGAAATTAATATCTTTATTAAATAATAGATGCTCTAGTCTCAATTGCAAAAGATAATTTACTGTTATAATATTTGCAGTAGGATGATCTTCCAACATCTTAAAATGCTCTTTCCAAAAAGAAAATACTTTAGGGTGCCAATCTGGATATATTACTTTAATGTTTTCTTCTTGCTGCTCTGAAAATGCATATTGTTGAAAATTTAAATATCGCTCTTCTTCATTTGGTTCTCTGACTATATCTACATGACTATCTAATTTAAATAAATCAATTAAAAATCCATAAGTAATTATTTCTAATTCTGAGTTTGGGTAAATTTTTTTTAAAATTTTTGGAACAAATGTACACACTAAGCTATCACCAAGATTATTAGGAAATATCCATCTTGGAAAATAAAATTTTATTTTAGATTGGCTCATAAGGATTTTTGGATCTTATTTCTGACTCACAAAGAAATTGTTGAAATTTTCCTCCTCCAGCGCTTTCATTTTTAAATTCATTATAAGGGCTTTCATCATTATAAATATAAAGCACTTCTGATATAAATTCATAGTGATTGCTTCCAGCCATCTCTGCCATTGGAAATGAGTACGCTAAGTCTGGTGCGCTTGTAATTGGATTTCCAAATTGATGATTAAAATCTTCTGGATTTATTTTTTTCCATAAATGAGCCTTCCACGTTCTCAAGTGAGAAAATCGGAAGGGTTGTTTTCTGATTTGAGAATAATCAACTTTATTAGAGAAACCAATTTTACCATCTTTATATACAAAGCTTCCATTCGTCAGCCATAAGTTAGGATTATTTTTGTATTTATTATTTATGAAATTTAAGACATCATTATTTGAAAATTGATCATCTCCATCTAATTCGACTATAATATCTTCATCATCTATTTCTGATTCGTTTCTTATTAAATCATCAATATTTTTTAATTTAAATTTTTTATCTTTATTTACTATAAGTTGAAATCTGTTGTCATTTTCTATTAAAGACTTTATTTTTTCAATTGTGTCGTCTGTAGATACGTCGTCTAATAAATATACTTTAAAATCTTTGAACGTTTGATTTTTTACTGAATTTATAGATTCTTCAATATATTTTGAAGCATTCCAAAAACAAGAAATTATTTTAATCATCTATGACTTCCCAAAACTTTTTGGAAGCATTTTTACAATTTTCTTTAAATTTTTCCTGACCCACTTTGGACATTTCAATTAAAGATCCAATTATATTAGGAGAATTTGATATCATTTTCATTCCACACATTGAAGCTTCTGCGACTGATCTACAAAAGGGTTCTGGAATAACTGGACTATAATAAACAATATCGTATTGATTATATACTTTATGCATATTTTCATAAGGAATTGGCCCAAGATATTCTATGTTTGGTATATTTCTAGCAAGAAAATCAAAAGTTTTTTGTCCCCATCCAGCTATTACAAATTTCATTTCTGGGTGCGCTAATACGAATTCAAAAAATGCAAATGTTCCTTTTAATTCATGCATATAACCAACATATAAAACTTTATCTTCTCTTTTCCGCTCTTCATCTTTAAATAAATCTGTATCTATTGGATCATATACTATATGAACTCCATTAAAAATATCTCCATACATTTTTATAAATATTTCGTGATGAAAATCAGTTAAAAATATTGTTTTTTTACATGATTTAAAAAGTTTTTCTCTATGTTCTTTCGATAAATATCTATTTGAATCATGCTCTAATCTAATATGATTTTTATGTTTTGCTATTTTATTTATGATACTATTATCTGAACCGTATATTGCTTCTAAATTAGATGAAATTAATATATCATATTGATCAAAATCTTCAATTTTAAAATTGAAATTATAATTTGCTTCAAGTATTGAATAGCCCAGCTCTCTTCCTTTTTGGATAATTATATCATTGCTTCTTTGTGCTCCTCCTGGAGCATGTGATAAATTATAATCTGAAATAAAAAGTATTTTTTTGCTCATTACTATAGATAATAGTAACTTATTATTATAAGAATGTCAATTAATTTTATTTGACAAAATATATTTATTGCCTTAATATAGTACGACATCTCGCTGAAAAGCGAAAAGGTTCGCCGTACTCCTTAAAATGGTGAGTTAGATTAGTTCTTAACGTCAGGCAACGCTACTAGCTTGCGACCTGAGAAACCAGAAGCAATTCTGGGAGTGTAGGTGAAAGAGCTAACACGCGATGGATGATCCTACCGACATCCGATAAGTGTTAGGGGCCGAAAGGCTTATGGACTCAATTGGGAAATTGAACTAACGGCTCAAGCATGCTTGTGGTAAAACACAGAGAAAGCTATGCTTTGTAGGAGCTCATTGGGAAATATTTATTAAGAACAGATATAAGACCAGTACACTTCTTTAACAAGATATGAAGTTATTAACACTAATTTGGTTATTTTTCTTTTATAAAAATTAAAAATGCTGTAAACTACTCTTTACATCACAAACAAAAAATGAGCAAAAATTTTACTATTAAGAAAAGAAACGGTGCAACTGAAAAGTTTGATGTAGAAAAAATTAATAAAGTAATACATTGGGCAATTGATGGTTATAGCGGGGTTAGTTTGACGGATATTGAAATTAACGCTAAAATAAACATACATGATGGCATAACAAGTAAAGAGATACACAACTTATTGATTGAAAGCGCAGCAAACCTTATTTCTATTGAAAAACCAAATTATCAATTTGTTGCTGGAAGACTTCTAAATTATCAATTAAGAAAAGACGTTTGGAAGGGTAAGCATGCTCCAAGATTATCAGAGTTTTTAAATCAAAGCATTAAGAATAAAATTTATGATCCTATAATTTTAGAAAATTATTCAGAAGATGAGATAAATAAAATTGGTGAATTCATTGATCACGAAAGAGATTTCATTTTTACATATGCTGGCATAAAACAGCTTTGCGATAAATATTTAATTAAGAATAGAACCACAAATCAAATTCATGAAACTCCACAATTTGCCTATATATTAATAGCTGCATATTCTTTTGCTAAATATCCTGCAGAAATTAGACTTTCTTATGTTAGAAAATTTTATGATGCTATTAGTAAGCATAAGATTAATCTCCCAACTCCAATAATGGCTGGAGTCAGAACCAGCAGTAGAAATTACGCTAGTTGCTGTCTAATAGGAGTTGACGATACCAAAGAAAGTATTACAGCTAGTGCAACTGCCGTAAGTATGGCAACAGCCAATAGATGTGGAATTGGAATAGATGTAAGTAAAATTAGAGCAGTTGGATCACCAATAAAGAATGGAGAAGTAGTGCACACTGGTTTAATTCCATTTTTAAAGATTTACGAAAGTAGTGTTAAAGCTTGGCAACAGAACGGATTAAGAGGAGGAAGTGCTACCTGCAATATTCAATGGTGGCATTATGAAATTGAAGATATAATAGTATTGAAGAACAACGCTGGCACAGATGATAACAGAGTTCGAAAATTAGATTATACCATTGGGATGAGTAAGCTATTTTATGATAGAGTTTTAAAAGATGAAGATATTATTTTATTTAACAATGCTGAAGTTCCAGAGTTATATGAAGCATGGGGAACTAAAGACTTCGATAAAGTATATAAAGAATGTGAATCTAAAAAATTAAAAATTAAAAAGAAAATCTCTGCCCGTAAATTGTTTTCTCTTATAATAAAAGAACGAGTTGAAACTGGACGTATTTATATACTTAATGTTGATCATGCAAATAATCATGGTGCTTGGCTAGACAAAGTTACAATGAGCAACCTTTGTACTGAGGTCATTCATCCGACTATTCCATTAAATGATTATCATGATAAAAATGGCGAAATTGGGATGTGTATTCTTTCGGCAGTGAATATGCTAGAAATTAAAAACTGGCTAGATCTTGAAAAGACCTGCGATCTTATCGTAAGATTTCTTGATGAAATCATAGACATTCAAGATTACTTTAATATCGCTGCTGAAAATTTTGCTAAAAAACGTAGAAGCCTTGGCGTAGGAATAACTAATCTTGCGGCTTTTCTTGCTAAAAATGAATTAAAATATAGTTCAGATAAGTCATTAGTAGTTATTGATGAGTGGATGGAGCATTTTCAGTATTATCTTTTAAAGAGCAGTCTTGAATTAGCTAAAGAAAAAGGCAAGTGTGAAAAATTTGAAAGTACAAAATACTCTAAAGGCATATTGCCAATAGACACATATAAAGATAAAGTAGATGAATTAGTTAAAAGAAAACTAACACTTGATTGGGAGAAATTAAGAAAAGATGTAAAAGAATTTGGACTTAGACATTCTACGTTATCTTCTTGTATGCCTTGTGAAAGTAGTTCGGTAATTCAATGCTCAACTAATGGAGTTGAACCTATCCGTAGTCTTATGACTTACAAAACTAGTAAAATGGGTAAACTTCCAGTCATGGTTCCAGGAATTGGAAAATACCATGATAATTATGAATTAGCTTATGATCTCAAAGACAATATTGGATTATTAAAAATTAACGCTGTTATTCAAAAATACATTGACATGGCTATATCAACTAATGTATACTACAATTATAATCATTATGAAGATAATATACTACCAGATTCCAAAGTCATGAAAGAGATAATGTATGCATATAGCCTTGGATTGATAAGCTTATATTATAACAATACAGATGATGGAGACAAAGAACAATCTATGACGCAAAAAGAAGATGATTGCGCTAGCGGAGCGTGTAAACTATAACTCTATGAAAACAGTTTTAAATTTAAAAAATGTAGATTATACTAAACAGCCTTTGTTTCTTGGAGAAGATCTAAACTTACAAAGATATGATAGATTCAAGTATCCAATATTTTTTGAATTATTTAAAAAGCAAAATGAAAACTTTTGGTGGCCTCATGAAATTGCTTTAGGAAAAGATAGAAGTGATTATCAGAACTTAACTGATACCGAAAGATTTGTATTTGATAGTAATTTAAGATTTCAAACTCTTGGAGATTCGATGTTATCCAGAAGCATACATAGTCTAAAAGATTATGTAAGCAATCCAGAACTTGAAATATGCATGAATACTTGGGCTCAATTTGAAGGTATTCATAGTTATAGCTACTCTTATCTCCTTAACAATGTCTACCCAGATCCAACTAAATTCTTTGATAGTATAATGGAAGACAAAGAAATTACAAGTCGCGCCGAACTAATTAGAAATAATTTTGATAAAATTCTTGGAGATGACGAAAAGAAAGATGTTAAACAAAAGATTTTTGATGCTATCCTTTCTATTAATGTTATGGAAGGACTTGTATTTTACGTTTCTTTCGCTTGTTCTTTCTATTTTGGATATCGTGGTAAGATGGAAGGTAATTCTAAAATCATTAAATTCATTCAAAGAGATGAAGCTTTGCATTTTGCTACCTCTCAAAATCTTTTGAAAATTCTTCGTGATGAAGATAAAGAAGGTTTTACGTCTATTGTAAAGAAAAATGAAGATAAGATATACGCTTTCTATGAACAAGCCGCAAAGAATGAAAGTGAATGGGCTCAGTATCTATTCAGTAATGGCAGTTTACTTGGATTAAATTCTGACGTTTTAGATGGGTACTCTAAGTGGCTTTGCGATAGTAGGCTAAGAAGCTTGGGTTACAAGAAGATATTCAATCAAAAAGATAATCCTATTGCTGGATGGCATGATAGCTATTTAGACAGTAGCAAAGTACAAGTTGCACCCCAAGAAACAGAGATATCATCATATAAAATTGGAGCAAGGAAGACTGATATATCTGATGATGACTTTTCTAATTTAAAATTATAATAGCATATATAATGTGTAATTATCTATGTGAATCTAGATATTACTATCATATTTAATTTAGTCTTAGGAGCTCTATCTTTTCTGGGTGGATGGCTATTTACCAGAGTATTCTCTCTTTTCGATAAGCAAGAGAATTTAATGAAAGATATAAACGATAAAACATTTAGTGATTTTATTACTTTAAGAAAAGAATTAGAATTAGAGGCTAGAAAACATCAACAAGAGATAGCTGATTTAGCATTAAAAGTTAGCACAACATATATGACTAAAGAATCTTTTGAAAGTTACTTTGATAGAATAGAAGACAAACTAGATAAGAATTTTGAAATGATACAAAATCATTTTTTAAAAAAATAAATGTTAAATTTATCTGATATAGAATATATATCTAAAAAAACTAAGTTATCAGAAGAAAAGGTCTATATTCTGACAGAAGACCCTAAAGATTTTAATTTAATTATAAATGAATTAGCTAAGGATAATCTTGAAGAAGGGATATTAACTATCAGTTTTGAGCTTTTTACAAAACTACATATATATAAAATAACATTAGATTCCAAATATGATTTTAATGAAAAAAATTATGTAAGTGAAACGATAAGCAATATATATCCTAAACTAGATAAGCGGAAAATAGAAAATGTAGATATTCAAGACTCTTGGGAAACTTTATATGAGCCGAATGAAGACTTGGCAAAGTATTATTTTACATTACTTAGTTTATTTGATAAAAGCCTAGACAGAAGACGAAGGCAGTTTCCGAGTAAAAATTTTCTTTATAAAAAAGCTTTAGATGGTTTTTATAATAGCGAGCATAATGAAATTGCTAATCATCTTAATAATTGGATAATTTTAGTTAAAAGAATGAAGGAAGAATACTGGAATTAACTATCGCCATATGATTTGGGATGCTTTTTACCGCTACGTTTTTTACTCCAGTCTTTAAAGTATTTGTTTTTAATTGGATCTTTACCATGAATTTTTTCACGTTTTTCTGAGAGCTCTTTGCTTCTATCAAAAAGATCTCCAACGTTACCTTTTTGGGAAGATGTTACTCTTGCGAAATCTTGCGCGCTTGAATTTATCGATAGTTTATCTTGAGTATTTATCTGAGGCGAAGTAAAAACTCTATTCCATTTTACACCTTTAGAATCAGTATACTCATGCTTATCATTCACGCCTTGTACCAAAGAGATTGTTTTACTATTATTAGGATGCTGATACAAGTATTCTGGCATATCAATCCATTAATTTTAAAATATTATCAACAGTATTATCAATAGTATATTGATTTTGCAATTCTAGACCAGCTGCATTTAATTTATTCGTTTCTACTCTATTTATTACTTTTTCGCAAGCAGATATAAAATCATCTTCTTTAAATGTAAAAATATTACCTTGATTAAAAGGCGTGCCTTTATTAAAAAACATATTGTCATAAATTTCAATCTTTTCAGATGGATCAACTAATATAGCATTTTTTTCATCAGCCCAATCTTTATATGCATGAGCATTTAAGAATACTCCATGTTTTCCTAGCGCCAAAGAATGAAACTCTGGAAGGCCCCATCCTTCTCCACCACTCATTCCAATAATAACATCTCCACTATTTAGAAAATCATTGTAGGTTTCATTAGTTTGCATAAAACCTAAAAAAGATACATTAAAATATTTTTTACCTTCTAATATTTGAGATAATAACGCCGTCTGATCTTCTTGTTTTAAAAATGGATTAAATATTGCACACTGTAAGTAGTATTTAGGATTATTTCCAAACTTCTTAGCCCAAGATTGAATAACTTTTTTATGATTTTTTCTTTTTTCTAATTTTCCTACAAGATTAAAAACTATTCTATCATCATTAAAATATTTTTTATCTTTCTTATTGAAATTTTTACTATCAAAAAATAATGGTATATACTCTATATTTGAACATCCATATTTCTTAAAAATATCACAAGTAAATTTAGAAGAAAATATTACTTTATGATTATTTTTTACAATGTTTAATTCAGTATCAGTTGGACTATCTGATTCATAAAAAGAAAATAATATTTGTTTTTCTGAAAAACTTTCTAAAGAACCATTAATATGCCATAACTTAAAAATTTTTTCTTTTTTGGAAAATTCCCTATAGGCACAAGCAATAGACTTATTTAACCAATCATTAAAATTTGGATCAATTTTTTGAGAGGATAAGTCTACTCCATTACCTATAGGGAAAATTTTAGCTTTATATTTTTTATCAAATAATTTTTGGGCTAAAGCACAAGATGTTTGGCCAAAGCTTAGATTATTTAATGGTATATTTAAAGCTACTTCCATTACAATACTTCTTCTGTTTCCTCAATTACTTGAGTTTTCTGGACTTTAGAAGCTTTTTGAGGAACACTAGCTTCCACTTCTGAAGACCCAGATTTAACCGCTTCTTTAGATAAGTATACTCTAAAGTCGGGAGCAGTATCTTTTGATTTGTTTTTATTACCGAAAACAACAACATTGACTTTGGTTTTGGCACCAAATTCATCAATTGTCAAATATCCTGATAGATACTTTTGAGTAGGACCAGACTTCTTCCAAAGTGCCCCAATTTCTCTTTTTGACCAATCGTTGTTCTTGCTTTCTGTATTATTTGTATTTGTGTTTGTATTCATATTCTATAATTGTATCTTGTTCTATATAAAATGTCAAGATTTTATATTTGATCGTTGAAATTTTTATTTGATTTTATTTTTAAAAATTGCATATGTTTATTATAAATATTAATTGCAGTTTGAGTACTCATATTTAATCTTTTACCTATAGCGTTCCATGATCTATTTTTTTTATTACTAGAGAAGAATCTCATTTTAAATATTTTATAGGCCCTCTTATCTTTAAGCGATTTAAGTATATTTAAAAAATATTCACAATTCTCTTGATTAAGATTTTCTTTATTATCTTGGCTACTTTCTATTATATTTTGCAAATAATTGTTTTCTGTAGGGAAGAATTTAGCATTTTTATTTAAAAAATTTAGACAATGATATCTAGCTTGATTTCCTAACCATGTTGAAAATTTTATATTTTTATCTTCATTAAATGATAATGCGGATTGATATACCACCATATCTTTCTCTTCAAATAAGTCTTTTGGATCGTGTCCTTTTTGAGTTACAAAATGTTGGTATCTTTTAACGATTTCACAAAAAATACCACTATGACGATCAATTAGTGATTTTAATGATTCATTATCTTTGTTATCTCTTATATTTTTAATTAGGTCTAAGTCTGTCATATATATTCCTTAAGTTCTTCTGCATAAGCTCATACAAGAAGTTTGTATCTTGACAAGTCTCCCAACATATAGAAAAATCGGCAACAGTTTTTAATTTATTATCATTTGCTTTTTCTTCAATGTTGGCTGGGAGGATAAGAGTTCCATCATCTAGTTTTCTAGACAAATGTATCAATATACCATTATGAGATTTTAACCAAGCGTATTCATCATCTTTATACTCTATATATCTTACGTCAGTTATAATAGGTATAGTTGCTTCTTTTAATAATTTTTCTACTTTAATATCAAGCTGAGATGTCCAGTATTTGCCTTCAGTTTGACTTCTTCTACATTTTCCATATGCCACCATAAGAGGTCTAACTAATTCTTTATCTGGTCCATCACATTTGAATAAGTCTATTTTAAATTTTTCTTTAGTGAAATCGTTTAATTCTTTTTTTAAATCATCTGCAAAAGCTAACCTTTGGGATTTTAGCTGTTTTTCTTCTAAATATTTATTCAATATTGAATAAAATGTATCTTTACCTGAGCGAGCCACGCCAGTTATGCCTATAATCATAACAATCATTATAATAAAAATAAAATGTCTTGTCAAGTCATTAGTATTATGATAATATACTAATATGGAATTAAAATTTGTTTTAATAATATTGTTCTCTATTTATTTGTTATATAAATTATGAGAAGAATTTCATTTGAAGAACTTGCGCTTAATATAGCAAGCGAATGCTCTAAAAGATCAGAAGATCTTCATCAAAAAGTAGGATGTTGCATCTTGAATAAAGAAGGTAGAGTACTATCAACAGGATACAATGGTCTTTTGCCAAAGATAGATATGGATAAAAGCTTTTGGCTTGATCGAGATTTGAGAAGAAAATATGTTATACATGCTGAGATAAACGCTTTATCTAGAATAAAAAGAGAAGAAGAGCCTTACATTCTAGCTACTACGTTACTACCATGTTCAGCTTGCGCATCAAATATAGCATCATATGGAATTAAAAAAGTGATATACAAAGAAGATTATCATAACGACAAAGGATGTTTTGATATTTTTAATTTTTATAAAATCCAACTTATTAAAATTTAATGAACGATATAATCATACCAATTTTAAAGACTAATTTTTCTAGTAAAAATCCAGAAAAAATTAATAATAATACGTTTAAATTTTTTGCTGAACAAGACTGCGATATCTTGCCAGAAGCTTCAAATACCATAAGTTCTGGATTTTATTTGAGAAACGTATTATTTCAAATTATTCCAACGGATATATATAAAAATATTAATTGTTTAGCCGAGTCATTCATCTCAGAGGATTCTTTATTATCAATAAAATGCTATTGTTATGAAGAACCAATTAATAATAAATACACTAGCTCGTTTGCTCAAAAAAGAAGAAATATTAAAAAAGATACTTGCATTTTTTATTTATCCATTGTATCATCTAAATATGAAGAAAATTATATACTTGATATTGTTGACTAATGCTTTTGTTTTAAATTTAAAAGCCCAGACGACAGCTGAGAATGGAAATCAAACATATATTTATAGAAATTATACGAAATCCATTGTAAGAGTGCCATATCCATCATACCTTGTAAAAGGCCAATATATTTATAGACTTTACCCTAAATCTATTGTAAGAGTACCATATCCAGAATTTACAATCAAAGGTGATAATATTTACAGAAATTATTCTGATTCCATAATCAGAACTCCTTACCCAATTGGTAAAATAGGCAGTGGAATACCTGAATAATATATTTTTTAGCGACATTTGACTTAGTAAAAAATACATTGTATAATCATTAAAATGAAATATGATTTTAAAGAAGCTATTACATATGATGATATATCCTTATTGCCAAATTTTTCAGATATTACATCCAGAAAAGAAGTCAGCACAATAACAAAAATTTCTAAAAATAAATATATAGATTTTCCAATTGTATTATCTCCCATGGATACAGTTTCATCTGTAAAATCTTGCATAAAAATAAATCAAATTGGTGGGGCTGGAGTAATACATAGATTCATGCCAATAGAATCTCAAAAAAATAAAGCAAAACGAATTAAAAATGAAAGTAATTTCTGTATAACAGCCATAGGTTTGAAAGATGCAAAAAATAGGATACAAGAGTTATCTGAAGTAACAGACATTTTCTTTTTGGACACAGCAAACGGTTTATCTTCTAGAGTAGAAGATTTTCTTATTGAATACAAGCAGTCATCTTATAAGCAGGATATTATAGTAGGAAATACCTTAACAAAACAAAGTGTTTATAGATTAGCTAATCTTGAAGCAGATGGATTCAGACATTTAATTGGTCCAGGAAGCATGTGTTTGACTCAAATTAAGACTGGGATAGGATGCCCAAGTGTGACAGGATTAGGGTACGCATGGAAAGCTGTTAGAAATTTTCAATTAGCAAATTTAGATTATTTTAGGCATGAAAATACTAGCGAAGAAAATCGTCCAAGTATATTAGCTGATGGAGGCATAAGATATCCACGAGATTTAGTAAAAGCTATTGCATCTGGAGCAGATTCTGTTATTTGCGGTAGAATATTTGCTGGATTAGCAGATGTAGTTGATGAAGAAAATATTTTTGAAAAAGATGGTAAAAGATTCGCAAAATACAGAGGAATGGCAAGTCAAGACGTAGTAGAAGATTACGATTTATATGATGGAAACAGAAAAAATTTATTTGTCGAAGGAGACGTTACAGTTGTACCTTTAATAGAAGATAAGACTCTAGAAGATATAGTCTATGATTTTATAAATGGTTTGAGGAGTGCGATGAGTTATCTAGGTATGCGTTCTATAGAGGAAATGCGCGGAGGTATCTGGAACGATAAAATAACAATAGTGAGAAACAGTCCAAACAGCATGTATGAAAGTTTTGCCCATGGAAAATGATTGGCAAATCCAAGCGAAGAAGCATGCAATTCAAAACGTAAATGAAGAATGCTGTGGCCTAGTGTTACAAAAAGATGATATTTTATATTATCTTGGGGCCAAAAATGTAGCTGCAAATAAAAAAAATAACTTTGCAGTAGATCCTCACGCTTATTTACATGCATCTAGAAGTGGGAAAATTATTGCATGTTTTCATTCTCATATTAAAAATAATTCATTTTCTTGGATAGACATAAATAATAGTTTTAAAGTGAATCTACCATACTATTTGTATAATATTAAAAAAGATAATATTAGTTGTTTTTCTCCAGTTGAATATGAACAATATAAAAAATATTTATATTTTAAATTTAATTATGGTAAAAATGATTGCTTTTCATTGATAAGAAATTTTTACAAAAATGAATTAGATATTGAAATGTCAGACCCAGCGCAAGATAGAGCTACTAAATACATGCCGCCAGAAAATTGTCTGATTTGGCATAGGCAAGAATACAAAGAATGGGCAAATCAAAACGACCTTGTAGATATGGATGTAAATGGTATTTCTCAATTAAAGAAGCATGATATATTAGTTTTTGATGGGTTTAATAAAGGTGAACCAAGTCATGGTATGATATATATAGGAAATGAATTAGTTCTACATCATCCGTTTAACGACATATCTAAAATAGAATCAATTAGAAAAGCACATTTCAAATTTTTAAAATTCATAATAAGGCATAAAAACGTAAATATATGAATAAATTTTTAATAAAAAATACTCTCAAGAAAATAAAAGCATATTCCCTCTTGAATCACAAAGAAGAAATCTGTGGGTTAATTTATAAAAACAATGAAAAATATGAAATTTATCCATGCGATAATATAGCAATTAATAAAAAAATTAATTTTGTTATAAAACCTATTGATGCAAAAATTTGCGAAAAAAAAGGAGAAATAATTGCATGCTACCATTCTCATATAAAAAATGGAGGATTTTCACATGACGATATAAGTTCTAGTCTAGAAATAAAATTACCTTATATTGTTTATAATATTATTGAAAATAAATTTTACTTTTTTGATCCTATAAAATATTTTCATTACAAAAAATACATCAATTTAAATTATCAATATGGAGTAAATGATTGTTGTGCGATTTTTGTAAGATATTCTAATGATCAATTAAAAATTCCAATTACAGATCCAGAAGATGGAAGGTTTCAAAGGCCAGATTATAATTCGTACTCGTCTTGGTCATATGAATGTAGAAAAGATTGGATGGACAAAGTTGGCCTTAAGAAAATTAATCCAAAATCTATTAAGGATTTAAAAGTCAATGATATATTAGTTTTTAAAAGTCAAGATGAAGCAACGCCGACTTCTGGAGCGATATTATTAGAAAATAAATTAATTCTTCACCAAAGAAATCATCAACCCTCTAGAATAGAATCTTTTAGAAAAGCCCATTTCAGAATGTTATTATACGCTGGAAGATATGAGGAATAATTTATATGATAATATATCAAGCTATGGCTGGAAGATTGTATCCAAAAATACTTGATTCTATATTAGATGGAATAGACTTATATGATCCAGATGTAGAAAATAAACAAATTAAAGAGTTTCATTATCCTTATTTATTATGCAATGAAAACGATTATCAAAATTCTAATGATATACTTAAAATGATACCAGCGACATTAAAACACGAAAGATTTGAAGGCGTACTTTATGGAGTTTTTAGTACATCTAATTTAAATAAAAAAAAAGAAGATTTTCATTTTACTATAATAAATCATCCAGTAGATCAAATATACGAACTTTTTGCTTATTGGAATTTTTTAGCAAATAAACCATCTTTAGATGAAACAAATAAATTGTCTCTAGACGTAACAAATAAACTATCTTTAGATGAAAGAATAAGTATGGTTTTTAAAGCTAATCAATATCATTCGTTAGAAGAATATATAGATATTATTTTAAATAATATTCCAATATATTTCTATTATAATGGAATTAAATATCAACCAATAAAAGAATTATTTCATGGATATGAAAACATTAAAGATTTTAATTATATTGGTAAATTTTCAGAAATTAAAAAAACATTTAAGTCATTAAGTGAAATATTTGATTCTTATATCAAACCATTTGATAGCGAACATGCAACATCATATAGAGGTAATTTTTATAAAAGAGATTTATTGGAAAAAATGCTTAAAGATCAAATTGAAATTTACGAAAATATAAAGTGTTAATTAAATTAAAAACTTGATATTAATCAATATATGATATATACTTGTGGAAGATGAAACAAAAAAATATACAAAAATTAAATGTACTTAAGAGGATAGTCGGAAAAAGAGTGGCAGTCATATTAAACCATAATACTTTTGATTGCTTTTATGGAGAAGTATCAAGTGTTGTTGACGAATATAATGTGGTAGTAAAAAACGATAGAAATGAAGATTCTAAAGTTTCAATTTTTGACATTAGAAACCCAAATCAAGAACTATAATGCAAGAACAACAAGAAGAGTTGCCAGAAATTGGACCATATGTTCAACCATATTTAAGAGGCCCAGTGCGAAGATTAGCTCCAAAAATGCAAAGAAATGATCATTGCGGAATTAATAATATAAAGTTTAAAAAATGTTGTGGAGCTGATGGATCTAATTTTTGCAAAAAACTCCTTGGAGATTATTTAAATGAGCTTCAAAAAGGCCAAGAAGATTTAGCGAAAAATGATAAAAGCAGTTGACATCATCTTCGGGCTAGCTTGGGGAGACGAAGGTAAAGGTAAGATAAGCAATGCAATATCTAAAAATTATGATATGGTTTGTCGTTGGAATGGTGGCCCCAATGCAGGTCACACAGTTTATATCAACGATAAAAAATATAAAACTCATATTATTCCTTGTGGAGTTTTTAAAAATAAACCTAGTATTATTGGTCCGAATTGTGTTATCAATATTGATAAATTTTATGATGAAATAGATTATCTTAAAAAAGAAGGTTTTGACACGTCTTTAATAAAGGTGAGTCCTAAAGCGCACGTAATAACAGAGAAGCACATTCAATATGATCTTAAATTTTTAAAACCTAGACTTGGAACAACTGGACAAGGTATTGCACCAGCATATGCTGATAAAGCCTTGCGAGTAGGCAAGCTTGCTGGAAATTATTTAAATAAAGAATACATTTGGGATGGCAAACTCTATGGAGAGATTCTTTGTGAAGGCGCGCAAAGCTTTTGGTTAGATTTAAATTATGGAGATTATCCATATGTTACAAGTAGTGAGACCTTACCATATTCCGCTTGCTCTTTAGGTTTTAGTCCTAAAAAAATTAGAGATATTATCGGAGTAGCAAAAATTTATGACACAAAGAGTGGAGTAGATCCATTATTTCCAGAATCTCTTTGGGATATTCCAGAATTAAATATGATTATTGATATAGGTCAAGAATTTGGATCTACAACTGGTAGAAAAAGAATAGTTAATTGGCTTAATTTAAATAAGCTTATTGATTCAGTTAAGACCTCTGGAGTGACAAGGCTTATAATTAATAAATGTGACGTATTAGAGCAAATCAATACTTTTAAAGTATATCAAAATAATGATTTATTTAAATTCAATACTTTACAAAGCATGCAGTCTTTTATAAAAGCATATCTTAGTCATGCTATAAATCATTATATAGAAGTAATATTTTCTGGAAATAAAGAAAATATATAGATATTATATATTATGTCATCTTGTCCATTCGGTTTTTCTTCAGAAAATAAACCTAAAAATAACCAAAATTCTTTAAAACAATCAATTGTACAATTATATTTAATGGAACAATACGATAAAAATCTGCTACCTCAAAAACCTGATATTTATTCAAATTGGTGGGAGCAAGATCGAAAAACAAAAAATCATGCAAAATTTTGTATGCCATTATTAATGGCAAATGGATTGGGATATGATATTCTATCTCCTGCTACATTTGAAATAGAATGGGACGGAGTCGAGGGGAACGATTCAAAAGTGTCTATATTAGAAAAATCTTCTCATGGAATCGTAGATAATCATTCAGCAACAGGAAGTTTTACAGTTCAAGCACATTTTATACCAAAAACTGAAAAAGGATACTACATTTATATTAAAGGTATACCAAATATTAGACGACCATTTTCAGTTATGGAAGGACTTATTGAAGCTTGGTGGAATCCAGCTAATTTTGGAATCGTTTGCTTATGTAATCATCCTGGAAAATTTACTGTTAAACAAGGAGAGCCATTAGCAAGAATGATACTTTTACATGAAGATGCCATTAAAGTTTCATTAGAAATAAAAGATAATCAATTTGAAGTCTTTCAAAGAAAAGAGTTTTTAGAAAAAAGAGATAAACAAACGGGGCACGTTTTAGATTATTTTAAAGGACTTTATCCAAATGGTGAAAAAGCAGATTATCATATCAAACCTAATATTTATAATTAATTATGAAACCAAGATACGAAAGACCAAAAGAAAAATTAAAAGTTGATCACAATGTAAAAGACGAAATAAAAGATCTTATCAAAGACACCTTGCTGATCATAACAAATAATGATTATGATAGAAAAACAGCAGAAAATTTAATTGAATCTTTAAATGGTAATAAAAAAAGAGATTGGTTTGTAGATCATGCTTATTTTTGCTTACCATTAATGATTGCAAATCAACATGGATTCATTGTTAAAGCAGCGTATGATTTTTCTGTTTTTTGGGATGGAGGGGGTTATCTTCCAAACGTAATAATCAAACATGAAGAACAAAATATCCAAGGGCAAATCATTTCGTCCCATTTCGGTATGGGCACATTTACTATACAAAATCCATGGATGGTAAGAACGCCAAATGGAGTAAATACTTTAATTATGAATCCTCCA
>Ga0049083_10000008_pt1 | contig 42675 bp, 23 predicted proteins | sample GreLakmeMI27MSRF_FD_66719 | JGI IMG/M metagenome (GOLD analysis project Ga0049083, IMG submission 66719) | Freshwater lentic microbial communities from great Laurentian Lakes, MI, USA - Great Lakes metaG MI27MSRF | ecosystem: Environmental > Aquatic > Freshwater > Lake | place: Great Lakes...
GTTGTGCAAACGCCCACCCCTGCTAACCCGCCCACCCGAACCGCAGGCCTCCGACCTGAAGCGGCTGCTGGACTTGTACCGCGGCTGGCACCGGCGGTTGTTCCCGGACGTGCCGTTCGAAGTGTTCATCGAAAAGCTAGAGGGCCTGGGCTCCACTCGGCCCGTACAGGCCTGCCTGCGCACCATGCGCTCCCGCGAAGTCCACGGCGTGCGCTTCGAGGAGGACATCGGCCGCGCGGAGGGCGAGGAGGGCGACGGTGGGGGCTTTGCAGGATGGGCAGCGGATGCTGCGCGCGGCATGGAAGACCAAGAGGCCGCGCAGCAGCGCGTGCCGCAAGCCATGACGGAGGATGAGCGTCTCATTGCGCTGGCGCTGGAGCGGGAGGAGGAAGATGATGAGTACCTGGACATGTTGCAGGACTAGAGCTCTACTCTAGAGCATCGATTTTAACCATCGTGTGTCAGTGTGCGTTTTTATTGTTTCCTTGTTATTCCTGATCGGCCTCCTCCTCGCCCTCCTCCTCCTCGGCTGCGTCCTCGTCTCCGTCATCGGGCACACAGATCTCGTACTCGCAGCTCACGTCCCAGCGCGAGGAGGGTGCGGCGGCGGAGACGTAGCGCACGAAGCGGAAGATGCCCTCGTCTCTGCGTGCGGGGTGAATTGCGTGAGAGGGAGTTGCAATGGGGGGTAAGAGTATGACTTGAGCTCGGTGCCGCCACATTAGTGCCGCCAGGTTTTGGTGGCGCGGCGGCGGGCGCGCGACGGTGTGGGTGAAGCGCATGGATGTGCTAGGCGCGCAGTACGTGGACATACTGCGCGCCTGGCACATTCATGCGCTTCACCCACACCGTCACGGGCGCGCCCGCCGCGCCATTCAAGCCTGGCATGTTGGGTCATCGATCTCTTTCTTGATGTGGCGGCACTAAGATAGCGGACTGGGACCGCATTTGACTGGAGGCACTTGGGAACGCGGAAGCTGAGAAGGGTCAGTGGCCGCCATTACGGCCTGATCCTCAATTTCCGTCTCAGCTTCCGCATTCTTGAGAGCCTCTAGGCAGATGCGGTTCCAGTCCGCTGTCTTAGCTGAGCTAAAAGTCCCACCAGAGTGAATGTGTGCGAAACTTTGTTCCGAGTGCGCCACGTGTGGGTGCAGCCGGCGTAGGAGACGCCTCTTCCCAGATAGCTCTAGCTGACCGAACAAGCCGGGGTCCGCCGGGGAATGCTGGCGCGGCCCAGCAACGATAACGGCAGCAGACAGACAGACAGACAGACAGAAGACAGATAGAGCACGTGCCTGTGAACCAGCGACAGCGTGTTGGCAGCTGCGCTGATGCTGAGCAGGTCATCCTCCTCCCCGCCCTCCTCCTCCTCTCGCGCCTTGTAGACGTCCGCCGCAGGCAGGGGCTCGCCGTCCGCCGACTGCTCAGCCTGAAGGTAGCACTCGAAGGCGCCGCAGTCTCCGGAGTCCCACAGCGCGGCTTTTTCCTCGGATGAGTCGTCCACAAAGGCGATGCTGGCGTCCAGGAGGGACCGCTCGCCGGTGAGCACCCCGTAGTGCGCCACCGTGTAGTCCAACCCCGGCCGGAAGCGTCGCGCCAGCGAGCGGCATGCGGTGCAGCGCAGGGCGGTGAGGCGCCACAGCAGCTTGGCAAAGGCTGGAGACGCGAGCAGGTCGCGGCGCAGCGAGTGCAGCGCCGCGCCGCAGGCTGCGTGGGGGCCGGGGGATGCGGCGGCGGTAAAGGTGGCGGTGGCGGTGGGAGGTGTGAACGCCAGAAAGCGTTGCTTGTGTGGGGGCCCAACCGCCGCCCAGCCAGCCGTCTCGCCCGCGGCGTAGCTGCCGGGCGCGCGGCCGCCGCCCAGCGCGTCCACCGCGTCAGCCTGCGCGGCAGCCAAGGCGATCTGCTGGGCGCGACAGGGCAGCAGGAAGGCGCGCAGCTGCACCGAGGAGTTGCGCAGGAACTGGCGCGCGACGCCCGCCTGCGCGCCAGCCTCCAAATACTCGGGGCTCACCCAGGATGCCAGCAGCGCCTGCTCCGCGGCGCTCAGCTCGGGCGGCGCCAGCGCATCGGAGCAGCTGGCGCCGTCTGCGGGCGCAGGCAGGCCGGAGATGGGCGCAAAGGCACCCGCGCCCACGTCGTCGCTCCCGCGCGCCTGCAGCTGGCTCAGGCTCGCCAGCGGCATGTCCTGCGGCGCATCTGCGGCGTGGTACCAGCCGCTGATGCTTAATCGCAGCTTGCGGTCGTTGAACACTTCCTGCACCGCGTGAAAGGAGACGCCGGGCTGCACCGTGAACAGAGCCATGCTGTTCCACAAGGGTAGCAGGCCCTTGCTGGGGGCGATGGCGGGCTCGCCAGGACAGCCCGGCACAGCCAGAGGAAAGAGCTCCAGCGCACCCCCGTCCTCGGCTGTCCACCCCTCCTCCGGTTCGGCCAGGTACACGATGTAGCTCACCCGCCGCGTGCCGATCACGTCGTCGTGGCACAGCAGGTGGCCGCCGCGCGTGTAGAGGTTGCAGCTGCAGTCCACACGGTCGGAGAGGGGGCCGCAGCCGGTGACTTCGCGCACAAAGTCGCGGAACTCCTGGCTATACAGCGCGCTGCGCAGCGACAGCAGCTCCGGGATGCGCGCGTCGGCGGCGTCCATGGCGCCTAAGTCGCCCGTCTGATAGACCTGGAGATCCGCGGGAAAGTGAGGAGCCGCCGCAGGCTGTAGGGTTCACTGCCAGCACGGCCACACGCGCCTTGAAGAGGTCGGTCTCCTTGAAGGTGCCACTCAGGTGGGTCTGCATCTCCTCGAAGCAGCCGCGCAGGCGCGCGTCCTGGCAGAGGGGATGCAGCACACCATGGCGGTACGGCGAGCTGGCCTCGTAGGCCGCTCGCAGCGCCGCACGGGAGGGCTCGCCCAGCAGCTCGAGACAGATTGGCGACGGCAACTCCGCAGGTGCCGCTGGTGCGGCGGACGGGCCAGCGCCGTCGTCGTGAAGGCGCTTGAGACCGCCCGCCGTGAGCCGCGACGACATCACTGGGCGCGAGCCAAGCGTGTGCAGTACGGCACGAGCAATATGCACAGGCGGAGGCGAGGTATGATGCGGGGCCAGGAGGATCGAGGATCGATGCTGGTCGAACGCTCGAAGCCTTAAACGTCAGCTTCTTCGCGCCGTCGCGGTTTCCGTTTCAGCGGGAGGAGGAGAAAGGAGCTGGCTTCGGCCGCAACCATGAGCGCAGCGCCCTCTACGGCCCCGTTGTTTGTGGCTGCATTGCTGGTGATGGGCGTCGTCGCCGCTCGGCTCGCGACTGGAGGCGCCCCGACACCAGGCGCAACCAAGAGCACGCCCTGGTGGCGCCCTACGGGCTGAGGCTGTAAGAAGAGTGCAGCTACCAGCTCCTGAACGCTTCCTTGCGCTTGGCAGAGCGAGGAGCTCAGCGGACGGCGCGAGCCGATGCCCGGCTACAAGGAGCTCGTGGACACGGTGCTACAGGAGGACGCGGCGAGGGGCGTGTTACAGGGCGCGCCTCTGCTGCACGAGTACGGGGCATTCGCGCCGCCGGAAAGGGTGTGGAGTGTGGCACCCCTGAGCCTGCTCCGGACACAGAAGCACCACGAAGGGTAGATTGAACGAGTGAGCGTGTTTCCTATGCCGCGACTGTGGCCGCGAGAAGCTCTACGCGGCGGCCACGGGCGGGTACCCCACAGCCAAGCACCCCCCAAAGTCGCCCGGCGCCGCGACATGCACCAGCTTCTGGGCGCTGCGTCTGGGCCCCGCCAGGCAGGGCAGCGCCGGGCCAACCGCGCCGCCCTCCTGCAGCGTCTGCAGCACCCCCTTCCACAGCGGCGACCGCGCCGCCAGCAGCGCGCCGTTGCCCAGGATGTACATGCCGTGGCGGGCGCGCGAGAGCGCCACCACCATGCGGTTTTGCACAGACAGGAAGCCGATGTCGCCCTGCGAGTTGCTGCGCACGAGCGACAGCACAATCACGTCGTTCTCCTCCCCCTGATACTGGTCCACGCTGCACAACCGGATGTCGTCCAGCCCCTTCTCGCCGCCGGGGGCGCGGAAGCGCTTGCGCAGCCCAAACAGCTGGCCCGCGTAGGTTGTGAGCACGGTGATGCGCTCTGCACGCACGCCGCTGCGCAGCAGGTGCACCGCCAGCCCGTGCGCCATGGCCGCCTCAAAGTCGTTGCTGCGGCTGCGGGTCTCCCCGTCAAAAGCCTCCGCGTGGCCGTGGCTCAGGAAAAACAGGGGTCCCGCCATGCCGGCCACCGGGGGGTACGCCTCTACATCTGGGTGGTCGTGCAGCGCCGGGTAGACCGGGGCCAGCAGGCGCGCGATGGGCGGGCGCATGCGGCGCTGTCGAGCTAGCGTGACGTGCTCCACTCCGTTGCGCACCAGGCGTTCAAAGAGGCTCACGTCCAGGTTGTAGCGCTTGGCGAGGGCGTACACGGCGGTGCCGGGGCGCAGCTGCAGGTGGTCGCCGATGAGGATGAGGTGGCGCGTCCCGCGCGTGAGGGCGGCGATGAGGTGCGCCTCCAGCACCTCCGCTGCCTCCTCGACAACAACAACCTCCACCTCCAGAGCTGAGAGGAGGCGCTGGTACTTAGCCACGCCCGTGGTGGTCATGCCCACCACCGCACAGCGAGAGAGAGCGGTCAGCTGGTTCGCCTCGTCCAACTCGCGCCGCTCCCGCGCCAGTCGCTCGTACCGCCCGCACGCCTCCGCAACCTCCGCCGCCAAATCGCTGCAAGCGGACGCCTTCCACAGCGCGTACAAGCGCGCGCGCGCGCGCGGCGGCAGGCTCCACACATCGTCAGCCGCCAAGAGCTGAGCCTCATCCAGGTGCTCCTCCTCACCGTCCGCGTCCTCATCCTCGCCATCCTGCAGCGCCAGCTTGTCGAAGCTCAGCATGGGCCCACCGTCTGCGCCGCCGTCGTCGAACAGACGCTCGCGAAGCATGCGGTTGACCACCCGTCCGTCGCGGTCCACATCCAGGGCATCTTCCTCCTCCTCGTCCTCCGCCTCGCCGTCTCGCTGCCCGCCGGGCGGAGCAGCGGCTGCGCGGCTCCTGCCAAAAGCGCCGCCGCGCACCTTGGGGGGCGGCGGCGGCGGCGGTTCCTCGCCAGCCTCGGCGGCAGCAAGTGCCTGTGCCGCAGCCTTGTGCGCCGCGTGCGAGGCCTGCGTGACGGGCTGCAGCCAGGCCCGCAGCTTCGCCTGGTCGTCCATGAATGCAGCGCCAGGCGAGTCGCCGCCGGCGCGCAGGTTTGCCATCGCCTCCCATCCCGCCACATCTTCCAGGTCCCCCACGCTCAGCTCGCGCGCGTTCAGCTCCCCGACCAGCTCCCCGATGTGGCGCTCCAGGTCGCGCGTGCGGCCGATGAGCGCCTTGCGCGACTGCGCGGCTGCAGCGTCCGCACGACCAGCCTCAAAGGCGCGTTCGCGCAGGTTGCAGGAAGCGAGCTTGTCTGAGCGAGAGCGGGCGCCCACGCGGATCAGGTTGGGCTCGAATACCAGGATGCCCTCCAGGAACTGGTCCAGCGCGTGGTTGGTCATGGTGACCACCAAGATGGGCTTCCCCTCCCGAGCCCGGTAATTGGCCAGCAGCGTGGCGACAACCTTGAGGCCCACGTACGTTTTACCCGTACCCGGCGGGCCCTGGATGAGCGCAACCTCTTTGGTGAGTGCCAGGCGCACAGCCGCCCCTTGGCTGCTGTCCAGCGAGGAGGTAGCGGCTGCGCCGGGCCAATCCTGGAGGATGTGCACCGCGCTGCGCCCCGTTTCTCTCTCCAGGGCCGGAAAGAGGTCGCCCAGCACGTAGCGGTCAGCGCCCGTGCGCAGGCGAAGGTAGGCTGGGGGTGCCACTGAGGAGCGGCAGCGCAGCAGCGTGTCCGCGAAGGGGAGCGCGTCGGGGGCGCCGCCCACCGCCTGGAGGGCTCTCAGGACGTGCTGGTACGCCTCGAAGTAGGTTGCGGCCGACTCGACGAGCGTGTAGGAGACGCCGGGTCGAAAGCGCGTCTCCAGCCCCTCAGGGAAGCGGATGTCCACCAGGCCGCCCGTTGCGCCGCAGTGGGCCGCCTCGCGGCCAGCCACGGTGGCCCACAGCAGCGTCTTGAACCCGTCCGCGCTGAGCAGGCACAGCGAGCCGTACATGAGGCGCTTGCTGTGCTCCCAGGACACGCAGGTACCCGCGGGCAGACGGAAGGCCACGCGATACTGCACGCCCTCCCGCCCGCAGTGCAGGCCCACCAGCTGGCAGCGCGGGTACACCCGCACGTCGCTGCTCGCCTCCCCTCCCAGGAAGGCGCGCACGCCCGCACGCAAAGGCGCCAGGCAGTCCTCCCGCAGCAGCCGGAAGTGGGTGTCCAGGTACTGCAGCGCGCTGTCGTACTGCCCGTCCACGACGTGTGCCTTGAGCTCCGGCGGGCCGCCACCGCCCAAGATCTCGTCCGCGCTGGGGAAGATGGGCATGCTGCGGAAGTCTGCCCAGGCGGCGGGTGGCCCAGAGGAGGAGAGGGCGCAGGAAGCGCCCCCCGCCGTGACAGCGCCGCCGCTCGCCTGCTTCTGCGCGCTGTGCAGCAGCGTGGCCAGCTCCTCCTCCAAGGTCCAGGGCAGCGACGCGGCGCGCGTGGCGTCACGCAGTGCGTCCCAGGGCAGGCTGGCAGCCGCGAGTGCAGGGGAGCGCGTCAGCCACTCCCCCATCACGGCACAGGCAGCCGCGAACCCCTCGCTGCGCACGCTGGGCCCGCCCGCGGCGGAGGGCAGGGCGCGCAGGTATGACGCCAGGTTGGCGGGCTGCGTGACCAGGTTGGAGGCGAGCAGCCGCCCAAACAAGCTGTCAGCTTTTTCGCGCTGCAGGCTGCGCCGCACGCCCGGCGAGGCCAGCAGGGTCAGCACGGCGCGCAGGGCGTCGAAAGGCAGGGGGTCCCGGCCGCAGATGTCGTCCATGGGGGCCTGAAAGTTGACCAGCCGCAGCAGCAGGCCGCCAGGGGGCTCCTCTTGGCGCTTGGCAAGCCATCCTAGCATGGCGCGCGCGTCGCTGAAGGGGGTGTAGGATGGGGCAGCGGAAGGGGCGGCAGATGCGAGTGCAGGAGAGTCCACGGGCACCTTCCCACCCGCTTTGGCTTGCGCCCCATCCGCCACCTTGGCTGCGCCGCCGCCGCTCCTGACCGCCTTGGCCTTGGCCTTCTTGGCGGATGCGATGGGCGCACCAGCGTCTGGCGGCTGCGGCGGCTCGCCAGCCGTGGCGGCGCCGCTGCCCTTGGCGCGCACGCGCAGCGCGCGGTACTCCCCGGACCGCTGCGTGTTCGCCTCTACCGCAAACTCCAGCTGTGTGCCCAGCGCCGGCAGCGCACGCGGCTGGCCCGGCATCTGCGCCACCGCATCCAGATGGAAGAACAGGTCCCCATATCGCGGCTCAGAGGTGCATGCTATGAAGCCGAAGAACTCCTTCAGAGAGCACACCGTGCCGGACTCGAGCTCAGACACAAGCTGCCCGCCGCCGCCGGAAGATGTGGCTGAGCGCTCGCGTGCCCCGCCGCCGCCGCCGCCGCCGAAACCGCCGCGGGCTTGCTTGCCGTGGGCGCTGCCCTGCGACGGCGGCGGCGGCGGCGGCGGCGCGGAGCCGAAGAGCGCAGCCTTGGCGGTTGCGGAGATGGCCTGGGTGCCGAACAGGGACGCCTCCACGTCGGCGCGGGAGGGACCAGGCGAGCCGCCAGGTGCCCCTCCCGCGCAGGCGGGGCCAGCTGCAGAGGAGGCACCACCCAGAGCCATAGCGCCCTTGCCGCCTCGCGGCACAGAGGCTGAGGTGGAGCCTCCGCCAGATGCGCCGCCCCCCCAGCCGCCTCCCAACCCGCCGCCAGGCTGCATCGAGCCGCCAGCCCCACCAGGCTTGAGGGTGAACGACGCGACGGCGCCGATGGCACCAGCCTGCGAAGTCTCTGCGGGCCGCGGGGTTGCGGAGGAAGGTGCCGACGCCCAGCTGGGCTTGAACGAGCTCAGCCCGAGCGCATCGAAGCCTGGGATGGCTGTTGGCACGGGCGCGTCGCAGGGCTTGACTTTGCTGGCCCGGTATTCTCCGTTCTTGGGGTTGAGGTCCACGGCAAACTCCACGCGTGACCCCACAGCCACCGCCGCAGCCTTGGACGCCTTGACATCCTCCAGCCGGAAGTAGACGTCCCCGTATTTGGGCTCCGTTAGGCAGCTTATGAAGCCAAAGGTGTCCCTAATGGTCTTCACCACGCCCTCCTCACGCTCCGAAACGTGGCTGGACGGCTTCTTCGCCGCAGCTTTGGCGCCAGCCTTGGCGCCAGCCTTGCTGCCAGCCTTGGCGCCAGCCTTGGCGCCGCGCCCGCCGGCGCAGGGCAGGCCAGCTCCGCCACGAGCAGCCGCCGCACCTCCTGCCTGGCAAGGGCCCACGCCTCCGCCCCCCAAGCGAGGCGCCACGCCGCCGCCGGGCGGGGCACCCAGTCCCATGCCTCCGAAGCCGCCGCCAGGCGCCAGTCGGGGCCCTCCTGCTGCGCCGTTGGAATCGGAAGACACGAGGGCTCCACGCGCATCCTGCGAAGACTTCATGTCGCACTCCGCAGGGCCGCACTCCACCTCTGGGCGCGTATCACCGTGTCTCGGTGGCAGATCACTCCCCGATGCGTGTCCGTGCCAGGTGCGCGTGCACCAGGGAGGTGGAGGTGCGGGGGCGACCTAGTGGCACCTCCGGCGTCAATGAAGCGCGTGAAACGCCGCAGGCCGCGTGCGCGTCGCTGCGCGTGCGTGCCACCGCACGGGCGAGGCGCGTTCGCAGGCGCGGGTGCGGTGCGGGCGTCGGGGAAGAGTGCAGCCGCCGCCTCCAAGGTGATGCGCGAGCACCCACGCGCTGCGCAGAGCAGCTGCGTCTAGAGCGGTCAGCTGCGTCTAGTTGGCACGTGCAGCCTTCGCAGACGCCGACGGTGCAGCCGTGCACAGCGTGCAGGGTGCCCAGCACGAGGGGGCAGTGTCACTCCGTGAGCACAACGCGTGCTCTCGCTTGCACCGCGGACGCGGCCAAAAACCAGTGCCCGCAAGCAGCTCGTGCAGGAGAAAGCTCAGTGAGTCGCGTGCGCGTGCGTCCAGGCTAAGCGGTGGTCAACAAGAGAGCGCTGCGGTGGTTGCACAGTGTTGGCACGGACTTGCACCCGTCTTCGCTCGCGTCTCACTGCCTCGGCACGAGTCTGCACAGCACGCAGAAGTGCAGGGCGTAGAAAAAGCGGCTCTGGGCACCTCGGCGCCGACGTTGGCAGGCTGGTCGTACGACCGAGTACCGCTGCGCCCGCTGCCCGCGTATTCGCCGCGTGCGGTGTATCGCGTTTAGCGCTGTGTGTGCGCACTATGCGCGCCTCGCGCAACGTCACGCGCGTGCTCCGCCGGGTGCGTGTCTCGCCTTCCGGCTGCCCTAGCAGCGCCGGCCCGACGCGCTGCGCGCTGACGCTCGCTGTGCTCCTCCGCTTGGCGCAGGCCGGCGCGGGTGCTGGGCGCGAGCAGGCCACGGCGGTTGCTGCGCCTGCGGCTGCCGCCGCCCCACCGCCGCCACCGCCTGCGGACGACCGCGTCACTGTCACCGTCGACGGCAAGACCGTCCTGGTGCCCCGCAACATCTCCGTACTCCAGGTGCGCCAGATGCCCGCTCTCGCGCCTCCGGAGCTGCCCGCTGCGCTCGCTCGCGCCTCTTTGCGTTGCCCTAACCGGCACATCCCTTCCCCCTCTCGCCCTCCAGGCCTGCGAGGCTGCGGGCGTAGACGTTCCTCGCTTCTGCTACCACAGCCGGCTGTCCATTGCTGGCAACTGCCGCATGTGCCTGGTTGAGGTGACCAAGTCTCCAAAGGCTGTGGCTTCGTGCGCAATGCCTGTGATGCCAAACATGGAGATCAAGACCACCACGCCTCTGGTGAAGAAGGCGCGTGAAGGTGTCATGGAGTTCTTGCTGATCAACCACCCTTTGGACTGCCCCATCTGCGACCAAGGCGGCGAGTGCGACCTGCAGGACCAGGCTTTTGTGTACGGCAGCGACCGCAGCCGCTTCCTGGAGACGAAGCGCAGCGTGGAGGACAAGAACCTTGGCCCGCTGGTGAAAACGGTGATGACGCGCTGCATCCATTGCACGCGCTGCGTGCGCTTCGCCAAGGAGGTTGCCGGCGTTGAGGACCTGGGGGTGACTGGGCGCGGGAACGCGTCCGAGATTGGCACCTACGTCAACAAGCTCATGTCCAGCGAGCTGAGCGGCAACGTGATCGACATCTGCCCCGTGGGCGCGCTCACCAGCAAGCCCTACGCCTTCACTGCGCGCCAGTGGGAGCTGAAGAACACGGAGAGCGTGGATGTGCTGGATGCGCTGGGCAGCGCCATTCGGGTGGACACCCGCGGCACAGAGGTGATGCGCGTCCTGCCCCGCCTCAACGAAGCAGTCAACGAGGAGTGGCTCTCCGACAAGGCGCGCTTCGCCTACGACGGCCTCAAGCGGCAGCGCCTCGCGCAGCCCTTGCGTCGCCCCACGCCCGGCGCGCCTCTGGCGCCTACAACGTGGGAAGATGCTCTGGACAGTGCCGCGGAGCTGCTCCGCTCTGCACAGCCGGGCGCCATCACCGCCATTGCGGGTAAGCTGTGCGATGCGGAGAGCATCGTGGCCCTGAAAGACCTCATGGCTCGTCTGGGTGCCTCCAACCTGCGCATCGAGGGCTATCCGGCCGGCATGGATGCAGATGTGCGCAGCAGCTACCTGTTCAACAGCGGCATTGCAGGGGTAGAGGAGGCTGACCTCATCTTGTTGGTTGGGAGCAACCCTCGTTTGGAGGCGCCGGTGCTGAACGCGCGCCTGCGCCGCGCCGCCATCGCAGGCAGCGTTCCCGTGGCTGTGCTTGGGCCCAAGGCTGACCTGACGTACCCTGTGACGCACCTTGGCGACTCGTCCGCCACGGTTGGCGAGCTGGCCAGCGGCAAGCACGCCTTTGCGCAGCAGCTCAAGGCTGCCAAGAAGCCCCTCATCCTGGTGGGCGCGGAGCTGCTTCGGCGGGCCGACCGAGACGTGCTGCTGGCGCAGCTGCACGCGCTGGCGGACGCCACGGGGGTGGTCACCCCCGCCTGGAACGGCTTCAACCTGCTGCACGACGCCGGCGGGCGCGTGGCGGCGCTGGACCTGGGCTTCGTGCCCGGCCCCGCAGCAGCAGCAGGCGCCGCTGTGGCCCCCTCCGTGGTCCTCCTGCTGGGCGCAGACGAGTTCGGCGACGCAGACGTGCCGCCCGGCGCAAAGGTGGTGTACCTTGGCAGCCACGGTGACGCGGGTGCCAGCCGCGCGGACGTGGTGCTCCCCGGCGCAGCCTACACGGAGAAGCCCGGCACATACGTCAACACGGAAGGGCGACCTCAGCGTGCACACGCGGCTGTCACGCCGCCAGGCAACGGCCGCGACGACTGGAAGGTGTTGCGTGCGCTCAGCGAGGTCATCAGCCCCGCAGCAACGCTGCCGTACAACACGCTCGCCGGTGTGCGCGCACGCCTGGCAGACATTGCGCCTCACTTTGCGCGTCCCGAGGAGACGCAGCCGTCGCTGTGGCTCAACGGCGCTGCGTATGCGCACAAGCCGAAGGCTGCCAAGGCGTCTGCGGCGCCGCTGAGCAGCATCGTGGAGAACTACTACATGACGGACGTAATCTCGCGTGCATCTGCTGTCATGGCGCGCGCTACCGCCGCGCGCGCGAGCGGCAAGCCGTGAGCGAGTGCGCTGAGCTATGTGTTGCTGTGCTATGAACACCCGATTGTCTCTCTGTTGCCCTTTTTTGAGCTGCTGTCGTCAACGCCGTGAGCGCCGTAGAGGGCCTCGTCGCCAACGCCGTAGAGCGCCTCTAGTGGGCGCATTCTGTTTTTGGTTTTGTGTTCGTCGTCAATGCCGTGTGTGAGCGCCGTGGTGGCGCATGACGACGAACAAAAAACGACCAGCGAAACCCAAACTGGACCAGACCGAGCAGCACCAGCCGACCAGGACGACGTGCAGCGCTGATTCTTGGCAATCTTCAGCACAGCGATGATCGTCAGCGCAGAGGGGCCGTCGGAATGCAACCGCTCTGATCAAAAGTTGTAATCTTCTAGGGCGCCTTCCGCTCTACGCTGGCGCTCTCTGGTTTGCGCTAACAGGTCCTTCAGCTCGATGACGCGCTCCTGCAGCTGCTCAATCTCCGCTGCACTGGTGGCCTGGGCCTCCTCCCACAACGCCATGATGTTCTCAATCTCTGCGCGCATCTTCCGCTCCGACTCTTTCTTGGCGTCCTCTCCGTCCGCCAAGCGCGCGTGAGCGACGTCAAGCTGCTTGCGGAGGTCCGCCACCTCTGCGGCAGCCTCGCTGCGTGCGTCCCCCGCGGCACTCTCCCACAAACCGAGCACGTCCTGGAGCTGCGACTCTGCCTCGCGGTTGGTCTCGTGCTCTCGCGCAAGCTGCACCTTCAGCGCCTCCACTTCTTTCTGCGCAGCGCGGCGGTGCTCGTCTGCGAGCGGGGCGTGTGAGCGGCACCAGGTGGTGCGCATGCTATCCAGCCAGTCAGGCCCAGCGGAATGCGCACCAACCACCAGGTCTCTCTCCGCCAGGAGCCTGTGAATTTGGACGTCCTTGTCCTTGCAGCTGGCTCGCTCAGCGTGCAGAGACGCCTTGAGCGAGTCTAGCTTCTCCTTAAGCTGCTCTATACGCTCCGCGTCGCTGGTGGCCGTTCCACTTGCGCCTGCAGCACCGCCAGGCTCCTCGTCGTCGCTGTCGCTGCCCACCAGTCCTTCGGCAGGCGTTGTGGGGGCACGTGAAGACGCTGCGCCACCCGCGACTTCTTCGCCAACCTTCGCCTTGCCCCTGGCCTGGGCGGCAGCAGTCTCCGCATCATCAGCCATGTCGTAGACGCGGTCAACAGAACGTGCGAAGGCGTGAGTTGTGAGCCTCCTCTCGCAGGCGGGACCGCCTAAAAATTTATCCTGACGCGCTCCCGTCGCCTAGCTCGTGCTGGTGTGTCTGCAAGCTGTGGAAGTGAGAGCGGCGGGCGACACGCAACTCTGCGGGGTTACGATGTCTCTCCCTCTCTCTCTGGACTCGACTCGGGTGAACACGAAGAGCCCGGCGGTGAAGCGGCTGCTGCAGGTACGCGCCGGGGGTGTTGGAGCGCGGGGTGGGCGCTTTGGGCTGAAGCGCGGCACGTTGAGAGCGAGGAGAAGCGCCACACGCATGCTGCGCGCGAGTGCCGCCCGCGCGCGGCTCACGCGCGCAACGCGCGGCAGGAGTGCAAGGAGCTGAACGAGGAGCAGAGCCGCGACTTCACGTGCGAGCCGCTGGAGGTGCGTGCAACCACGTGCGGGTGCCCACGCTACGCGCCTCAAGCCTCACGCGCGCACCCTGGGACGCGCGGCGCAGGACAACATCTTCGAGTGGCACTTTGCGTTGCGAGGCCCTCCGGACACCGAGTTCCAAGGCGGCATCTACCACGGCCGCATCGTATTGCCTCCCGAGTACCCCTTCAAGCCTCCCACCTTCAGCTTCCTGACGGTGCGCGCCCCAGGCTGCGCTTGCGCCCCGTCACTCACCCCTGGCCTCAGCCGAACGGGCGCTTTGAGGTCAACACGAAGATCTGCCTCAGCATCAGCACACACCATCCGGAGCACTGGCAGCCTTCCTGGAGCCTGCGCACCGCGCTGGTGGCGCTCACAGCCTTCTTCCCGACCAAAGGCGATGGCGCCATCGGCGCGCTGGCGTACAGCGCCGATGAGCGTCGCGCGTTGGCCGCAGCCTCGAGGCTCGCACCCCCGGCCTCGGGGCAAAGCGAAGCGCGCCAGGCGGTTGCGACGGCGGCGCATGCGCGGCTGCTGGCATCGGAGGGGCAAGGCCCGAGCGCATTCACTCAGGATGCGGCCATTGCGGCTGCGGCCGCCTCCATCACCCGCTCCGCAATCGCAGCAGTGCTGGCCCAGAACGAGTGCAGACCACAGGCGCCTTCGCCATTGCGTCCTGCGCCGCCCTCGCCTGCGGTGGCGCCGTCGCCGCTGCCTGCGGCTGCTCCGTTTCCGCTGAGAGCTGCTGCGCCGGATGCCACTGAGCGTCGTAGGGAGGATGACACGCCGCTGCTCGCGCTGGCGGCGGCGCTGAGCGTCGCCATTCTCGCGCTGCTGGTGCGCAGGCTGCTGGCGTGGCTGGGCGGGGGCGGGGTGGCGGGGCTCGCCTTGGTGGCGGCAGATGCGGGATTGGCGGCGCATGAGGCCGGCATGCTGCAGTAGAGAACACTTTGCACAACCTCCGGCATGAAACAATCACCCTCTAGGCGGCGCATGTGTGTTTGCGTCTCTCGCGCGTCTCTTGGCTCTCACCAGGCACTGCGGTGAGCCTCGTCGGCGTCATCTCCTTCACCCAGCGGGCGCATGCACAGCTGGAACTCCCACTCCCCCGGCTGGATGAGGAACTCCGGGTGTACGCTCCGAGACCACGAGTCATCCCCGCCCAGCCCCATGTGCCTGTGGTCCAGGTGCACGTGCACGCACGGCTCCGGCAGCAGCTCGCAGTCGTGCGCCGTCGCCGCCAGCTGGGCGGTGGAGAAGCGCGATACGTTGAGCTGCAGCGCATCACCTGAGAGGAGGAGCCCCGGGCCACTGGGGCTGGGCCGCAGCGCCACCCAGGTCACATCTGCGCGGCCGCCGCATTCGGAGGGGTAGATGTAGGGCACATGCATGGCGGCGGCGGTGCTGCTGTGCTGGTCGACGGCGGCTGAGGCACAGCGGTCGGGGTAGGATTCGTGAGGGCCTTTTCCCAGCCAGCACACGCTTTGGCCCAGCTCCGCAGGCAGCCTGAAGGAGAGCCCCACGCGCGGCAGCGGAGGCAGCGCGGCGTGTGCGAGGAAGCGCACGGCGGTGCGCACGCCCGCAGCGCTGACCCGGTGCGTCAGCCGCACCTCCACGCCGGGGACGCCCGCCACGCCCCGCGGCGCCAGGCGCCAGGCGAGCGTGACGGTGCACTCGCCGGGCGAGGGCTGGGACGCGTGGATGACGGGGGCGCCGACGGGGGAGAGCTCGTGCAGTCCCGCGCAGCGCCACGCCTCTGCGTAAGAGCCGCCGCCGCCGCCCTCGTCGTTGTCCGTGGGGGCGCGCCAGAAGCACGGCAGGCATCCAGCCTCGCACAGCAGCTGCTGGCCGCCGGTCGCCCAGCAGCTGCGTGTCATGCGCAGCGTTCCGCCTGTAGCAACCTCCACAGCCAGCTCGCCAGCCTCCACGCGCACGCCCTCGTCGTCCACGCGCATGCGCGCCGTGCAGCCTCCACGCACACGCTCCCGCGCCACCGCCGCCGGCGAGTCGGCGGGCTGGTCGGGCAGTGCGAGCGGCAGCTGGATGCGAGACAGCACGTGCCCGAGGGGCGCCCAACAGCTTTCCTCCTCCAGCGTCTGCGTCACGTCCAGCCACGCGCGCGCGCCGCGGCGCGCGACGGCGGCCGGGTCGGGAAAGCCGCAGGCGCTCCATGACAGCGTCACCTGACCGCGAGGCTGCAAGCCTGGTGCCGCCAGGCTCAGCTCGCCATCGCCGGCGCTGCAGCCGTCGCAGTGCACCCGCCAGCGCAGCGCGCAGCGCAGCGCCCCCGGACGGCTCTCGTCCGTGAGGATGGTCAGGAAGTCCAAGCGGCTGCGCAGCAGCAGCGCGCTCGGTGCGCCCCCCTCTGCTCCGCTCACGATGGACGCCTCCAGGGGCTGCTGCAGATACTTGGCCTCCAGCGCGCCCGGGTGTGGGCTGCGGTCCGGCCATGTTAGCCCGTTGACGCAGAACTGCTCGTCGTTTGGCTTGTCGCCGAAATCGCCGCCGTAGCCCCAGCCTGTGCGCCCATCCGCCAAACGCAGTGCCAAACCCTGGTCCACCCAATCCCAAATGAAGCCACCCTGCAGCGCGCCATGGGTGCGGAACGCGTCCCAGTATACGGACAAACCGCCGCCAGAGTTGCCCATGGCGTGCGCGTACTCACAGAGCACCACCGGACGGCACTCGGTTGGGTCAATCGCATCCTGGGTGATGGTGCCCACGCGCTCATACATCGGGCACACGATGTCCGTCACAGCGGTGCGCGCATGACCCCCTTCGTAGTGGAGTGGCCTCGTCGGGTCTGTGGCGCGCGTCCAGGCGGCCATGCGAGCGTGCGCGCTGCCGCAGCCGCTCTCGTTGCCCAGCGACCAGAGGATGATGCACGCGTGGTTTCGGTCGCGGAGCACCATGCGGCTCATGCGCTCCAGGAAGGCGCCTGAAAGCAAGCCGGAGTGTGTTAGTAGGTTTAATGATGCCGACGCGCCTTGCCGGCCAGGCGGCACACCGGCCGGCCGAGTGTGTGCCCACGGCGCACCTTGCCACTCGCGCTTGTTGGCAAGGTAGGCCACCGGGTAGCCCTCACGGTTGAAATGATGCGTCTCGATGTTCGCCTCGTCCACCACGTACAAGCCGTAGGCGTCGCAGAGCTCGTACCACCGCTGTGCGTTTGGGTAATGACTGCACCGCATCGCGTTGAAGTTGAGCTGCTTCATGCCCCGGATGTCCGCCACCATGCACTCCTCGCTGACGTAGTGCCCCGTGTGTGGGTGGAACTCGTGTCGATTGACGCCCGCCACAGTGATTGCGGCGCCATTGACGCGTAGACGCTTGCCGGAGATTTGCACGCTGCGCAGGCCCACACGGCAGGCCTCGCAGCCCAGCGTGGCGCCGGTGTCGGCGCGGTTGAGCTGGAGGACGAGCGTGTACAGCGACGGAGATTCAGCGCTCCACAGCTGCGGCTGAGGCACAACGAAGGAGAGAGCCACAGCGCCGCCGCGCGCGCCTGCGCCGTAGCCGCTCGCCGCGCCCGCGTCCCCGCACACCGCCGCGTCGCCGCGCCACACGCACGCGCCGCCAGGCGCGTAGCATGCCCCCGCAAGCGCGCACTCCGCCGGTGCAGCCCCACCCGCGAGCGCTGCGACCTCCACGCGCAGCTCCACGCGTGCTGCTGCTGCGCCATCCGCCGATGACGGCGTGACATGCGTCTGCACCGCATAGTCCGCAATCCAGGCGGCGTCAGTTGCGTACAGGTAGACGTCTCTGAAGATGCCCGAAAGGCGCCACATGTCTTGGTCTTCCAGGTATGACCCATCGCTCCAGCGCATCACCTGCACGGCCAGCAGGTTGCGTCCGGGTCGCACAGCCTCTGTGGCGTCAAACTCGCAGGGCAGTCGGCTGTCCTGAGAGTAGCCCAGGAGCCGTCCGTTGAGCCAGACGTACGCCGCGCTGTCCACGCCGTCCAGGCAGAGCACCACGCGCCCCCGGGCGGCCCAGCCTGCCGGCAGCGAGAAGCGGCGGCGGTAGCAACCCGTCGGGTTGGGCCCCTCTCCGCTGCTATGGGCCGTCCAGCTCCAGACGAGGCCGTGCGCGCTGCTGCCGCGCTTGCCCGCCCGCCAGGTGCCCCGCCTTTCAGCCACCGGGGGGTGACAGGCGAAAGGATACACGTAGTTAGAGTATGCGGGTCGGTCCCACCCGCCGTGCAGCTGCCAGTTGCTGGGCACGGGCAGGCGCCCCCAGTCCGCGTCGTCATACTCCGGTGCCTGGAACTGGAGGGGCACAGCCTCGGGCGATGCTGACAGATGGAAGCGCCAAGCGGTGTCGCTGTTGAGGCTGACGCGAGAGCAGTACTGCTCGCCGGCGGCGCCGCCGCCAGCGCCCCAATAAGACAGCGCGAAGTCCGCGCTTGCGAAACAGCGCAGCGGCGTGTGCGACGGCAGCCGCCCTCGGCCTGTGATGCGCGGGCAGGACCAGTCTGAGCCGGGCTGCGACGACTCGGGCGTGCGTTGCCATAGGCGACAGACCGTCAGGTCGTAGGCCCAGTCCAGCGCTCGCCGTAGATTCTGGCTATGCAGTCGCGAAGATGGATAGCGCTTCACCACTGCGCCATACAACGCGTCTGCCACGTCCCAAGCCGTCTGCCCAAGTAGGCTGCACAGCGCGGCGCCCATGTGCGCTCAGCAGCTCAGTTCCTGGAGAGCGAGTGACGCCTAGTCCGTCCAAGGTCGCTCGCTCTCACGCTGACGCTGACACGCTGACGCTGACAGCCTTTCCTTTCACGCCGAGCGTGTGTCGCCACACTTTGAAGCCACACCACGTGAGAACGCGAGGAGCGCGAAGGCGACGGAGGAGCGCCGAGTCGCACTAGCGAACCGTCATCGGTCGTCGGTGGTCGTACCTCGTACATACGACCGCGACAGAGCTTTACGACGCGCTGCGCACTTGTTGGTCTCCAGGAGACGGAGCGTGCGTTGAAGGCGTGCCAGCTGGTGGGTGCGCGGCCCGTCCGGCACGCGGCCTCTTTCGGCCATCTTCGCTCGGCCTACTCCCGACGCTCGCGCGGCGCCAGACCAAACTCTCGCCGCGCTGCAGCAGCAGCAGCACAGCGGCTGTGTGCGAGCAGCCCACGCGCAGCTCGCCCAAAAGCTGCATTAGACTGTGAAGCGTGTGCGCACGTTCCCGGCACCCTCCTGCCTTGCCCACAGCTGATCTCCGTCTCCTAGCAGGCAGAAGGCATGACCGCTGCGGTGGAGAGCGGCAGCCTTCGTGACGCCATCTTGAGCGGGCGTTGGGCGGCGAGTACCGAGATTCTGGCGCGCGGGCCAGGCCGCGCACGCGAGACGGACGCGGCTGGCAACCTGCCGCTGCACGTTGCGCTGGTGTGTCGTGCGCCGGCGGAGGTTGTGGCCGCGCTGCTGAGTGCGGACCGCGGCGTTGCGTCGGAGAAGAACGGAGGCGGCTTTGGCAATTTGCCGCTCCACCTGGCCGTCAGCCACTCAGCGCCACTCACCGTGGTGCAGCTCCTCCTTGCTGCGCACCCACTGGGCGCATCCCAGCGCAACGGCGCGGGCATGCTCCCCCTACACCTGGCCCTTGTGCGTCGCGCGGCGGGCGAAGTGGTCGCAACACTGTTGCGAGCCCACCCGCCCGCCGCCTCCCAACCCACCGCGCCGCCAGGACTAGACACGGCGCCGCTGCTGCCCCTCAAGGCCGGTCTGCTGGCCGGCGCTCCTGCCGAGGCAATTGCCGCGCTGCTCGCCGCACATCATGGCGCTGCCGCTGAGCGCTCTGCGCGCGGAGGCACGCCGCTTCACCTGGCATGCACTCTAAACGCGTCCCCCGCAATCGTCGCCGCGCTTTGTGCTGCCCATCCTCCGGCTGCCCGCACCCAGACGGCGCCTCTGGGCATGACGCCCCTGCATGTTGCATGCGTGCAGCGCTGCGCGTCGCAAACGGTGGCGGCGCTGCTGGCGTGCGAGCCGGACACGGCGGCTCTGGCAGATGCAGCGGGGTGTTTGCCGTTGCACTGGGCTGCTGCCAAGCAGGCGCCCAAGGAGGTCATTCAAGCGCTGCTGAGCGCCTTTCCCGGCGGCGCGTGTCAGGGGGATGCGCGGGGCGCTACGCCGCTCCACCTGGCAGCGGTGAGGGGCGCGCCTGCAGAGAGCCTGGGCGCGCTGCTGAGCGCGGCGCCGGACGCGGGGGCGATGCGCGACGCAGCGGGTTTGACGGCGCTGGAGGCGGCCAGGGCTGCGGGCGCGCCGGCGACTACGCTCGCCGCGCTGACCGCCCTCACTGCTGCCGCCGCCACAGCCGCCCCGCAGCCGCAGCCGCCGCAGCCGCCGCAGCCGCCGCCGCAGACGCCGCCGCCGCCGCCGCCCCCAACGGCGGTGCCCATCCCGTCCAGCGCCAGCCCGGGCGCGCTGTCCGCCACGCTGCGCGCCCGCGCGCCTCCCGACACCGTGCTTGCCCTCCTGCGCTCCGCCCCCGGCGCGGCTGCGGAGCGCAACGAACAGGACGGAGCTCTGCCGCTGCACGTGGCCGCCGCCTACGGCGCGCAGCTCTCCGTGGTGGTGGCCCTGCTGGCGGCGCACGGCCGGGCAGCTTCCAGCCGCGACGCGGCGGGGCGCATGCCCCTCCATCACGCCGCCGAGGCTGGCGCCCAGCTGCCTGTCGTCTCCGCGCTGCTGGCTGCGCACCCGGGCGCCGCGGGAGAGAAGGATGCTGCCGGAAAGCTGCCCGTGCGCCTGGCGCTGGAGAAGAAGGTGGCTGAGGAGGTTGTGGGCGCGCTGCTTGAAGCCGCTGAGTCGCTATACGCGCAGAAGCGAACGGCCGCGCCCAAAGCGTAGACGGAGCCGCAGCAGGGAGATGGGGGGCCTCGGGCTCTTCATACATACGATCAGTGATGTTCGAACTGACCAGATAGAACCAAATTCTCGCAGTGGTCGGCTGGTCGCAGAGTGCACGCACCGTATCCCCGCCTGTCCCATGCGGAGTAGCCTTTTGCTCACGCTGCTGCTGGCGGCAAGCGCGCAGGCGCAGCGTCTTCGAGGCCAGGACAGCGGTGGCTCCGCGCGCACAGCGGACCAGCAGGCGCCCCTCTCGCCTGGACGGTGCGTCGGTCGCGCGCGTGTCAGCGGGCAGCGGGTTGTGACGCGCTGGTCATGCATAGGTGCCAAAACACCGTGCAAGGGCGCGTGCTTGTTGCTGACGACACCGGTAGCGTGTGCCCGTGGGACGGCACAAACGCCAGCGGCTGCTGCGTCGCTCAAGCGCTGGAGCCCTGCTCGGGCTGCGACGAGGTGAGAGCCCGGCCGTCCCGTCCTGTCGGTGGCTCTGCGCTGACGCCTCTCGCACGCCTGGGCCGCAGAAGAGCAGCTGCTGCTCCGATTTTGAGTTCTGCGTCGCCTGCTGCCAGCGCGGCCCGGCGGCCACGGGCGGCGACTGGCGCACTGCCGCGCGCTCGCCCGGACACCCTGAAAGCGGCGTGTGGACCAGCGCCTTCGACTACTGCCGCGGCATGTGCCGCACCACCCCGCGCAGCACGGTGCACGAGAACGCGTACATCGCACCCAGGCAGCACCATTGCTTTGGAAGGGCCGCCTTTCCGGATGCCACCGCTCCGCCACCGCTTCCCGCCCTCCCGTCGGGCGTCACGGCCGTGCCCGGGGACGAAGGCGCCTCCTGCACCGTCGCCTGTGGCGCTGCGGCGGGGAGCCAGTGCGCGCGTGAGGGCTTTGCGGCGCTGAACACTTGTCTCTACCTCCAGGCCTCCTTTCCCTGTGAGGGCGGCTGCCGCGCCGCCACGGGCGCGCACCTGCCCGGCTACAACTCGGGCGCGGTGCCGGATGCCAGCACCCTGTGCGTGCGCAGCGAGGCAGAGACGGCGACCTGCGATGCTGCGGCACAACACGTTCGACGGCTATGTCCGTGCAAGGCATCTGGATTGCTGGGCTAGAATTAATCTGCTACTCGTTCTCATTCTCCACTCATGTGCCGGTACGACACACACTGGCGGCGCAGTCGACGACACCTCGGCCCCAGTGTTGAGGTTCATCGGTGCGACAAACGACGCCCTCACGAAACGCCCGAGAGACGCCCGCCGAGAAACGCCCGAAACGCCCTCACGAGACGCCCCCGCGATGTGCTGGCCGCTGCTCGCGGCCGTGTCGCTGGCGCTGACCGCGCTGGGCGAGGCGTACACGGCGCCGGATGAGTTACGCAAGCTCATTGCGCTGCGCGCGGAGCTGATGAAGCCGGAGCGCGGCGTTGCTGACAAGCTCTCCTCGTGGCGCTGCCCGACGGACCTGTTTGGCAACTGTGACCCCTGCGGCGCCTATTCGGGCAACGACGCTGCGTTCGGCGACAACGGTGGCGGGTGGGCTTACGTGGCGTGTCGGAGATATGACATTTCTGAGCGAGAAACCAGCGCGGAGATCCTAGGCATCTACTATTCGCGCGGCTCGCATTCTTCTAGCCCTGGAGTGGTTACGAACATCCACATCACAGGTGAGAGGGCCGGCTAGGTTCAGCAGGTGGTATGGTGTGGCATACCACCACACCACCACACACACCTCCTCACCTCCTCCCCTCCACACCACACGCCACAGATCTGGGCATCAAGGGGACGTTAGAGTCTATGGGGCCTGTGCTCTGCCCGCTAGTTCACCTGCGGGAGCTGGACCTGGACGGCGCTGCGTTCACCGGCAGCATCCCTGGATGGCTCTCCAGTTGCTTCCCTAAGCTCAAAGAGTTGGACCTGTCCTTCAATCAGCTGACGGGAAGCCTTCCGCAGTGGATCGACGAAATCGGCGGCGGAGGGCTTCTGCAGTTCAAGGCCGAGCACAACAGTCTATCAGGCGCCATACCACTCCACCTGGGTAACAGCAACCTCAAAGTGCTGTGGCTCTTCGGCAACGACCTGCAGGGAATGCTCCCGCAAGATCTGGCGCGCTCCAAATCTCTCATCAGCCTGGACGTGCGCGACAACCGCCGCCTCTGCGGCCCGCTGCCGCCGGGTCTCCACGTGAACCCGGTTCCGGAGGATTGGAAGGGCTTCTGTGCCAAAGCGTCGAGCGAAGACTCTGCGTGCGAGGTGCTCACGTCGCGCGGCACGGGCCTGGGCAGCCCGTGCAAGTGAGGCTCCGGCGGAATCGTTGCTCATCGCACAGTGTCAATAGCTCTTCTTCAGCTCGATCAGCATACTTCGACAGGAGACAGGTGGTATGCTACGCCTCGTCCGCCCCGAGCGTCGTGCAGGAGCCGGCCAGCTCCGGGCAGCCCTTGGCGCGCCATCCGGCTGACACGGACCCCAGCGCGCACTCCACCCGGTGCAGCGTCAGCTCGCCGTCGTTCAGCGGCTCCCGGGGCAGCACGGGCAGCGCATGCGTCCCCTCCGGCGCCCCAAACGGGTCGCCCACCGCGCCGGGGCTGAACAGGATCTCGATGCGGAACTTGCACGGGTGGCTGGGCTCCACGTTCGGGCGCTCATACATACGCAACACGATGGTGGACAGGTAGTCCAGCTCCCGGGTGCCCGCCAGCAGCTCCTCGCCCAGCGGCGAGACCAGGGGCGTGGCCGCCTCTTCCTCGCTGCCCAGGTGGCAGTATCGAATGACGTTGAGCAGCGCGTGCATGTGGCTCTCCGACGTGTAGTACAACCGCGTGCGCACGTGCCGGTTCTTGCTGTTCACGTCGTCCGCGTAGTGCGGGTGCAGGCGGTGCCCCGGCTCGTCGCTCTCCTCGCTCTCGCTGCCTGAGGGCGGCGGCGTGGGCGCCATCTCGGCGCCCCACGCAGCGGACGCCTCGTCGCGCACCGCCGCAAAATCACGCAGGATCTTGCCAACAAGCACAGAGCAGACGGAGGCGCCGATGGCGTACTTCTGCGCGCCGCTGATGCCGTACTCGTTGGGGATTACCACGTTGGCCAGCTGCTTGACCAGCGCATAGAGCGGCGGCAGGTTGACCAGCTGCCAGGTGCGCTGGTGGTGCAGTGCGTCGTATTTGGCGGCGTCGTAGATGTCGGGGATCTTGGAGACTTCCCACGTGCCACGGCGGGCGTTATACAGCCCCCGCTCCAGCTTGCGCCATCGCTCCAGAAGCATGAACAGCGTCTCTTCGCTGCAGGCGCACACGCGCGCCACGCCGGAGAGGCCGACGCGCCAGCGCAGGCGAGGGGGAGCGCTGCCGTCGGTGGCGGCAGAAGACGCCCGCCCCTCCCAGATGCGCTCCTGGATCTCCTCGCGCAGCGCAACGATGTGCACCAACAGCTGTCGCATCAGCTCCAGGGGCGGCGCGTCCAGCGAGCCGTCCAGCTCGCTCACGTCCAGCTCGCTCACGTCCAGCGTGCTTGCGCTTCTCAGCGGCGACGCAGGTTCGCTGCCCTCCACGCAGGACAGCGACCCGCCGCTCCTCTCAGGCAGTGGCGTCAGCGCCGCGCCGCCGCACATGTACTGCGCCAGCGTAGCCTTGGCTTCCTGGATGCTCTCCGAGGCGCCCTTGTCGCATGCGTCCAACATGCGCCCGTTCAAGTTGACCAGGCTCGCCAGGATGGGCGCCAAGCTGGTGCCCTCCAAATCCAGCAGCCCCTTTGCAAATGCCGCTGCGCTCATCTGCACCCGCCCCTCGTCGCTGCTCCAAATCTTCAAATCGTGGCGGTACGTGCTGTGCAGCCGCAGCAGGCCGGCGCCATCCTCGCCGCCCTCCCCGGAGGCTGCCGGGTAGATGCTGCGCCTGAAATCCTGGCCCAGTGACTCAGCCTGGGTGCGCCCCGCGTGGGTTAGCACCCCACCGTGCTTCACAACAACCAGCAGCTCAAGCAGTCGGTGAGGCTCCACACTGGTGTCCACCACCGGCTTGAGTTGCACCTTGCGGTTGATGCCCGAGAAGACGGTGCTGCTCGTCTCTCCGCCGTTGCTCTTGCGGCACAGCACCGCCACCATGACGCGCAGCTTCTCAGTCTTCTCGCCCCGATCCTCGTCCGGATGCATGCCGCAGGCGTCACCAGCCTCCAGCCGGCCCAGCATCTCGCGCGTCGCGTCCAGCACGCCGCTCAGCTGCTCTGCGCTCTTGAGCTTGATCTGGTCGAAGCGGCCGCCGGGGGGGCGGTGGCGCTCGTACAGCCGCATGAAGGCTTTGTCGCGCAGCCTCAGCTTCATCTTCTGCTTGGGCGTGCGATCACCGTGGCGGATGACAGCCAGCACGCAGCGCAGCTCCTCAATGTCGTTGTTCACGGGCGTGCCGCCGCCGGGCATGCTGTTGCGCGGGCTGTTTGCGTGGCGGAGGTCCAGGTCGCTGACGCTGCGCATGGAGGCGGTTCGCGCCAAAAGGTGGGGCGCAATGGCGCTCAGGATGTGACTGCGCAGCGTTTGCGCCGTGTCTCCGTAGTATTTGCTGGATCCCTTGACGAACGACCATCCGTTGACGTCGCACACGTAGGACTTTCCGCTGCAGCGGAGGAGGTCGAAGCCGCACACCGTCTGCCTGAAGGCGAGGCAGACTGCGCGGGCAATCTCTTTCTCCTGGGTGGAGAGCAGCACCGGGTAGCGCACCTCCTTGCCGTCGGCGCTGCGCTGCACGCGGCCGTCCACTGTTGGGCTCTTGCGGGCCTCCGCGTGGGCGTAGCTGGGCCCAACCGTGTACACCTTGACGTCTGTGCCCGCGGTGGGCAGGTACGTCTCGTACATGTAGCTCCCGTCGCGGCGCACGCAGTTGAGGTCCGGGCAGAACTCGCCAGACCGGTCCTCCTGCTTGCGGAACAGGCGCTTGCCGCCGCCGCCCATCTCGTCCGGGTAGTAGACGTACACGTTGTGGTCCTCTCCAGACACCGGCTTCTCCACCAGCGGCTTGGTTATGGTCACCCCGTCGATCGTAACCCCTTTGGAGGTTTCTTCGAAGCACCCCTGCACCACGCCCTCCGCGTCGCGGCTCACGATGGCGTGCGGGGGCACCGCGATGTTGTGCTGCTGGAGCACTTTGTAGACCAGGCGCCGGTCCAGCAACACGTGCTGCATCGCCAGGTCGTTCACCAAGTAGGGCGTGCGCAGCGCGGCGTATGCCTCGGCTTTTTCGAGCGGGAAGCCGTCGCTATAGAAGCTGATGAGAGCGTCGCACTGCGGCCAGAGCTCAACGGGCTGCTCGTGAATCACGGTGTCACCAAAGTAGACAACCTCGAACTCGCCAGAGGCTAGCAGGCGGTTCAGGATCTCGGCCATGGGCTTGCTGCGCGCCTGCAGAGAGCCGCGGGAGAGAGGGAGGAAAAGAGTGAGCACGTGGTTGATGGAAGGAACAGATGCTGCTCGTTGCTCGCAGAGTGCCACACGCGTCCGCGTGCCTTCTTCTCCAGCGCGCAGACGCCCAGCACAACCTTCTGGCCGCGCGAGACGGTGCGCGTCTGCGCAGCAGGGAGTGAGCTCAGGCACGCCAGTGTGAGACCGCGAGTGTTCTGACGCACGCACCACGCCAGCGTTCAAGCTGTTTCTCCGAGGAAGCGACATTGCGGCGTGAGACACGCACAGCCTAGAAGATGTATCGCCTCTTCGCCTATTGTGTCTCAGAGCCTCACGCTGTCTCAGAGAACTCGCCCTTGGAGTGCGCAGCCTCCACGCCCGGGTTTGCGACAACGCGCCACGCCACGCCACGCCACGCCACGCCACGCTAGGCGAAGAGGAGGTCGCGCCGAGTGGCGCCAAAGATTGGGCGCGCGCGGCGGGGCTGACCAACAAGCTCCGCGTATTGTGCGGAAAACTAGCGCCCGCCTTCGCTGTGTCGCGCACGCGCAGTGGGGTTGATGGGCGCAGCAGCTGCGCCGCAGCGACTCTCAGGCTGAAAGCGCAATGAGCGCGGCTGCGCCAAAGCGCAGACGTCGCGAGCGGCTGGTCATCGACAGCAGCGATGAGGACGCAGAGGTGGCTGCTGCTGTGGAGGCGCGTGGGAGTGTGTATGGGCTTTGCACGAGCCTGCGCAGACTCGAGGCTGGTTGCTGACAGCCGCACCCCAATACACAGTCGCCGCGCAGGAGCCAGGCCACACGTGCGTGGCGTGCAGCAGCGCCTGCGCTGCGCCTGAGGTTGCGTGCGCGAGCGCGAGAGCTGAGGCCCGTCTCGCAGTGGGCGCTCTCCTAGCGCGTGTGCCCTGTCCACCACCGGTGGTCCGCCAGCCGGCCGCAGAGTCTGTAGCGCAGCCTGCAGCGCGTGCGGTGTCGCTGCCCGGTGCGCGCGTCTTGCGCCGCGCTTGTCTCAGACTCTCGGGGAGCTATCTCACGGTCCTTCTGTTCCCCCTTGAGCAGTTGTTGCGGGCCAGCTGTGGTGCGACAAGCACGCGCCGCGCAGCGTGGACGAGCTGGTGGTGGCCAAGAAGGTCCGTGCCGCAGCCGCGTCGTCCCCTGCCGCCTCACGCTGCTGACATCATCTCTCGGACTCGCCCCCTCCGCGCGCACAGAAGCTGGACTGCGTGCGCGACTGGCTGGCCCGCCAGCTCGCCTCCCCCGGCGGCGTGCGCGGCGGGCGCGCGCTGGTGTTGTCCGGCCCCGCCGGCGCCGGCAAGAGCACAGCCGCGAGGCTGTTGGCCGCCTCGGCGGGCCTGCAGGTGAGCGAGTGGACCCCTCCCATGCCCACCCTGTGGGGTGAGCGCCACCAGGTGAGCCTCAACTCGGGGTACACCTCCAAGATGGACGCTTTCGAGGCGTGGCTAGAACGTTCGCGAACCCTGGCCCCACTTGCCCTCGCGCTCGCCCCAAAAACAGCCGCGCCACTGGCGCCACACGCAGCCATGGCCCCACCGCCTCCGCCGCCGCGGGCGCTGGACGGCGCTGAGCCGAAGCTGCTGCTATTGGAGGACATCCCGTTGAGCTGCGGCGGCGCAGACGGTGCCAAGAAGCGTCTGCTGGCCGCCCTGTGCAGCCTGGCCTATGCGTCGCGCTTTCCTGCCATCCTCATCCTCACGGACAGCACCGCCAGCGAGCTGGGCGACGAGGGAAGCTGCGGCGTGCGCGAGGTGCTGAGTGCCCTTGAGGGCTGTGGCGCGGCGCACATCGCAATCAACCCCGCCACCCGCGCGGAATTGAGCAAGCTCATCGCTCGCGTGGCGGATGCGGAGGGAGCACGACTGCCTCCTGGCGCCGCGGCTGCGCTGGCCGAGGCTGCGCACGGAGACGCGAGAGCGGCGCTGTCCACTCTACAGATGCGCTGCTGCGGCGAGGCGCGCGCCCGGCCGGGCGCCTCGCCCGCGGCGAAGCGTCGCAAAAAAGCTGGCGAAAAGGCGGCGGCGGCGGCGGCAGGCGACGATGAGGCAGCAGCCACGTGCGCTTGGGCACGCAGCGACGCGTTGTCGCTCTTCCACGCGCTGGGCAAGCTGCTGTACAACAAGCGTGAGGCTGTGGCTGTGGAGCCGTCCCGTTCGCCGTCCCGAACAGGCGGAAGCTTCACGCTGCAGCCCCAGCATGTTCGAACGCCCAGCCAGGTGCCGGACCCAGAGGCTGTTCTGTCGCAGGCGTCCCTGGCACCCGCTGCAGCGCTGGCGTTCCTCCACGAAAACCTGCTGGACTTTGTGCATGACTCGGCCGTTGAGGACGCGGCTCCGGTGCTGGCTCTGCTCTCGGACGCAGCCGCGCTGCTGCGCGCAGCCGCCGGCGGGCGGCGCGCGGGCGCGGAGGCGCGCGGCGAAGACGGTGATGACTGGGCCGTCGGGGCGCGCATCGCAGGCTCCCTGGCATCGCGGGGCGTCCTGTTTGCTCTGCAGCACCCCGCGCCCAGGCGCTTCCACCAGCTGCGCGGGCCAGCGGCCCCACAGGCCGAGCGCGCGGCAGGGCTCAACCGAAACATGGTGGCTCGCGTGGTGGCGGTCGCGGCGGCTGGGGATGCATCCTGTGGCGGCAGCTCTGTGATAGCTGCGTCGGACATCTTACCCTATCTGCGCATCATGGCGCCACACAGGCCCGACCTGGCGCGCATGCTGCCGGCGCGATGGCACACGGCGGATGGAGGGGTGGTGCACGAGGCTGTGCGGGTGGGGTCTGGCGTGGTGGACAGAGGGGCTGGTGTGTCGCTGGGCAGGATGCGCATCGACGACGCAGCGCCTGCGCTGGAGGAGGAGGATCCCATCGAGGATGCGGATTGACGATGGCACGGACACCTTGAACGCGTGGAAAAAAAGGATTGCACGCTAGTGAAGAGGCTAGGCGAGGCACGCGCGAGAGGTGAGCGCCACAAGGCTGGTCGAGTCAGCCTTGGCCTGCGCCACGTGCGCCGCCGTCTCATCCCTCAGTTGCTGCAGCGCCGCGTCTTGCCCCGCCGCAGCCAGGGCGTCGGCGAGCGCATCCAGAGCGCCGTAGGACATCCAGGTGGCGGCAGGTCGCGCCCGCTCCAGAGGCCCAGCCTTGCTCCTCCACCGCCGCAGCTCTGACAGCGCAAGCTGCGCCGCATCGTCCAGGCAACCGTGACGCAGGTAGATGCGCAGCAGCTCGGCTGGATCCGCGCCGCCTCGGCGAGCCATGCCACCTCCCGGAGCAGCCGCATCAGCCTCGGCGCCCGTGAAATGCGCAACCAGCCAGGCGGGCAGCGCGGCGCGGGGTGAAAACTGCAGAGCCGCGTCGGCGGCGGCACACTTGAGTCGAGGCGCGGCGCGTCCGTGCGCATCTAGCAGCCGTCGCAGCGCGCGCCATAGCGCTGGTGCACCCGCCTCTCCGCCTCTGCCGGCGATTCTTCCCAATGGGTCGCCCAGCTCGCTCTGCGCCGCCACGCTGTGGTAGCATGCAGCCGCTCGGGCGGCCATCGCCGCCGCGACAGCCTCCAGCGACGCCGCGCGCCTGGCAGGCGCTTGGGCGTGCCATGCACACGCGAGCGTCGCCGCGGGACCGAACAGCCCCCGCGCGCTCAGCGCGCCCACCGTGGCATCTGCGTCCGCGTCGGTGCAGTCGCGGGGCATCAGCGCCGCCACGTCACTGGGGAGCTCCAACTGCGCGCACAGCAGCGCGTACTCTCGAGACATGTCACCAAGGGTCGCCACGCGCACACGCTGCGCCATCGACAGCGCATGCGCCGCAGCCGCGGGCGTCGCAGCTTCGCGTAGCGCCTCTTCTGCGTCTGCGGCGTCAGGCATGCTCTCCGGCGCCGCAGCCGCAGCCTCCTCCTCCTCCATGTTGTCTTCGTCGCGCGCGTCCGCGTCGCAATAACCCAGCTGCGCCGCGGTGAGGTGGGTGTTGGGAGGGTGCGGCGTGGGGGTGGGTGGCGGGAGGGGTATGAAACCAACCCCGGGGGGCCAGCAGGCGGGGTCTACCCCGGGGAGATGCTCCATCACGTATCGCTCCTCGGGCGCCGCCAGCAGCAGCGCATTGCTGGCATGCAGCAGCGCGTGCACGCGCGCCTGGGCGGCTGGCGCGCCAGGCTCCTGGGCGCAGCGTCGCGCGTGGGCCACAAGGACGGCTGCGCTGCCCGCGTGCTCTCCCCGCTGCGCTCGCAGCGCCGCCAGCAGCTTCGCCGCGCCGGGCGAGTCCACCGGATGCGCAGCCTCCGCGCGGCGCGCCAGCGCGGCGTCCACAGCCGCCGCCAGCTCGGGGCTACACCAGGGCAGCGTGAGCAGCACACCGCCTTCTCCCGCGTCAACCGCCGCGCCCACCAGCCTTCGCGCGCTGTCTCCACGGTGCGTGTCTTCGCGACCCAGCAACGCCACGTAAGCGTCTCGCCACGCGCGGCACTCGATGGCGAAGCCCAGGGCATTGGCGCTCAGCATCGCCACCGTTCCCTCGCCCACCGCCGCGCCATCGCCGCACGCGCTCTGCGCAGCCGCCAGCGCCGCCTGCACGGCGGCGTGCGCGGCGTCTGGCGCGCCCATGCGTTTGAAAAACAGCATGAGCGTGGTGAAGAATTGCAGCTCCGGAGGGCCGTCAGCGGGCGCGCCCAGCAGCGTGCGCAGCCGCGTCAGCAGGTGCGACAGCGGCTCGTCGCGTGGGTGCAGCACGCCGCTGGCTGCATGCGAGAAGCGCGCCAGGGCGGCGTGGAGGTGGTGGGAGCGCAGCGTCGGCTGCTCCGCCGCCGCGTGCGCTCTTCCTGCGGCGGCGAGGGCGGCCAGGAAGGAGAGCGCGGGCGGGGCGCACTGCGTGGTGCCGCAGGGTGGCGTGGCCGCGCCCGCCAGGTGCAGCAGGCGCTCCAGGGCGGGCAGGGGGCCGCAAGGGTGAGCGCCCCCGCCCGCGCTCCCCTGGAAGTACAGTCCACAGCCCAGGGCCGCCACCGCTGTGCGCAGCGTCGGCGGCGCGCCGCCTGCTGTGCTCTCGCCGCCGCGGGCGAGGAAGGAGGCGAAGAGGGCGCCGGCTGCGCCGAGGCGGGCGCCCAGCCCCACGTTGTCGAACGACGGCGCCACGCCGGCCGCGTCGGAGCCGTGCGCGCAGGCGCGCCATGCGTGGTAAAAGGCGAGCGCCAGCGGGGGCGCGAAGGCTGCCGGGGCGCGCTGGGGCGGGCCAGCCTCAGCCTTGGCCGCCGGCTGCGTGCTCACGAAGCGCGCCAGCAGCGCCGCCTGCGTGACGGCCAGCGCGCGCGGCTGCAGGCTGCGCAGCGCCTCGCCCTGCGGCGTGCCGGGCAGCGCGCAGGGCGCCAGGTGGGTGAGCAGCAGCAGGCCTCGCGCCAGCGACAGCCGCGCCGCCGCACAGTCCGCCGCCGAGGCGCAGCAGGCGGCCGCCGCCCCGGGCGAGGCGCCCCACAGCGGCGCGGCACGCTGCGCCGCCGCAAAGGCTGTGGGGTGCGGCTGCGCGGGTGCAGCCTCCAGCGCCTCCAGCAGCTGCTCAGCCGCGGGGCCCGCCTGACTCAAAGCGCCCAGCTGCGCACGCAGGCGCGCCTGGCGGCTGCGCAGCGCCGCGTTGCGCTGCTTTGTGGCGGCGCGGGAGGCGTCATCCCCTCGGGGCGAGCACGCAGCACCGCCACCGCCCGACCGCAACAGCCGGCACACCAGCGGCAGCGCCGTGCCAGCCGCCCACTGTCCGCCCAGCATCGCCTCGTCCACCGCAGCGCAGGCGGAACCACCTAACGATGCGGTGACGTCATCTGCCATGAGGGCGAGCAGGCGGCACTCCTGAGAAGCCACCCCCTGGCCCCCCCTGTCACCCACCTCGCCCGCGTCAAGCCGCCACCGTTCGTACAACAGCGAGCAGGCGCCGGCGCGCACCAGGCCGCAGGCGTCGCCCCGCAGCAGTCCCAGAGCGGGGTGGCAGGTGGGCCAGGCGACAGCCATCGCCCGCAGCAGAACCGCAAAGGCCGTCAGCAGCTGCGCCGCCGAGGGCTGCGCGCCGCCGGCTGCGCGGCACGCGTCTGCGCGCAGGTGCTCGGCCGCGGCTGCGAGCAGCGGGTGGGGTGCGTGGGCAGCAGCCGCCTGCACCACTGCGTGCGGCGGCACGCCCAGCGCCACGAGCGCCGCGGCGAGGGGTGCCCGCGCCATCGGGGCGCCCCTTCGTGATGCAGAGCCTACCAGCAGCCTCTCCAGGCGGTCCTCCACAGGGGCGTCTACAGCCAGAGCGCCGCCGCAGCACTGCTCCAGCAGCTCCGCCGCGAAACCGCCGTCTTGGGGGGCGCACGCGCCGTGCGCAGCCTCCTCCGCAGCCTGCTCGGCCAGCAGGCTGGCGGCGGGCGCGGACGGGTCGTCCAGCGACCAGCGCAGCAGTCGCGCGCGCGGCGCACGCGCCTCCTCCGAAGCGACAGCCCCGCCTTGCGGCGGCGGGGCCCACAGCGCCGTGAGGCGCCTGTGGGTGAGCTCCACGTCGGCCGGTCGAGGCCCAACCCCGCCCTCCAGCTGCGCGAGGAAGGCGGGCGCACCGAAAGCAGCGCCGGCGCCGCCGGCGGCGGCGGGCACGCGCATGCCGAAGAGCAGCAGCTTGCCCGCCGCCGCCCACCCGGGCGGCTGCACGTGAGCCACGAGCGACACGTCGTCGCTGTCGTCACTGCCGGCGGCGGCCAGCAGCGTCGGCTGCATGCCGAGCGCGTGGGGGGGAAGGAGCTGGTGCTGCAGGATGAGTCGCGGCTGGGGGTGCGCGTCGCGCGAGGCGGCGGCGGCGGCGGAGGAGAGGTGCTGCCCGAGGTCCCAGGCGCGCAGCGTGCCCTCTCCGCCCAGCGCGAACAGCAGCTGTCCTTGGCGCGCGAAGGCGAGCGCGCAGACGGCCGTGTCGGCGGCGACGCCCAGGGTGGAGCGCAGGCGGCCCGCCACGCGCTGCGCGAGGGCGGGGCGCAGCTCGGCGGCGACGTCCGCGCAGCCGTCCAGGACGCCCTCGGGGCTCACCTCCAGCAGCACCACGCTGCCGTTGGCGCCGCCCAGCGCCAGGCGGCGGGGGGAGAGGGCGGCGGCGGTGGGCCTGAGGGGGGATGCGTTGTGAGTGAGAAACCTAAGGGGTGGAAGGCTGTGCCCGCTGCTCAGTCGCAGCTGCGTCGCTTTGCGCCGGCGCACCTGTCTAGTCTGAGCAGCGCCGGGGCGAGGTCTGTGGAGCGCACGCGCGTGGCGAGCGGGCCTGCGAGCACGGAGTCGTCGTCGGCGGCGGGGGAGCGCACCGCCACCGAGTGCGCCCCTCCGTCCCTGCTCAGAGCCACCAGCAGCAGCCCGGCTGGCGTGTGGCACGCCAGCGCGCCGCCCAGCAGCGGCGCCGAGAAGCAGAGGCGCAGGCCACAGTCGGCAGCAGCCTGCTGCTCAAAGCCTGGCTGCTCGCCTAGTGACAGCTCAGACAGCTCCAGGCAGCACCCGCTCGCTCGCCACGTCAGCAGTCGCGAGCGGGCGCACGCGGAGCCACGCAGCGTCACGCCGCCGCCCGGTGGGCCGCAAAGAGTCGGCACTGCTTCGCCCACATCTGCTGAAGCCTGGAAAGGAACAGCCTGCTCGAGCACAGCCGCGCCGCCAGGCGGCGCCTCCCATGCGAAACACTCCGCGTAAACACTAGGCGCAGACATGGGCACCGCGAGGGGTCGAGAGAGTAGAGCATGACGCGTTGAACACCACGCGGTCATCATCACGCACGCACGACGCACGCGTAATGCCGTTGACTAAAAATCTAAAAGTCTAAAATGTCAGAGCGTGTGAGTCTCCTCTTCGCCCAGCAGCGGCTCCTGCAATCCTTGCGCCTCCCCGTTCACCACCTCCTCCCTGCGCGATTTGACGCGCGGCAACGCCGCGGCCAGGATTGCCCCCGAGGCGCACAGCGCCGCGGCGAGCCAGAAGACCGCTTGCGGCCCTGGCACGCCTGGCGCACGCACCTCACGTGTACACTCGCGGAACATCCACGCCCAGCCCAGCGGCGCCAGGCCGGCGGCGAGCGAGCGCGCCGCAAACAGCCCCCCCTGCGCAGCCCCCTGCTCATGTGGGGCCACGCTGTTGGCAGTGAGCGCAGAGAGTGCTGGAAAACATACCTCTGCGCCCGTCCCCACAGCGGCAGCCGCAAAGGCCATGCCGCGCGTCAGCTCAGCCTGGCTGAAGATGAGCAGCTTGGCTACGAAGCAGCACATGCCGAACATGACGGCGCCTCGCTCGCCAGTCACAGACAGCAGCGGGCGCATCATCAGCGCCTGAACCGCCACTCCGCAGAAGCCATACGTCATCAAAAAAAGCGCCTGATCTTTGGCCGTGAACTGTGCGCGCAAAAGCAGCGTCTGATTGGTCACGTCTGCCAGCGCGTCACCACAAATCGTCACCAGCGTCGTCAAAGCGGCCACGTGGCGAAACAAAGGGGTCCGCAACGCGTGCCTCAGCGCGTGCAGCGAGCCAGGCAGCGCGAAGCAGCGACAGCGCGTGTGGCTTTCCTCCATCGATGCAGCCGAGATTGCAGCCTCGTCCAGTCGGCGCAACGCTTCGGCGGCGCGCGCCTCTTTCGAAAGGCTCTCAGGCAGGAAAGCGGCAACCCATGTTGTGGTTAAGCCCAGTCCAATCAAGCACACCCACAGCGCAGCCTGTGCGTCAGGCACCAGCCCGGCGAGCGCAGGTCCTAGGAACAATGAGCTGCTGATCACCGCCGTCATGAGTGCAAACGCCCAAGCGCGGTTCGCGGGAGCCACCACGTCAGCCACATACGCCTGGCTGACGCTGAAGGAGCTGACACCGTCGAAAAAGGCGCTCAAGACGTAGGGCAGCGTGATTGGCGCCAGGCCCGCGTTGACGACCAGGAAAGCCGCAAAGGGCGGCATGCTGGCAGCAAAGCCCATCAGAATGTATGGCTTGCGCCCGTGCAGGTCGCTGGCGGTGCCCATGAGCGGCGTCAAAAACAACGCCACCATGCAGTTTGATACCAGGCTGGCCGAGGCGGACGCAGCGACCACGCTGGCGTGCGCTTCCACGCACTGCGAAGGCACCGCGCCGGGCGGGTAGTCACCGCAGCGCAGGCGCTGTCCGGCGGCTCTGGACGCAAACAGGTCGGTGGTGAGCGAAGGCAAGAAGGGATAGCAGACCAGCACGCTCAGCACTTGGAGGAAGCGCGCGGCAAGCAGGTGACCAATGCCGCTGTTGGTGAGCTCTTTCCACAGGCTGGTCTGGCGATGGGCAGACTGTGCCTCCGCCCTCTCCATGGCGTCGTTACTTGAGCTCTGGCTTCTTCTCCGCCAGGCCAGGCTCGTCATCGGTTCATACCCGCGGCACTCGCTGCCCTCCCAACACGCGCAAGCACAGGAGGGCAAGGGAGGGAGACTGGGAGGAAGGACCAAAACCTCGCGGCGGCGGCGACCAAAGAATGAACGCCACCCTGCACGCCCCGCCGAGCCTGTGGCGCATACCGAGGCTCGTCTGGACTGCTAGGGAGCGCTGCGCGTGAAGAGTGCCAGGATGAACAGCGCCGACTCGCGGATGCTGGACCAGAGTGCGTGCTGTCGCTCCTCGGCGCCTCTCCTCCTCTGACGCGCTCTCGCCCAGTCTTCAACCTGCGCTTCACCAGCAAGCAGCTGGTGCGCACGAGCAAGAAGTGCGAGAAGGAGGAGAAAGAGGAGAAAAGCAAGGTGCGAGACCTGACAGGCGTGGGCACTTAAGCGTCTCGGCAACGCCTCGCACTGCCTCGCCACCACCTCCGCCACTGCCTCACCACGCGCTCACACCAGGTGAAGCGCGCCATCGAGAAGGGGAACATCGAGGGCGCTCGTATATACGCTCAGAATGCCATTCGCAAGAAGACGGAGCAGCTCAACTACTTGAAGGTGCGCCTCGCGCGCCGCTCCTCTGCCACACACGCGCCTGCGCTGCGCCGCCGCGCCGCCTGTGTGGCGAGCGAGAGGCCGCGCTGAGGCTCCCTTTGGCGTCCCCTCTGTCAGCTGGGCTCACGACTGGACGCGGTTGTGAGCCGCTTGGAGACGCAGTCCAAGATGAACCTCATCAACAAGAGCTTTGCAGGCATCGTCAAGTCTCTGGACCGTGCGCTCGCGAGCAACAACCTGGAGCAAGTGAGCAGCACCATGGACCAGTTCGAGCGCCAGTTCGAGAACCTGGACGTGCAGAGCCAGTGCGTGGAGGCGGCCATGAGCAGCAGCATGTCGCTGTCCACGCCGCCCGACCAGGTAGACGCCCTGATGCAGCAGGTTGCGGATGAGCACAACTTGGAGCTCACTCTGGACATGCCGGCGGCGCAAAAGGGGGTTGTAGCGCCGGCACCGACGGCGGTGTCCAGCCCTGGGGATGACTTGTCGAGACGTCTGGCCGAGCTGAAAGCACGCTAGAGACGCGCTAGCATCGACAATTGTATTCTGCACGCTGTAGGCAAAGCACGGCATCGTCACGCTGCACGCGCCCAGTCTGGTGGGCTCCCCAGGCTGGCATGCTGCAGGCTCGCCGTGGCGGCGTGGACAGCTCCGATCGCCGACTCGCCACCACCAGCCCTCCGCTGGAGCAGCCCCGGGCGCGGCGCAGGCCGATCTTTCAGCCTGGGCACCGCGGCTCGCTTCACCATGTCGATTGGCGGCGAGCGAGCCTGCGGCGAGCCGACCGCTGTCCCCTCACACTCCCAGGGAGGGCTGTGCGCTCGGGCGTGCACCTCCGGCAGCGGTGCAGGCGCCGGGTGTTGCAGATGCGGCTGCAGCGGCGCGAGCTTTTGGGGCGGTGCAGAGGATGCCGGAGCAGCTGCAAATGAAGGTGTTGTGCCCTCCAGCGCGCGTCGCTGGAGCAGCCCCAGCTTCGGCGGGTGTTTCGCAGCCACGCTGCTCGGCAGCTTGTGCTGCGCGTGCGGGGCGGCATGCGCGGCAGCGGCCTGGTGTGCTGCGATCGCCAACGACGCACAGCGCCGAGTCTCCGCGTCTGCGTCCGCGGCGAGCCGGCGGCGCGCGTCACGCAGCTCGCTGTCGCCGGCCCATCGGATCGTCCCAGCAGCGAGCGCCAGCGCCAGCGCTGAGCGCACTGCGGGCACGGGGTCATCGATCAGAGAAAGAAGGAGCGGTGAGAGCTCCCGTTGGAGTAGCGTGGCGGCAGCGGTGCCCAGTCGCGCGGAGTGGTCTGCCGCGAGCAGCGCGAGCGCGGCGCAGGTTCGCACGAAGGTGAGGCGCTGCAGGTAATCTCCGCTAGCGGCGGCGACCCTCAGCGCGCCACACGCCTCCCCTACCACACGCCCTTGAGAGCCGACTCCGCCGCGCACGCACGCCGCCAGCAGCGCGGCGGTGGCGCCCGCAGCGCTGGCGCGCACCGCCGCCACTGGGTCGCGCGTCGCAGCCAGCGCACAGGGCAGCAGGCGCTCCACAGCCTCCGCTGCACCCGCAGCGTCATCCTGCTCGCCGTCTAGGGGAGGATCCGCGCAGAAGAGCGCGTGCGCCTGGTGCGCGAGGGCCGACATCGCCTCCGCCGCCGCGCAGCGTGCCCGCCAGCCACCGCACGCCCGGCGCTCTGGCGCTCCGCCGGCGGGCGCCGGCGGCGCCGCTGCGGCCGCGCGTAGGGCGGGCACGAGGACGGAGGCGCGCACGTGGAGGTGAAGCGCGAGCGCAAAGTCGAGCGAGGCTTCAACGGCTGCTGCGGCCACTTCCGGGGCGGCGTCTCCCGCCGCGTCCGCGAACGGCTGCGCCAGCTGCCTGGCTGCCCGCTCCGGGCCCAGCATGCGCGCCAGGCGGGGCAGCCCTGCGGCGAGGAGGCGCCGCACCTGGCGGTCGGGCTGTTGCCGCAGCGCGTCGAACGCGTCCCGGCACTCCTCCCACATCCCGCAGCCCAGCGCCACAGCCGTGTCCGCAAAGCCGGAGGCCACGGCCTCGGCGGTGTCGTCGCAGGCGGCCGCCTCCCGGTAGTGCGCCCGCAGCAGGGGCAGCAGCAGGGCAACCTGACCGCCGGCCTGCATCGCCTGCAACGCCTGTCCCAGGCTGCCCATCGCCGCGTGGCGCACCCAGGGCCCCGGACCCGCGTCGCTGCACAGTCGGGCGAAGGCTGTCGCCAGGGCGGCTGCTGCGGCTGCGGGCGAGTCGGCTGCGGCGACGCAGGCGGGCACCAGCACGTCCGTGGCCGCCTTGCGCACCGTCCACACGGCGTCGGCGCTCAGTGCCAGCAGCGCGGGCAGGAGGCGCGCGGAGGCGGCGCCGCGGCCGCACACGGGTGCGAGCTCCGCCAGAGCTGCGCAGGCCGCCTTGCGCACCCGAAAGGACGGGTCTCCCGCCGCACACAGCGCCAGAGGCAGCAGGTGCGCGTCCGCCAAAAGCATGCCCAGCGGCGCGGCCAGCGAGCCTGCCAGCCGGGCCGCGCTCGTGCGCACCTCCTCCTCCTCTGACGCCGCCAGCCGGGCCAGTGGCTCAGCCAGCGCCGCCGCAGCGGTGGCCGGGTCCGTGAGGGGCTGTGTGAGGCCTGCCAAGGCCGGGAGGGCCGCCTCTGCGGCGCCAACCACAGCCTCAACGTCATCCTCCACCAGCGCGAACGCCGCATCCAGCAGCGTCACAGCCAGCTCGCCGGCTTTCGCCTCGTGGCACGCAGCCAGCTGCGCGGTGGCTGCGCCCAGGCCAGGGAGCAGCTCGGCGAGTGCACAGCGCACCTCCCAGTCGTCCTCCTGGACCAGTACCGCCACCAGCTCAGGCGGAACGCACCGCCCGCTCACAGCTGCGGGGCCGGACAGCGTCAGCAAGGGGCGTCCTGCAGATGAGGCGCAGGAGGGGCGCACCTGCGTCGAGAGCTACGCGCCCCAGCGACCGAATGTGGTACAGACGCTGCGCTCCGTTCTGGCAGGCGCGCGCGTGACGCATCGCCAGCTCAAGCTGCGCGCAGGGCGGGGGTTGTGGCGTCAGGCAGAGGTGCAGGAGAGGGAAAACCACGGCCGGGAACAGTGGCTTGGGTTGGCGCCAGTTGGTCGCCCCTATAGCACACGCGGCAGTCCACACACACACCTCCGGCAAACCTTCCTCCTCAGGCTCCGCCAGGTCAGGCAGAGGCGCCCGGTAGGCCGCAGCGGCCTCACCAACACGCCCTTCAGCATCACCAGATGATGAAATCGCTGACAGCCCAGTGCCCCCGCCACGCGGCATGGCGGCGCTTTGCACGCCGCTGCGCAGACTGGCGTGCAGTGCGACGCGCTACGAAGGGAATTGGGGGCCCGAGCATAGGCGGGCCGCGGATTCCGGAATAGAACATGTTCGACCGACTGATGTTCGAGCAAGCTCCAAGCTGAAGCGCCCTCGCGCCTGTCTTCTTATAGGCGCAGCGAGAACGAGTCCGGCCTGCGAGCATGATAGTGCGCGTGTTGACTTCGCATCAGCCAGCTCGCTCTGACGCTGGCTTCCCTTGTAGATCTGCCTGGGTCCCATCTGCGTGCCCGTCTCAGCCTTCCTGCCGGCGCTCATCGTGCTGGCACACCAGCGCGGGTACTTAAAGTGCGCACACTCGCTTGCTGTGGTTGCTTACGCGTTTGGGAGGCGTGGCTGAGCAAGAGCACGGCTGCACTGACGCGTGCCCAGGTGGATGAACCCGGGTTGGTTCGACTGGCGGTGGTACAGGCTCAAGTGGCAGCGGTGCGGTGGAGCGGCAACCTGGGCAGCGCTCCGTTCTGATGTGTGCACCTCTGCCAGCTATCGCGCCGGTGCACCGCCCGTGGAGACAAGGAAGGCGCAATGACTGCATGCGGGTGTGCACACACAGCTTCATTTTACACGTGGCGTCCGCACTGGCTGAGAGCCCACTGGAGCGATAGTGGTAGTGTGCGCTTAGAGCAGCTCTTCTTCAGAGAAGACCAAGCCATCTCCTCCGTCTGCGTGCGCGTCCCGCAGCAGCGCGTCCACGTCCAGAAAGGCTTCGTTTTTGAGAGCTTGGCGCTCCAAGCCCAGCGCGTGCACAAACTCAAGGTCACCTCGCTTCACGCCAGACGTGCCGCCCAGATACCGCGTCTCTAGCTGCTCCATTGCCGCGGAGGAGGCGCCGCCGCTGGTGGAGGAGGAGCAGCTTTTCTTTGCGGCGGCGGGAGGCGTGGGTGGCTTGTGCGAGTGCGAGTGCTCCTGCTCCGCGGCGCCAGGCTTGGACTTGCCGCCGCACTTGCAGCCGTTCTCGCCGGGAGCCTGGGGGCGCAGAGCTGGGGCGTCAGCAGAGCGGCGCGGCGCCAACGGTGGCGCTCAGCAGTGCTCAGCGCCGCTCATCAGCGCACGCACCGCCGCAGCTTCGGCAGTGAGCTTCTTGGCCAGCTCCACCAGGGATTCCGAGCCGGCGCGCACGCGGCACTGGCGCCGCGGGGTCGAGGCTGGGCGAGCAAGGGGCCGTGGGCCAACAGGCTGCTGACCTAGCATAACCACTTGGCAGCGCGCGCTCGCCATGCTCACCACTCACGCTGCGCTCTTAACTCTTCTCCACTCACGTGGTGCGTAGCGAAACACGAGGTCAGAAGGCGTAGGGCTGAGCAGAGGCCTTTCAAAGAGCGCGGCTGGCGCGGCGCCGCGCATGGCGGTCGTCGTCTTCGATTCTTCAGCGCTGATGAGAGAACGAGCTGACGTCACCCACTCCACGGCGCCTATCATAGCCTAATAAACGCCACGAGCAGAGGGCGCGCATGGTGAACGCGTCGCAGGGCGTGCTTCTGGAGAGGTATGCACGTGCGTTCACAGCCTCGGCGCAGCGGCTGACGCTGCTGCGGTGTGCGCTCAGCGACGTGCCGCTCACGCAGTTCGTGATCAGCCTGGACGACCAGTTGCCCCAGAGGCAAGGCGTTCAGTCTGCTTTGCACGTAGCCTTCACCGCTGAGCTCTGTCGCCCCGGCCCTGCGTCGCAGCGAGAAGTTCATCGCCCACATTCTGGACGACACGCACCTGCTGGTGTACCCGCACAAGGTCGAGGAGATCCGGGTGCGTCCGTCGGTGCCTTCGGTGGCGCTCGTCTGACGCATGAGCTTAACCTTAGGCCAAAGTGAAGGAGTTCCTAGAGCAGAACACTTTCACCGCCGGCAGCGCCAAGTGAGCGCGCCATGTTTCGCTCTTCGCAACGCAACACGCAGCCCGGCGGATGCCGCGGCTGCGGTGCTGCGGCGCCCGAGGAGTTCCAGGGCGTCTACGTGTGCCCAGAGTGCGGCATGCAAAGCCAGGAGCAGCTGGTGGAGTTGACGGAGTGGACGGCTGGGATCAACACGACCGAGGGTAGGCATGTGCGCAAGCGCCGCACGCGCAAGCGCGCGCGCACGGAGCCGCCCGAGCCTCCACCGCCGCGCACGGTGGCCATCGCGTACTGCGACGCCATGCAGCGTCACTTGGAGGCTCTGTGTGTTGCGCTGGTGGCGAGCGGGTCCGTCCCGCCTGCACAGCCAGAGCTGGCGCAGCGCCTGTGGCGGGCCTATCTACCCCTCACCACCGTCTTCGAGCTGCAGCGCGGCCCCAAGATGCGGCGCGCGCGAGGCGGCGCGGCGGCGCACCCGCCGCAGCTGGCCTCGCTGCCGGAGGGCGACGAAGACGAAGACGGGGATGACGAGGAGCCTGGCGGCGTCACGGACTCTGATGACTCACCCGATGAGGAGAGGGGCGAAGAGGAGCCGCCTGCGGCGCCGCCAGCCCCCCCGGAGTCTCGCAAGCTGCGCACACAGCTGCATGCTCAGCTCCCTCTGCTGACCCCCCTGGCCCTGGCCTTTCTGGCGGGACACCTGCTGCGGGCGGCCCTCCTGCACAGCGACCTGGTGCGTGGCTGCCTGGACGGCAGCCTCCCTTACCTGGGGTTCCACGCCACCCTCCCCCCCGAGATCACGCAGCTGGTGCCTGTCAGCATGCTCATGCCAGCCGCCGTGCCCGCTCCGCGTCAGCTGCACGTAGCCGCCGCAGCCATCTGCGCGGCGCTGCAGCTTCCCTGCCCACCGGCCAATGCGCCCGCGCTCGCGCAGCGCTTCGCGCTGGAGCTGCGCCTGCCGCGCGACGCAGCGCATGCGGCGGGCAGGCTGCTGCTGCTGCACGAGGCGCAGGGGCTGTGGCTGGGCGCCCCTCCCGGAGCTGGCGAGCAGCACATCGCCGGCGACGCCCCCCCGTCCGTGCACGTCATGGCGGCGCTGCTCTTCGTGCTCAAGGCGCGCTACGGGCTGGGCGACAAGGCGAGCCCGCCGGCGGAGGAGACGCAGACGGAGGCACAAGCGGCTGCCGCAGCACCGGGTGACGGCCAGGCGGCGCCTGCGCCCAAGCCGCTGCGCGTCTACCGCGTGCCGGACGAGAGCCTCATCCCGGAGCCGCCAACCATCGTGAGCACTCGGCAGCTCAAAGCTCTCGTGGCAGACTGGTGCGGCCGAGTCTATCCCCCAGACAAGTCGGGCACCACCCGACGACGACTCGCAGCCATGCTGCCCGCAGGCGTTCTAGCCGACGCGGCGCACGCGCTCGCGCAGCACCAGCCGCTGCCTGCGCGCCCAAAGCACGTGGCTCCCGCAGTAAGCAAGATGCCCATGATTGAGCGCACAGTCAAGCCAAAGAAGGCACAGCCCCAGACGCGCACACCTGCGCCGCAGCCGCCGGCGTCAGAAGCCGGTTGTGATGCTGCTGCGGAGGGTGATGGTGATGTTGAGGAGATTGACGGTGCAGAGATGCCTGCTGCTCAGCTGCGTTGCACCCGCCGCTGCAAGTCCATGGGCTGCTGCGTCAAAAGCTGTCCCTGCTTCCGGGCGGGCGCGCGCTGCGGTGCCGCATGCCGCTGCCTGGGCTGTCTCAACGGTGCACCCCCCGCCCCGCCTCTCCCCGCCGCCGTGCAGCTATCGCCACCGCCGACACAAACGCCGCTGTCCGATGCGGAACTGTGGCGAGGCTGGGCGCGCGAGCGACTGCAGGCCGCTGCTGCGACCATTCCTCCTGGGTGGATTGCCCGCCTCCCCCCTCCCCTAGATGATCAGACCCTCCCGCCGCATGCGCTTCCCCTCTACGTGACATACCTGCGGGAGCACGTCTTTCCAGGCGCCGCCGCGCCGCGAGGCTTAGAAGAGATGGCGCGCCTCCTGGACGGCGTCGCTGCGCCCGCGCTCGCGCCTCAA
>Ga0049083_10000009_pt1 | contig 42026 bp, 40 predicted proteins | sample GreLakmeMI27MSRF_FD_66719 | JGI IMG/M metagenome (GOLD analysis project Ga0049083, IMG submission 66719) | Freshwater lentic microbial communities from great Laurentian Lakes, MI, USA - Great Lakes metaG MI27MSRF | ecosystem: Environmental > Aquatic > Freshwater > Lake | place: Great Lakes...
GATGGAAACCCTATTTATAGGGAAGACGGGAAGGTTTTGAAAGGACCAAATTATTTTAAACCCAACTTTGAGACTATTTTGAAATAGGATTATACTTTAACAGTCCAACCAAAATCATCATTGGCCAGCTTGTATTGAATTTTTGTAAGTTTATCTTTCAATTGCAATGCAAAAGAATTACTGTTTATAGGTAATTCGTAATATTCGTTCTTGTATTGAAATCCAACAATTGGACTAACTACTGCAGCAGTTCCTGAACCAAATATTTCTTTTAAACTTCCGTCTTTTGCACCAGCAATTAATTCTGAAACCAAAATAGGTCGCTCTTCAATTTTAATTCCGTCGCGAGTTGCAATGTCTATTAAACTTTTACGAGTTACACCATCTAAAATTCTTTCACTGGTTGGTGCGGTACAAAGGGTATCATTAAATCTAAAAAAAAGATTCATTGTTCCAGCTTCTTCAAGTAGGGTGTGAGTAGCATCATCGGTCCAAATAATTTGTTGAAAACCTTGCTCATGTGCTAGTTTTTGAGGGTAAAATTGAGCCGAATAGTTTCCTGCCGCTTTTGCTGCCCCTATTCCGCCGTTGGCAGCCCTACTATAATGTTCTGCAATTATAACTTTAACTTCACTCGTGTAGTAAGAACGAGCAGGTGAAAGCAATATCATAAATTTATATTGTGTAGAAGGTTGTGCAATTACTCCAGAACCAATGGCAATCATAAAGGGTCTAATATACAAGGTGTTTCCCATCCCTTTTTTCACCCAGTCCCGATCAAGATCAATTATTTTTTTTAATCCATCTAAAAATAAAAATTCTGGCACTTCTGGCATAGCCATCCTAATTGCCGATTTATTAAAACGAATTAGGTTTTGATCTGGTCTAAATAACCATACATCATCTGACTCATCTTTGTACGCTTTCATTCCCTCAAAAATTGCCTGACCATAATGAAAAACTTTTGCAGAAGGGTCAATGAGAAAGGGCTCGTAGGCCTTTATAATTGGTTTTTGCCAGGATCCTTCTCTAAACTCACATACGAACATATGATCAGTGAAAACATTTCCGAAAGCAAGGTTTTCAAAATCTACATCATTAATTTTTGAGGAATTTACTTTTACTATTTCAATTTCGTTTGTGATTTGCGACATATTGATATTGTGTATTAGTTAATGCATCCCTAATTTAACTTAAAACCTAATGATTAATCATCAAAAAAGGCTAGGGGTATAGCATTCTTAAAATTTCCGTAAAATTAGTAAAAATATGTTTGGTTTTATGCAACTTAATAAATTTCAAATATAAACTGAAAATAAAGTGATAAATCGGTTTAATACATAGCTCGATGTATAAAAAAACTATTTTTTCTCAATTCATTTTTTATAATCTCTTTATATTAGCAAATATTTTTTAAAATCAACTGCCATGAAAAAAAACCTCATAATTTTAGTTCTCCTTTCTTGCTTTTTTGGATTAAATAGCACTGCTCAAAAAAAAGCTCTACCATTTGACAGTAAAAATTACAACTTATTTGGAGAGAAATTTAAGGTCGCTAAAATTTATGATAAAGCAGCCATGCTGAAAAAATATAAATCTCTAAAAAAAGGGGATACCATTTCAATTCAATTTGAATCTAATATAAAATCTGTTTGTAAAAAGAAAGGATGTTGGATGAAAATGAGTTTGGCTGGCGAAATGGAATCATTTGTGAAATTTAAAGATTATGGTTTTTTCGTGCCTTTAAATGCAGACAATAGTCTTGCAATTATAAGTGGTAAGGCCTTTATAGATGTTGAATCTGTAGAATCATTAAAACATTATGCAAAGGACGCGGGCAAATCGGCAGCAGAAATTGCTAAAATTACTAAATCCGAAGTTACTTATTCATTTTTAGCCGATGGTGTTTACATAAAAAAATAATTTTTTCATGAAAAAATTTTTAATATTTTGTTTCTACTTACTTTTTATTTCCTGTAAAAATGAGTGCCAAGAAGAAAAAAAATCTGAGCCAAATACAAGTAAGAAGTTAGAAATGTACCAAATGTCCGAAATGGCTTCATTAATGGAACAAATGTATGTTGAAAGTAAACGAACCAAAGAACAAATTGAAAAGGGGGAATCTCCCAAATTGTTTCCAGAATATTTTTTAAAAATTTATACTGCAAAATTTACTGATGATTCAGATAATGATGTTTTTTTTAAAGAAAAAGCAAAGGAATTCATTACCATTCAACAATTAATTTATAGTGATTCTAAAAATGCAATTTCTCATTTTAATTCGGGTGTTGATGCTTGTATAAAATGTCATGAAAGTAAGTGTGGCGGCCCTATAGCAAGAATTAAAAAATTATATATAAAATAATTTGAAGCGGAGTATTATTACCACAAATGATGGTTCAACAACTATTCATTTGGCCGATTGGAATGAAACATATCATTCTAAACATGGTGCCATACAGGAAGCATATCATGTTTTTATAAAAAACGGTCTTGACCTTTTTGATCATCAATCCCTATCTATTTTAGAAATTGGATTTGGAACCGGTTTGAATTGTTTTATAACCTATTTGGAGTCGTCTAAAAATGACCGTATTGTTCATTACACTGGTGTAGAGGCATATCCTATTGATTTGTCAGAAGCGATTCAAATGAATTATCCAGATCAAATTGAAGCGAGTAAAAAAAATATTTTTAAAACGCTTCATGAATGTGCCTGGAACCAAAAAAACAGCATTGCCTCTAATTTTATACTCACTAAAAGAAAACAGTTTTTTCAGGAAATAAATGATATTGATTCTTATAATCTAATCTATTTTGATGCTTTTGGTTATCGAGTGCAACCTGAATTATGGTCTGATGATATTTTTATAGCAATGTATAAAGCACTAAAAGATAATGGTGTTTTGGTTACTTATGCTTGTCGTACTTCAATAAAAAAAGCAATGCTTTCTGCTGGTTTTTATGTTGAAAAATTGCCAGGTGCGCCAGGAAAGCGAGAAATGCTAAGAGCAATTAAAAAGTAGTGGTATTCTATAAAAAGCCTAAATAAATTATTATAAGAAAATACACTATTTTTTTATGTTATAATGTATTACATCGATTTTATATACATTTAAACGTATTTTTTTAACTTTTTTTCTGCTCAAAAAAAAACTTATTCTTAGTTTTAGGCAAATTAAAATTTATTATTAATCCAAATCTTATTAATTATGCCCAGAATGATATATGATTACACCAAGTCAGTCCTTGAGAGAGTTAGCTTTGATCCTGTTCTGTTTGCAAAAGAGCTTAAAAAAGCTGTAAAAAAATTACTACCCTACGAAATTGATCAATTAAGAAAATGGTTGATGTACTTCACAACAAGTCACCCCGAATTAAAGACGTGTTTGTCTGTAATTAGTAACGAATAATATTTTATATCTTTTTTTGCAACGGACTAATAATTTGAACGTTTTGGAATACAATTGCTCCTTTAATTACTCCTGAAATGCAATTTCTAAGCGCGTCAATGATATGAATTTTTAATTCGTTTTTTGGAAATATTAAACTTACTTCTCTGGCAGGTTTTGGTTCTTTAAAATGGCGAAGTTTTAATTTCTCATTTTCTTTTAAGTCAAGAGTATGTAAGTAGGGTAAAAGTGTAGTTCCTAATCCTTCATTAGCTAATTTAATAAGCGTTTCAAAACTTCCACTTTCTATTTGAAAATGGGCTTTTTCATTAGAAGCTTCATACTTACATAAATTGAGTATCCCATCTCTAAAACAATGACCATCTTGAAGTAATAATATTTCATCAATATTTAAATCTTCTATTTCGATTTCTTTTTTCTTGAAATTTGTATGGTCTTCATGGACATAAGCCACAAAAGGTTCAAAATACAAAACAATTTCTTTTATTTTTTCTTCTTCCAATGGTGTTGCTGCAATGGCGGCATCTAAATGGCCATTTTTAAGTTTCAAAATAATTTCATCGGTATTTAATTCTTCAATGATTAATTTTACTTTGGGATATTTCTTTATAAAATTGTTCAAAAACATCGGAAGTAGTGTAGGCATGATCGTAGGTATAATTCCTAATCGAAATTCACCTCCTATAAATCCTTTTTGTTGATCAACAATATCTTGGATTCTATCTGCCTCATTAACAATATTTTTAGATTGATTAACAATCTTCTGCCCAATTTCTGTAAGTTGAATCGGTTTTTTTGTTCGGTCAAAAATTTTAATTTCTAATTCTTCTTCAATTTTTTGAATTTGCATACTCAAGGTTGGTTGAGTAACAAAACACTTTTCTGCAGCAAGCGTAAAATTTTTATATTCGGCTACAGCTAATACATATTTAAGTTGAGTGATAGTCATGGTATAGTGAAATTTTATGTAAATATAAAAACTATAAGTTTAACTTATTAAGTTAAATTTATGTAAAATTTTATTCAGTTCATAATCAAAATTGATTGTATTGATTATTTTTGGCCGATGAATTTATGGACAAGATTTTTTTTTATTGTATTAGTTTTTTTTATTTCAATGCCAACTCTCATTACATTGATTGAAAAGAAACCAACTACTTTTGTGTTTTTTGATATGGATAGCGAAGAAATTCATGATCAATTTGATGATTTTCAAGCTGATGTAAAAATTTATTTTGATTTTCCGTTTTCTATTTCAAACTTTAATACTAAAGCAAAAATAATTTCTCCAAATTTGTTTTTTTACATCAAATTAAGTGAAAAAGTTTTTTCACCACCACCTGAATTTAGTTGATAAATTAAATAATGCACTGTTTCAGAACAGTATAATTTAAAAACTAAATAGTATGACAAAAAAAATCAATCTTTTTGCAAACCTCAAATCTGATTTCGCATCAGGTTTAGTGGTGTTTTTAGTGGCGCTTCCATTGTGTTTAGGTATCGCTTTGGCTTCTGGCGCACCACTTTTTTCAGGAATTATAGCTGGTGTTGTGGGCGGAATCGTTGTTGGGTATTTGAGTAAATCCCATATTAGTGTTTCGGGTCCAGCCGCTGGCTTAACGGCTATAGTTTTAACAGCTATAACCGATTTGGGAGCATTCAACATTTTTTTAACAGCCGTTGTTTTAGCAGGTGTTATGCAACTGCTATTGGGTTTTATAAAAGCTGGAAGTATATCCAATTATTTTCCAACCAATGTTATTGAAGGAATGTTAGCAGGAATTGGAGTTATTATAATTTTAAAGCAAATTCCACATGCTTTTGGTTATGATCCCGATTTTGTAGGTGACGAAGCTTTTTTTCAAAGTGACGGTCAGAATACTTTTTCAGAATTATTTCAAGTATTTAACCATATTCAATTGGGCTCAATTTTAATTACACTTGTTTCATTAGCCATCTTGATTTTATGGAATAAAGTGGAATTCTTAAAAAAGATAAAGTTGATTCCACCAGCATTAGTCGCCGTAATAGTAAGTATAATTTTAAATGAGTTTTTTATTCAATCCAGCAGTAATTTCGCTATTTTAAAAGAACATTTGGTTAGTTTGCCAGTACCAACTTCACTAGAAGAATTTAAAAATATTATTATAACTCCTGATTTTTCAGCACTATCTAATTCTAAAGTTTGGATTGTTGGGATTACTATTGCTGTTGTGGCTTCAATTGAGACACTTTTATGTATTGAAGCTGCTGACAGAATGGATGCTCAAAAGCGTTACACCGATACCAATGTGGAATTAAAGGCTCAAGGAATTGGGAATATATTAAGTGGTTTTATAGGTGGATTGCCAATGACTTCTGTTGTTGTAAGAACTTCAGCAAACAATGCAGCTGGAGCAAAATCTAAAATGTCAGCTATTATTCACGGACTATTATTATTGATTAGTGTTCTAGCAATTCCTATTATTCTTAACAAAATTCCATTAGCAACATTAGCAGCCGTTTTACTGTTGGTGGGATACAAATTGGCTAATCCTAAAGTAATTATACATTTTTGGAAAAGAGGAAAATATCAGTTTGTACCATTTATTGCCACTTTTTTAGGTGTTGTCTTTACCGATTTGTTAAAAGGTGTCGCATTAGGAATCGTAATCAGTATAATTTTTGTTTTGAAAGGAAATCTAAAACGTGCTTACAATTTTAGAAAAGAAGAATATCACAATGGAGATATTATTCATATAGTACTAGCACAAGAGGTATCTTTTTTGAATAAAGCCGCAATAAAAATAACTTTAAATGAAATTCCGGAGAATTCCAAAGTAGTAATAAATGCTTCTGACACGGTTTATATTGCACATGATGTTTTAGATTTGATAAAGGAATTTAAGAAAATAAAGGCAAAAGAACAGAATATTAAAGTAAAATTGATAGGGTTTAAAGATGCCTACGAGCTAACTGATAATAGTGATTTTAAAAAAGCTGTTACCTTTGAACCTAGGTATAATGTTTTAAAGCGTAAAATGGAATTAGTAGATAATAAATAATATAAAATTTTAAGAAATGAGTAGTGATTTTTATAAAAAAATAATAGAAAATAATAAGAAGTGGGTCGAAGATCAGCTTGTTAATGACAAAGAGTATTTTAAGGATTTAGCTAAAGGGCAGCAACCCCCTTTACTTTGGATTGGCTGTTCAGATAGTAGAGTTCCAGCGAATGAAATTATTGGCGCTAAACCGGGTGAAGTATTTGTCCATAGAAATATTGCAAATATGGTTGTTCATACAGATATGAATATGCTTAGTGTATTAGATTATGCGGTTAACGTGCTTAAAGTGAGTCACGTGATTGTTTGCGGTCATTATGGCTGTGGAGGTGTTAAAGCAGCTATGGGAAATCAATCTATTGGGCTAATTGACAACTGGATTCGTCACATAAAAGATGTTTACAGATTGCATGAAGAATATCTTAATTCAATAAAAGATGATGATGATCGGTTTAACAAATTTGTTGAGATAAATGTACAAGAACAGGTTTTCGATTTAGCCAAAACTTCCATTGTTCAAAACGCGTGGCGAAACGGACAAAATCTTACACTACATGGATGGGCCTATGGGTTGAATTCAGGTTATGTAACCGATTTGGACGTGAATATGAGTTCTAACAATGAGTTAGATGAGGTTTATCGCCTAAAATTTTCTGTTTAATTACTCATAATTATTGACGAATAGATTGACATACCCAAAGTAATATTAAAAGGAAATGTTATGGCAAATGCCATTGGTAAAAACAATCCCGCATTTGCTCTAGGTATTACAATCTTCATTAAAGCTGGTAAAGCAATTTAAGTGGCACTCGCTACTAATATTGCGAGCATGAATCTGTTTCCATCACCATGTGTTACTAGTCCACTTGTAAAGACTGCTCTTGCTGTCAAAACATTGTGGAGACTAATTTAACAGAAGGGTAAAGGGTTAAGTTCTGTTGCTACTGCTTTTTTAAAATATATTAAAGATGAAAAAGGGCATATTGTTGAGAAAAACTTTTTGTAGATAAAAAATTATTGATCTTCTTTATTTTCATTGAAAGCTGAGGGTAACAATTGAGGTATGAATTTAATCAAAATTGGCAATAATAAACTGCCTCCTGGCAACAAAAAAATAGACAAAGAAGGTACTGTTTTACATATGTCAAGTAATTGATTTTTTACCTTTTTTTTCTCATCTTTGTTTAATTCTTTATGGGTTGATTTCGCTATTAATTGAACTAATTCTTTACTTTCTGAAAGTTCTTTAACCAAACGTTTTTTATTTCTATTTATCAACACAGCTACATTTTTGGTGGTGTGGTTGTAAAAAGTAGTCATCGAATTAGAAGTGTTCAAGTAGGGAATCTCATTTTTGTATTCGGTAATGTAATTACTTATGAAGCAATCACTTTCAATGATAAAATTTTCGGTTATATCTAATTTCTGTGCCAGTTTTATAAGAAAATAATGCGCATCATTTTCAATTTTTTCATCGCTCTTCAAACTAATACTTGCTATATCAATTAGGTAGTATTTTTCTAAATTGTTTTTTAAATACCTCAAATCGATGTTCTCTACAGTTGTTGTATTATTTTTAGAAAATTTAGTATTTCTAAAGGAAGACTCAAAAAGAGTGGTAATTAACTCATGATTTTCGGGTGTGCAAATTTTTGATTTAAGCGCTAAAGTAACTATCTCCATGACGCTTTGTTCAAGTTTGTTAAAATATTCTTCAATTTGACTCCCTTTTTCTAAATATTTTTTGAATGCGAGTATGTCAATAAATAAGATGGCATTTGTAATAACATGTGAAAACTGTTTGCTAAAAAAATCGTCATTGGTTTGGACTCTTTCTTGAATTATTTTTTCAAGTTTACTTGATTTAGAATTGTTTGAAAGTAATTTTTCAAAGGGATTGTTAGATTTAATTGCGATAATATCATAAAAATGTATGACTTCAGATAAAAAATTATCAGGGCTAACATCTTGTTTGATTAAGCCATACATTCCAAATAGGGTATTAAGCAATCCAATCTTGGAAATTTCTTCGGGTAGTTTATTGTTTAAAGATATTGAAACAGGAACATCAAAACTGATAATATGGCCAAAAATAAAACCTGTGGCACGTGTTTTAGTATAAAAATCAAGCTCATCTGAAGCTAAATTTACTTTTGTTATTTTTTGCTCGGCAAAAAATTTGTCTATCCAGCCAAATGAAGAAGGGTCCATAATTTATTTTATAATTGCGGAACATGCTACTCTAGCCCCAGCATTTCCTGTAGGTTGAGTAGTGAAGTCATCCAGATTTTCATGTACAATTAATCCTTTTCCAACAATATTTTTTGTATTATCGTCGCAACTAATGCACCATTCGTCAGTTTTAAAGTGTATTTTACCTTCTCCTTTTGAATTAGCTATAAAATTTCCTATATCTCCTTTGTGATGTTCTGATGCTGTCCATTTGCCATGTTTTTTGAAGGTTGGGTTCCAATGGCCGCCTGCAGATGATGCGTCTGTTGCGGAACAGTCTGCTTTTTCATGAATATGAATTGCATGGGTGCCTGGTTTTAAATTTTTCAATTTGGCTTCCATATAAACTACGCCTTTTTTTTCAGTAAAAATTGCAGTTCCAATGACTTGACTTCCGCTTTTGGATTCTAAATTAAGACTTACTTTTTTTGTTTCATGGCTACCAGTAGAGGTTTTACAACTAAAAATAAATAAAACAAATGCGATAATTCCAAAAAATATTTTTTTCATGTTTGGTGTTTAAAAAGGTAAAGGTAAGTAATCTATAAAAAAAACGTAATAGTTTTATTTGGACTTTTCACCTACAAAATAATCGTTTTGTGATTTAAATAATACGTTAAATGTAGTCAAACTTCCATAAATCCGTGTTATGTATTGCTGTAATTCAACTTTTTCAATTTCTTCTAATTGGCTTGCATTTATTTTTTGTTCCATAACTCGAAGTCGATCTCTGAGCATTATAATTTTATGAAAAAAAACATCAATTGGTACATCTTTGTGAGCCAAGCCAGGTTGTCCTGGTTCTAGTTTAATGTTTCCTCCTTTCCATTTGTCACCTATTGCGATGGGTTCACCTAATCCATTCCATTTCTTTAATATGGAAAGTAAGCTCTGTTCTACATCATGAAGACTTATCGTGTCAACTTCATTTTCTGCTGCTTCTATAACTTCAAAATCGCAATCTAATGCTATTGTTTTTAATCCGCTTTCAATAAATGTAACCCAATATTCTTTTGATGATACGTTGGTTATTACTCCTTTTCCATATTCTGCGTGGGCTATTCTTGAGCCAATTCCTAATAGTTTCATGTGCTGTCAATTTTGACCACTAAAGTAGTAATTTGTTTTAAACTGTAAAATCACAATAGTTGAATTAAAAACTTTTAAGATTAGTAACTCTATTCTAATTTTAAAGCTTCTATTCAATTAAATTAAGAACAAATCAATTAGTAATCATTGTGTTTATTGTATCTGAATTCGTATTTTTGAGGCTTATTTTTTTACTATGAAAATAATAATATCACCTGCTAAGTCATTAAACTATGAAAAGGCAATACCTATTTCTACATTTACTACTCCGAGATTTTTAAATGAGTCAATTACCATCCAGAAAACACTAAAAAAAGTTAATCCAAAGGGATTGTCTAATTTAATGGATATTTCAGAAAAATTAGCGGATCTTAATTGGCAACGCAACCAGGAATGGAAAACGCCTTTTACATTAGATAATGCGCGACAATCCGTTTTTGCTTTTGATGGCGAAGTATATGCTGGGCTAGATTCTTACAGTTTGACTTCTGATAAGTTAATGCTTCTTCAAGAAAAATTGCTTATAATTTCAGGACTTTATGGTTTGTTAAGACCCTTAGATTTAATTCAGCCTTACAGATTAGAAATGGGTACTTCTATTGCTATTGGGAAACATAAAAATCTGTATGAATTTTGGAAATCTCAATTGACAAATGAATTGAATAATGAGTTGGCTGAGGGGCAACTATTAATTAATTTAGCGAGTACTGAATATTCCTCAGTAATAAACTTCAAGCATTTAAAAGCTACTGTAATCACCCCCGAGTTTAAAGACTATAAAGAAGGCAAATTAAAAACGATTAGTTTTTTTGCCAAAAAGGCGAGGGGCTTAATGGTACGATTTATTATTGATACTAATGTGAAACAAGTAGAAGATCTAAAAAGATTTGACTACGAGAATTATAAATTTGATGCTAATTTGAGTCAAGGAAATAAATTAGTTTTCACAAGATAGCATCAACTTTTATAAGTTACAAGGAGTATTTAATTAATAGCGATTGTTCTCATTTGGCTTATAGTTAAAAACTTAAAAATCTTATAAAATATAGTATTTTTTAGCCATAGATAAATTCTATACCGTAAGCACAAAAAACTTAAAATCAATATATTATAACTAACTATATAAAGTAAATTATAGTTTTATTTTTTTTAGTGTCGTTTGTGTTTTCTTTGCCGGTGTTCAGTAAATAAATCAAGTTTAAGGCAGTTTGTTTTGTGTCCGTTTTCAATTATTTATCACAACTCTTTATTTAAATAATTTGTCTAAAATTAAAACGAATCACTATTGATTAATCCAGTTTTCTATAATTTTATTTCCAAATGGTGTCAAGATGCTTTCTGGATGAAATTGGACACCTCTAACATCTAGTTCGCGATGTCTGAGAGCCATTATTTGATTGTTATCATCGACAGCAGTGATTTCCAAGGATGATGGAAAGTTGTCATTGGAAACGATCCAAGAATGATATCTACCTACATCAAATGAGTTTGGGAGACCATTGAAAATGTAGTCATTAGCTTCCGTTTGCCTAACACGTGTGCTAACCCCATGTTGTACTTTTTCTAAATTAACTAAGCTTCCACCAAAAAACTCTCCAATGGCCTGCTGTCCTAAGCATATGCCAAGTATGCTTTTTGTTTTTGAATATCTTAAAAGAACAAGTTTTAGTTGTCCTGCTTCATCAGGAATTCCTGGTCCTGGTGATAATAGAATTTTGTCGAAAATTTCTAAATCATCCAATTCGAACGCATCATTTCTAAATACAGTTACAGCCGCGTTTAATTGCTCTAGATAATGCAATACGTTATATGTAAAACTATCATAATTGTCTATCAAGGCGATCTTCTTCATTCGGATGTTATTTTTAAAAAACAATCAATTTATTTTATTTCAACAATTTGATTTTAAATAATATACATTATTTTATTTAAATATTTAATTTATAAATGATAAATGTATTTAATTAAAAATTTAAGTTTGGATTTTTATTTTATTCAGATTCAAATATAAATAAACAACCTCGAAAATTTACATTTCGAGGTTGTTGTAATTTTTCAAAGAAATTTAAATTAAAATGACAGCGAAATATTTAATTCAAATTCATCATTAATGGCTTTATCTCCTAGGTCTTGAAAGAAACTCTTAGATCCATATTTAATGTTATATTTAGATCTGTCAACCATTAATTTTGCTTCTGCAATATTACCGTTTACGTTTAATTCAAAAGTCACGGGTTTAGTTATGCCCTTGATTGATAAATCGGCAGTAACATTGTAGTTGCCGCTACCTTTATTCGCAATTTTAGTGAATTTTAAAGTTGCTGTTTTAAATTTTTCTGTTCCAAAAAAATCTTCAGCCTTAAGGTGTCCCTCCAAATTTGCTTTTGAGTCACCGGTTAAATCTGTGACGATTAATGAGTTCATGTTCACTGTAAAATTACCTCCAGCTACCTCTTTTCCTTTAAAAATTAATGTGCCTTCTTGAAATTTAATAGTTCCACTGTGGTCGCTTCCAGTAATTTTGGTACCAACCCATTTAATAGTACTTTTTTCAATATTGACTTTCTTGTTTTGTCCAGAAACAGTTGTTCCTAGAACTACTAATGCTAAAAGCGTGATTGTTTTTAATTTTTTCATTTTTTTCATTTTAAGTTATTGATTATTTGTATTTCTAAATTTTTCTAATAGTGTATTGAATTGCTCTAGTTCTTCATTTGTTAGATTTTGTGCAAAATAGCTTTCGTGTTCATTAACGGTTAGATCTAATTTGCTAAGTAAATCCATACCTTTTTGAGTAATAAGCACTTCAATCTTTCTTCTGTTTTCTGGACACACATTTCTAGTTACAAAATCTTTCAAAAGCAATTTATCAATCAATCTTGTAGTGTTGCTGTTTTTTGAAAGCATTCGTTCTTGAATAACTGCCATGTTTACAGGTTGTCCTTTCTGTCCGCGTAAAATCCTCAATACATTGAATTGTTCGCGTGATATTTCAAAAGGCTTTAATATTTCATGAAATTTGTCGCCTATGATATTTTGAGTGTAAGTAAAATTCAATATCACTTTTTTGATAATATCTAATTCTGATGTGGCTTTTATTACTTCCTCAATTTTCATATTTGTAAGTACAAAATTTGTAGGTACAAATATATAATTTTTTTTATTTAATACTTGTTTTATCTTTTTTTATTGTGTTTTTAGTATGGATTGTCAAAAAAAGTATATTTGTATTTACTGAAAAACAAATTAAAATGAATTTAACACAAACAGAGTGGGCTACTAAGTTAGAAAACGATTCAAATGCTATAATTATTGATGTCCGCACTGATGATGAATGTAGTGAAGGAATGATTCCAAATGCAATTAAAAATGATATTTATAATCCACAATCTTTTTTGTATAGTTTAGAGCAATTGGACAAAACAAAAAATTATTATGTTTATTGTAAGTCGGGCGGAAGAAGTTCACAAGCTTGTGGGATTATGAATCAAATGGGATTTGAGACTACTTACAATTTAGAAGGAGGTTTTATGAATTGGAAAGGTGATGTTGCCTTTCGCACTGATGATTAGTTTTCTACACAATTTAAGTAATCCATAAAGTAGTTTTCTGGCTGGTAGGTTTTTTTGTTAATTTCTGCTGTAAATTCAGTTTTAAAAGGATAATCAATGTTTTCGCCAGAATAACTAATCCTCATGAAAGTAACAGGCGAAGATTTTAGTTCTTCATAGTTACTTTTTGAAAAAAGAAATGATCCCACTAAGATTCTTGTGTTTTGATTATTTTCATTTCTTATTAAGGTTCCACAAGTTTCATTTCCGGAAAAAAACAATGTAATTATTTTGCCGTTATTCAGTTGAAGAAAAATTTTAGAATTAGTATCAAAACAATTCGCTTTTATAAATTCTTCACTACTTTTTATCTGTTGTAGTTCTAGTCCGATTATACCGTTTTCTTTGAATAGTGCAAAAAATAAATTAGTAGCATTTCCAGCAAATTTCCTCTCAAATATAATTGATTGTTTTGTGATTTTGTAAGTACCAAGACTATCAGTCACGTTTGTTTCTATTTCACACGGCTTCTGTGAATATGCTGTTAAAGTAAGAAAAAGAAGTGCGCCTAAAATCAATTTATTCATAGCCTATTTTAATTTTTTACAAAGTAAAACTATTTTATTTGAATTCAAGTCGGTGGTAAAAAAACAAAAGGTAGCGCCTCCATCTTTTACATTCCATTTTCTTCTAATAGTATCTACATTTTCAGGAAAATTTCGAGTAGTAATGTTTGCTTTTGTATTTTCTAAATATAATTTTATGTTTTTTTTATTGTATTCAATGTTGTTTTCTATTTCAAATATTCTTCCTGGAAACTCAATTTGTTCGTCAGAAGTGTAAAGATGGGAATGTTGGTGTAATTTATAAATTTTATATGCTCTTGCTATTTCGTCAAAACCGCCCGATTTCATGATTGCCGCATTGGGTTCATAAATATATTTTTTGGGCAGTGAATACTCCGAAGATCTTGTTTTTTTATACTCAAAGGAAAATCGGTCCTCAGCTCCTTTAGAAATATTACATGTTGTAATTTCGATCTGGCTTGAATGGGCTTTATCTAAAATCCAAATGAGTTCTTTTACTTCATTTTCTAGCGCGATTATATGAATCGATTTTACATTTTTTAGCTCAGAAATCCCTGCCGATATATCGATCAATGGAGATGATTTTACTATTAGGATATTTGTATATTCAAAATAGAAGTCCAATAATTGGGTTAGGTCAGGAAGACAATCTTTATACTTGAATACTTTTCCCTTTGCATCATTCCTTCTTGATGGGTCTATGTAAATACAATCGAATCTCCGATTTAAATTTTTCAAAATTGTGGAACTGTCTCCCGAAATGCAACTTATGTTATCGGCACCAAGTAGTTTGAAATTATGAGATGCAATATTTGATAATTCAGTATTTATTTCACAATGTATAACCGATTTGTATTTTTTTGAAAAATAATAATCATCAACGCCAAAACCACCTGTTAAGTCAATTATGGAATCACCTTTAATTATAGCAGATTTGTATAAAGCAGTTTTTTCTGAGGAGGTTTGCTCAATTGATGTCTTGTTTGGATAATAAATTTGACTAGTGTTAAACCAAGTTGGTAGTTTGGTTTTGCACTTTTGTTTGGATGAGATTTGATTTAGGATTTGTGGCAACTCAATGTCCTGAAATTTGTTTTTTTGAAACGCTAATTCGGAAATATCAGAATTTAAATTGGAATTGATAAATTCTTGAACTTCTTCCGACAACAGGATATTTTTCATATCTAGTTGATTTAATTATTGAAAATATAATTCAAAATATTTGCGCCCATTTTCAAAGCTTTTTCACGAACTTCTCTAGGGTTGTTATGTACTTCAGTATCTTCCCAGCCATCACCCAAATCACATTCAAAAGTGTATAAGAGCACCAAGCGGTTTTCTATAAAAATACCAAAAGCTTGAGGTCGTTTTCCGTCATGTTCATGGATTTTAGGCAAGCCATTTGAAAAAAGAAAAGGTTTCTGAAAAATAGTATGATTCGCTGGAATCTCAATTAATTTTTGATCGGGGAAAATACGTTTGATTTCTCTTTGAATATATTGATCCATGCCATAATTATCATCTGCATGCAGAAACCCACCAGAAAGTAAATAATCTCGCAAATTAACTATTTCATTGTCACTAAAAACTACGTTTCCATGTCCGGTCATATGAATGAAAGGATATGAAAATATTTCAGAACTTCCTGGTTCAACATTAACTGGCTTTGAATTGATAGTTGTATTTATCGTTTGATTCGTGTATTTTATTAAATTAGGTAATGCAGTTGGGTTTGCATACCAATCGCCTCCGCCATTGTATTTTAGTAGTCCAATCTCTTGCGAAAAGCAAATATTTGTTAATAAAAATACTATAATTATTTTTTTCATTTGTTAGATTTCATTCTTAAACACCACACTGTGACATGCAACTATAGCGGCAGTTTCGGTTCTTAATCGTGTTGTTCCCAAAGATACAGGAATATAATTAGCGGCAATGGCTTGCTGAATTTCTTTAGAAGAAAAGTCGCCTTCTGGTCCAATAAGTATCGTAACGCTTTTACTTGTTTCTAGTTCCGCTTTTAAAGTTTTTTTACTTGTTTTCTCGCAATGGGCTATAAATAACTGATCGGCTCTATTGGTTTGAATAAACTCTTTAAAACTAATGGGCTTGTTTAGAATTGGCAAATAAAAATGGAGTGATTGTTTCATTGCGCTTTCTAAAATTTTATGAAATCTATCCGTATTTATAATTTTTCTTTCAGAATGATCGCAGCGTATTGTTGTGATTTCCTGAATGCCAATTTCAGTTGCTTTCTCCAAAAACCATTCAAAACGTTCATTCATTTTTGTAGGGGCAACGGCAAGATGTAGGTGAAATTTTTTACGATCTTGTTTTTCGTATGAAATAATTATCACAGCACATTTTGTGTCTGAAACTACTTTAATTTCAGTTTTAAAAATAAAACCTAATCCATTTGTAACGTGTAGTATATCACCTTCTTTTTTACGTAAAACTTTAATAATATGTTTACTCTCTTCTTTGTTAAAATCGAAGGTAGTTAACGTTTCATTTATAGATGGGTTGTAAAATAATTGCATAACATTTAAAATTCAATTCGTGCTTTGGCTGTAATATGGACATCAGAAAACTTATCATGTAAATATTTTTGGTAACCAACAATTCCTATCATGGCTGCATTGTCAGTAGTGTATTCAAATTTGGGCACAAACGTTTTCCAACCATATTTTTTTTCAGCTGCTTTTAGGGTGTCTCTAATTCCACTATTTGCAGAAACGCCACCTCCAATAGCAATTTGATTTATCCCTGTCTCATTTACAGCTAATTTTAGTTTATCCATTAAAATTTCTATAATTACATTTTGAACCGATGCGCAAATATCTGATTTATTTTCTTCAATGAAATTCGGGTTTTCTTTTGTTTTCTTTTGAACAAAATAGAGAATTTGTGTTTTTAAACCTGAGAAACTAAAGTCGAGATTTGGTATTTTTGGCTTAGTAAAAGTAAATTTATTTGGATTTCCCTCTTTCGCATATTTATCAATTAATGGTCCCCCAGGATATGGAAATCCTAATATTTTAGCTGTTTTATCAAAGGCTTCTCCCACGGCATCATCGGTTGTTTCTCCAATTATTTTCATATCGAAAAAGTCATTTACTCTTACAATTTGAGTGTGTCCCCCAGAAATAGTTAACGCTAAAAAAGGAAAATTTGGTTTGTCATATCCGACTTCATCTATAAAATGAGTTAGAATGTGCGCATGCATGTGATTAACTGCGATTAATGGAATATTTAAAGCATAGGCAAGCGATTTTGCAAATGAGGCGCCTACAAGAAGCGATCCCATTAATCCGGGGCCTTGAGTGAAGGCAATAGCAGAAAGTTGCTTTTTTGTTACAGCTGCTTTTTTTAATGCGATATCAACTACCGGTACTATATTTTGTTGATGGGCTCTTGATGCGAGTTCAGGTACAACGCCACCATAATCTTCGTGAATGCTTTGTCTAGCAACGATATTTGATAATACCCTGTTATTCTTTAATACAGCCGCGGCTGTATCATCGCATGAACTTTCTATTGCGAGTATAAAAACTTCCTCTGTATGCATAAAAGGCGCAATTTTTGATTTATATTTGACAATCCATTTTAAAAATTAAAAGTAAAGATTTTTACAAAGGTAATTTTCTTTCCCAAGTCAAAATAATAATTGGAAAAAATTAAAACAAATAGCGGTTTTAAAAAAATTCGAAAAATTATTTTTCGAACAATTATTAGTCTAATTCTACTACTCCTTTTAGTTTGCATTTCTCTTTCACAGCCCTTTGTACAGACCAAAATAGCAAATTATTTTACGGAAAGAATAAATAAGGATTTTGGAACAAAAATTAATATTGAGCAAGTTGCTTTTACCGTTTTTGGCGGAGTGAAATTAAAAAAGGTTTTGATCTTAGATCACCATAAAGACACTCTTATATATGCCAAACGAATTAAAACTAGTATTTTAGATTTCAATAAGCTCATTAACGGCAAACTACTTTTTGGCGATATTTTTCTTGATCAATTTTATTTAAAAGTAAAAAATTATAAAGGTGAAACCAATACGAATCTGGATTTATTTTTTAACGCATTCAATGATGGAAAGCCCTCTAGTGGAAATTTTTTAATGAAGTCAGACAACATTATTTTAAGCGATAGTAGATTTGTAATGCTTGATTATAATAAGGTCATACCAAAAGACATAGATTTTTCTGAAATAAATGCAAAATTTAAAGCATTCAATATCAAAGGCCCAAATGTTTCAACAACAATTAATACTATGAATTTTAAAGATCATAGGGGTATTTATGTAAAAAATTTAACTTCAGATTTTATTTATACGAAACGATGTATTGTTTTAAATAAATTAAAGTTGAAGACTAATAATTCTTTTTTAGAGGGAAAAATAGTATTGGATTATAATATTGAAAATGGGGATTTTAAAGACTTTAATAATCGAGTTATTTTTGATGTTCATGTAGACAGTTCTCAAATAGCTACTAATGATATTCGCTATTTTTATTCTGAATTGTCTCAAAATAAAACGTTTAATATTAAAACAATAATAAGAGGCACATTAAATGATTTTTATGCTTCAAACATTGATTTAATTGACAATAAATCTTCAAAGATTAATGGAAATGTGAAATTTAAAAACCTTTTTTCTAGAAGTCCAGGTGCCTTTTATATGAATGGAAATTTTAAAGAGATCTCATCAAATTATTTAGATTTAACTAATTTACTTCCAAACATACTTGGTAAAAAGCTACCCTCATCGTTACAAAAATTAGGTCAATTTAATTTTGCTGGAAAAGTAGAAGTTTCATCGCAGTTTATAAATTCCAATTTTAAAATGAAAACTGCTCTAGGATTTGTTAAATCAGATTTGGAAATGTCTGAAATAGAAAATATTGATAATGCAAAATACAAAGGAAATGTTGTTTTAGAAAATTTTAACATTGGGGCTTTAATCAATGATAAAAACGTAGGTAGTGTTTCTTTGGATATTAATGTAGATGGAAAGGGATTAAAATTAAAAAACATAAACACTCGCTTTAAAGGAGATATTTTTAAATTTAATTATAACGGGTATAATTATTCCAAAATTTTAGTAAATGCCAGCATTACAGATCCTGTTTTTAAAGGAGATTTTAACATAAATGATCCAAATTTATTTATGGATTTTAACGGGGTATTAGATCTGTCCAAAAGTGTGAATAATTTCGATTTTCATTCTAAAATAGATTATGCTAATCTGGAAAAGCTGAAGTTAGTTAATGATTCAATATCAATTTTTAAAGGCGATATTATAGTAAAGGCAAAAGGAACATCAATTGATGATTTTACAGGGGGAATATTAATAACTGAAGCCTCATACCAAAACAAAAAAGATCTTTATTTTATTGATCATTTAGATTTAAATTCAAGTTTTGATAATGATGGTGTAAGATCAATAATAATCCAGTCGCCAAATGCAATAAATGGTTCAGTAGTTGGAAAATATAAATTTAATCAATTACAAAAAATCGTTGCGAATTCACTTGGAAGTTTTTACTCCAATTATAGTCCTAATAAGGTATTGCCTAATCAATATTTGAAATTTGATTTGGATTTGAATAGTAGGGTTATAGAAATATTTAATCCCGATATTTCACTTGCAAACAACACAAAATTAAAGGGGAATATAAGTTCAGAAAGCAAAAATTTTAAATTGGAATTCGCTTCTAAAAAAATTGTAGCTTATAACAATACTCTGGATAATATTTTAGTTCAAGTAGACAATCAAAATCCTTTATACAATGCGTATATACAATTAGACTCTTTAAAAACCGAGCGCTACAATATTAGAGATTTAAGTGTAATTAATACATTTTCAAATGACACGCTTCAATTTAGGACCGAGTTTAAAGGAGGAACAAGTGGAAAAGATTTTTTTAACTTAAATTTTTTCCATACCATAAATAAAGATAATAACAATGTTATTGGATTTAATAAATCGGAACTCCAATTTAAAGATTATCTATGGTATTTAAATGAAAATGGAAGTACAGAAAAAAGTAGAATTATATTTGATGAAAATCTAACTAATTTTTCTTTTGATAATTTAACGCTCTCTCATGATGATGAAAGTATCAACTTGGCCGGATTGCTTAACGGAAACAACAATAAAGATCTACAACTTCAATTTGAAAATGTTACCCTAAATAAAGTTATCCCGGATATAGATAAATTCAAATTTGAAGGTAAACTAAATGGTGCAATTAATGTAAAACAAATGAATGCAATTTTTCAGCCGACTTCCACACTGAAAATAAATGATTTTAAAGTTAATGATGTTGTTTTAGGCACAATGAATCTAGAAATTGAAGGCGACCAAACACTCAAAACTTTTCATTTAAACTCTTCTATAGAAAATAACAATCTCGAGTTGTTTAAAGCTGAGGGCGATATTGAAATTGTTGAAAATAAAACAGTCTTGGGTATTGATTTAAATTTTGAAAAATTTAATGTTGGAGTATTGAGTAAAATAGGAGGGGATGCATTCAATAATATCAGAGGATTTGTAACCGGAACTGCCAGAATTGATGGAGCTTTAGATAATTTAGATTACAACGGCAGATTATTTGTGAGCGATGTCGGACTGACAATTCCATTACTTAACACTGATTATGTTTTTGATAAAAATTCAGTTATCGACATCACACAAAATAAATTCATTGTCAGAGAAACTAATATTACCGACACTAAATTTAATTCTAAAGCAACTATAAGTGGCTATATAAAGCATAAACAATTTAACGATTGGCAACTTGATTTATCCATCTATGCTAGGCGATTTCTTGCCCTAAACACATCCGATAGTGAAGATTCGGCTTACTTCGGAAGCGCATTTATGAACGGATCTGCATTTATAAAAGGTCCAGTAGAAACCCTAAAGATTAAGGTTGATGCTGAATCGGCTATTGGCACCGATATTAAAATTCCAATAAATGATGCTGAATCAGTTGAGGATAGTGAATTTATACATTTTAAATCACCAGAAGAAAAAAGAAAAAAAGTAAAAGAAACTATTACCTCAGTTAATAGTTATAACGGATTAGAATTGGAGTTCGATTTTACTATAAATGAAATTGCAAATATTGAAGTAATTTTAAATAGAGAAAGTGGTCACGGAATGAGAGGAAATGGAAATGGCACTTTACTTTTTAGAATCAACACATCGGGGAAATTTGAAATGTTTGGAGATTTTTCAGTAGTTTCTGGTTTGTACAATTTTAAATATGGCGGATTAATAGATAAAAAATTCGCCGTTAAAAAAGGAGGTTCAATTATTTGGAATGGTGATCCTATGGCCGCGGTTCTGAATTTAGAAGCTGTTTATAAAACTACAGCTAACCCATCTGTTTTAATTAACAATCCCTCATTTAACAGAAAAGTTGAAGTTGATGTTGTTGTTGGCGTTAAAGGCAATTTAGCTCGTCCTGAACCCGATTTTAATATTAATTTCCCCAATGTTGTCAGTTCCCTTAAATCTGAATTACAATATAAATTAGATGATAAAGATACACGTCAAACGCAGGCGCTTTATTTGTTGTCAACAGGTAGCTTCTTGAGTCCAGAAGGCGTTAATCAAAATCAATTATCTAACAATTTATTTGAAAAAGCAAGTAGCCTTTTCAGTGATATTTTTTCAAGTGATAATGATAAGATATCCATTGCACCAGAATATATTGTTGCCGATCGAACTCCAGGACAGCAAACCGATGGAAGATTTGGGGTTACTATTTCTTCCAAAATAAATGAACGGATTACTGTTAATGGTAAAGTTGGTGTGCCTGTGGGCGGAATAACTGAGACAGCTATTGTAGGAGATCTCGAATTACAGTACAGAGTAAATGCCGATGGAACTCTTAATTTAAAGGTGTTTAATAAAGAAAATGATATTACTTACATTGGGCAAGGAATTGGGTATACCCAAGGAATAGGAATGTCATATGAAGTTGATTTTGATAATTTAAATGAATTGGTAAATAAAATTTTTAAAAATGCTAAAATCGAAAGAGCCTCCACAAACGTAAACTATATAATAGATTCCACTTTACCTTCAGAGACTATTCAATTAAACGATAAAAAAGAAAAGAAAAAAATTCCCCCAAAATCAAATCAAGAAGCCGTTCCAACAGAGGACTAACTCATGCCTCTGTTTTTAATGTAGGCAAAACTTATCAACGAAAACGATTGATTTTTTTGATTTTATACCAATAACAAAATAATATAAGTAGTATAATGATTCCTGTTTCCTAATTTTACATTTTAAATTAAAAAGATAATGTTAACAACCATCAAAAGAATTGGAGTTTTAACTTCTGGAGGCGATTCTCCGGGAATGAATGCGGCTATTCGTTCTGTAGTCAGAACTTGTGCTTTTTATTCAATAGAATGCATTGGTATTTATCGGGGTTATCAAGGCATGATTGAAGGCGATTTTAAAGAAATGGGCCCTAGAAGTGTTAATAATATAATTAATAAAGGGGGTACAATATTAAAGTCGGCACGTTCTAAAGATTTTATGGATTATGAAGGCAGAAAAAAAGCGCATCAAAATTTAGTAAATGCTAAAATAGATGCCTTAGTTTTAATTGGTGGTGACGGTACTTTTACCGGTGCAGAAATTTTTAATAAAGAGTTTGGATATCCTGTTATGGGTATTCCAGGAACTATCGATAACGATATATTTGGAACCAGTCATACCCTTGGATTTGACACAGCACTTAATACGGTTGTAGATTGTATTGATAAGATTCGTGATACGGCTAGTTCTCATAATCGTCTTTTTTTGGTAGAGGTTATGGGAAGAGATGCTGGCCATATTGCACTCAATGCCGGAATTGGTGCTGGTGCTGAAGAAATTTTAATTCCGGAGGAAGATTTAGGACTTGAAAGACTTTTAGAATCATTACAAAAAAGCAAAGCGTCAGGAAAATCATCAAGCATAGTAGTTATTGCTGAGGGTGATAAAATTGGAAAAAATGTTTTTGAACTTAAAGACTATATCGATGAAAACCTTCCAGAATATGATATACGAGTTTCGGTACTTGGTCACATGCAACGCGGGGGATCACCCTCTTGTTTTGATCGAGTTTTGGCCTCTCGTTTAGGTGTAAAAGCAGTAGAATCTTTGTTAGAAGGGAAATCAAATTTTATGGTAGGCATACTTAATAACAAAGTAGCTCTAACACCTTTAGAACAAGCTATTAAGGGCCACTCTGCTATTGATAATGACTTATTGAGGGTGTCTGATATTATGTCTACATAATAAACTCTTGCCAAAATGTAAATGTATAAAAGGTTAAAATAACCACACATATTTAAAAATAAAATAATAGTATAAAAAAATGTCAAAAGTAAAATTAGGAATTAACGGTTTTGGAAGAATTGGAAGAATTGTTTTTAGAGAAACGTATAATAGAGATAATGTAGAAGTTGTAGCTATTAATGATTTATTGGACGTAGATCATTTAGCTTATTTGTTAAAATATGATTCTGTTCACGGGCGTTTTAATGGAAAAGTTGAGGTTAGAGAGGGTAAATTATTTGTAAATGATAAATATATCCGGGTAACTGCCGAGAAAGACCCTAAGCAAATTAAATGGGATGAAAAGAACATAGAAGTTGATGTTGTTGCTGAATGTACTGGTTTTTTCACAACTATTGAAACAGCAAAAGCGCATGTAGAAGGAGGTGCAAAAAAAGTTGTAATCTCAGCGCCTTCAGCAGATGCTCCAATGTTTGTAATGGGAGTAAATCATAACGAGGCTAAAGCATCAGATATCGTGGTTTCAAATGCGTCATGTACTACAAACTGTTTAGCACCACTCGCTAAAGTCATTAATGATAATTTTGGAATTGTAGAAGGATTGATGACTACCGTTCACGCAACAACCTCTACTCAAATGACTGCTGACGGGCCATCAAGAAAAGATTGGAGAGGCGGACGAGCAGCCAGCATAAATATAATCCCATCTTCTACAGGAGCTGCTAAAGCCGTAGGTAAAGTAATTCCTGAATTGAATGGAAAATTAACCGGAATGTCATTTCGTGTTCCAACCGTTGATGTTTCTGTTGTAGATTTGACCGTGAAAGTAGCAAAAGAGACCTCATACGATGAAATTATGGATGTTTTGAAAAGAGCGTCAGAAAATGAAATGAAAGGTGTCTTAGGATTTACTGAAGATGATGTAGTTTCTCAGGATTTTATTTCAGATTCTCGCACTTCAATTATTGATGCTAAAGCTGGAATAGGACTAAATTCTACTTTTTTTAAACTAGTTTCTTGGTACGATAATGAATATGGCTATTCAAGTAAATTGATCGATTTATCAATTCACATTGCAAAATTATAAAATATTTTAAGGATTCTGTATTGTATGTGCCCAATTTAAATTAGATTTAAAATGAAATTATTAGTTGATAGTGGATCTACCAAAGCCGATTGGATTGCCATTGATGATAACGGAAAAGTACTTTTTACTACCCAATCTTTGGGTTTAAATCCAGAAGTATTAGATAAAGAAGAAATACTAAATCGTCTCAATGATAAATTTGATATTTCACACAATAAAGAAAAAGTTACTAATCTCTTTTTTTATGGAGCAGGTTGTGGCACCAATAGAATGAAAGATTTTTTATCAAATGTTTTTAAAGAATATTTCATTAATTCCAAAGTTTCAGTTTACGAAGACACCTATGCAGCTGCTTATGCTACAACCCCTAGCGGCGAACAAGCCATAGTTTGTATATTAGGAACCGGGTCAAATTGTAGCTATTTTGATGGAAAACTCTTGCATCAAAAAGTGCAATCATTAGGTTATATTGCTATGGACGATTGTTCAGGCAATAGAATTGGCAGACATTTGTTAAGAGGTTATTATTTTAATAAAATGCCAAAGGATTTAGCATTAGATTTTAAAAAAAGTTACAATGTTGATCCCGACAATATAAAAAATAACTTATATAAAAAACCAAATCCAAATGCTTACTTAGCAACATTTGCTAAGTTTTTAATAAAACACAAAGACACCAATTTTTGCAAAGAAATTATAAAATCTGAAATGAAAGATTTTGTCGAAAATTATATTTTACAATATGACAATTCTCGTGACGTTTTGGTTCATTTTGTGGGTTCAATTGCATTTTATTTAAAGGATGAGCTTCAGGAAGTTTTGGAATCTTATGATTTAAAAATTGGAAACGTTTTAAGACGTCCAATTGACGGTTTGATTGCTTATCACGTTTTGAATAAATAGTTATTTTAATTTTATATTATAATCATCTTAATTGCTTTTTAATTTTTAAACGCAATCATTGAAATTTCTATGTTAACTCCTTTTGGCAGTCCCGCTACTTGAATTGTTTCTCTAGCAGGGGCTGTTTTTTCGTTAAAATAAATACTGTAAACGTTATTAATCCTGTCGAAATTAGACATATCCATCACATAAATAGTTGTCTTTATAACATTTTCGAAAGTCATGTTTGCAGCCAAGAGTACCGCTTTTAAATTTTCCATGACTTGTTTTGTTTCAGCCTCTATATCACTAATAACTAATTCCATGGTTATTGGATGGAGTGCTATTTGACCAGAAGTGTATAACGTATTTGCAATAAGTGTAGCTTGGCTGTAGGGCCCAATTGGCAATGGTGCACTTTCTGTAAAAATTATTTTCTTCATCATTTATGACTTTCTATATTGTTTCTTTTATCTAAGTGTACGATCTGCCTGATTTCGTTTATCCCATTTAATATCACTTAAAACACTCGCTTTAATACCAATAAAGAATCCCCAATACGGATTGTCACCAAATGGAACCCAATTGAAATCCATTCGCCAACTTAGCAAATCCCGTTCAAATCTTAGTTGGGTAAAGGTAACGCCATTTTGAACAAAATCATAACCAGTAGAAGCGCCTATTTTCCATTTTGGAGTTAAATCGGTATTCATAGAAACCATTAACGAGTTTCCTGTAATTTTTCTCTCTCTATTATTGTTTGAATATGTTAGTGAATAGGCAAGGGTCATATCCCAGGGAAGTTCATATTTATAAAACTCTGTGGCTTTTTCTGGTTCTCCTTCTTCTTCCTCGTTAAATTGGCTCTGCCTTCGATCTCCTAAATCTCTATTACTTCCAAATAAATCATCTTCTCTACCGCCATTTCGAGTGCCCTGCTTGTTTTTTTTGTCATTGTCCCCATTTAGATCTTTACTTGAAAAGGCATAATTCATAGTCATATTTGCACTGGTCATTCGAAATAAACTTCCACCGTTGTCAATATTCCATGTGTCAACTCTTCTCCCGGCGTCATTAATAGCATAAGGATCAAGTGTCATACCGAAGTTTAGATTCATTTTTTGTTTAAAAAATAATGTTCCCCCGCTTACTCGCATCGGTGACCAACGTAATGAATCGGCTGTAATGTCATAATTAGTTGAGAAGTTTAAGTTGTTTAGTAACATTATCTTTTTAGGTTCCGTCTTAGTAGAGTCTTTGTCAGTAACTTTTGCTTCAAATGTATTACTCAAATTAAAGCCTAAATTATTGGACATTGCTTTTCCTGGAGCACCAAAAATTCCATTGTCAAATCGGGTGTATTCTTTTAAGATTGTTCCACTCCCATCTGGATCATACGTGTCATAATATTGAGAAAAACTTGGTGTGTAGCTGTAGCTTATATTTGGACGGATAACGTGTCTAATTGCTTGTACTTTTTTCTTTTCTCCTAGTTTAAAAGTACCGTATACAGTAGTGCCTAATCCAGCGGTAAACGAATAGGTTCTGAAAGCATCAAAACCTTGCACTTCTGAATCAACAACTAAATTATCTCCTGGATTAAATTGTTTTTTAATAGTTTTTAAATACCAAACTTCATTGTAATTTATAGACGTAGTTGCACTGAAATGTTTAAAAACTTTAAAATTTGTACTTAATGGAATGCTGTGTTGGAAACCTATTTTTGCATCTTTAAACATTTGGGGTTTAAAGAAAAGGGAGTCGGTAGTTTGAATTCTGTTTTCTCCCCTTAAATTGTATTGTAAATTGATATTCTTGAAAACTCCTTTTTTTGCTCCATCCCTAGGTGCAAATGGGAATATTCTATCCACGCTCAATTGTAACGTGGGTAAAGTCATATTTATTTGTTCCGTATTTGTGTTTTGTGAGTGGGTGGCAGTTAGTGATAAGTTAACCTGCGGAACCGAATTGAATGTTTTGGAATATGAAATTGAAGAACTTAAAGTATTGTTTAGTCTCGATCCAACATTAACCTGATTGATTGAGTTTGCATAATATTTACTACTTCCTAAATTTACAGATGCTGAAAACCGAGAATTTGGGTTAGATTTAGAATCTTTAGAATGTGACCATTGAATGTTGTAGATATTTGTTCTAGAATAATCAGGATAGCCGCGCTCACTAGAAATTAAATTTTCATATCGGAAATTCACATTTCCAGAAAATTTATATTTCTGAGCATAGGCAGACTCAAATCTTAGCGCATAACTGCCGTTGGTATAGTAATCTCCTAAAACAGCCAAATCATAACTATCACTCAGGGCAAAATAATACCCTCCATTTTGCAGCGAAAATCCCCTTGTATTACTGTCGTTATAACTAGGAACAATTAATCCAGACCGACTCTCTTCACTCATTGGGAAAAAAGCAAAGGGTAAAGCAATTGGTGTTGGAACATCTGCTATGTACATATTGGTGAACCCAACAACAATTTTTTTTCCGGGTACAAATTTTACTTTATTTGTAAGAAAGTAGTATTCAGGATCTTCAATATCTTTAGAAGTGGTAAAACGCGCTCCTTTCATAAAATAGACCGAGTCATTTTCTTTTTTTGTGATTTCTGATTTAACTTTAAATTCTCCTTGATCTGTTCTTGAATTCCAAACCAAGGCTTTTTTTGTTTTAAAATTAAATCGAATGGAATCAGGTTCTACAACATTTGCGCCTTGTTTAAAAACAGGCCTCTGAGAATATACGCCTGCCGAATCTTTAATTCGACCCGCATACACCTCACTTTTGTTATAGTCTATAACGATAATACCAGATTTTAGTTCAATATCTTCATAATAAACCTCTGCTTTATTGTATAATGTGATGCATTTTTTCTTTTGATCTGTTTTTTCGTAATCGACTGCTTTTCTTTTAATCTTGCTCTCTAAGAATGGTTTTTTTTTAATGCTGTCTGGTACTGAAATTTCAGTAACTTCTAATTCCGTTTTTTCTTGGTTAGTAGTGATACTATTCTCATTTTTAGGTGGAAAAGCTATATCTTGCTTTGGTAACTCTTGTGAATATATTTTGTAGTTTCCAGCTGTTAGAAAAATTGTTAAAAAAACGATATAAAATAAGTGACTTTTCAAAGGTTTAATACTATTTTTGTAAATATTACTTAATTTTTACGAGGCAAACTTAATCAATATTTTTGGTCAAAAATAAGGAAATATTAGTTTTATAATCTTTATGATTTAATTTAAATTAACTTTTTCAATCACATGAATTCTAACAAATATACACTACTCATAGTTACATTGATTTTTATATTAAATTCAGTAATTTCTTTTGGACAAAACAAGTTTAAAGTAACTTTAGATGCAGGACACGGAGATCACGACTATGGAGCTGTTTATCATGGACATATAGAAAAAAATATTGCTTTGGCCGTTGTCTTGAAGGTTGGAAAGTTATTAGAAAAAAATTCAAGCATTGAAGTTTTTTATACCCGTAAAGGCGACCAGTTTATTGATTTGGTGGAACGTGCAAATATAGCCAACAGAGCTAATGCAGATATTTTTGTATCTATTCATTGTAATGCCAACGTAAATAATTCGGCTGATGGTTGCGAAACCTATGTGATGGGTATGTCAAAAAATGCCTCCAACCTAGAAGCTGCAAAGCGAGAAAATGCGGTTGTTACTCTTGAAAAAGACTACAAGCAGAAATACGAAGGATTCGATCCAAAATCACCCGAATCTTTTGCTGGAATGACAATGGCCCAAGAATTATATTTAGATCAGAGTATAGCATTGGCCGGAAAAGTACAAGCACAATTTATTGATCTTGGTAAAAAAAGCCGCGGAGTTAAGCAAGCTCCCTACATGGTTTTGCATAAAGCATATATGCCCAGAGTTTTAATTGAAATGGGATTCATTTCTAACAAGGCAGAAGGAGCTATTTTAGATTCAGAAGATGGTCAAAATGCGGTCGCCGAATCTATTGCAAATGCAATAATTAGTTATAAAAAAGAATATTTTGGGGCCAGTACCAGTGATACAATTACAAAACCTTCTCAAAAAATAGAAGCTACTAAAGTTGTAGATTCTACCCCTAAACAAGAATCAAATAAACCAGAAAATGATTCAAAAACAGAAACAAAAACAGAAATACCTGTCGTTAATTCATCAAAAGCTATTTTTAAAGTACAACTTTCAGCTAAAGAAAGTGAAGTAGAAATTACGCCTTCTAATTTTAATGGTTTGTCTAATATTTCTGTTTTTCGTGAAGGTATTTATTATAAATATACGTTTGGAGAGACCTCTAAATATGAAGAAGCAAAACGTTTGTTGGCTGAAGTGAAATCGAAAGGTTTTACATTGGCCTTTCTAATTGCTTTTAAAAATGGGAAGAAAATATCAGTTCAAGAAGCATTGAAATAGCAATCTTTTATGCATAATTTTATTCTAACTTTACACAAAAAACAATTAAATTGAAAGTAACAAAAGAGATTAAGTCTGCAGTTTTGGTAATTGCGTCTATTTTATTATTTATTTGGGGTTATAGTTTTTTAAAAGGAACAGATTTATTAAGTAACGACAAAATATTTTATGTGCAATTTGATAATGTTGAAGGCCTTGTAAATTCAGCCCCAGTAACCATTAGCGGTTTAAATGTTGGTAAAGTCAAAAATATTAAGTTTGTTGGAAACAATGGAAAGATCCAAGTCGAGTTTCTCGTAAATTCTGATTTTTCATTTTCAAAATCAAGTCGGGTTTATCTGTACGAGCCAGGATTGATTGCGGGAAAACAACTTATGATTGTCCCTAATTTTAAAGATTCATCTGTGGCTGAATCAGGAGCAACATTAGTTGGTGAAATTAAACCTGGATTAGTTACTTTAATTGCTCAAAAGTTGACACCACTTCAAGAAAAAGTTGAAAAAATGGTGGTTTCAGCTGACGATTTATTAGCTAATGTTAATTCAATATTAGATTCTAAAACCAAAGCTGACTTAAAAAATAGCATTTCAAATCTTGATGCAACTATAGCTCAATTTAAAGAAGTATCTATGAATGTCAACGCCATTGTGACAGATAATAAAAGTAAATTAGGTTCAGCACTTACAAATGTGGATAAAGCAGCTTCTAATTTTGAAAAACTTACAGATTCAATCAATAAATCCAATATTGGTAATACAATTAAAAAGCTAGAAAAAACGTTAGAAAGCGTAGATAAAATAATGGCCGATATCCAATCTGGCAAGGGAACAATAGGCAAGTTTGCAAAAGATGAAGGTATTTATAATAATATAGCTAAGTCTTCCAAAGAATTAGAGTTGCTCTTGCAAGATTTACGACTAAATCCTACACGTTATGTAAACGTTTCTTTATTTGGTAAAAAGAATAAACCCTACAAATCTCCAGTTACTGACTCTATTAAAAATAAGGAATAAACCATGAAGTATCTTGATAACATACTCTTTGCTATATTGCTCATTTCGTCTCTATTTTACTTTGTTAAAAACATACAAAAATTAAAACGGAATATTTGTCTTGGAAAGGATGTTAAACGGGATGATAATAAATCAGCTCGTTGGAAGAATATGCTTATGATTGCTGTTGGTCAATCTAAAATGATAAAAAGACCGGTTTCAGGTTTTTTTCATATAATCGTTTATGTTGGTTTTATTATAATCAATATTGAAGTTCTTGAAATTGTAATTGATGGGCTACTGGGAACCCATAGGGTTTTTTCCATATTAGGTAATTTTTATGGTTTCTTAATTGCTTCTTTTGAAATACTTGCAGTCCTTGTTTTATTTGCGGTTCTTGTTTTTTGGATACGAAGAAATATATTAGGTATAAAACGATTTACAAGTTCTGATTTAAAAGGCAAGCCAAAAAGAGATGCAGATATAATTTTATATTTTGAGGTGGTATTAATGTCGCTTTTTTTACTAATGAACGCCACCGATTTGCAGTTTCAGGAGTTAAATTCAGGAAATATCATTTCGCAATATATTTATAGTTACTTCACTTCATTTTCATCTCCTCAATTAATGGCTATTGAAAGAGTATGTTGGTGGATGCACATCATTGGAATTTTGATTTTCCTCAATTATTTATATTTTTCTAAGCATTTACACATACTTCTAGCTTTTCCAAATACGTTTTATGCCGACTTAAACGCCAAGGGAAAATTTGATAATCTTGAAAGTGTTACCAATGAAGTTAAATTAATGATGGATCCAAATGCCAATCCTTTTTCAGACCAACCAAGTACTTCTGATGTTGCTGATAGCAAATTTGGAGCTTCTGACGTTCAAGATTTGAATTGGATTCAACTTTTGAATGCCTATTCCTGCACCGAATGTGGTCGCTGTACTTCGTCTTGTCCAGCAAGTCAAACAGGTAAAAAGTTATCTCCAAGAAAAATCATGATGGACACCCGTGACAGGGTTGAAGAAGTAGGGCGGAATATAGATGCTAATAGAGGTGTATTTATTCCAGACAATAAGTCACTACTTCATGATTATATATCAGTAGAAGAACTATGGGCTTGCACTTCTTGTAATGCGTGTGTGGAGGAATGTCCAATAAATATTAGTCCACTTTCAATCATTATGGATATGAGACGTTATTTGGTAATGGAACAAAGTGCAGCTCCACAATCATTAAATGCAATGATGACTAATATCGAGAATAATGGTGCGCCGTGGCAATATAATCAGCAAGATAGGTTAAACTGGAAGAACGAATAATTGGTTTTCAACCCCAAAAAAATATACAAATGACCATATATGTGAGGCTTGGGAGTTTGTCAAATTAATGTGAACTATAAAAATTAAAAAAATGAAAGCGGAAGACATCGCAAAAAATTTACAAACTATTACTGAAAATGGACAGTTGTTAAGTCCAATTTTACAAGAAGGAATTAAGAATTATCTCGTTGATATTGATGGGACTATTTGTGATGATATTCCAAATGAAGAGCCAGAGCGAATGCTTACCGCAGAGGTTTATCCCGATGCATTGATTACTTTAAATAAATGGTATGAAGAAGGTCATGTTATTTTCTTTTTTACTTCTAGAACAGAAGCTCATAGAGAATATACAGAACTTTGGTTAAAAAAACACGGTTTCAAATACCACGGAATTCTATTCGGAAAACCACGTGGAGGTAATTATCATTGGATTGACAATCATTTGGTAAAGGCAACACGATATCGTGGAAAGTTTACGGATTTAGTAGAAAAAGAAGTTACCATTCAGGTGTTTGATGATGAACATCATGAGTAAATTTAAATTTAGAAATAAACCTCTAAACCAATTATAATGTCAGAAGTTTTAAATGTGCCAACTATGGCTGAAATGATGCTACAAGGAAAGCAACCCGAAGTTTTATTTTGGGTGGGTTGTGCAGGTAGTTTTGATGATAGAGCGAGGAAAATCACAAAGGCTTTTGTACGTATATTAAATCGGGCCAATGTAGAATTCGCAGTTTTGGGTACAGAAGAAAGTTGTACGGGTGATCCTGCAAAACGAGCTGGAAACGAATTTTTGTTTCAAATGCAAGCGATGATGAATATTGAGGTTTTAAATGCATATGAAGCCAAAAAAATAGTAACAGCTTGTCCGCATTGTTTTAATACCTTAAAAAATGAGTATCCCGAATTGGGGGGTGCTTACGAAGTGATTCACCATACAGAATTCTTAAAACAACTTCTCGACTCAGGCAGGTTAACTATAGAAGGAGGACAGTTTAAAGGGAAGAAAATAACTTTTCATGACCCGTGTTATTTAGGACGAGCAAATTCTATTTATGAAGCACCGCGAGAATTGATTAAGAAATTAGATATAGAGCTTGTTGAAATGAAACGTTCTCGCGCAAACGGATTGTGTTGTGGCGCAGGAGGCGCACAAATGTTCAAAGAACCCGAAAACGGAGTTAAAGATATCAACATTGAAAGAGCTGAAGAGGCCTTGAACACAAACTCAGATATAATAGCAGCTGGCTGCCCATTTTGCAATACAATGTTACATGATGGATTGAAAGCTAAAGGAAAAGAATCAAATGTTACCGTAATGGATATTGCCGAATTAATTGCAAACGCACAGGATTTATAATAAACCAATATAAAACTACTAAAAAATGCTTATTCCTTTTGAAAATTTACCCGAAGATTCTCGTGTTTGGATATACCAATCAAATCGTAAGTTTTCAGATGTCGAATTAGCTGAAATCGAATCGGAGTTAATTTTATTTATCGAAAAATGGGCTGCTCACGGAAATGAGTTAGAAGCTTCCTACCTTTTAAAACACAATCGATTTATAATCCTCGCAGTTAACCAAGAAATTCAACAAGTTACCGGTTGTGCAATTGATTCTTCTGTTATTTTTATTCAAAATTTAGAACAAAAATATAAAGTTGATTTATTAGATAAAATGAATGTTACGTTCAGAAACGGGGAGCATATTGCCCACAAATCAGTACTTGATTTCAAAAAAATGGCAAAAGATAAGGCTGTCACTGCAAACACAATCGTATTTAATAATTTGGTGAATAATATTGAAGAGTTTAATGAAAACTGGGAAGTCCCTGCCGGCGATAGTTGGCATAGTCGTTACTTTAATTAATTTTTGAATGAATCGGCTATCACTATTCACTTTTATTGCTTTATTTGGATACATTGTTGTCAGTTGTACTTCAATTAAAAAAATAATATCTAAAAGCGATTCAAAACCTGAATCACAATTTGTAGAAATTGACGATTCAGTTAAAAGTCCAATTATTACTTTAAAAAATTACAAAAAAAAGAGTGGTAAAGACTTTTTTCCAGAAACTGATGAAGAAGTTCATTGGGTAGACAGTATTTACAACGCTATGAATTTTAATGAAAAAGTGGGGCAGCTTTTCATGGTGGCAGCTTATTCAAATAGAGATAGCATTCACACACAATCAATAAAAAAACTGATTGCAGAATATAAAATTGGGGGCTTAATTTTTTTTCAAGGCGGTCCATTGCGGCAAGCTTCACTCACTAATAAATACCAATCGTTATCAAAGACACCATTATTTATTGGAAATGACGCCGAATGGGGATTAAATATGAGACTAGACTCTACATTTCGCTATCCCTATAATATGACTCTTGGTGCTATTAAAGATTTGAAATTAATTGAAAAGCTTGGGGTCAGTTTGGCCAATGAATCAAAAAGAATGGGTGTACATTTTAATTTTTCCCCTGTTGTTGATATTAACACCAATCCGAAAAATCCAATCATTGGTTTCCGATCTTTCGGTGAGAGTAAATTTAACGTAACGGAACATGCAATAGCACTCATGAACGGAGTTCAAAGTCAAGGCGTTTTTTCAACTGGGAAACATTTTCCTGGACATGGCGATACTTCTACCGACTCTCATTCTACATTACCAATTGTTAACGCGAGCTTGGAACATCTAGAGGATGTAGAATTATATCCCTATGAACAAATGTTGAACGAAGGTCTTGCCTCTGTCATGGTAGCTCATTTAAACGTTCCAAGTTTGGAGCCAAGAAAAGGGCGCCCAACATCTATCTCCTATAATGTTGTAACCAATTTACTAAAAAAGGAGCTCGGATTTGAGGGCTTAGTATTTACTGATGCCCTTAATATGAAAGGAGCAAGTAATTTTAGAAATCCAGGCGAAATAGATTTAGAAGCTTTTTTAGCTGGTAATGATATACTTCTTTTTGCAGAAAATGTCCCTTTAGCAGTCGAGAAAATGACTACAGCATATAAAGACAGCCTGATTTCAGAGATTAGATTAGCAGAATCGGTAAAAAAAATACTGCGTTATAAATTTAAAGCCGGACTAAATAAATACAAGCCCATTAATTATAATAATTTGATAAGTGATATTAATCCTATTTCTAATAATGCTTTGCAATACGAATTGTACGAAAATGCAATCACTGTTATTAAAAATGACAACAATATTTTGCCAATCAAAAATTTGAACCAAAAAATTGCTTACGTCAAATTAGGAGATGATACAAATAGTATTTTTACAAATACTCTAAATAAATATACTGAAGTTACCGAAGTAAGTGACCCAAGCATAGACGGATTGTTGAAAAAGCTAAAAGAGTATGAAATCGTAATCATAGGTTATCATAAATCTGATAAAAACTGGTGGAAAGTTACTGATCTAACAAAAAATGAGTTAAAAACCATTGATAAAATTGCATCTCAGAATAAAATAATATTGGATTGTTTTGCGAAACCCTATTCGCTCTCTGATATAAGTAATTTTGATGCTATTGAAGGAATTATTGTTTCATATCAAAATGCAGAGGTGTCCCAAGAAGTTTCGGCCGAGTTAATTTTTGGAGCCATCGATTCGAGAGGAAGACTTCCTGTATCCATAAATTCTGAATTTAAAGAAGGCGAAGGACTGTTAATTAAAAAAATAAATAGGTTAGGATTTTGTTCTCCCGAAAATGTGGGTATGAGTTCTTCTAAGCTCAATCAAATTGAAACCTATGTTCAAAAAGCGATAAATGGTAAAATGACTCCAGGTATGCAAGTACTTGTAGCTAGAAAAGGAAAAGTAATTTATCAAAAATCTTTTGGCACGCAGACCTATGATTCAAAAGTTAGTGTAAAGAATACCGATTTGTATGATGTGGCTTCACTCACAAAGATTGTTTCTACATTACCAAACGTAATTAAACTTTACGATAAAAATAAAATTACACTCGATACAAGATTAGTCGATATGTTACCTATTTTTAAAGGATCAAATAAGGCACAAATTACTTTTAAAGAACTGTTGTCTCATTATGGAAGAATGCAAGCTTGGATTCCTTTTTATAAAGAAACACTTGATGCCAAAGGCAAGCCACTTGATACCTATTATCGAAAATACTCTACAGAAGGATTTACCAAAAGAGTTTCGGATAGCCTATACCTTGCTGATAACTATTTTGATACTATCATGAAACGGATTGTTGAAAGTCCTCTTATTGACAAAAAAGAATACAAATACAGTGATTTTACCTTTATTATTTTGAAACAGTATATAGAAAATATTACGGGTAAGACTCTGGATTCATTAGTTAGCGAAGATTTCTATAAACCACTTGGTATGACTAATACACTCTATAATCCATTAAATAAATTTGATAAGAATTCTATTGCCCCCACAGAAATAGATACTTATTTTAGAAATGATACCCTAAGAGGTTATGTACATGATATGGCTGCAGCTATGGAGTCGGGAGTGGGCGGCCATGCGGGTATTTTTTCTAACAGTTTGGATATCGCCAAAATAATGCAAATGTTTTTACAAAAAGGAACCTATGGCGATTATGAATATTTTTCGGAATCAGCCTTTACTGATTTTAATACCTGCTGGTTTTGTTCTGAAGGGAATAGACGAGGATTAGGATTTGATAAACCGCAATTAAGTGGTGTAGGGGCAACTTGTGGATGTGTATCAAAATCAAGTTTTGGCCATACTGGTTTCACTGGAACTATGGCTTGGGCTGATCCTGTCTCTGAGATTGTTTTTGTATTCTTATCAAATAGGACATATCCTGATTCTAATTCAGCCAACACACTTTCTAAAGAAAATATTAGAGAGGATATTCAAAAAGTTATTCAAGAATCGATAATTGAGTAGTTTTTCTTCAAATTAGGTTAGTTATAAAAGCTAAAAGCATAACTAATTACAATTCAATTTTTTATTAAGTTTCTTTAAGTCAGATTATTTATTATCGTATTTTTTTATTTAAATTTTACATGGTAATCATAAAAATCGTGGGAGCTATTTCAACTAATTTTTTGTAATAGGAATAAGTGTATAAAAGGGTATGATGACTTATTTGACTTGAATTTTATTTTTTAATAAAAAGTTTTGAAATCGATTTCGTTACCATTACTTTTGGCTACATAAAATAATCCTATGAAGTTTGGAATTATCAAAGAGCGAAAAAATCCACCAGATAGGAGAGTGGTCTTCACCCCTGATGAAATAATTAGGTTACAAAAAAAGTATCCAGAAGCTATTGTAAAAGTAGAGTCTTCCGATATTAGGGTGTTTGATGATCAATCATATAAAAACTTGGGCATTTTAGTTGAAAATGACATTTCAGATTGTGATGTTTTTTTTGGAGTTAAAGAAATTCCTATTGAATTTTTGATTCCAGGCAAGAAATATTTTTTCTTTTCGCACACCATAAAAAAACAAACTTATAATAGAAAATTGCTCCAAGCTATTTTAAACAAAAACATCGAATTGTATGACCATGAAACGATTGTTGATCAAAATAATAAACGTTTAATAGGTTTTGGAAGATATGCCGGTATAGTTGGTGCATATAATGGATTCAGAGGATTTGGAATTAAATACGAATTGTTCAGTTTGCCTAAAGCAGAGACATTACAAAGTAAAGACGATTTGATTTCCCGGTTGAAAAGGCAAGTTTTACCAAATATCAAGATTGTTTTGACTGGATATGGTAAAGTTGGAATGGGTGCAAAAGAAATTCTAGACGGAATGAAAATAAAAGAGGTTTTGCCTTCCGATTTTTTGAGTAAAATTTATTCAGAGCCTGTATATACTCAACTTGATGTTTTAGATTATAATAAAAAATTAGACGGAAAATTTAGTGAATTGACATTTGATTTTTATACTCATCCAGAGGTGTATACTTCAGATTTTGAACGTTTTACTAAAGTGGCTGATCTTTTTATTGCAGGCCATTTTCATGGGAATGGTTCACCTGATATTTTGACTCAAGAAATGCTAATTAAACCCGATTGTAAGATAAAGGTTGTTGCCGATATTTCATGTGACGTAAATGGGCCAATAGCTTGCACTATCAGATCTTCATCAATTGCAGATCCCTTCTATGGGTATTTACCAATTGAAAATAAAGAGGTGTCTTATACTCATCCGGGAGCAATCATGGTAATGGCTGTTGACAATTTACCATGTGAATTACCCAAAGATGCTAGTGAAGGGTTTGGCGAAATGTTTTCCAAACACGTGATTCCTGCTTTTTTTAATGCTGATGAAGAGGGTATTTTAGCACGCGCTAAAATGACTGAAAAAGGAGAATTAACGGCCCGTTTTGCTTATTTACAGGATTATGTAAATGAAACTTGTAATTTGTGAACCCCAAGACCAGTTCGTTGCCGAATCTAATCTCGAATAAATCGGGATTTTTTGTTTTTAAAATTATATAAAAATTATGATTCGTATTTTTTGTTTGTTGTTGTTTTTAACAAGCCTTGCCAAGGGTCAATCCAAAAAATCTCATACGAATTTAATTTCACTTGAATTTAAATTAGATGAAAATGCTCGGAAAACAGAAATTGAATTAGATTTTTTTACGCCAAATAAAAAATATAAAACTATTGTTTATCAGGATAGTAAGACAGCTCATTGGAAAAATAATCCAGTTAGTTATGATATAAAAACTAGACAAGTCACTTCAAAATCAAAAATTAAATTACATTTGGCTAGAGGTGGCGGTACAGCTATTTCTTTTGAACCTATTTATTAATAATAAAAATAATTTTATGAGTACTTCAAGTATAAAAACTAATTGGGGCCAATTTATACCATTAGTAACAGTTTTCTTTTTTTGGGGATTTGTTGCCGCAAGTAATGACATTTTAATCCCAGTATTTAAAAAGGCATTCGATTTAACACAAGGTCAAAGTCAGTTGGTCTCTGTTGCATTTTATGTTGCCTACACCGTGGGGTCTATAATTTATATGATTATCTCATTTTTGACTAAAGGAGATTTAATCAATAGAATAGGTTATAAGAATTCATTGGCTTTAGGTCTAACCATTTCTGCTTTGGGAACTTTATTGTTTTATCCAGCAGCTAATATGCATTCATTTCCGTTGATGTTATCAGGTTTATTTATTGTTGCCTTAGGGTTTTCGCTACAGCAAACAGTTGCCAATCCCTTAGCAATTGCACTTGGTCCCATAACTACGGGATCTCAACGTCTAACATTGGCGGGTGGAATTAATAATTTTGGAACAACAATAGGTCCTTTAATTGTTAGTTTTGCCATTTTTGGTTCTGCAATTTCTGGCAATACTGAAATGAGTATTGAGAGTGTTAAAACACCTTATTTGGTTCTAGGAGCTGCTTTTTTATTGGTAGCGGTTCTATTAAAATTCTCGTCATTACCAGACAAACCACAAGCAGTTGTTGAAGTTGAGGGAGATACTAATACTTCTAGAAGTTCAGCATTAAAATACCCTCAGTTAATTATGGGAATGATTGCCATTTTTGTTTATGTAGGTGTTGAAGTGTCAACAGCAAGTAATTTGCCAGCTTATATGGAGAAAAATTTAGGGTTTAAAATTGAAGACATTGCTCCTTATATTTCATTGTATTGGGCGAGTTTAATGATTGGACGTTGGACTGGTGCTGTTGAAGCATTTACGGATGACATGAATTCACAAAAAATATTACGCTTTATTGCCCCTTATTTAGCATTTGGTGTGTTTTTGCTTGTTAATGCTATTGCAAAACATGATTTAACACCTTTCTACGTTTATGCTTTAATCATTGTTGTATTAATTGCTGCAGATATTGCAAGTAAAGGAAATCCAGCAAGAATGTTATTGATATTTTCAGTTTTGGGAATTGTTGCATTATTAACAGGAATGGCTACTAACGGTATGGTAAGTGTTTATGCGTTTACAAGTGTTGGTTTATTCTGTAGTACGCTTTGGCCTTGTATTTTTACATTAGCCATTAGTGGATTGGGTAAACACACAAGTCAAGGAAGTAGTTTTTTGATCATGATGATTATGGGTGGTGGAATTGTAAGTTGGCTACAAGGTTACATAGCTGATATGTCTAACATTCACGTAAGTTATATTGTTGGCGTGTTATGTTTTGCCTACTTGGCTTATTATGCTTGGAAAGTAACAGATATTCTAAAAGCTCAAGGAATTAATTTTGATAAAAAAGTAAGTGGAGGACATTAATACTGTTTTTGTTTACAAAATCAAAAATCCCGCAAAGTGAAAACGATGCGGGATTTTTTCAACAAAAAACTAACCAAAACGATTTAACCTAATCTTTTTTATTTTATTATCTTCTATTTTTGCTCTTGTTCTTGTTCCATCTTGTCTGTAATAGTAGTAATTAAAATCAGCTTGATAGTTTGTTGCATAATCATCATCATAATAATTTGTACATACATAGTTAAAAGTGTATACATCATTTCTCCATCCTTTCTCCATCTTTTATGCTTTCTGTAGTACATATATAATTCTCAAGCCACCTATTTGTGCAAGTGCTGTTCTCTTGTACTCCATATAAACAATCTAAAACGTGTGCCAAATCCGGAAAGTAATTCCGAAAGGTTTGATTATTAAATTGTAAATTATTTGTAGTTAGCATTTTGTATTCATATAATTTTTTTTAGTTTAGAAATAATATAGAACTAATTTCAATTGTATTAATTTTAGTAAATTTGTGTTTTTAAAAATCATAGGAATAAGTTATTATTTTAAAAAGTGAAAAATCTACTGCTTTTGTTTTTACTGCTTTTTGTTACTCAAATAGGTTTTGGGCAACAATTCATCCCTTATTATGGTTCAGTAGTAGATCAAGTGTCTGAATCGAGTATTTTAAATAATCTAACTGAATTTGAAAATATAGGAGTAAAAAGAAGAGGAACGATTTCATTACAAAATACATTGAATTGGTTAAAAAACGAATATTTGAGTTACGGATATACAACCAATCAAATGGAAGAATTTAGTTTTGTAAATGGATCTAATACTTGTAAAAATCTCGTGCTTACAAAAGTTGGAACATTATATCCTAATACTTTTATTATTTTATGTGGGCATTATGACACCATAAACGGGAAAGGAACGAATGATAATGGAAGTGGTGTGGTTTCTATATTTGAGGTAGCTCGTTTATTGAGAAATATTCCAACTGAATATTCTATTAAGTTTATTAATTTTAGCGGAGAAGAAGATGGCCTAATAGGAAGTCAACATTTTGTTTCTACAGTTGTCAACGCCACTAGTCCAAAGATGGATATTCGTTTGGTTTTTAATATTGATGAGGTTGGAGGCAGGTCAGATATGACAAATGACACAATTACATGCGAGAGAGATACAGGTAGTCCAACTACAAATAACGCATCTTCAAATTTAATGACAAATGAATTAATAAATTGTGTTCAATTATATTCGCCTCTTAATACATTTCTAAGTTATGCCTATGCTTCAGACTATCTGCCATTTGAGGATAATAATGAGGTTATTACTGGTTTCTTTGAGAAAAATGAAACACCCTATCGACATACTGCTGATGATTTATTAATAAATATGGATCCTGTTTATGTGTTTAATGTTGCTAAAGCTGCAACTGGGGCAATGCTTCATTTTTCAAAGGCTTCTACCTCTTCTCTTGATTTGAATGATTTAAATGACACTCATCAAGTTAGTTTTTTTCCGAGTCCGGCAAAAGATTTTTTGAATATCAACTTAGGAAACTTAACTGATACACAATATTATTTTTATTTTATTGATTTGCAAGGGAAAATAGTTTTCAAAAAGCATTTCGAAAATGCCCATTTAGTAGAGTCAATTTCTTTGGATGGTTTATCAAAAGGAATGTATATGGCAGTTATGCAAACTTCTACTAAACGAATTACAAAAAAGATTATTGTAGAATAGTATATTTATAGCTTGTCTTTCAGATAAAAACCAGTTGCCGATTTTTTATTTTTTATTAAATCTTCAGGTGTTCCAAAAGCTAAAATCTTCCCGCCGTTTTCGCCGCCTTCTG
>Ga0049083_10000013_pt1 | contig 40301 bp, 46 predicted proteins | sample GreLakmeMI27MSRF_FD_66719 | JGI IMG/M metagenome (GOLD analysis project Ga0049083, IMG submission 66719) | Freshwater lentic microbial communities from great Laurentian Lakes, MI, USA - Great Lakes metaG MI27MSRF | ecosystem: Environmental > Aquatic > Freshwater > Lake | place: Great Lakes...
CGCCGTAGGCGCAAGAAATTTTTAAGGAATCAGCCGCTCTCGCGCCGTCGGCAGCCCTGCTAGCGCTAAGAAATAGAGCGCGGCCGGGCCCACGTGCGCCCCTTGAGCTAAGAAATAGAGGGGCTCTCCCCAAATCCTGCTTTCTTGCAGGTGGGCCCACCCTGTACAGTATTTGGTACGGTCGTCAGGTCAACACCCTCCCAGCCGTGTTGTGCCTGTTGCGGCCTCCGCGATGCGCGTGACTCTCCGCTTGGCTTCATGTCGCCCTGTGACAAGGCGCACTTCCTCGGCGCGCCCAGCGCCCTTGAACTGCGCCCGTGGCCGTCGGCGCACAGCCGCCACGCGCTCTGGCGACGCGTCAGGCGGCGAGGAGGAGGAGGAGGTTGAGGCGCGGGAGTCTAGCGAGGGCGGCACTACATTCTCTAGTCTCGCCGCTGCTGCGCGCTTTGAGCGCGCCTTTGCGAGCGACAAGAGCGTACAGGAGTCGCAGAGCGACGCGCTGCGGGCCGCCCGGATACAGGCTGAGCTGCAGTGGCGCGTTCAAGGCGCGCCTTGTCCTAGTCGCGCCAGCACAGCTCTCACCTCTCGACGCTCGCAGAGGCTGAGGCCACCTGCGACGCCTCCGACTCCGCCACGGACTGCGCCAACGCGTGGCAAGACGTGCTGGAGCTGAGGGAGGCTCAAGGGCGGGCGGCACCTGCGCCCTCGCCCCAGGCCCCGCCCCGCCCCGCGCAGCCTGCCCAGCAGCAGCAGGCGCGCGGGCTGCCGGACCCGCTGCAGGGCGTGACGCCGGCGATGCGCATCGGAACGTTGCGCACGCAGGCGACGGGCTCTCTCAAGCAGGCTGCGGCGCTGGAGCGACTGGCCTCTGGGGGCGCGCAGGGCGCGGCTGGTGCGCCCGCGGAGGGCGACGCTCGGCGTGTGGAGATGCAGACGAAGCTGGAGAGCGCGGTGCGCGAGGCGGCGGAGACGTGCGCCGAGGGGCCTGGGGCCGCCGCCGAGTGCGCTGCCGCCTGGGACGAGGTGGAGGAGCTGTCAGCGCACGCCAGCCGGAAGAAGCAGGGCGACAGGGCGTCGGAGTGAGGACAGCTGGAGGCGGCGAGAGACGAGGAGACGTGTGTCGTGTGTGTTGCATGGCAGGAGGCTGCGGCGCTGCGCACTCAGGAGGCTGCCCGATAGAGCGTCACCTCAACCTGTTTGAAGTACCTGCGCGGCCAGGGGCGTCAGCGCCGCTGCCCGACGCGTGGCGCTGTGGCACGCCGCACCGTCGGTCCTCTTCGTCCACCAGCACCAGGTTGAGGAAGTATTTAACGCTGAACTTGTTGTTGATGTTGCGGTAGGTGGGCGTCAGGTCGTAGGGGCTCAGGAAGAGGCGGATGGGGATGCTTTCCCCACGCACGGGCGCCCCGTCCATGATTTCGTACTTGGCGATCGTCTCGCTCTCGTTGTACGTGTTGGCGCCCGTGCCCGTGCTCTCGCGGCGTCGAATCTCAATCTCCATGTGCTTGATCTTGATGCGCACAAGCAGGAAGAAGATCTTGCCTACAACCACGTCCTTCAGGTGGTACTTGGCCTTGGCGTACTCGAACTCTATGTGGAGGCAGTCCTCGATGCCAACCTCCATCTTGATGCTGTTATTCACCTCTGGCAGGGGCTGGGCGTTGCGCACCCAGAAGCGGAAGCTCTGGCTGATATTCGTGTTGTACTGCCGCTGCACGCTCACGCGAATCATGTACCTAACCGAACGGGCGCGCGCGGCGCTCAGGCCGTGCGGGTGACAGCGACAGCAGCGGTGGGCGCACTTGAGGCGAACGTTGACGCCGTTGTAGCTCTCGTAGGGCATCTCCACGTTGTTGAACTCGAACGCGTAGGAGCGAGTGGAGGTGAACTCGCCGGGCGGCTCCAGCTCGCGCACTGGGCGCGAAGAGGGGCGTCAAGCGTGCGTTCCAGGGATAAGTGCAGGGTACCCGCGCCCAGCGCCAGGGGCTGGCCGACGCACGCACCCATGGCCACGAAGTCGTACGTGTTCCCTCTGTCGAAGAAGAGCTCGATGGTGCCCAGCAGCTCAACCTTGATGCCCTGGTGCTCAATCTTCTTGCCAGCCGCGGGCGTGACGTGCACCTGGCCCCGCACGGTGTCGTTGGCCGTGAACAGCGGCAGCGTCTCAGCCTTGCCGCTCTCGCCCTTCACCGTCACGGGCGGGCGCGAGGTGGGCCCACTGGCAAATTCCACATCCACCGTGCACAGCGGCCCCAGCATGCTTTGCAGGAAGTTGGCCATCCCGGCGGCGATGTGCGTCCGCTATGCGCGCTGTGCTGCTACGCGTCGCCGCGCTTGAGGCTCACAGCCCCTCGCTGCCGCGCACCCGCGGCAGCTCACGAGCTTGACGGGCAGAGCCGGCAGCCAACGAGCAGCGACTGCGCTGAGGACTGTGGGCACTTGCAGCGACTAGGCGAGGGCGCTGGAGTGCCGAACGCCACTGCCACGTCACCAGCACCAGCATGTGCGCAAACAGCACGAGTCGTCGTCGACGAACAGTTCGATGTGCCAATCGTCGCGCCCTGGGTGGCGCGTATCGTCCGTGATGGCAGCTGCGCCGGATGGCGCCGCAGCCCCTCCGCGCATCCGCGCCATCGACCCTGCATCAGTCCACCGCATCTGCTCTGGCCAGGCACGCAAGTCCTTTGCTTCACGCGCGCTGTGCCGCCCTGCTCACGGCGTGCCAACCGCAGGTGGTTCTAGACCTGGCGAGCGCTGTGAAGGAGCTGGTTGAGAATGCGCTGGATGCGGGCGCGACGGTAGTGGAGGTACGTCCAGTCTGGCCCCACTGGCCGCGTGCTCGAGCTTACAGTTTGGCTGAGCCGTGCGGCAGGTGCGCCTGAAGGAGCACGGCTCTGAGCTGGTGGAGGTATCGGACAACGGGAGTGGCGTCGCCCCTGAACACTACGCCTCACTCACTGCCAAGTACCACACCTCCAAGGCGCGAGGCGCCCCGTGCACCCGCCCCGTGCGCCGCAGCAACTGAGGGGCGCCTGCGCGCGACAGCTGAGCAGCTTTGCGGATCTGGCGACGCTGTCCACGTTTGGCTTCAGAGGCGAGGCGCTCAGCTCCCTCTGCTCCCTCTGCGACCTCAGCGTCGTCACGCGCACCGCCGCCGAGGTAGCGCCCACGCCGCGCGCCGCCCCGCCCGCGCCGGCTGCTGACACACGCGCCGCGGGGTGCAGGAGGCGGGAACACGGCTGGAGTACGACCACCTGGGCACCATCACCAGCCGGAGCTCCTCGCCCCGGGCACCGGGCACCACCGTGGTGCTCAAAGAGCTGTTCAAGACGCTGCCCGTGCGGCACCAGGCGCGCAGCGGGGCGCAGGGTGTGCGCACCCTGCACACGCCTCGGTGCCCTGAGCAGTGCCGTGCCCCCCACACACGCACACTCCACTGTGCGTGCGCAGGAGTTCCTTCGCAACCTCAAGCGCGAGTACGGCAAGGCGCTGGCGGTGTTGCAGGCCTACGCGCTCATCTGCCGCGGCGTGCGCCTGGTGGTGACGCACGCCTGCGGCCGCGCGCCCCGCAGCACGGTGGTGCACACGCAGGGCTGCGCCACGCTGCGCGACAACGTGGTGACGGTGCTGGGCGCCAAGGCGATGGCACAGCTGCAGCCGTTCGAGGCGAATCTGGGCTCTGGCGGCGGGCGCTGCGTGGGCTTCGTCTCGCTGCCAGCCCCCGGCTGCGGGCGCGCCAGCGGCGACCGCCAGTTCCTCTACCTCAACGGCCGCCCCGTAGACCTGCCCCGCGTCTGCCGGGCGCTGAACGAGGCGTACCGCGCGTTCAACGCACAGCAGACGCCCTGCTGCGTGCTGGACCTGCTGCTGCCCACCGACGCGTACGACATCAACGTCACCCCCGACAAGCGCCGCGTGATGCTGCACGGCGAGGATGAGCTGCTGGGCGCGCTGCACGCGGCGCTGCTTGAGGCTTACGCGCCGCAGTGTAACACCTTCGCCGTGGGTGGCGGCGGCGCTGCGCAGCCCCCGCGCGCGCGGGGACAGAAGCGCGCGCGCCCGGACGCGGCGAGCGAGGAGGAGGGCCAATGGACGGGCGAGGGCGAGACGTCAGAGGATGAGGCGTCAGAGGGGGGCGAGGAGGGTGAAAGGGCTGCGCCGGAGCCCGATGCACGCCACGCACGCGCCCGCATCGGCGGCGGCGAGGCGCAGGCGCGCGGCGCGCCGAGGGAGGATGCGCCGCCGCGCGGCGCGCAGGGACTGTCTGGGCGGCGAGGCGCTGCCACGCTCGTGCCCGGGGGCGCGCAGCCCAGCGTGGCCCGCTTCGCGGTGCCGCTGCCGCCGCGGGAGGGTGCGTGCGACCAGGCGGCTGACGGTGAGGAGGCGGGGCCGCCGCCGACAGCCGGCGATTGTGCCCAGCGGGGCAACGCGCCTGACGACGACCAAGTGATGCTGCCCACGCCGCTGGCAGACGACCGCGCCGCGGCGACTGCGGCGCCGGGCGCGGCGCGCGGCGCACGCAGCATTTCGTGCAACCTAGACGCGCTGCTGGTGCGTGGTTGCGGCGCCTGCCAAGGCGCTTCCCAAACCAAACTGACCGCGTCCCCCTGCCGCCCCCCTCCAGTCCGCCCGCCGCGCCCGCCTGGACGCCGCATGTGGCGACTCCCGCGCCCCCCCGCGCCGCGCCTTCGCCGCCGCCTCGCTGCAGTCCGAGGGCGGAGCTGCTCCTGGGGACGCCCCCTCTGACGTGGAGGCGAGCGCCACCGCCGAGCTGGAGCGCACCTTTCAGCGCAGTGACTTCCTGCAGCTGCGCGTGGTGGGCCAGTTCAACCTGGGCTTCATCCTGGCGGTGCTGGGCGAGGACCTGTTCATCGTGGACCAGCACGCCTCGGACGAGATCCACAACTTCGAGCGCCTCCAGAGAACCACGCAGCTCAACAAGCAGCCCCTGATGCGCCCGCTGGCGCTGGAGCTGACGCCCGCGGAGGAGCAGACGGTGCTGCAGCATGCTGAGGTGTTTCGTGCAAACGGGTTCGACTTTGAGGAGGCGCCCGTGCGGGACGACCAGGGCGGCTCCCGCCTGCGCCTCACGGCAGTGCCGGTGAGCAAGAACACAACCTTCGACGCAACGGATGTGCACGAGCTGGTGTCACTGCTGGAAGGACAGGCGCCGGCGCAGGGGCCGCTGGGGTCGCTGGAGGGCGGAGTCATCCGGCCTGCAAAAGTGCGCAGCATGCTGGCCATGCGCGCCTGCCGCTGCTCCGTCATGATTGGTCGGGCGCTGGACCGGCAGCAGGTGCGCCTGGACGCTGCGCTTCGCAGTGACGCCTGCTCACTCCGCGCATCCTCCAGATGGAGCGCATCCTGGCTCACCTGGCTGCCCTGCGAGCGCCCTGGAACTGCCCTCACGGGCGACCCACAATGAGGCACCTGGCAGATCTTAGCAGCGCCTCACACCTTCGCTGAGAGCGGACACCATCACATAGCGCGCATCACTCAGCTGTGCATGCATGCTCTCGTCGCTGCAACGCCAGCTCGTGCTTGTGCCGCATCGTCTTGTTTGTGTCGTACGGCGGTACGGCCACTTTCCCTGCCCTCGGCTATCCCATCACTCTGCCCAGATGGCGGAGCAGCCGTCGCTGCTCTTCACGCCTGTGCGCGGCCAGGTGCTGAGCCCGTTTGGCGGTCTGGGCTCCGACGACGGCTCTGCGCTGCTTCCCCCGCGCACCGGTGGGCTCTCCACTCCAGGTGCGCAGGAGCGACACGCGCCACGGCCGACGCCCGCTGAGCGCGCGCGTCAGGGAGCCGCTACCTGTCGAACGTTGGAGCGCGCAGCGGCGGGGTGCGTCGCCGCTTGCACCCGCACGCTCTGCGGATAGTCCTCACACGGCGCAACAAAGGGAGCGCAGCGGCGACACCCAGGCGACCTGCCTCCGCCGCCGATGGAGAGCTTGCTGGACGCGGTACGCTCGTGAGTGGGCCTCACAACCGCCCTTCCTCTCACCCGCCCTGGCCTGCCTGCACGTCCAGGACGCGGCGCTGATTGTGGGCTCGCCGGATATCCGCCAGCAGTCGGGCGTCGGTCTGTTCTCGCCGACGCGCACACCGCTCTCCTACTCCCTGCGAGGCGCGCTCGAAGCGTGGGGTGCAACAGGCTCGCGTCTAACGCGCCGCCGCGTGCGCAGAGGGCGCAGGCGTGCCGCAGACGGTGCCCGTGCGTCCCGCCGCAACCGGCAGCTTTCGTGTGCTCACTCTCGCCCGCCGCTGCCCTCCTGCGCAGGAGAGCATGGTGCACGTGGGACCAGGCGGCAACGAGTTCTGGGTGACCATCTTCGGCTTCCCGCCAGACTTGCCGCCGCAGGAGCTGCGCCACATCTTGCGCGAGTTCCAGGCACGCTGCTCGCCCAGCAGCGTGTGCGCAGAGCTGACGCGTGCGCTGTGGGCTCAGAAATGCGGCGAAATCAAAAAGTCCGGCAGCTTCGCTTCCGTGCCAGCGAACTGGGTTCACCTCTGCTTTGGCCACGCTGATGAGGCGATGCGCGCCCTTTCAAGAAACGGTCAGCAGCTCACAAACAGCCTCATCATCGGCGTGAAGCCGCTGGATCCGCGCCAGCGCGCGTCGGTGACTGGTGCGCCTGGCCCATGGCACACGCACGACGCAACAGGAGGGGGTCTGGTCTGACCGGGCACGCTGCCTTCCGCAGAGCACAAGGGGGACAACCCGCCCGTCTTCATGCACGAGCCCCTGCTGCCCGCCACGCCCGCCGCCGCATCCCTGTCGCGCCCCTACCTGCTGGCCAAGCCGCCCACGGGGCCAGGCACGCTGATGGGCGTGGCGCCGGAGACGTCGCTGTGGGGCAAGGTGCAGCACTATGTGCTGGGCATGTAAGGAACCCCTTGGTGACACATACTCCTCAGCCTCAGTCGTCGTCCTCTTCAAGGGGCTGCTTGTGAACAGCCTTCTTTAGGCCCAGCTTGCCCAGCAGCCGCTCGTCGGCCGTGTTGCCGTCTATGAAGTAGATGCGGCCGTCCACCTGGAAGGAGGCGAGGGGGCGCATGGTCTGGGGCTCGCGCATCTCCTGGATCTGGAATCGCGTCTGGAAGGGCTGCGCAAACACGTTGAGCGTCGTCACCGTCACCTGGTCGCCCTCCAGCACCAGGCGCAGGATGTAGGGGCTCGCAAACCACTGCAGCAGCGCGGTGGTGAAGCAGCCAAAGCCCACCAGACTGGCTGTGATGGTGGCCTTCACTGCAACCGACACAGCCTCAGGCGTGGACAGCTGCACCAGCAGCGGCGCGCCCACAACGGTAAGCAACAGGCTCGCCAAGGACAGCAGCTGCAGGGCGCACGTGAGGCGGTGCGAGACGGCAAGCACGCGTTGCACGCGCCTTCACGCGCCGCACGGTCACAGCCAGGCCACCCTCGTAGATGCGCGCACTCTCGGGCTCCTCCTCGCCGGGGGGCACGGGCGGCGCCTCGCCCGGCTCGCTGGGCGCAGCTGTGCTGAAGCTGCGTAATGGCTGCGTCCGCGCTCGCACATCACAGCTCGTCGCTGCCGCCGCAAAACTCCTGCCCAGGCCGCGCGGCTGCCAGTCACAGGTGGGCGGCGCCTGGGGCGCGTCCTGCTCGGCTGCGATATGCCGGGAACGAAGGTCGACGAGAGAGCAACCTGGCGCAGCGAGTACCCGCGCATGCAGGCCGGCGGCGCGCCTTGCGCACTGGACGGCACGCATAGCTTGCGGAGGCGCGCGAAAGACGCGATTAGACCATATGACCAAAGATCCATCAGGCACGACGACGCAGACAAAACGGTGACGTCCGGCGGGGTTCTACTTGCATCACGTGCGCTGGCAGTTGAGCTCGAAGAAGAGCGTGGGGTTCATTGCCGCGGTGACATCCAGCATCGATGAGTTGCCCAGCGCAATCTTGCGGTGTTCAGCCAGCTCGTGCAGCTCCGTCGGTGCGCGCTCACGCGCAAACGTGAACACGCGGCACGCTGATTTGTCCTCCTGGAAGGCCAGCCAGCTCAGGATGATGATGCCTTCCTCGTTGGGCAGGTAGGCGGGGTAGACGGTCAGATTGCGCCCCCGCTGCGTGTCGCTCCAGAATGCCGAGTTGAACACGTCGTGGATGGATACGAGCGTGTGGCTGTGGAAGGCTGGGAAGACAGTGCTGACGTAGAACTGTCCAAAGGCTGCCGAGTGGAAGCTGTCGAGGAGGAGGTAGTCCGGAAGCACGCCGCCAGCTGCCTGGAGTGGAAACGTCTGCCGGAAGTCGCCGACAACGAACGACCACCGGCGACGGTGCTTCATCACAAACGGGTCCGCCTTGTTGATGAGGTCGAAGGAAACGAGCCGCCCGTGGTGGTTGTCCTCCAGCGCACGCAGGATCCAGGTGCTGGAGTATCCGTGGTGTGGCGACGCCTCCCACACCAGACCAGGGCGAGCGTGTCGGATGCGGAGGTAGGCGATTTCCATCTCCACGGCGTCTGAGAGGCAACCAGGCTGGCCGGGCTGAGCGCAGAAGGCGGCTGCCTCGGCGATAGCTACCGCCAGGCCATCCGCGTATCGCTCGTAGAGCTCTCCGAACGTCTTGCTGGCGCTAAACGTGCGTCGCTGCTGCAGCACATCCGTCCCAAGACCGCCGCGAGCGATGGAAAGCAAGGCCACGGCCCAGCACGCCCAGCGCGTCATCTTAAGCGCGCGATACACGACGCACGGCGCAAATAGCAAACATCGAGCCGGGGTCCCAGCACGGCTCTACGTTCGCCAAATATCGCCTAATGCGCGTGGTCCGTCGTGCGCTACCGCGGCACGCACAAATTGCATCATCCACCCCCTGGTCGGTCTGTGGTCCCTCCCGCGCGCACCCCTCCGCTCCTAGCAGTCCCTGTGAGTGCTGGCCGCTTCATGTCGATCGTCACCATCCAGGTGGGGCAATGCGGCAACCAGGTTGGCGGCGCGTTGTTTGCGAAGCTCGCGGAGGAGGCGGACGCTGGGCCAGACGACTTCCGGCGCGCCACGCAGGAGGCGCGTGCTGCTGTGCTAGGTTCGCCGCCGCGGCTGCTGACTGCGCGCGCGTAGGCCTTCTTCCGGCCCCGCGTGCGCTCAGACGGCGCTGCGGCTGCCACCTGCACCGCCCGCGCCGTGCTGGTGGACATGGAGCCCAAGGCGCGCGCGCTGTGCAGCCCTGCGGTTTGGCGAGACGCGACGGCTGAGCGATACGCGCAGGTGGTTGCGAACACGCTGCGTGCGCCGGTGGAGCAACGCGCCTCCTGGGCCTACAACGAGCGCGGCACGCTCACTTTCCAGAGCGGCAGCGGCAACAACTGGGCGCGCGGGTACAATACCTACGGCCCGCAGTGCCGAGGGCGGGTGTGCGAGCTGGTTCGGCGCGAGGTGCGCATGTCTACTGCCTCCCTTCACCCCTGGCACGCTCACACGCAACACACGGCAGGCGGAGGCGTGCGACCACCTCTCCGGCTTCCTCTTTCTGCAGAGCATGGCTGGCGGCACAGGCGCGGGGCTGGGGACGTACGTTGTTGAGGCGATGCGGTGCGCTCCCTTGCCCTACGCCCCCGCTGCTCGCCTGACCGCACCGCAGGGACGAGTACCCAAGCGCGTGCCTGCTCAGTCACTGCGTGTGGCCCTACGAGTCGGGCGAGGTGATAGTGCAAAACTACAACACAATGCTGACGCTCGCCTCGCTGCTGGATGCTGCGGACGCGGTGGTAGTGGTGCAGAACGAGATGCTGCATGCGGCCGCGCACAAGCAGATGAACATCGACCGGCCCACGTTCGAGGACCTGAACAGCCTGGCGTCGCGCAGCCTTGCTTCCGCCATCTTGCCAGCCTCCTGGCGCCCTGCGATGGGGGAGAGCGCCGCCAGCCGCCCCGCCGGCGCGCTGCTGAGCGATGCGGTGTGCCGGCTGTGCAGCCAGCCGTCGCTGCGGCTGCTCTCGCTGCTGAGCGTGCCCCAGATGCCCGCGCGCTCCGTGGACTTCACAACCTTCACCTGGCCGGCGCTGCTGAAGCGCCTGCGCCAGATGCTGCTGGCGGGGTCGGCGCTGGAGGATGGGCTGGACTGGTCGGTGAGTGCAGGCGGCGGGCGCGCACAGGGCTGCGCCGCTGCGGTGCTCACGCTGCGCGGCAAGGTGCGCCCCGGCCTGTTCCCCCCATCCGCGCCCCGCATGCGGCTGAGCCAGCGGCGTCGCAGGGGTCGGGCAGCGCGGACGTGTCCAGCTTGACTGAGCGGCGCCTGTATGCCCCCTGGGCGCCGCAGCCGCTCAGCGTCGCCTGGCAGCCCGCCCGCTTCGCGCGCTGCGACATGGCCGCCACGCTGCTGGCAAACTCGGCGTGCGCGGCGGTGCCCGCGCAGCGCATGCTGCACCGCGCCTATGCAATGTACAGCTCGCGCGCCTACTGCCACCAGTACGCGGCGCACGGGCTGGAGGAGGCGCACTTCGACGCAGCCTTTGCTCGTGTTGAGGACGCGGTGGCATGCTACGGCAGCCTGAGATGAAATGCGCACAAGTACACACAGTGCGTATCCGCGCATCGCACGTATGTGCGCATCTATCTGTATCCCTCCTGCAGCGCGGCTACCAGTGCGGGCAGCGCACTGGGCCCGTGTGGCAGCAGGTCGATCAGGTGTCCCGCCCACTGAAAGCGGCTCATCTCGTGGATGCGGCTGGCACAGCGCGGCACAGCCAGGCTGGTGAAGCGCCCAGAGCCAAGGTCCGCCAGGCTTCTGCCGTGCAGCCCCGTGGCGCTCCACTCCACCGTGGGCGCCATCATGGTGGTGCTGCGCCCGCTGGCACCCCCCACGCCCAGCACCCGCAGCGCGCTGGGCTCCCGTGCGGAGCCTTGTGTGACGGCGCAGACGGCGAACAGCTCCGCCACTGAGCTCCAGCCGCAGGCGCCCAGCGCTAGCATTTTGCGGCGCTCATAAAGGATGTCCACCAGGATGACGAAGCGGCGCAGAGCGTCTTCGTCGGCGCCCAGGACTGGCACATTGTCCAACTGGATAATGTCAAATGCGTCGGCGAGGGCGCAGAAGTCGGCGGCGCTGGTGCACGCCTGGGCGCCGCACAGCTGCGAGAAGGTGAAGCGGCAGGCGCGGCCGCAGGCTATGGGCGCCACCACTTGGCGCGCGGCGCCGAAAACGGGGATGCGGCGCTCGCAGCTGGCCGTCTCCCCGTACGCGCACTGCACCGCCAGCCAGAGGGCGTCCGCACAGCGTGAAGGCACGAAGAGCTGCAGTGTGCGGTAGCGCTCGCTCCGAGTGGACAGCCGGTAGTCCGCGCCGCCGTCCAGGCAGAGGACGTCTGAGCTGGCTCGCACAGTCTGCCCAAAGGCTGGCTGGAAGAGGCCGACGTTCAGTCCGCCTGCGTACAGCGCCTCCGGCGGCCTGTTGGACGTCGCGACCAACGCAACGCCTCGCCTCTGAAGCTCGCCCAGCAGGCGCCGAAGCACCAGCGCGTCAGCAATGTCCGTGACGTCCAGCTCGTCCAGCGACAGCACGCGAGCCTCACTGGCCAGCTCTGCGCTGAGTGCGGGCAGGTCACCCCGCAGGCGGTGCAAGCGGCGGTGCAAGTCCAGGAAGAACTGGTGGCTGTGCACCTGACGCACCGCCCTGTGCTGCAGCAGGGTAGCCAGGGCAGTCTTGCCGCGCCCGGGACCACCGTAGAGGTACAGCCCGCGAAGCGGGAGGCCGCGCTGCAGCCTGTCGTGCAGCTCCTCCAGCGCGCGCACAGCCTGCGTCTGCGGCGCGTCGGCGACCAACGTGCCGCATGCCAGCAGCGCGTCGTAGCGAACCCGCGGCGACGCCTCTGCGCCAAGGCTCACCAAGCTGCGCGCGCGCAGGCGCACAACCTGCACGCTCTGGCGCATAGGCAGGCAGGCTGGCAGAGATGTGACGAGTCCATACACACAACCAGCGAGCGTTGAGGTGTGCCGAGGCGTGTACGAGAGTATGTACGTGACGCGTGTTCGCGCCGCTGTTTGAACAGGTCTCTCGAACAATCGAACGACGCAAATTTGCACTCTTGTCGCGCGTGGTGTATCGTGTTTTTGAGGCGAGTGTGACGCACGCGAGACGTGAGAAGCAGACACCCGTCTTAGATCGAAACAATGCTGGTCTGCACGCGCTGCGGCGCGCTGCTGGAGGTGGACGCGGCTAAGCAGGCTGCTGTGTGCGCGCTCTGTGGCGCCTCGCGCAGCTTCGCGGGTGCGAGGCTTGCCCCTGCTGCTGCTGCTGCGGCGGCTGACACTCACGCCGTGCTCTCGCAGAGCTGGCGCTGCGGGAGGTGACGCTCTCCAGCACCCCGGAGGTGCTGCTGCAGTCACAGGCGCCCGCGTGTGAGCAGACGCTGAGCCTGGCGCGCGTGCAGGCGTTCCTGCAAGGCTACGGCATCGAGCCCATGCTCCCTGACGGCCAGCGCGTCTCCACGCTCCAGACGGACACGCCGCGCGAGCGAGCCACGGTGCGTCTTGCCGCGCTGCTGGTTTGGCGCAGAGAGAAAGAGGGGAAGGGAGGCACTCAACAAGGCTCTTTCCGCTCCTCACGCGCAGGTGGACGAGAAGTGCGTATCCTGCGGCCACAGGGGCCTGAGCTTCTTTACGATGCAGGTACGTCTGGTGGCGCGTGCGTGTCTCCCGCGCGGCGACCAACGACGCGGCGCCCGCAGCTGCGCTCCGCCGACGAGGGCCAGACCGTCTTCTACGACTGCCCGCAGTGCAAGTGCGTCCCCGCCCACGCGCCACGCGCGCGCTCTGCCGCGGCTGCTGACCAGCGCCGGCAGGCATGTGTGGAGCGTGAACCAGTAGGTCAGAGTTGCTCACCCTTTTGATGGCCCCACGTCGCGAGAGCCCCTGCGACACCGGTGGGTGAGCTCGGCCGCCCTTGCAGTGGAAAGGCACGCACGTATTCGTGAAGGGGCCGCGCACGGCGGCCTGGCGAGGCAGCGAGTGTGCCGTGTCCACCACTGGGCCACCGCGCGCTGTGCTGATTATGGCGGGGAAGGCGAAGGCGAGCGCGGCAGCCACAGCCAAGGCTGCACCAACCGCTGCGTTCGAGGAGCGCATGGGCAGGTCCGGCGGGGGGCGGGTTAGTGAGCTGCTGCTGAGTGGTTTGGTTGAGTGCTGTCGCAGCCCCGCGCAGACGTGTGTTGCGTGCAATGGAAGCGTCACAGTCGGTTTCTGCGCTGCGCCAGGTAGCGCTGCCCCGGGTGCGTCCCAAAGTCCCCCCCCAACGGCACGCAGCACAGCGCGCAGGCCGCCAGCAGCAGGCAGGCGGCCAGCCAGTAGCGCAACTGCGCTGCCTCGGCGGGCAGGCCGTGGTGGAGGGGCGAGAGCGCGATGTCGTAGACGAGCATCCCGCCGCCTGGTCCAACGCCCCGCGCCTGCACGCCGTTCGTGTGCGCCGTGACCTCAATCTCCGGCGCCTCCCCGCCCCGCCCCCGCACGCTGGCCACCGCACCCGCGGCGTCGGTGCGGAACTGTAGCTGCTCCACGTCCAGCAAGCTCCGACTGCACGTCTGGGCGTCAGCCCAGAGAGTGCCGCACGACGGGCGCGGACGCACCTTCCCGCTGAACGCTGCTTTTTGGCCACGAAGCGCAGGCGCACGGCCGCGGGCACGGTGCCTGGGTAGGAGACGCGCACCTCGTAGCTCCAGTCCCTCTGCAGCCCAAGCAGCGCGAAGCTGGCGGGCCGTCAGGCGCGCCGCCCAAGCAGTGCGCGTGGAACGCACCGCGCAGCGTCCTCATCCAGCCGCAGCGCCTGCTGGGTGAGCGAGTGGCCCACCCGCAGCTGTTGTGCGTCCCCCCGGGGCCGCCGAGCCTCCCTGCGCTGCGCCTCAGCACGGCGCCGCGCAGGCATGCCGCACGCGGCGTGCCAGTTAATCTCGTTCGGGGCGAGCTGCGTCGCACTCCGCTGCGGCGCTTCGCAGCCAGCGCAGCCCAGCCATGCCAGAGCGCACAGGAGCAGGGCACTCGAGCGTGCCCTTGCCATGCCGCCCTGCGCGCGCGTGGGCTCACCAGCGGAGTCGGCGAGGAATTGTGTCAGAAGTCAGATCGTTCGACAGTTCGACTGGTTCGAGCGACGCTTCGACCTTTAGAGTTAGATGAGCGTCGAAGTCGGTGTTGGATGCATGATGGTCCCGCCGCTCCCGCGCCCACTTCAAACGTCCTGCCCCCGCGCATCGACTGACCCTTCGTCCACTGCCGCGTGAGGGCACGATGGAGGGTCCGCCGCTGAGCGAGACGCCCGACCTTGACAAGCTGCTGCTACGCACGGGCTACCTGGTGGGTCCCGGCTTCGAGCCGGGCAAGGAGCTGAAGAGCATGCTGCAGAACGACATCCGCGTGCTAGTTGTTGGCGCAGGAGGGCTGGGCTGCGAGCTGCTGAAGGACCTTGGTGCGTCGCGCCTCCCCCGCCTGCCTGGTGCCCTCCTCACGCCCTCCTCACGCCCTCCTCACGCCGCCCGCCCACGCCCGCAGCCTTGTCCGGCATACGCAACATAGACGTGATAGATATGGACACCATCGATGTGAGCAACCTGAACAGGCAGTTCCTCTTCCGGTGCGCCACCCTCCGCGCCTCCTGCGCGCCTCCCGCGCCCCCTATGCACTCACGGCGCGTCTGCGTGGTCTCCAGCGTGAAGGACGTGGGCAAACCGAAGGCTGAGGTGGCCGCGGCGCGCATTATGGAGCGCGTGGCGGGTGTGAGCGTCACGCCGCACTTCTGCCGCATAGAGGACAAGCCGCAGGACTGGTACCGCGACTTCCACGTCATTGCTCTGGGCCTGGACTCGCTCGAGGCGCGCAACTACATCAACGGCGTCGTGTGCGGCTTCCTGGGTGCGTCCTTTAGCTATCAGCCGGTCAGCATAGCACGCCGAGTGGCTCACGCTCTCCTTCGCGCACCTGCCTGCACCAGAGTTCGAGGAGGATGGTAGCCCGGACCTGTCGACGGTAAAGCCGATGGTGCGCCCTGCGCTAACAACACTGCTGGCCTTGCGCTTACTCGTGCACGCACCGTCACAGGTGGATGGCGGCACGGAAGGCTTTAAGGGCCACGCGCGTGTGATCGTGCCGGGCGTGACGCCCTGCTTCCAGTGCACCATGTGGCTCTTCCCCCCGCAGACCAAGTTCCCGCTCTGCACTCTGGCGGAGACCCCGCGCAGCGCGGCGCACTGCATCGAGTACGCGCACCTCATCGCCTGGGGCACGGAGCGCCAGGGGGAGGCGTTTGATGCAGACGACCCGGAGCACATGAAGTGGGTCTTCGAAGCGGCACTGCTGCGGGCGGAGCACTTCGGCATCCCCGGGGTGACGCTGAGCCACACGCAGGGGGTTGTGAAGAACATCATCCCCGCCATCCCCTCCACCAATGCAATCGTGGCCGCCGCCTGCGCCCTAGAGGTGCTCAAAATGGTCACCATGTGCGCCGCGGGCATGGACAACTACATGATGTGCGCAGGCGGCGTGCGTTGTGCAGTGTCAGTGCACTGAACCCCCCTGGCTCCTGCGCAGGTTCAACGGCACGCGCGCGGTGTATACGCACACGGTAAAGTACGACCGCGACGCGTCCTGCCCTGTGTGCAGCGCGGGCATGGCGCTGGAGGTTGCGGCAGAGAGCACGCTGGCGCAGCTGCTGGAGCTGCTGCACACCCGCTTCCCCGACCTTTCAGCCCCCAGCGTCAGCCACGGCGCGCGGCCGCTCTACGCGCACGGCGTGTTTGAGGAGGAGACGCGCGGCAACCTGGGGCGCCGGGTGGCCGACGTGCTGCGCGAGGGCGGCGCTAAGGAGCCGCTGCAAAACGTCGCCGTCATCGTCAACGACAAGCGCAGCCCGCGGCCGCTACGCCTTCGCCTCACGCTCGCTTGAAGGAGCGGGCTCGATATGCAGCAGGCGGAGGCCGGCGGCGGACACAATAATCAAATGTCGCTCACTGTCGGTGCGTGGTGAAAAAACAGTGACATCAGGCAGAACTCGCGCCTCCGCCTGCGCCTTGCCACGTCTCTAGCGCCTGCGCCTGAATCATGTAGTGCTGCCCCGAAGAAACACAGGACGGAGGATGGAGCGCCGCTCTGAGAGCGAGCACGCAGATAGCCTGCTGGACTTTGACGACCTGCACCTCAGCGGCAGTCCGCAACAGCTTGGGCGCGGCGTGAGGCAGCTGACGGGCGACCGCGGGCGAGCAGCCTCAGAGCTGGACACGCCGCCTGGGTCGCCGCCGCAGGACTCCACTCCGCGGCCGGCGCTTTCGCGCGTGTCCAGCGGCGTGATGGACATCCCCAACTCTGCGGGCGCGGGGGAGGAGGAGGCGCGCGCGCCCCTGGTGGGCCCCTGCCCGCTTCCTGACCCGCCAGACCCGGGCGGAGAGGACACTCCTGGGGACGGGGGCACACCGCGTAAGCTGGGTCCCAGCGACTTTGTCATCCTCAGCCTGGTGGGCCAGGGCGCCTTCGGCAAGGTGTTCCAGGTCCAGAGGCGCGAGGGCGGTCGCGTGTTTGCCATGAAAGGTGCTTTGCAACTGCCACCGCCGCCCGCCTCGCCCTGACGCCCCCGCGGCCAGTCATGCGCAAGGCGATGGTGTTGGAGAAGAACCAGGCGGAGTACATGCAGCGCGAGCGCGACGTGCTGACGAGGGTTGAGCACCCCTACATCGTGACGCTGCACCAGAGCTTCCAGACGGCGGGCAAGCTGTATTTGGTGCTGGATTTTGTGAATGGTGGGCACCTGTTCTTCCAGCTCTACCGGGCGGGCATCTTCGACGAGGCGCTGGCTCGCGTCTACACTGCCGAAATTGTGCTCGCCATCGCACACCTCCACTCCCTCGGCATCGTGCACCGAGGTGCGCAGGCGTGGGGCGGCAGCTGGCTGGCTCTCACACTTGCGTGGCAGACCTGAAGCCGGAGAACATCCTGCTGGACGCGGAGGGTCACATTCGCGTCACCGACTTTGGACTCGCCGCCGTCATCAGGGACGGCAGCCGCAACAACTCGCTCGTAGGCACCATTGATTGTGCGTCGCCTGCGCGCCTCGGCTGAGCGCTTCTCCACTCACTCGCTGCGCAGACATGGCCCCTGAGATCATCGCCGGCCGCGGGCACAGCAAGGCTGCGGACTGGTGGAGCCTGGGCGTGCTACTCTTCGAGATGCTCACCGGCGCTGCGCCCTTTCGCGCCAAGAACCGCGCGGTGATGCAGAAGAAGATCCTGACTGACAAGATCAAGTACCCAACCTTCCTCACCAACCAGGCGCACAAGCTGCTCACCGGGCTGCTCCAGCGGGACGAGGGCAAGCGGCTGGGCAGCTCCCCGCAGGGCGCGGAGGATGTGCAGCGCGCGGACTTCTTCAAGGCGATCCACTGGCGCAAACTGGAGCGGCGTGAACTGAGCGCTCCTTTCAAGCCCTCCGTGGCTAGCGAGCTGTGCACCGCAAACTTCGACGAGGCGTGGACCAAGATGCCCGCCCTGGACAGCCCCGGCGGCACGCCTGACGCAGGCTCACACGCCTTTCTGGGCTACACCTACTGCCGGGAGTCCTCGCTGCTCACAGCCATGAACGAGGCGGCACAGAACACGCCGCAATAAGCTCGCGGGTGACAACCGTTCGCTAGAGCTAGCTAGAGCGCTCAGCTCAACTCAGCCCCGCTGGGCCTCGATCAGCGCCTTGAGCTTGTCCGCCTCAGCCTCCGACTTGACGCGGAGCATGGTAAGCACAGGCTGGTTCGCCCCCTCCGCGGCCGCCTGGCCCTCCGGCTGCACGCCGTTGAGGAGGTTCATGAGCAGCCCCTTGCTCTTGACGCTCACCTTGAGCGTCGGGTAGAGCGACGCGTTGAGGGTCAGCTTGCCGGTGTCGTTGCGCACCAGCAGGCGCGCGGCGCGGGGGCCCTGGGTGGAACGGCGAAGCTGCAGGTTGCCCACCCCTCGCTCCGACCAGCCGCCCTCCTTGGTCTTGAACAACACCTTGCACTTGGCCTCGTACACCACAGCCTCGCCGTCGTCCTCGGCGGAGCTCTTGACTAGGGAGGGGCTGGGGGGGCGCTCTGGCTCCTCATCCTCTGCTGCAGCAGGGGTGTGAGGGGCGAGCAGAAGGAAGGAGCTGCGCGAGACGCACCCTCCTCAGCCGGCTGCTGCGGCGGCGGCGGCGCGGCGGTGCCGAAGGCGAAGGGGCTTGCACCCGGGGCGGTGCCAAAGGATGGAGCAGCCGTGCCAAAGTTGAACAGCCCCGGCGTGAACCCGCCCACTAGGGGCTGCGTGGCGGGCAGCGGCTGCAGGGATGCGGGCAGCTGGAAAGCACCGGCAGAGAGGCCAGGCCAGGCGGAGGGAGAGGCGGCGGTGGAAGGCGCAGGTGCAGCTGCCACGGGCGCCGCAGGCACCTCGCTCGGTGCGCTTGCCTCGCAGGCCGCGTCCAGGACGTCGCTGAAATCCCGCTGCATCAAAGCAGCGGGCGCAGGGTGAGTACAGGGCATGTGCAGGGCATACCGGCGGTGGCTCCTTCGCACCTGGATCTGCGCTAGATACATCACGTACTGCCGCGCCTCAGCCTCCCACTCCTCTTGTGGCCGCGTCGCGAGCTGCTGCTGCACCCAGCTGCGCAGGTTAGGGACAGGTCAGGCAGAGCACATGCGCATGCAAGAGCAAGCGTGCCTGCAGAACTGGCTGTTCAGGGCGCGCAAATTCCTGCTGCACGTGCCCCTGCGCTTGCTCGCGTCCGCCTGCGAGCAAGGTTAGCGCAGAGCCGCACAGTGCCGTGCATAAAAGGCTCACCTCGTTGGCTCCCGCACGCTTCATCGCTGAGGCAGTCAAGACTCCTGTGGGTAGTAGATAGGGCAGATGGAGGCGACTCTTCTGTCTCTCGACGAGTGTTCGAGTATTCGAGCGCCTTTAAGCGGTGTCGTGTGAGCTAAACGTTGATTTTGGTCGTACGAAGGCGTGCCGACGGCTCCTTTGGTTTCGCTCCGGCGATTCTGTGTGCCCTTGAGCACCAGAAATGGGCCGCGTCATCGTGCGTTCCAGTGTGTGCTTGCCTCTGCTGCGCTGCGCTGACGCGACCGCGACTGCGCTCTCCCACAGCGCGCCTGCCGCAAGGGCAAGGGCTCCATCTTCCGCTCGCACACGCACCACCGGCAGGGGGCGGCCAAGCTGCGCTGCGTGGTGCGTCCGCCGAGCTGGGCAGAGCGCTGCGACGACAAAACCTAAACCTGCTCTTGCTTGCCGGCTCGTCGCATGCCGCTGGCCCGGCTGCTGGGCTGCTGGCGCCGAGTGGCAGGCATCTCCTGGCGTGCGGCACGCTGAGCGCGCCTCGCTTATGCAGGACTTCTCCGAGCGCCATGGCTACATCAAGGGCGTGGTCACGGAGATCATTCACGACTCCGGCCGTGGCGCCCCGCTCGCGAAGGTGCTGCCCCGCCCAACCTTTTGCGCAGCTGGCCGGCCTGGGGTGGCCCCAGTCGTGGCGTCGCGCTCAGCTCCGAGACCAGGGCTTGGCGGCTGATCGCCCCGACTCCGGGCCCGCGCCAGCGCCTCGCTCACAGCCCGCTCCCGCCTGCAGGTGACCTTCCGTAACCCGATCCGCTACAAGCACGACAAAGAGCTGATGGTTGCGGCCGAGGGCATGTACACCGGCCAGGTGCGCGCGCTGTCTCACGCAGGCGCGCCTTTGCACTGCTGAGCTGACAGTCCCGGCGCGCCAGTTCATCTACTGCGGCAAGAAGGCTGCGCTGTCTGTGGGCAACGTGATGCCGCTGGCTTCCATGCCGGAGGGCTCCATCGTGTGCAACGTGGAGCACCGCGTGGGCGACCGCGGCACCTTCGCCAAGGCGTCCGGCGACTACGCCATCGTCATCGCGCACAACCCGGACACGGGGCTGACGCGCGTGAAGCTGCCCTCGGGCGCCAAGAAGGTTCTTTCCAGCCAGGCGCGCGCGATGGTGGGCCAGGTTGCTGGCGGCGGCCGCCTGGAGAAGCCTCTGATGAAGGCTGGCAACGCGTACCACAAGTACAAGGCGAAGCGCAACAGCTGGCCCAAGGTTCGCGGCGTGGCGATGAACCCTGTGGAGCACCCCCACGGCGGCGGCAACCACCAGCACATTGGCCACGCCTCCACCGTGCGCCGCGACGCGCCCCCCGGACAGAAGGTCGGCTCCATCGCTGCGCGCCGCACGGGACGGAACCGTGGATCGCTCAAGGACGACAAGGAGACCTAAGCAGCTCCGCAGTCCGCTGGCAAGAGCGTGTAAGGACACGCCAGGTCACCTCACCTCGCTCGCGTGTCGAGGGGCAGTGGTGACACAACATTAAGGTTTGGTTCGCGCGTCTGCTCTCCATGCGCTGCGCTGTCGTCTTCTCAGTGCGACGCATGGAACTCCTGTGGTGAGCGGAGCGGATCAGCAGGAGAGCGCATGCAGCTCGCAACGCCGCGGACGTACCTTCATCACCGCCACCAACGCGTCAACTCCCTCCATCGGCATGGCGTTGTACACTGACGCGCGGATGCCGCCCACTGAGCGGTGCCCCTTGAGCTGGATCAGACCCCGCTGGTCGCAGATCTTGAGGAACTCCTTCTCCAGCTCGGGCGTGGCCATGGTGAAGGGGATGTTCATCAGGCTGCGCACGTTGGGTGCGACGGGGCACTTGTAGAAGCCGTTGGAGGCTGCGATGGCGTCGTAGATTTTGCCCGCCTTCTGCTGGTTCAGCTTCTCCATCGCCTCCAGGCCGCCCAGCTTGAGCAGGCGCTCAAACACCAGCCCACACTGCCAGGCGCGTGTCAGCCGCGCGCGCTGGCGCAGTGGGCCTGCACACGCACCACGTAGATCGAGTAGCAGGGCGGCGTGTTGTACAGGGAGTCGTTGTCCGCGTGGATCTTGTAGTCAAGCATCGTCGGGCAGATGGGCCGCGCCTTGCCCAGAAGGTCCTCGCGCACAATCACAATCGTCACGCCCGACGGCCCAATGTTCTTCTGCGCGCCGCCGTAGATGACCTAGGTGGGCGTGCGGGGTCAGGACAGCGAATGGGGGTGAAACAAGAGGACACGCACCCCATACTTGGACACATCTACCGGCTTGCTGAAGAAGTTGGAGGACATGTCCGCGATGAGCACGCCCGGCACGACGGGGTCGCTCTGCGGGTGACTGGGAGTGAGCCCAGAGTGAAGCAGCTCGCATGGTGTGCGCTGGCACACACCTTGAACTCGACGCCCTGGATGGTCTCGTTCGCGCAAATGTGCACGAATGCTGCGCCGGGGGTCAGCTTCCAGCTTTCCTGCGCGGGGATGTCTGCCAGGCAATGTTAGTTAAAAGCCCGCTCACGCAGCGAATGGTCTACCCTGCTCACCCGTGTACTTCCCAGCCTTTCCCGTGGCGGCGATGTTCACCTTGTTGTACTTGGCAGCCTCCTCAGCCGCCCTGCGAGGCGCAATCGGCGTGAGCGCAGAGCCGGGGCAGCGCACTGGGGGCACCAGCGAGCCTTGACGCACTTCTGCCCCCAGGAACCGGTGACCACGAAGTCCACAGTCTCCCCCTCCGCCGCGAAGTTCAGCGGCAGCGCGGCGAACTGGGTGGACGCGCCGCCCTGCACGAACAGCACCTGCTTGGAGAAGCCGCCAGTATCAGCTTGACTGCTGGACACCCTCAAAACGCGCACACGCGCCTTATAGTTGTCCGGGACCTTCATGAGCGTGCGCAGGTCCTTCTCCGCCTTTGCAATGATACCCATGAACTCTGGGCCGCGGTGGCTCATCTCCAGCACGCTCATTCCGCTACCCTGCCAGTCCACCATCTCCGCCTGCGCCTGCTTCAGGACATCCATGGGCAGGCACGCGGGGCCGGCGGAGAAGTTGAAGGCACGTTTAGGGGCGGCAGCAGAAGCGCGAGTCTGCACGCGAACTGCCTGCGCCTGCACCCTCGGCGCGGACACGCGTACGCGCTGGCCGCGCACCGCGCTGGCCGCGCCCAGCTGCAAGGAGGAGGCGAGCATCATCGTTGACCGGAGGTCACGAAATAGGGAGTAGTGAGCCGTCGTACAACGACGGCGGCCGGACGCTTCCAAGTTCCAACCGACTTTTTGCCGGCGCTTACTGGCGGCACGGCGTGGCGGGAGAGCCATCCAGAGCACATCCTGAGTGCGAAAACGTGGTTACTGCTGTTACACAGGTCAGAGGAGGTCTGAGGTTGCAAAGGTTCCGAGACTGACCGCGCGCAGTTGTCAGCGATGGCATCCCAGCGCAGGCGTGTGTAGCCCCGCCCGGGCTACCGCAGGCGTGTGCCTTCAAAGCTGCGGATCCCAGACGTGCAGGGAGCGGTCGTAGAAGCTGGTGGTGACTGCCGCGAAGCGTCCGGACAGTCGGCACCAGGCCGCCCCATAGCCCAGCGAGCCGTGCTCGCCCTGCGCCGCACCCGCGCCGTAGCGCTGCAGCACCTGACCGTCGCGGATGACGGCGAAGCCGTTCTGCATGCAGGCAGCCAGCAGCACGCGGCTCTCCTGCGGGTGCCACGCCACGCGCCATACCCCGCCGCCGCACGGCGTCTCTACTTGGCAAGCGGGCGCGGCCAGGTTGCGCACATCCCACAGGCGAACGGTCTCGTCGTAGCTGCCTGCGCGCAAGGGGTGAGGCGGAGGTCGAGCACGGCCTCAAAGCACATGGCGCGCCTGTAGCAACCTCAAACTCGCGGTGCGGGTTGCACTCGATCGCGCACACCCCCGCGCGGTGCGTACTCGCCTGCTTAAAAAGCTGCGTGGGCGGGGCGCGCAAGTCCCAGCTGGAGTGTCCTCAGCACGGCGCCACGACGCTGAGCTGTGCTGCACGCACCCCTTGAAGCAGGCGTCGTCGGCGCCCGAGAACACCACGTCGCTGCTCCACAGGCTCGCCCGCACCACCCACGCCTCCAGCTGGTGCGCCTCCCAGGAGCAAAGCACCTGCGCACCAGCCTGCGTGCTGCTCAGCGCGCGCACGCTGGGCGGCGCGAGGCGCGCACCTCGCGCAGCGCGACCAGGTGCGCCCGGCCGTCCTGGCCGCACGCAACCAGGTGTTTAGGGTCCATCCAGTCCACGGAGGTGCACATGGCGGGCGCGCAGCAGCTGAGCTGGGAGCTGAGGGCGACAGGCGCGGATGGATGCGCGGGCGCGCTACAGACGAGGACTGTTCCGTCTGCGCAAGCCACCGCCAGGCTGCCGTTGGGACTCCAGCGCACGTCGAAAACGCCCGCAACCTCCAGCGTCGCACCCTCCTGCCTGTCTCGCGTCAGACCTGGGTGCGCAGCGAGGGGTGAGGCGGGCGCGCCTGCAGGCCCGGCGCCTCGTGGATCGTGGCCCAGAAGAAGTGCAGCGCGCCGCGCCGCCTGTCCTGCGCCGCGTCCAGCGTGTAGGTACCCACCACGAAGGCGCCGTTCGCATCCCCAGGGCTGGCTGCCACGACGCTCGCATCGCCTGCGAGCGTGCGCTTGGCCAGCAGACTTGCACACATGCCTCTACTATTGCTGCAGGTAGTCCAGCACGTAGGTGGAAGCGCGGATTGCGCCCACCCAGCAGCCAAGAATGAGGAGGTGGTGGCGCAGTGTCGCGTGTGCTGCGGCAGCGTCGGGGCGGTGCGTGCCGAACATTTTGGCGAGTTCAGGGAGAAGACAGGCGGATGCACAGGACCGGCGTGGAGGTCAGAGTGAGGACGAAATTCGACGATCAACGCACGGTCGTCACGGTCGTCGCTTATATATGTTCGCGTCGAACATTCGAACAGCGATTCCGCTTCGCCCCTGCAGGTCTGTTGTTCATCCGAGAGCGCTTTTCCAACATGCAGGGCAAGCGCAGCAAGCGGCGGCGAGCGGAGGAAGAGGAGGGTCCATCCAAGAGGCAACAAACCGAGGAGGCTGCGGCGAAGCGCGCGCCCGCTCTCCTGTCCTGGATGCGCAATGCGGAACCCATCGACCCGGCGCGTGACGCGGGCGTGGAGGAGGTGGAGAGCCTAGGCGGGCGGCTGCAGGCGGCGCTGCGGGCTGGCGGCGTGGAGCGCCTGTTCCCCACGCAGCTCGCTGTGTGGGAAGCACTGGCGGGAGGTTGCTCGGACGCGCACGACGTGTGCCTACACGCGCCCACGGGCAGCGGCAAGACGCTCGCGTACGCGCTCCCGCTGGTCTGCGCACTTCGGGGCCGCGTCATCCGCCGCCTGCGCGCCCTGGTGGTGCTCCCCACCCACGACCTGGCCCAGCAGGCGCGAGCAGCCGCCGCGCCTGGTGCGCCCCGAGCTCACCAGTCCCCCTTCAGGTGGGCCTCGTCCTGCGCCCCCTTTGCGAGGCGCTGGGGCTTGCAGTCGCCGTCGTCTCCGGCAAGGGCGCATTGAGGCCCGAGGCGGAGGCTCTGGTGGAGCGGGTGGGGTCGCAGGAGGGCGCACAGCCCGAGTTTGCCAGCCGCGTCGACGTGCTGGTCGCGACGCCCGGCAGGCGCGCCCCGCCCGCGAGCGCTTGCCCACTCAGGCCTGCTAACCCGCCCACGCGTCGTCGATGCAGGCTGGTGGCGCATGTGCAGTCGACGGAGGGGTTCACGCTCTCACACCTGCGCCTGCTTGTTGTGGACGAGGTCGACAGGCTGCTCCGCCAGTCATACCAGGTCCGCGCAGCGCAGCGCACGCGCCGTCGCTGCGCCCTCTCACCGTGCCACGCCGCAGGACTGGCTTCCCATTGTGCTTGAGGCCAGCGCGCCCACCCCACGCGACGCGCTGCCCTGGGGCTCACCCTGCACGTCTCACGCTCAGCCGGTGGGCCTGCTGGGGCACCGCCGCTTTCGCGGCGGCATGCAGGGCGACCGGGTGGCCACCCCTCGCCTGGCGAAGATTGTGGTGTCCGCCACCATGACCCGGGACCCTTCCAAGATTGGCCAGCTGCAGCTTCACTCGCCCCTCCTGCTCACCGTCGGCGCTTCCGACCAGCGGTGCGCCTCCTGCACTCGCCCGCAGCGCGAGCCTGCGCTCACTCTACAGCAGGTACCAGCTTCCGCCGCAGCTGGAGCAGTGGCGGGTGGTCGTGTCTGCGGATAAGAAGCCATTTGCCCTCATCGCCCTGCTGCAATCGATGCGCGGCGTGCCGACCATAGTGTTCACAGCCTCGGTGTGTGCCCCAGGGGCACCCTTTCGCCCAGCCTCTCACTGCTGCGCGCCCCAGGTGGAGGCGACGCACAAGCTGTTCCTGGCGCTGAGCTCCTTGGATGCCGCTGCCTCGGTGGGCACGTGCGTCGAGTACTCCAGCCTGCACAGCCACGGGGCTCGCACCAAGGCGCTGAATGCCTTTCGCGCTCGCGAGGCCACGGTGCTGGTCGCCTCGGACGCGGCGACACGCGGCCTGGATGTGGAGGCGCGTGCACTGCGCCTCCTGCGCTGCGCCTCCACCCACACCCCGTGTTTCACACCCCGCGCGGCGCAGGGCATCGAGGTGGTCATCAGCTACGACACACCAGTGTACTTGAAGACCTACGTGCACCGGGTGGGGCGCACCGCGCGGGCGGGCAGGCAGGGGCGCGCCTACACGCTGCTCAGGCCAGAGGAGGTGCGCCACTTCAAGCTCATGCTCAAGAAGGCGGCTACAAACGTGGTGGCCGTGCATAAAATCCCGGCCTTGCTGCTGGCTGAGCTGGACACGCGCTGTGCCGCCGCCTGCGCCGCTTTGGTGGAGCCCTCTTCTGCCTTGAAGGCCGCCCGGGCACCAACGAGTTTCGATTGAAATCTTCGATATCGTCTCTTGCTTGCCCCTGTCCTGCTAATCACATCACCTACATCCGTTCCTACCCACAGGAGAGGCCATGGAGCAGCCAGTCGAGGACCACGGAAAGCCCTTAGAGCAAGCACCTGCTGAGCTGCTCGACCTTATACAGGCGCGTGCCAGCGCCTATCCGTGCAGTCTAGACCGTGAGTGATTCTTGCTCCCTTTCTTCCTCAGGGGCTGATGGAGCAGTTGAGAGCGCTGGACGGTGGCGAGGGCGGGGACAGGGATGCAACGCGTCTCGAAGAGGCGTTTGAAGGGGCTCGCAGAGAGCGCAAGCAGGTGCTTGCCGACATCTCGCGCGCGGAGGAAGCGGTGGAGAGCTGCAGCGCCGAGGCGGCAGTATGGCGCGTGGAGGAGTCCATGAAGCGGGTGGAGGACGCACTACGCCACGCTTCGCCTGTGACTCGCGACTTCCTGGGACTGGAGGCGTGCACTCAGGGCAACGCTGAGGTGTCTAAGTCTTGTTTGGACGAGGCGAGCATGAGAACGAGCGATTGAGAGAGAGGCGTGACGTGACGTAAGTGTGCAACTTGCTGCTGCTGCCGCCTCCGGCATTTCCTCCGTTTTCCTCGTGCGCGTCCGGGGCGCGTCGCACACAGTACTTTCGCACGTATATCATCGTACGGCGATGCATGAGGGCGTTGGCATCGGTCAGCCCACCGGTGTCCACTCTCGCCACCCCCGGCAGTCGCGTGAATTCCTGCAGTCCTCACACGTGTGCTCTTCACCTACGCACGCGGCTGTGTGCAGCATGAGCAGCGCGCTCGCGGCGCAGCTTGAGCGCCTGGGAGCTGGACGCGAAGAGCGGCTGCGCGGCAAGCCGTCGCTGCTGTATGACCCGCAGCAGGCTGCAGACGTAGACCTGCAGACCATATATGGCCTGGCGCTCAGCGGTGCGCCCTCGGCCTGTGCCCGGCAGCCGCGCGGCGGCTGGGTCTCCGGCGGCTGACATTTCGCGCCCAGGCTTCTCGGAGCTGTGCCGCGCGGATGTGCGCTTCGAGGTCTTCTCCAAGTCGCTGTTTAGCAAGGCTGGCGCGGAGCTGAACCGGGAGCTGCAGGTATGCACGGGCGGGTGGCGGCTGTGCCTGCCACTCGCTCGCTCGTGCCTGACGCGGCCCGCGACGCACCGCAGGACGCGGAGGCAAACTCGCGACTGGACGCGCACCTTGCCGGCTTCCTGCGCCTGCTGAGCGCCTATTTCCTGCTGCCGGCTGCAACACGCACGCTGGAGTTCCTCATCCGGCGCTTCAAGTGCGCCTCAATACACGTCGCAGCGCTCATGTGGCCTGACTCTGCGCGCAGGGTGCACGTGTACAACGTGGACTCGGCCGTCACCTGTGCGCTGCCCTACCACGGCACGCCCCAGTTCATCCGCCTCCTCCAGGTCCTCCAGCTCGAGGACAGCCGCTGGGCCTTCCTTTCCGGCGCCAAGGCGGAGGGCGCAGCGCCCACACGCGAGGCGCTGACTGCAAACGTGGCGCGCAACAGCGGCCTGCTGGCTCTGGTCTGCGACGCGGCACTCGCCTCAGCCTCCGGCTCTGCGCGAGGCACGCCTGGAGTCTCTGCCGCATTCTACGCGCTGCTGTGCACAGAGGCGCTGGGCGGCATGGCGCGCGTGCCCCTGGACGTGCTGCCCCGCCTGCTGCCCTACATCGAGGCAGGCTTCGCTGCTGGCGCCTCCGCGGACCACCGGGCGGGCGCTCTGATGCTTTCGGCGCAGCTGGCCGCGCGCGCTCAGCTGTCCCCCGTACTCTGCGATGCGCTGCTGGAGGGGATGGCCAAGAGCGCCGCACAGCCGCCACTGGAGGTGCACGCGCTACAGGCCATGCTACAGCTTACGCGCACGCACGCGATGGCCGTACTGCCGCGCCGCGCCATCACCTTCCTGGTGAAGGTTCCGGAGCTGGCACGGCTGCTGGCACACCTGTCGCGCTCCTTTGCAGCAGACGCCCTGCTTCGCCCGCTCCTCGCCGCGCTCGTGGCGCACCTGGGCACGCACAGCACGTACCGCAAGACGCTGTTGAGCATCATCCAGGACGTTCCACTGCAGACCCTGGCGGCACAGCTTGTCGCCGACCTGCTGGCCGCCGCCGCCGCCGTCCCCCCCGCTGGCCAGTCAGACACGGCGCAGATGGCCGTGCGCGAGGCGGCGGTGTGCGCGCTGCAGGCGCTGCTGCCCCGCTGCCCGGCCGAGGTGGAGGCGGCTGTCGCGGCTCTGGTCCGCAAGGGTGCCTCCAAGGGCGCCAAGGAGAGCGCATCGAGCCCCATGCTCGACGTTGTGCGGGAGGCGTTCAGCAGGACGGTGGCGCAGCCGCTGGCTGGCAGCAGTGGCGTCACGTTGGCGGCTGGGCTGGACAGCCCGAAGGCGTGTGTCCGTGAGTCTGCTCTGAAGCAGCTCAAGCAGCTGCTGCAGCCGCCCGACGGAGTAGATGCCGCCGAGGAGGGCACGGCGATGCCGCTGGCCCCGCTGTGCGACGTGGTGCTTCGCAGAGTCGCAGACGCCGACTCTGCCGTCGCCGCCGCCGCTTTGGCACTGCCGCGGCTCGCGGACATCGTCCCAGACGAGGCCGCGCTCTTCAAAGCTGCGGCTGCCACCTTTTTGCGCGCTGCGGTGGCTCTGCGCGCCGGCGGGGCTGCTGCAGACCTTAAAGCGGGGAAGCGGGCGCTCACCCTCCTGGCATCGCTGGGCGAGAGAAACGCGCTGCTTGCCGACGCCGCAGCCTGTTTGCTGCTGGGCTGCTTGGTTGATGACGCCGGCCTGCAGAGCGTGGCACCCACCGCCCGCCGGCTAGCGGTGAGCTCATCACATGCTTTGTTTTCGTGCGCGGCCGCACCCGTCGGCGGGGTCGCGGATGAAGAACTCGGTGCACAGCATGCCGCGCTGTCCGCGCTTGGCGACGGCATCTCTGCGGACGGCGCGATGCTGCAGTGGGTGCTCGCTCAGTGGGGCAGCCTGGGCGCGCACGGCCAGCACGCGCTGCTGCTCGCCCTGCTGAGCGCGCTTTCCGCCTGCACGGACGCGGGACTGTGCGCACAGCTGTCGGATGCATCGTGGCAGCTGCTGCAGCGGGCGCCGCTCACAGCGTTGCCCGCCGGGGCTGACACGGGCGCCTGGGCTGCTGGCCTGCCGCCCAAGGCACACCTGGAGCTTTCCGCCACCAACCTGGAAGCCGCGCGCTCCGCCGTCCAGCAGCGTCTGCTGGCTGTGGCGCTGCAGCACCTGCCCGCGACGGCTGCGGATGCTATCTGTGCGAGCCTGGGCCACCTGGGTCGCGTCTTTGCGCTCCTCGCACGCACCGCCGCACCCCCGCCGGGCGTGCTGGACACGCTGCTGGAGCGCGCCGCTGCGGTCTTCGGCTCGCGCAACAAGTTCCTGGCGCTTCTGGCTGCCGCCGACCCCGCACGGGTTGACAAGGCCGCGCCCGCTGCGGCGCTGCGTATGCTCACCAGGCCGCTCGACTCTGCGCTCGTGCCCTTCGTGCTGGTGGCCCTGGCACACCCAAAGCGCGCTGTGCGTGACGCTGCGCTGGACACGCTTGCAGCTGCTGCAAAGCCGCCGCCCTCCAGCCGCACGCCCAGCCGGAGCGTTGCCGCCAGTCGCTCTGCCGATGCGGCGTCAGCCTGCCTGGCGGCCTGGGTCGCGGCGCACCGTGAGGGCCTGCTGGCTGGCGGAGCACTGACGCTGCTGCTGCGGGAGGCGCTTGGGGACGCCGCCTTGGCACCGCTGCGCCAGCTGCTGCTCGCCCTCTTTAAGAGCGACGATGCGCCCGTCTACGCTTCCACGCAGCTTGCGCTGTTGCTGCTGGGCAGCGGTGACGACGGCGCTGCGGCAGTGGCGCTCGCACCCGCCTGGGCACGCTTTGTCGCCGGGGGGGATGCCGCGGGCACCGCCTTTTCACGCGTCATGCTGGACGTGTTCGCTGCCGCCGCCATGTCGGGTGGCGGCGAGGATGCACAGACCGCGCGGTCTCTGTTGGTGGGGGCACTGGACCACTCGCGCCCCTCGGCCACTCGCGCGGCGGTCATGGACGGCCTACGGGAGCAGCTGTACGCGTGCTTCTCCGCCGCCGACCAGGAGACGGTGCTCTCCCTGCTCGTCGTAACCTCCCGCCGTGACACAGACGCAGTCTGCCGCGCCGCCGCGCGCGGCGCGCTAGAGCGCATTCCGGTGGACGGGGCCGTGTTCGCGAAGCTGCTGGCGTCCAGCTGCGCTCGCATCAAGGGCGCCGCAGCCGCAGCCGCTGCTACGCCTGCAAAGCGCGCACGGAGAGACGCAGCCCCTGCGGCGGCGCCCCTCCCCGCCCCGGACCCGGAGCTCTTCGAGTTCACCGTATCCGTGCTGGAGGTGCTGCAGTGGCGGCAGCTCGCCTGCCCGGAGGCACTGCTTGGGCCTGCTAGCGAAGCGCTGTCGTGCCTGCTGGACGCGGGCGCGGCTGCCGCGCAGGCTGGCGAGGCCAGTCCCGCTGGCGAGGGCGAGGGCGAGGGTGCGGCTGCCATGCTGCGCCCGGCGACGGAGTACCGGCTGCAGCTGGCGCTGATGACCCTGACCGCGCTCGTGCGCGCCTCAGTCTCCAGCCCCACCCTCGACGTGCCCCTGATCGTCCGCGCGCTGCACCAGGCCCCGGATGCTAACGTGCGCCGGGCGGCCATTGAGCTGCTGACCGCCGCCGCTACGGCGGCCCCCGACCGCGTGGTGGAGGAGGCGCTGAACATCACGCTCTCGCTGACCAGCCAAGCTGTCAGCACGGATGACAGCGAGGGCGCGCGCGCGCTGCACGAGGCATTCGCCGCCCTCGCGCCCTGCTGGGTGCGAGGGCACGGCGACAGCGGCGCAGCGCTGCTGCAGCACATCGTCACCGCGCTGCCGCGTGTGCCTGAGCACCGCCGCCTCCCCCTCCTGTCTGCGCTCCTGCATTCCCTGCCCTCGCCTGAGGCTTTGACGGCGCTGCTGCAGCAGCTGCTGGCGGCTGCGGCGCAGTCCCCCGCCAGCGCCACCTCGCTGCTCATGCTGGCGGCGGTACTCTGCTCCACGCGCCCCACGCTGGAGTGCTTCCAGGCCTGGTGCTCCCTCTTGCATCGCATCAGCGCACGCGCGGACGGCGACGCGTCAGTCGTCGCTGACTTTGTGGCTGGCGAACTGCGCACCGCGGACATCTCTGCCTGGATCCGTGCTCGGGCGGGCGAAGCAGAGCTGCAGGCGTGCCTCTCGGAGCTGACTGGCAACGCGCTGGCGCTGCTGAAGCGGGGAGGCGGCGCCGATGCGGACCCGCGGGTGCGCCAGAGTGTGCAGGCGCTCCTGCTGGCGGTGGAGGGCCTTGCATCCCCCCTGCACTACCTCCTTGCCGTAGCACGCCTCTTCTCGCACGCCGACCGGCACGTGCAGCGACGGGCGCTGAAGCTGTTTGCGTCGCGCGTGCGCGACTCGCGCGAGCCGGCGTCGCAGGCTGAGGCTGACGAGGCTAGCTCGCTCATCGCCACCATCGCCCCCCTGGTCCGCGCGGCGGACAGGGCGCAGGCCTCCACCCGGCGGGCCGCGCTGGAGGTGCTGACGGTGCTTGTGGAGCGCTACGGCCCCGCCGAGGCCTGCGCAGCCGCGCTGGTGCCCGTGCTGCCCGACGTGCTGGCGGCTGCCAACGAGGCCCGACCGCTAGTCTCCGCCAGCGGCTTCTCCTGCCTGGCCGCAGCCGTGCTTGCTCTCTCCACCCGTGCCCTGCCCGCAGTGCCCAGCGTCGTGCCAGCAGTGCTGGCCGCGCTGCAGCGGGCGGACGTCGCCACCGAGGATGGAGCCCGGCCGGTGCTCGCCGCGCTGTCCGCCCTCTCGGCGCTGCTGCTCAAGCTGGACTCCTTCCTCAGCCCCTTCCTCCCGCAGGCGCTGGCGCTGCTGCTCTCGCCGCAGCTGCTCGGCTGTGGCGCGCCGGAGGTAGAGCGCGCAGCAGCCGCGGCGCGCACCCTGCTGGCCCAGCGCCTGCCCTCGCGCCTCCTGCTCGAGCCCATGCTCGCAGCCTGGGCGGGCGCCCTGCCGCTGGGCGCTGGGGCGTGCGTGGCGCTGCTGCAGCAGCTGCGCATCGTGGCTGAGCGCCTGGACGCAGGGGAGGCTGCGGCGCAGAGCGAGGCTGTCTTCGGTGCGCCTCCCTACCCCTGCTTGCTCTCAGCTGCGAACGCATCTCGCTGACTCGCATCGCTCCCCCTCTCCATGCCCAGCGTTCCTGCTCAGCTGTTTGGACGTGCGCCGCGCCGCGCCCGCCTCGCTGGCCGCGCCCGGCGAGGTTGAGGCAGTTGAGAGCGCCGCGCTGGAGGCGTGCGTCGCGCTGGTGCTCAAGCTCTCCGAGGTGCGCTTCATGCCCCTCTTCATGACCGCGCTGGAGTGGGCGCGCGCGCGGCCGGAGCAGGCTGCGCGGCCGCACACCTTCTTCCGCCTGGTGTGCTCGCTCGCTGCTGCGCTGCGCTCCGTCTTCGTCCCCTTCTTCCGTCTCCTGCTGCCGGACGCCATCGCGCACCTGGAGCAGCAAGACGGAGCCGCGCCCAACTCCAAGAAGGCCCGGCGCGCCGCAGCAGCTGCCGCGGGCGCCGACCCGCTTGCCTCCTGGCTGCTGCGCACCCAGGTCGTCCGCGCCCTCGGCCTCTGCTTCCTCCACGACTCCGCCGGCTTCCTGGACGAGACGCGCTTCACCATGCTGCTCGTGCCGCTACTGCAACAGGTGGAGGTGCCTGTGCCCCCGGGCGCAGCCGACGCCGCCGTCGCAGAGGCGGACGCGGCGCTCGTGGACTGCCTGACGCAGATGGCGCAGACGGTGGGCCAGGACACGCTGTGGCGGCCGCTGAACCGTGGCGTGCTGATGGCAACTCGGTCGCAAACCGTGCGCCCGCGGCGCCTGGGCCTCGCCATCGTCACCGCGCTGGCGGAGCGGCTAGCGGAGGAATACCTGGTGCTGCTGCCGGAGACGCTGCCCTTCCTGGCGGAGCTCGTGGAGGACCAGGACGAGCGAGTGGAGGCTGCGGCGCGGGGTTTGCTCGCCACACTGTCCCAAATTGCGGAGGAGGACGTTGCCGACCTGCTGGGCTCCTGAACAACACATGTTGAACAACGATGTAGTTGAACAGCGAGCTTCTTCGTTTGACGAGTCAACCGAGCGAGACACTCTAGCGCCCTCGCTGTCCCGTCTTCCCTCTCGCATGCGAATACAACCCGGCTAATGGCGAGCCGAGTGGCTTCAGCGGTCGCCTCGCGGCTCGCAAGCCGCCTTGTGGAGCGTGTGTTGAGGCGTTTTGTGCGCAAGGTGTCAGGCAACGACATTGGCGGCCTGCGCGTGCAGTTCGACAACGGCGTGCTGCTCCTGCGCGAGGTGGACTTGAATGTGGAAGGTAGGAGGCTCAAGCTCGTCATCCCAGAGGCTCTCCTCACGCAAAGCCTGCAGCTCTCGCGCTGAGCGCCTTGTCAGTGGAGCGAGCCTACGCTGCGGAGCTTCGCGTAACCGTGCCCTGGGGAACGCTGGGGAGCGACCCGCTGGAGGTCGTCGTCACGGGCTTGGACATCCATCTCACTCGCAAGAGGAGCGAGTCACCTGCTGCGACCGAGACGCTGCAGGTGGTCGAGTCTCCATCGCCCGCAGCCGGCGAGGCTCCTCTCCCCTCAGACAGCGACGGTGCGGCCCCCACGACTCGTGTGCGTACAGCGCTCACGAACCGACTCGCAGAGGAGTGTCCAGAGGAGAACGAGGAGCCAAGCTCGTGGCTACTCAGCGCCCTGAATAGCTTCAATCTGCGCCTCTCGAGCGTCAGCGTGCAGCTCAGGGGCGAGACGGGTCGACTCTGTGGCACCTGCGAGTCGGCGGAGGCTAGAAACGTTGCACCCGAGGACAACGCAGCTGCTGATCCGGCCCTGGAATGGCTGCGCAAGTCGCTGGTGTTGAGTAACGTCTGCGTGATGGCTGAGGACGGTTCCGACCGCGCAGCCGCGCCGTTGCTGCGGGCGGAGGCGTGCACGCTGCAGGCAGTACTGCCCCTTTTCTCGACGCCTGCCTCTCCATTCCAGCTCAGCTTTGCTCTGAGCCCGGTCGCCTCGGTGTGCGACGCGGCAATTCTGGCATGGCTGCAGAGGCTGATGTCGGGGAGGCGGTCTATCGAGGCTGGAGCGGGGCCGAATGCAGCGGCTGCCCCAGCGGATGGGCTAGGCGAAGGTGAGGGGGCAGTCATGTCCGACCGCTATGCCAAGGTGCTGGCGCACCTCATGGCGCACGTGGACAGCCTGACATCAGAGAACGACGAGCTGCGTGCCACGAGTGCGGCACTCACAGCCGCGCTCGAACGACAGACCGCCGCCATCGAGCTACTGTCTCAGGAGAACGCACGAATGCTGACGACAAACGAATAACGACGAGCGACGAGCGAGGAGAGTGCAATTGAAAAGCGCGCAAAGTCGCCATATCTCGCGCCCCCGCCTGCTCACGCCGCTTGCCGCTCTCCTCCTTTGCGACGCCCAAGTCCTGGTCGCGATGGCCGAGGACGGCGAGGAGGAGCCTGCGAACCAGGCAGATGTACCTCGCGTGACAAATTTACTCGACCAGGCCGAGCTGAAGCGCGTGCTGGACGAGTGCGCCTCCCAGATTGTCATCGAGGCGGGCTTCCCGGAAAGCATGTTCATCAGCAACGTGAAGATTGGTGCGTGCGGGTAGCCTGCGTTCAGCGCGCAGTTGTCACTGACTTCCTGCCGCAGGTTTGGGCGCGCTCACCTGCGCCACCGCGCTGCTGGCCCAGTTCCACCCGATGCCCTTCCCGCGCAACTACCCGCTGCTCCTCGTTTGCGTGCTCGTCTACTTCGTACTCAACACAGCGCTGCAGGCGTGCCGCTGAACCCGCTCACTTCGCGTGGAACCACTGCGCTGACTCCGCGCCAGGCGTTCACATACATGCGAGAGCGCGACATCATCCTGTCAACGCACGGCCGGACGGCGCGTGTGTGTGACCTGTCGGCGTCGCACGCTGGTCCTGACGGGCTTTTGCAGGGCGCCAAGTCCGCCGTGGGCCTCGCGCTCTCCTCCTCCATGCCCCGCTACTCAGACCTCTATACGCTGTCGCTGCGCCCCCGGGACGCGCCGCCCAGCACCAAGGCCGTGGAGCTGTGTAAGAGCGTTACCTCCTGGATCTACGAGGACGGAGAGGTGGACCAGGCGGCGCTGAAGGCAGACGTGCTGCGCCTCGTGAACACGTTTGAGGGCAGGGGCGGCGGCGGCAGAACAAAAGCGGAGTGATAGATGTTGTGAACATGCTGGCAGGCTCTACACCAGCTTCCGCTCGCGCATGAGCTCCAGCATCGCTGTGCCCATCTGCGGGTGGGCTGCGTCAGCGACGTTGCGTGTCAGCGCGCCGTGCACGTGACGTGCCTTAGCAGGCGACGCGACGACGGTGACTCCGGCAGCCTTGAGCGCTGCAATCTTGTCAGTGGCCGTGCCCTTACCGCCCGAGATGATCGCCCCTGCGTGTCCCATGCGCCGGCCCGGCGGCGCTGTGAGGCCCGCGATGAAAGAGACGATGGGCTTGGTGGTCTTGCAAGACTTGATGAAGTCCGCCGCCTCCTCCTCTGCAGTGCCCCCAATCTCGCCAATCATGATGATGCCTTCCGTCTGCGGGTCGGCAACGAAGCGCTCCAGGCAGTCCACGAAGTTGGTGCCGTTGAAGGGGTCACCGCCAATGCCAACGCAGGTTGACTGGCCCAGGCCCACGGCTGTGGTTTGGAACACCTGCACGCCCAGTGCCGCGTCAGCAGGGGTGGAAGAGAGGCGCCGCGCTGCGCACACACCGCCTCGTAGGTGAGGGTGCCAGAGCGAGAGACGATGCCTATGCGGCCCGGCTTGTGGATGTAGCCCGGCATGATCCCGATCTTGCATGCCCCAGGCTGACCACGAGTGCGCGCTGTCAGCGAAGGAGGGATAGGCCGCTGGCCTGCAGTCGCACCTTGATGATGCCTGGGCAGTTGGGCCCAATAAGGCGCGTCTTGCTCTGCTGCAGCATCGCGCGCTTCACCTTCACCATGTCGTGCTGCGGAATGCCCTCCGTGATACAAACCACCAGGTCCAGCTCAGCCTCCACAGCCTCCATGATTGCCCGCGCTAAAAAGGGTATCACTAAGGCGGCTACGCGCGTCTAGGATGCGAGCAGGCGCACCGGCGAAGGGCGGCGGTACGTAAATAACCGTTGCCGTGGCGCCAGTGACCTGCTTCGCCTCGGCCACGCTGTTGAAGACTGGCAGGCCTGTGCACGGCGAGTGAACGGCAAAATGCAGGAGGGGACAGCGCAGGCGCACCCAGGTGCGTGCTGCCCCCCTTCTTGGGCGTCACGCCTCCCACAAGCTTGGTGCCGTACTGCAGGGCCTGTTGTGCGCAGCGCATGGTGAAGGAGTCTTTGCACCGTACGCGCACAACCACGGCGCACCTGTTCAGAGTGGAAGGTCCCGGTCTTGCCAGTGAAGCCCTGGCAGATGACCTGCGTGCACACGGCGCGGTGAGGCGCGCGGTGAGCAGGTCAAAGCAAGTGGGCCGCCTCTGTGCGAGCGCACCTTCGTGTTCTCGTCCACAAAAACCGCGGGTGTGCTGTACGACCGCACTGACGTGGCGCCCTGCAGCACAGCGGCTCAGCTGGTCGCGCGCAGGCGCAGGCACAGCCCACGCGCCTGTGCTGCGCGGTCCAGGGCGGACAAGGCGCGCGAAGCTGCACGGCGGAGCATCACGTGCCTCAACAAGCCCAAGCCCGCGCCTAACTCGTGTCGCCTTAGCGGCCAGGTGGAAGGGAGCGACGCGAGTCAGAGAGCGTTCGACACACATAATCACATATACAACAACTAAATTCGAACAGGGGCTGGGAACAGTTCTCCTGCGCGCCCGGCTGTCCTGTGCCCGCGCCTAGCAGTTAAGAAGAACGAACTTTGAGGACGACAGCAGTTTCTGCTGTGAGATGCTGGAATTCCGTGCCTCGCGACGCTCCGCCTCCTTTGTGCGGTGATGCTGCGCGCAGTGCCTGCGGTGGGGCACGCGCCCGTCTGCGCGCGCCCTCTGGTGTCGGGTAGGTGTCGAGTTGTTGTTACTGCGTGTTCTCCGGGGGAATTCGCTCGTGTTGCGGGCGTGGGAACAAGGGGCAGCGCGCTCCTGAGGCGCTTGGTGGAGGAGGGCGGGCAGCACGCGGCCTACCCGCTGCAGACGGACAAGGTGTGGCAGTCAGACGTGTCTGCACGGCCGCAGAGCTCACTCACCCGCCTCCAGGACACGTCCGCCCTGCTCGCTAGCGACCCGACTGCGAGCCTCGTGTTGCTCGGCAGCGCCGTGGACGTGAGCGCCCCCGTGCTTGACGCGGTGGGCAAGTTGCGGCGCCGTGCAGAGACTCTCTGTGCAGTACTCTCCCGCCCCTTTGAGTGCGAGGGCGCACGCAAGACGGCGGCGGCAGCGGCGGCGCTCCAGGCGATCGGGAAGCTGTCAGATCTGCTGGTCGTGGTGGACCAGGAAGTGCTGGTGAAAGACGTGCGTACTTTCCAGAGCAGCGTGGAGCTCACTGACAGCTCGCTCTGCGGCGCTGTCCGGACCGTGTGCCACCTGATGGCGTCCGTGGTTGTGGTGGGCGAGGAGGGCGCTGTCCCATTCCTCGACTTGCTGCTCGGCGGCCAGCAGAGTTTGTCACTGCCATCTTCCACGCTTCTGCTGCGCACCAGGGCGGCGGCCTTTGGGCAGGGCCAGGCTGCATTTGCCGGCGGTGGCGATGCCGCCGCTGCCGCCGCTGTCACTGCGGCTGTGCTGTCCGCTGCAGCCACCCCCTTCCTAGCTGACATCACAAAGCAGGAGAGACTGGCAGCCGTCTGCCTGGTGGAGTGCGACGGGGAGCTGCCGGGTCCAGTCCTGCAGGCAGCCACGCAGGTGCTGTCACAGCTCCTGGCGACCGATGCGCCTGTGGCTGTTGCCCAGGCACGGCGGGTCGGCGGCATCACTGTCTCGCTGCTCTTTTTCTCAGCCTCCCTGGCCGCGCCGCGCACAGTGGCACAGGCCCCTGCAGCCAGCCGGCCTGCGGGCGTGTCGGATGCAGGCACGCAGCGCAACTGGGCAGCCTTGTCAAAGCTGGCAGGCGGCACTGCCCGCCCACCGCCTCTGCCCGTTGCAGCGCCAGCGCTTGCGCCTGCTGCCACCTCCCCGCCGCAACCACTGCCGACTCTGCCGCCGCCAGAGCGCACTCCTGTAGACCGGCCGCTCCCACCCACCCCCGCCACGCTGTCCCCAGACGACGATGCGCTGCCTGAGGAGGAGCATGCGGTGGACGCTAGGGAGCCGCCGCGGGGGTCGCTCTGGCGCTGGCCCGGCGCGTCGCGGTCCAAGGAGCTGTCGGTCAGCGCTCGCGCGAGTGCAGTGCTTGCCAACGACCGCGCGGCTAGCCGTACGGTGGTGCGCCTCGAGTTCAGTGACGGCTCCACGTACGAGGGCGAAATGCGGGACGGTCGCGAGGAGGGCACGGGGCGGCGTGTGTACGCAAACGGTGCCTGGTATGCCGGCGAGTTCCGCAACGGCCTGCGCCACGGCTGGGGGGTGAGCCAGACGGGGGCGGAGCGCTACGAGGGCCTGTGGGAGCAGGGCCGACCCCTGCGCCAGGAAGGCGATGAGGCGGGCGACGACCTCACGCGTCCCGACTGACGTGACGAGCCGTTCCACTAGTAGGCCGTCAGCCCGTAACCGTTCATCTAAAAATACAACTACACAACACAACTACAGCTGTGCGACTACAACTGCGTCGATTCGTGTGCGTGCGCGCGCGTGCTTCTAGAAGTCGGGGAAGGCGCATAGGCCGGCCGGCAGAACGTCGCAGAAGCTGTCCAGTTCGCAGATGCTCTGCATAAAGGCGTAGGACTCGGTCTGCTCCGTGGACCTGGGCGCGAAGAAGGGGTCAGTCAGCACTTGGGCAGGAGGCGGCGCAAGCAAACAGCACACACATGTTCAGCGCTTCAAAGTCGCGCTCCGGCGGAAAGCTGGCAAGCTCGCGGCCTTGCACGGACTGCGGCGCGGTAGCAACGCGCGGCAGCTCGTTCATGGACAGCCTCAGCGTCCCTGCAGCGGCCCCGGCGGGCTGCGGGGAGGGGAAGTCGGAGAAGTCGTCCGCGGGCACGCCGAAGTAGGCGGGCAGCGAGACCACCGAGTGCCGGTCCGCAAAGCGGAGGGAGCCCTGCCTGGCCAGCGGCGTCGCGGCGGGTTTGAGCGCAGGCGCAGGCGGCGCGGCGCTGCGACTCCGCTTGCCCTGCGCTCCCCCCGCGAAAGAGGAGCCGCGCTTCTTGGTCGTCGCCAGCACGCTCTTGGGCGTGTCCCCGGTCTCGTCGCTTCCGTGGCTGGACATGCTGATGTCGTCTTCCACACTTCTACGCGCAAGGGGCGTGAGAGCCGACAAATGAAGTCGCTGGCGCAGCGGGCGCACTTGTGCGTGTGCTCCAGCTGCTGGCATCTGCGCTTCAGAGTCGAGTTCCTGCGATGGGCAGGGAACATGTGAGCCGCTGCGCGACTGCGGGCGCCCTGGCGGGCACGCGCCAGTGGTTCTTAATAGAGTTGTCGGTTCTGGGGCACGAGACGGGGTGCGCAGGGGCTGGTGAGGCGAGCATCATCGAGGGTGTTACAGCACGCGTACACACCTGCCCTGCAGTGAGCGCGCAATGATTGCCCACTTGTTGCCATGCTCACTGTGCGCCTGATTTTGGGCGGCCGCGTAAGCGGGGCGGCGCCAGTGGGAGCAGGGCGCCACGCACTAACATAATCATCGCATCCTCTTCCTCACTGAACGGCTCCTTCTTCACGCACGGGTTCAGCTGATTGCACCACCGCAGACGGCATGACTTGCCGCTGCGGCCGCGGATGCCGTTCGCGATGACAGACCAGTTGCGGGCGCCGTGCTTTGCGATGAGTTCCCGTAGCACCGTATCCTCCTGCTCCACGAGAGCGGGGGACAAATGTGCGTCAGAACAGTCGCCCAACGCAGGATAGACGGTGGGATGTGCGGCATGGGGGAGGGGCCCAATGGCGGGAGCGCAACAGGGTGCCCTCAAGCTGCGCAGCGGGAGGATATGGGCTAGCCCAGGGGCTCCGCGCCAGCCAGCAGGTGTTGGGAGGCGCGGAGGGTGCGCAGGGTGGCCGGTGAGGGCGTGGGCGCACCTCGGTGGACCAAGGTCCTGCTTGGGGCACAAGGCACGAAGCGCGTGAGTTAGCCTCTGTGCGCACAAACGCGCCGCGCAGGGCACGCAGGCAGAGTGTGCTGAGCGTGTGCGCACGGCGAGACCGAGAGCGGCTGCACACATGGCGAGCCGGCTGGGAAGCACGACTGCCGGGCTCGCCTCTCGGCCCACTGCGCCATCTGCTAAGGAAGCGCACCCTTTATGAAGGCTCCCGGCGCGGCCGTCTTGCGCGCGACGGCCGCTCGGCCGCCCGTCTGCGCCTGCGCCGCCGTGGTGCGAGTCTCCGGACCGTCCAGCGTGTGCGCGCCCGCCGCTTCCAGCCCGCGCGTCTGCGGCTCTGCGCGCTCTCACGCCCACCGCTCT
>Ga0049083_10000014_pt1 | contig 39080 bp, 33 predicted proteins | sample GreLakmeMI27MSRF_FD_66719 | JGI IMG/M metagenome (GOLD analysis project Ga0049083, IMG submission 66719) | Freshwater lentic microbial communities from great Laurentian Lakes, MI, USA - Great Lakes metaG MI27MSRF | ecosystem: Environmental > Aquatic > Freshwater > Lake | place: Great Lakes...
GCACACGTCCAGCACGCCGTCGAAGGCGCCGCTGTAGATGAGCATCAACTCGGGGTCGTCCATCACGTCCAGCGCAGTGTCTGCAGTGAGGCGAGAAGCAGCTAGACAGCGTGCACTCAGGCGGCCTGCGTCGCTGCGCCCAAGCGAAGACGCCACCGCCGTGACCAGCGAGGCGTTGAGGGCCGCCCAGGTGGGCGCAGCGCTGCCCAGCGCATCCAGCGGCGAAGACTCGACGGGTGCGCTGGCAACAACAGTGGCGGCGCGTACGCGCCGCAGCGAGGCGCGCGCGGACCTGGGCACAAAGAGAAGCGCTCTTGACGCCAACATGCCTGCAGATGTTGGTCACACAGGGAGGCGAGGTCAGTATTTTGGCATTGTGCGTGTCGTACAACATACAACCGCGTTGCGTCAAACGCGAAGCGCTCCTGAAGAGCTGTGTCTCCCACCCGAGCTCGCCGTGTTGCCGCAGCGCTGTTGGCAACACCCCGAGCGTCGCCTCGATGGCCGCAGCGGCGGACGTCTGGCAGCGCGTGCGTCTCCCAGGCACTTTCCACGCAGGCGCCACGCACTGACCCGTTGCGTGCGCCCCCCCTGCCGCAGCTTCGCACGGAGCTGCTCGCCAGCAGCAGCGGCTCGTTGCTTGCGGAGGCTCTGAGCGCAACCTCTGTGGCGCGCTCGGAGGCTGCCGCGGCCCACCAGGCGGTACGGGAGGCGGCGGGGCGTTCGCAGACGGAGACACTGCGGCGGGTAAACGCTGCAGGCGAAGCGGCGCTGAAGCACTTTGACGACGCTGCAGCCTCTGCGCACGCCCTTCTCGCGGCAGCCTCTGACGCAGCACTGGCCGAAGCGCTGGCGGCTGGGCCGGGCGATGAGGCGCCCCAGAGTGGGCCACAGGCGCGAGCACTGCTGCATGCATTCTCGCCTTTCTGCTCACGCTCCCTGCCCATTCGGCAGGCTCCTTCCGCCGCAGCCGCGGAGCCAGGCGCCTCCTCCATGGGCTTGAATTCGCGCGGCAGCGATTTTGCGAGCTTGATGGCGTGCCTGAGCCTGCGAGCACCCATTCTAAGCTCTCTGCCATGGGCAAGTGCGCTTCACACTGGCGCAGCTGTGCCTCCTCCCGGGCGCAGTGGTCGTACAGTGGTGGCCCCTGTGTCTACTGGAGGGTACACGTGGCGTGTGGAGGGGCTGACCGTGGAGCGGCTGCGATCTTACCCGCCCGGCAAGCCGTTGGTCAGTCCCCCCTTCGCTGCCGGAGCGCTGTACTTCCAGCTGCGCCTCTTTCCTGGCGGCGACGGGCGAGAGGGCAGCGCAGGGCACCTGTCCACGGCTCTGCAGTTGTGCACGGGGGGCACTCGCGCTCGCCTCGAGTACGACGTCTCAGCGCTGGACCAAGCATCTGGGCTGCCCCTGGCGCGAGACTACTCCCCCTCCGTGGACATGGGCGTGGACGCTGACGGGCGCGATATGCCGCTGGCGGTGGCACATGCGGCGTGCTCGCGCTTCTTGTCGCACGCTCGCGCAGCTTCCTTCAAGGCTGAGCTGCTGCGCGCAGACACGCTCATCCTCACCGCGCGAGTCACCGTGACAGCCACTCACGGCGGCGACGACGACAGCGCGGCGCGACACGTCATCGTGCCCCCGAGCCGTCTCGCAGCCGATTGGGCACACCTCCTGCGCTCAGCAGAGCACGCGGACGTGCGCTTTGTTCTCCCCTGCTCGCCGCCGCAGACGTTCAGGGCGCACAGGGTGGTGCTGTGCGCCCGCAGCGGGGGCATGCGGGCGCTGCTAGCGGGCGGGAAGGCCACCGTGGAGGTTCGGGACTGCTGTCCGCGCGCCTTTTCCGCGCTGCTGTACTACCTGTACACGGAGGAGTGGGAGGCTGAGCCCGACGAAGAGCTGGCGTCGCAGCTCCTCACCACCGCTGCTCGCTTCGATGTCCCCCGACTGGTGGCGCTCGCAGCCAGCGTGCTCGCCCGGGGCCTCTGCGTCGCCAACGCCACGCGCACTCTGGCGCTGGCGGACAGCGCGCGCGCGGCGGGGCTGAAGCGCGCGGCTGTCGAGTTCATCGCCGCAAACTCGCAAGCCATCATGCGGGCGCAGGAGTGGGGGACGTACTGCGCTTCCCACCCCCGGCTGGTTGCGGATCTCATGCGCACCATGGCGCCGGGTGACCAAGGAGCCGCTGCGCAACCCGCAGGCGGTCAGGTGCCGCTGACGAGCTCTTCGTTTGAGCTTCAGAGGGACAGTTACCAGGCGGACGGCTTTGCGTGAATGTGTGCGTGACTTCGTGTTCCGTGTTTGATCTATATTTAAACCTGTGCGTCTCAGCCATCGTCTAGCCAGCCACGGCCATCAGCAGTGGCGCAACCATGGCTCGAGGCACTACAGCCACGTCATCCGCGGCCACCTTCTCAAGCGCCTCCTGCAGCTGCATGCGCAGGGTGACCACGCGCCAGCCTCGAAAACATCCCCCTAGCGACATCTGTGCCAGGGAGGTCTGCATGCGTGCCGCTCGCTCTTGTGCTGCAAAGAAGCGCCACTCCGCCAGCCCGCGGCGCAGGCACCATCGTCGGCTGTGCTTCTCGGCCGCCGCGACGGCGCTCCATGCGGCCATGACGGCGCAGAGGCGCGCACGGTGCTCCTTTGCTTGCTTCGCGCTCCATTCGCCCCTGGCGAATCGGCTCTCCTGCACCTGGCACAGCCAGGCGGCCAGCACCGCCCTGCTGGTAGCGCCTCGCCGACGCTGCTCGCACCTGCGCACCAGGAAGCGTGCTCGCGAGCGCAGGCGGGCGGCGCGGCGCCACGCTGCACAGGCGCGAGACAGCACGCCTAAAGGAGAGCCGTCCACCGGCGGCGGCCTGCGCGCCAGCAGCGCCAGCGCCTGCGACACGGGCACGTAGCTCTGCAGTCGCCTGTCGGTGGTCTCCTGCTGGGCCGAGGCTGCCCAGGCACGCAGCGCGGAGAGCAGGCACCGCCGGCTGCGTCGCGCCCAGGCGGCCTGAAGCGTGCGCTGCACCGCCCGCTGGCGCTGCGCGTGCATCCTGAGCGCGGTGAACGGGCGGCGCAGCTGCGTGCGAGCGAGGTGCTTGGCAAGCAGGCGGTTCAGGGCTGCCCGTCGCGCCGCCCACGAGCGCCAGCTGACAAGCAGGCGCTGCTGCAGGCGCATGGACAGCCCCAGGGCGCGCGTGCAGGCTGCCCGCTCCCGATGCTGCGCTGCGCGAAAGGCGGGCGTGCCGTCGCGCTCAGCCGCGGACTGTCGCGCCGCCTGGGCCCACGCGTGCAAGCAGCGGCTGCCCAGGCGCCTCACCACCCGCTGCGCGCAGCGCAGCCACGCCACGTGGAGGGCTCGGGAGGAGAGCGCGTGGGCGCGCCAGGCGCGGAGGAGCCTTAGGCGGCGTCGAAGAGTCAGCCGTGCGCAACATGCCAACGCGCGCGCTTCGCCAGCGGCAGCAGACCGCGCTTCCGCGTCGGCGCGGGCCAGCGCGCCCGGGTGGACAGGCAGAGGCAGCGGCGCGGCAGCGGCGGCGGGCGGCGGAAGGGGCGCATGGAGTGGCGGCACGGGAGGCTTTGCAGGATGGGGGGGCATAGGCAGCGGCAACGGCGCCGGCGTCTGCGGCGTCTGCGGCGGCGGCGGTGCGGCGCGCTTCGCAGCTGCTGCTGCATCCGATGCGGCTGCGGTGGCGGCCGCGAGCTTCTTTTGGGCGGAGTTGAGCGCGTCTCGAGCGACGGAGGTGTCTCGCCGAGCAGCCTCCGCCTGAGCGCGCAGCTGGGCCACCAGCGGGTAGAGCAGCGCGGCCGCGTCGGCGCACTGGGAAGGCCGGCCGGCTGAGAGGGCAGGGGGGGTGTCAGAACGGACAGGGAGAGAGAAGGTAAGCGTTTGGGGTGCGCACCGCCGCCGGCTGTGGCCTCAGCCACGGTCAGCTTCTGTCGCGCGCCGGCGCCGGCGGCTGCTCGCGGCACGAGCTGCGAGGGGGAGGGAGGGCGCGTGGCGGGCGCGAGGTGAGCGAGCGGGGGCGCCGGAGAGGCGCTCAAAGCGCACGCGAGCGTTTCGAACCTGTTCCACCGGGAAGAAGAAAGAGCGACTGGCGGGGCGCCCCGCGTCCGCGTCGCGCCGTGCGCGGTCGCGGCCGCCGCGGTCGCCTTCGCTGTCGCTGTCGTCGCTCTCGTCGTCTGAAACGCTTAGGGACTCGCCCAGCTCCTCCACAGACACCCAGCGCACTCGCCACCCCGCGGGCGCCTCCTTGGCGGCCCCAGCTTTGGAGCCCAGCAGCGACGCAAAGGCACCAGCCTTTTTGCCGCTCCCTGAGTCTTGCCAGTCCTTTCCGTCCCCGGCTTCGCTCCACATCTCCAGGTGGGTCAGCGCGCAGCCGCCCTCCGCCAGCGTGTGCACCACCACCGACTCCACGCTGTCCGCCGAGAAGTGCGCGCCCGCGGAGGGGCGGCCGGGAAGCAGCTGCGAGACTGGCAGCGTGTAGCCGTTTGAGCCGCGGGCAGCCACCAACACGCGCGAGTTGGGCGCCAAGCTGCTGGCGGAGCAGACGCTGACACGGTACGAGGCCGTCCGGCGCGACATGGCGCAGAGGGGCGCGAGCGCGCGACTCCTCTGTTTTCGTACGACAGGCGCGTTGTTTCAGAGCTCTAGGGCAGCGCAGAACCTTCCAACACTGCAACACACTCCTGCGAGGCGTGCAGCGCGCGGCCAATTGGCCTCAACGTGTCATACAGGGCGGCTGACAGTCTGGGCTTTCTCGCGAGAGCGCGTGCTTGCGTCCTTGAGCCAGAGCCACGTCACCTGCTCCTCCATCCCTAGCTCATATTGCTCACAGCTCCAGCTTCAGTTGCTCATCCACCAGGCGCACCACCGACCTTGGGCCAGCCTCCACCCCCGCCCACGACTCCCGCTCCCTCGTCAGCGTCTCAACCTGCTGCCGCGCCTCCCTCTGCATCTGCGCGTCGCCGGAGCGCGCAGCCGCCTCCTCCGTTTGCTTGAACACGGTGAGCGCAAACGACATGTGCTTCTCCGCCTCGTCGCCCCGAGTCAGCTCGTCGCGCAGCAGGCGCGCCCACTCTGCGTGCAAGTGCGGGTTGTACGGATCGCCCGTCTGCAGCGCATTGACGGCGTGAAGGTACGCCTTGTTGCCTCGGCATGCCACACCCCAAGCGCGCACAAACTCCGTGGCCAGCTGGTAGCGCTTCGAGGATGCATCGGAAGGCAGAGCGGCGACGGCGGCCACTGCCTGCGGCGCTGCGGTGTCACATCCACCCTCAGACTGAAGTCCCACCAGGCCCACTATAGGCTGCCCAGCCGCGCTCATCGCCGCCTTTTTGCCCGCTGGACAGATGGCCCACGCAGCCTTGGCGTCGTCCAACTGACCCGTCTCCAGCAAGATCTGGGCAGCCGTGCCGGCGGCGGCGCACGCATCCGGCTCGCCGGCGGGGCCGTCTGTGCGCAGCGTGATGCGCGCATAGGCCAGCAGCACAGCCGGCGACCGCGGGTGTTGCGCATGCAGCTGAGAGAGCACTGTGCGCGCAGCCTGCCGTGCGTTTGTGACGGTGTCGATGCAATCCAGAGAGCGCTCAAAGTAATCAACAGCCTCGCCCGCCCGACCATGGTCGTACGCGCAGTGGCCGAGCTCGTACAGCGGACCGCAGTTGTTGTCAGCTTTGACGCGCAGGCTCGCACGTTGGTGCTCCTCCGCCAGGGTGCAGTTGCCTTCCAGGCGAGCATGCACTCCGGCGTTAAACCGCAATCGCACGCCATCGACGCAGATGGCCGCATCCGCCGCAAACAACGTCGAGTTGTTGTCCCACTGAGGCACCCGAAGGGCGGTGCGCAGCACGTAGCAGCCCAGCACGACGAGGCTGAGCGCAGCACTCGCCACGCGCACGCCACGCACGGCGCTGCTGGTGCCCCGTGTCAATGCGCATCCCAGCGCCATGCAGAAGCCCACCGACGGCAGGTAGAGCACCCTTTCTGCGAGATAGACCCCAACCCATACCAGCACGTTCATGGCTGGTGCCAGCGGTGCAGCGACGAGTGCAGCCGCGAGGAAGAGCCGCATGCGTGCAGGACGGGACGTATCCGTCTGCTGTGACGGTGCGAGGCGCCATGGGCGAGCGAGGATGAGCAGCGCAGCAAAGGCGAGATAGGTGAGCCCCGCTCCGGCGTTTCGGGTGTCGCTCCAGCGCGTCAAAGGCGCGATGCACGCGTAGTTCCAGTCCACGCACAGCGTCTGTGGCCAGGCGAGCAGGTAGAGGTAGCGCCAGTGGGTATGCGCCACGGTGAGTGCGCGCGCGGTGCGGGTTGGCAGAAACTGAAGGTGGTTGTCCGCCACTCTCCAGGTGGTCACCAACGTGTCTCCACCCAGCACGCTTCCGCGCAGCGCCAGGTAGCACACCGCTGTAGCCAAGACGGAGACAACGCGGAGAAAGGCTGGGCGAAGGTACGGCTTACCCGCTTCCTTCGGGTCCGGAAGCAGCAGCCACTCGCAGCCTAGGTATGTGCCCAACGCGGTGATGCCCGTCTCCTTGGCCAAGGTGGCCGCCAGCGCGAGCGCCAGCGCGGCCAGGAGCAGCGCTGCCGAGGAGGCTGGAGTGCGTGCGGGCGCGCAGGCGGCGAGGTACAAGCGGGTGCCTGTGAGCACCAGCAGCGCGCAGAGCAGCTCCGCAGCGCCCACCAGCCCCGCGACCGCCTCCACGTGCACCGGGTGCGTGGCGAAGAGGAGCGCCGCCAGGGCGGCTGTGCGAGCGGGTGCCGGGTGCCGCTCCCACGCGGCCAGCCAGCCGCACAGCCGGAACAGCTGGAAGGTCACGCAGCAGTGCAGCAGCAGGTTCAGCGCGTGGTAGGGCGCCGGCTGGGGCTGCGCTCCCGAAGGGGTGGTGAGCACCCTCACCAGGCGATACACGCCAGTTGTCAGCGGACGCCAGCTCTTATTGCTCAGAGAGCTGCGCGCAGGCGTGCCCCAGAAGTCGCCCACAAGCAGGTGGCTCAGCGAACGCGACGCGTCAGACACGTCTGGGTTGTCACGCACGGCCGCGCGGTCGTCAAACGTGTAGTCCTGACTCACGCAACGACTGAACAGAGCCAACGCGGCGCTGCACGGAAGCACCGCGCCGCTCCACCAACGAGGGGGCGCGCGGGGACGCATGGCCGCGGCAAGGGGGCGGCGGAGGGAGCACCAAAGAATGACTTGCTGGCGCTCATTTCGCGCACGTGCGACACCACGCACGCGTGTATCGGCGCAAGCGTGCATAGGTATGACGATTTCAGGTCTCCAAAAAGCCACACAGTCGGCAACTCGGCATCTCACGTCACTTGCCATAGCTCGCTCTATCGTTGTGGATCGTCGTCGCTCTCTCGCGGATCGCTATGTCGTGGCATGTCGTGCCGCGCTTCAGCGTCGCCGTAGCTCTGTTGCTGGTGTTGGCGGCGCTGCCAGCGTCCTCGGCTCTGGGTCGCCGCTCGCCGTTATCGTCCCTGGAGCACGTGCCCACGCGGGGCGGCTGGCCACTCACCGACGTGGTTCTGGGACGCTCGGAGGCCAAGGACTACCGCGGAAGCAGCTACCTGTTCTTCGCAATCTCGCCACAGAAGGACGTGCACGTCTCCGGCTCCATGCTGCGCAACGGAGGCGTCTGGGAGGGCGGCCTCAACCAGCTGTTCTCCACGCTGGTAGCGGAGGCGAAGGTATCGCCCAGCGATGCGGACGTCGCTGTGCTGGACGTCGGGGCCAACATCGGCGCCTTTTCGCTCTATGTCGCCTCGCTTGGGTATCGTATCTGGAGCTTTGAGATGCAAGAGATGGTGTACACGCTGCTGGAGCTCAGCCGCCGCGTGAACAACTACCAGCGCATGCACACCTTCCACTGCGCGTTGTGGAATGAAAGCGGAGTGGAGGTGAGCTTCACGCCTGAGATTGGCAACTTCGGTGCGCAACGCCTCAGCCAGAGCTCGCTTGGCGCACCGTTGACCCCCGTTGACCCCCGCAGGCGGCACGTCCACTTTGCACGAGGGCGTGGGCTCCATCCGCATGACCACCGTGCGGCTGGACAGCCTCTTCACGCGCAGCTCCGTCTTCTTCCTAAAGATCGACGTAGAGAATGCTGGTGCGCCGCATTGCGTGGTCCAGCCAGCATCCTCTGAGACACCCCCTGTTGACCAGAGGCCTGGGTGCTCCGCGGCATCGACACACTGCTCGCCTCTGGCGGCGTGAAGCACATGGTGATGGAGACGCACAACACCCAGGTGGACGTCGTCATGTGGCTGTACGACCTGGGCTTTGTTTGCGGCAACTATGAGCGCCAGATGTGGAGCCGTGACCAGGCGGCGCTCAAGATCGCTTCCATCGTCGCCGGCGGCTATTGGGACGTGTACTGCCGCTTCCAGGCGGTCACCAACGCCTCCGCAGCAGTGGGCCGCAAGCTGCTTGTGCCGGAGCTGCGGGGCACCTACGCACCAGGCTCCGGATGGCACTGAATGCCGCTGCGCAATGCCGTTCAAGCCGAGCGAAGGATTCACGCTCGTCAGCGCTCAGCAGTTCGTCCGCTGTTAGCCAGCAGTTCGCGTCAGCAGTTGGCAGCAGCGCACTATTCGCATTATTCGCTCGTCTGCCCTAAGCCTTGCGGTCCTCCACCTGGATCAAGTGGTAGCCGTGGCTGGTTTTCACGGGCTGCGCTGTCATCTGTGGCGGCTGTTGTGAGGCGCTGCAGTCCTCATGCAGTTGGCGTCAGACCGACGTGCCTTGCCCTTTGCCAGCTTGAAGGCCGCTTCGGCAAAGACGCCGTTGAGCTCCTGACGCGTCTTCCAGCCCAGGTTGCCGCCCTCCTTGGCCTGTTGAAGACGCGAGGGTGACCTCGGTTCAGGACAAAACGCAAGTGGCTTGCGCTCGCACCTTGTCTTCGCTGTAAACCATTGCCACCTGGTTAAACTTTTTGGGTTCTACCACTGTGCCGTCCTCCTTGGTGTAGCCGATGATCTCCTGGGAGCAAAGCAGTGAGCCAGGCAGTTTGCAGCATGCTCGCGTTCTCGCGCCTTGAGTGCCTCCAGCACCTTACTCTGCTTTTCGCACAGGATGTGCCTCACCTTGATCTGGTTGCAGGTGCCTGAAGCTGCGAGTGAGCGCAGAACAAAAGCGCAGACGCCGAGCAAGCGAACGCACCCGACGGCGCCTCGTCGTCGTCGTCGCCGCCGCCCTTGCCCTTCTTGCCCTTCGAGGGCGCCGCCTTGGGCGGCATGCGAGAGCCGGAGGGACGAAGGCTGAGCTGGAGCCCCTCAAAATCTCAAAATCGGCCAAACCAACTTTACACAGCCTTCAATAGCGGTAGCTGGCGATGCTGCTGTCGTCCGTGAAGGTGTCTTCGTCGCTGAACCGGTCCCGCCGCTGCAGCGCGGGCGGCGCCGTGGCAGGAGCAGCCCTTGGCGGCTGCCGCTGGAGGTTGCCAGCTGCCGCGGCGGCGGCACCCGGGTTAGGAGGAGGGGCAGCAATTGAAGTCACCGCAGGAATCGCCGTCGCAGCGGCGGCTGGTTGAGTCCTGGGAGGCGACATGAATCGCTTGAAGGGTGAAGTGAATCGTCGCGGAGATGCCCCAGCAGACTGCGCTCGGCCGGCGGCTCGAACAGCCTTGGCGGCATCTTTGGCCGCAGCCTTGGCGGCCTTTTTGGCAGCTTTTTCCTGCGCCTTGGCCTCCGCTCTCGCAGCCTTGGCGCGCTGCTGCTCTTCCCTGCGGGCGCGGGCGCGCGGCGAAGGCGAGCGGCTGCGGAAGGGACTCCCAAAGCGGAAGCGGCGGGTGGGAGACGCCCCAGTCGCGGGCACATCCACCGAGCGACCCCGGGGAGGGGAAATCGGGGTGGTGCTGCTAGGCGTCCCTTCTGCAACACCCCACCCACCCTTTGCGCGCTGCTCATCAGCCAGCCGCGCCTGCGCCTGCTCTGGCGCGCGACGGCTCACCTCCTCCACGACGGGCGCGTGTGCCGTGTCCGCAGCGGCGCCGCCCTCTACGTTCCCACCGTCGCTCTCGCTTTCGCTCACCTCCTCGTCGTCCGTGCTCTGCGTCTGTGAGGAGGCGCCATCGCACTCACGAGCTGCTGGTTGCGGAGACGCATAAGAGAGCGTGGGAGAGTCCGAGGGCACCGCAGACACTGGTTCCACCGACGGAACCGGGATCCGCCCCGCACGCTGTTCTGCCAGGGCTGACGACGCCGCCGCAAAGGCGGCCGCCTTGATCTGCGCCTCTCGCTCCAGGAGCACAGCCGCATGCTCAGCGTCGCTCGCCGCACGCTCAGCGTCGGTGGCACTGAGCACAGGCGCGGGGGGTGGCGGGCTGCCCGTGGCCGTGCGAAAGGTGGTGCCCGCGCGGCTGGCCGGCCTGCTGGCGGTGTAGTAGGCTGCGTCGAGCGCGTTTGGGATCGTGCGCGGAGGAGAGCGCGCTCGGCCCCACGGCGAAGCGGCGCGACTGCCCGGCGAGCCCGTGCGGCTGGGCAACGAACGTTTGCCGGGAGAACCCGGAGGTGAAGCCAGGCCGGTGTCCGTGCGCAGCGCGGACGGTTGCACAGACGGCACGAGGGGCTCGCCAGGAGCAAGCAACGTGCAGATGAACATTGTGAGCACCACGCCCAGCGCGCGCACGGGCAGAGGAAGCTCCAACGTGGCGAACGCCAGTCCAACCAACACTGCCAGAAGCGCGGGTGGGAGTCGCATGGGCGCCATGGCGCTGCTTTGCAGCAGAAGCGAACAGCGTGTACGCACGCGATGCAGCACACACGAAGAAGCGTAAGACAGCGTGCGGCAAGCGGAGCCCGACTCTACGACACGATCAAAGAACGCGAACGCTCCATCAAAGACTGCAACACTCCTTGTCTCCTTCGCTCTGTGAGGTTTGCGCTGCTCGTTCCTCCTGCGCAGCTGTGCGGCTTGCGCCATGCACGGCGTGGGCGGCGTGACAGGTGCGATGGCGGGCGCAGGGTTGGGCGCAAGTCCCTGTCAGTGGCAAGATTTCCCTGTTCCTCCAGCCTATGGCGCACTCTTCCTCGAGGCCGACGCGGACGGTGACGGACAGGTTGGGCGCGCGGACGCAAAGTCGTTCTTTGCACGCACAGGCGTGCCAGGCCCCATCCTCGCAAAGGCGCGTTGTTGGGCGTTGGCCACACCCACGCAGCCTCGCTGTTCGCGCACAGCCGCACCGGACGCGCCTAGCAGCTGGGCTGGCGCGTATCGCCGCTGCAGTGGCGTAAAGCGCACGCATTGTGCGGGTGCCAACAACCCTTGTGCTTGGCTCAGCGCGCACCTCACGCCGCGCTCTTTTCACCCCCGCAGATCTGGGCGCGCGTGCACTTCTCCTCAGGTGAAGGGTTGACTGCTCCGGAGTTCGCCATGGCGCTGCGGTGCGTGGTGCCCTCTCTCTTAAGCGTTCAAGCCTCGTGGCTCACAGGCTCGCACTCATGCGCCCTCCGCAGCCTGTGCGCGCTGTTCCAGTCCGGCCACGACTTCAGCGCGGCCAACGTGGAGCGCACTTTAGAGCCCGGGCGCGCGATCCGGGCGCCCGCGCTCGCGCCCATCGCGCTCGTTGCTGCCGCCGCCGCAGCTGCAGTCGCGCCGCAAGGGCCGCCCCCGCTGACCGCACGCCCGCTGCCCGTGCCGCCGGCGCGCAGCTCAACAGCAGATGTGCGCTCTGGAGCAGCGGCGGGCGCAGCAACAGCGGTGCTTAGCCCTTCAGAGTGTCCGGTTGCCCTTGAGCTGCGTCCCGTGCCTTTGCGTGCGCGCCAGGCGTCCCGCCTGCGCTGCCTGGTGGGCACCCCTGGGGGTGTTCTCTGGGCTGGCCCCTCCACAAAGGGGGGGGTGCTGCGTTACCCCGACGTGAGCGGCACCGCCCCGCTGGGCAGCCCTCTTGGGCCCACACCAGCATCCCCGCCGCAACACCCTTTGGCTGGGGCGCCGCCGCCTGCGCTGGGCGCTGCGGCGGCCGTGGGCGAAGACCCGGACTCGGAGCCCTGCGCGGAGCTGCTGGGCGCCCCGTCCGTCTCCGCCGCCAACGGCGCATGCCTGCACGCCGGCGGCGTGCTGTGCCTGCTGGTGGACACCCCCCGGGGCCTGCTCTGGAGCGGCCACGCAGACGGACGCGTCGCCAGCTGGCGCGCAGAGCCCGCCCAGCGCGGCCAGGCGCCTGGCATGGGCGCCGGTACCGTGGCCTGCTGGCAGGCGCACAAGGGCGCGCTGTCCTGCCTCGCCCTCACGGCCGACGGCGCGCTGTGGACGGGCGGCAAAGGCGGAACCCTACGCGTGTGGCACGCCGGCATTGCACTGGCGGGACCCTCCTCCTCCTCTGCGCCGTCCGGAGCGGCTGCCGCCCTCGCGGGCGCGCTGGCCGGTCCCCCGGTTGCTGACGGCGCGCGCACGCTCACTCGTCGAGACGGAAACAAGCCCCACGGTGAGCTGAGGCACCTGGCGGTGGTGCAGCACGGCGCACGGGAGTTCCTGTGGAGCGCCGGAGGCACCGCGTTCATAATCTGGGACCCTAAGACCTACACGGCGCTCAGGGTTCTGAACCCAGACGGCTCCGCTATCCCGGACATGCCCGCCGAAGTCTCAGAGGCTGCGCAGGCGAGCTCGGGAGGAGGCTTCCTGGGGCGCATGGCGAAGGCTGTGGAGCGCCGCGTGGCTCGCGCAAACGAGTACCTTGACGGCGCAGACGTGGGCAGCGCACAGGGTGGGCCCCGCATCTGTGCCATGGCGGCCGCACCCTGGGGTGGGGTGGTGGCATGCCTTGAAGGGGGTGTCCCCGGGGTGTTATCCGTGGCGGGGCGACCCAACGTGGTGGTACAGCGCTACGCGGCTGACGGCACGCCCAGCGAGTCGCCGCTGAGCTGCGCGGCACCCGCGCGATGTCTGCTGGCATCCGGCACCTGCGTGTGGGCTGGACTGGCCTCCGGGGCCGTGATGGTCCTGGAGGCTGACTCGGCGGCGCAAGGGCAGCTGCGCGTGAAGGCCTCCTGGCTCGCGCACAAGACGGCCATCTGTTCCCTGGCTGCCGCGCCAGGACGGGTGCTCTCCCTCGCCGACGACGGCTCCATTCGAGGATGGGCGCCTGACGGGCTGCCACAGCCTGCGGTGGCGGCGGCGCTGGCGCGAGGCGCCGGCGCGTTCACGCAGCCCGTCACCCTGCGCCTCTTCAACGCCACCTGGAACGTGGCCGAGAAGCGCCCAGACGCGCGCAGCCTGCGCGCCTGGCTGGGCGGCTCCGCAGGCGCTGGCACCGCAGACCTGGCCTGCTTCGGGTTGCAAGAGATCGAAAAGCTGGGCGCCGGCTCGGTCTCCGCCTCCGCCGCCAAGGAGCTGGTGGGCCTCGGAGATTCGCTCAACGCAAACGGAGTGTGGTGGCAAAGCAGCCTGCTGTGCGCCCTGGAGGATGCCAGCCCCGGCGGCGGCGCCTGGGAGGCTCTGGGCGCGCGCCAGCTGTCCGGCATGCTGGTGCTGGTGTACGCGCGCAAGCGCCTGTCACCGTTCCTGGGAGCCTCTCAGAGCGCATCTGCCGCGTGCGGCGTGCTGGGCGTGGGCGGCAACAAAGGAGGGGTGGGAGTGAAACTGCTGCTGCATCGGCGCACGCTCGCCTTCGTCAACTGTCACCTGGCGGCGCACCAAGGCGCGGTGCGTAAGCGCAACTCGGATGTGGAGGCCATCATGGCCGGCATGCTGTTCGACGCGCCACTCTCCGAGTTCTGGCGCGCGCAGCAAAAGGCTATCCAGCCGCCCGCACGCGAGCCCCAACCCCCGCCGCCTCGCGTCAGCGGCGGCGGCGGCGGCGATGATAGCGGCGACGAGGATGACGGAAATGATGCCGCCTCTGCGGCAGATGCGGGCGCGCCCAAGCGCTGCCCTCCTCCTGCGGGTGGTCTCGGCGACGCTGACCTGCTGGTCTTTCTGGGGGACACCAACTACCGCATCGACCTGAACTACGAAGAGGCGTTGGCCGCCATCGGCCGCGGTGAGCTAGCGTGGCTGGCGAAGCATGACCAGTGCTTGCGCGAGCGGTGTGCGGGGCGCGTCTTCACCGGGGGGCTGCAGGAGGGACCCCTGAATTTCGCGCCAACCTACAAGTTTGACAAGGGCGCCCCGGGCCCGTTGGCCTACGACAGCAGCGAAAAGCGGCGGGTGCCCGCCTGGTGCGACCGCGTGCTGTGGGCCGACGGCGGCGGCGAAGACGGCGGCGGCGGCGGCGTCAGCAGCGTGCTGGAGTCATACGAAAGCGTGCCGGAGGTGACCGAGTCAGACCACAAGCCCGTCAGGCAGTTGCTGCGCCTGCAGCTGCTGGCCGTGGACGAGCGCAAGAGGCGCAGGGCCACGCTGTTGGCACAGCTGGGCGCGCTGCACGCGGCAGTCGTCGGCGCACCTGCCGGCCAGGAGCCGCCGCCGCCGCCGCCGCCGCCGCCGCCGTTGGAAGATCTCATCACGCTGTAATAAGCTAAAATTAAATACAACTAACGAAGAGCAGCACCAGCACCGTGTGTTCCTCTCTCTCTGTTCGAACGGCCGCGGCGGCGTTCAAAGACTGTTCCATTCTCGCGCACACCTGACCCCTCGCCTGCTCCGTGCTGCGCTAAACCTTCCCTCCTACACGTAAACTCCTTTCGCTCTGCGCACGCCCTGCCCACGCATGGCCGCCTTCATGCGCCGCCTGAAGGGTCGCGCGCCCCCGGACGGCTGGGAGCTTCTGGAGAGCACAATAGAGGAGTACGAGGGTCAGATGCGCGACGCGGTGGCCGAGGACCACGAAGGGAAGCGCAAGAATGAGACGACGTGGCGCATCCACCGCATCCACTTTGAGAAGAACCGCTTCATCTTCGACCTCATGTACAAGCGCAAAGCGCTGTCCAAAGAGCTGGTGCGTGGACTGCGCGGCCAGCAGCGCACACAAGCGCTGCTTCAGCTTTAGGTTTACGTGCACTGCTTGCTGACGCCCGCGTGCCGCCAGTACGACTACCTGGTGCGCGAGAAGATCGCAGACGGGGGACTCATAGCCAAGTGGCGCAAGCCCGGCTACGAAAACCTGTGCAGCATGCTGGCCATTCAGAAGGGCGACCACAACTTTGGAACTACGTCAATCTGCCGCGTGCCCATCGGCAGCCGCGCGGGACACCAGGCGCGTGACGTGGTCACAGAGAGAAAGCCTGCCGCGCTTGCCGCGCGGTTCTCACGTGCGTTGTTGTGCGCAGTTGATGAGTCCTGATGTCAAGATTGGCTGCATCTCCTGCGCCAGCGGCGACGGCATCAACGGCGGGCCTATCTGGTGGAACACACCCGTCACCGCCGCTGACCTGGAAAAGAAGGGCAAGAAGGGACAGAAAAGGGCGGCCGAGGAGCCGCTTGACGAGGAGGTGAAGCAGCGATTGGCGGCGTTGGCGGGCAGCGGGCTGGGCGGCGTGGACTGAGGGTGTGATTGGCGATGCGAGGTGAGAGCGCGGGCAGCGCTGGTGCTGATTTGCTGAGTATAAAGCAGTTCGCATTCTTTTTTGAAGGCACTCACGCGCCAGTATCTGCTGCTTGCTGAGGCGCACTGGAGCCAACACGCAAACCACACGGAGCTGCATATCTATTCTGGTGGTTACAGCGCAAGAATCTCGAGCATCGAGGCCCACTGGGGCCCTGCTCGCAAGCATCTGTCCATCTCATTGCGCGGCTTCTTGGCCATTCTCAGACGCCTGATGCGCCTCCGCCTCCATGGCCGCCTCTTCCTGCGCCGCCGCGTGCTCTGCCGCAGCGGTCACATCCTGCAGCGCCTGTGCGAGTCCCTCTTCATCCTCCGGGTCGCTGACGGACCCCGCAGGAGACAACGGCTGCGGCGGCTGCGTGGGCACGGCGTCTCGGCGAGGGGGGCCGAGCACCACGGCGGTCGCTGCTGACTGCAGCTTCTTGACCGCAACCTTTCGGGACATGTGCCAGCCCACCGCACGCTCACGCACCACAGCCACCGCCTCGCCAGGCTGCATCGCCTCGCCCGCGTGGCGGCACTCCTCCAGCGCTGCCACGCCCGGCTTGAGTGCCGCCAGCAAGTTGCTCATGTTGAGCGCTGTCATGAACTGGTCTTTGCTGCGCAAAGGCAGGCGCACGTCCCCGAGCTTGGGGGCGCTACGCTCCTTGCCCAGGATGGCCACCACCTCACTGACAGCAGCGTGAGGCCGCAGCGTGAGGGGGAGTTTCGAAGAGAAGGCAGCGCAACACAGACGCACTCCAGCATCTCGGACGGGTGTCTTGTGCCCGTCACGTACACCGCCAGGATGGCCTGTGGCGCCGCAGGCGTGAGAGGGCCGCGCAGAGAAGCGAGGCGCCAGGCAGGCGAGGCGGTGTGGCGGTCAACGCACCTCATTCAGCGCTTGGTGCACGCCGTTTGCGCGCAGGAACTCCACCAAGGCCGTCTCCTCACGCAGCGTCGCCATCTACACTGGGCGCGCGCTACAGGACAAGCGGAGGAAGCGGAAGGGCCATGTTTTGTATTGCCACTATGAACGTATGAAGGTCGTACGAGCGAACGCCACGAACAGCGACCGACTTTGTTCGACTACTCCACCGCGCGCCATGGCGGACCTCGTGTCATCGCGCGTGCGCAAGCGGTTCGGTACGACGTGGTTTGGGGGCGTCATCAGCGAGGTCTGGGAAGCTGGTGACACCACGTTCGCGCACATCGTCTACAGCGACGGCGACGAGGAAGACCTGCTGGTGGACGACGCGCGAGAGCTGCTGGTGTTACCCGCTGCAGAGCCGGTGAACGACAGTGCCGCTGCTGGCGCCAGCCGCAAGCGCACGGGTGCAGCGCTGATGACGACAACGTATCCTCGACTGCCGTCTTCTGCCAAGGAGAACGCGCCGCTAAAGAGGTGCGCAGCGAGAGTGTGCGCGCGCTGTCTGCTCCCCGCCAAAATTTTCAAAAAGGGTTGTTGACAGCACCGTGGCCCGCAGCGTCGCTGCACCCGCCCCCAAGCGCGTCAAGCGGGCTCCTGCGCCCAAGAAGGCCGCCAAGAAGAGCACCGGCAAAGCGTAAAGAAAGGCCCGAATCTACGGTCTCGAAAAGCTCAAGGCGCCCAAGGCGCTCTCGCCCAAGGAGCTTGCGGCTGCGGCTGAGGCGCAGCTGCTCGCCTCCGAGCGTCTTCAGGGGGCGCCTCAAGCCGGCTCGATGCGCGTGGCGTGTCTGCGCGGCGTGTCCTTTCAGCTGAGCGCCAAGAGTCAGTGGAAGAAAGGCGTCCCTGCACTGGTGGAGCACCTGGGCACTCACCCGTCGATGCACACCCTCTTGCGCACCGTCAGCGTGGACCTCTTCAAGCACGACTCCGCGGCCGACAAGGCTGCGCGTGGCCGGCAGCTCGCCCAGGCTCTGCACAACGCGACCAGCTTCAGCAGCTCCTTTCTGGAGGCTTCAAAGGCACTGCAGGCGCACCTGGTGACGCACTCCGCCTCATTCAAGGCTGCTCAGGACCTGCAGGAGCAGCAAGCTGCTGCTGCAAAGGCTGCAAAGGCTGAGGGCGCCCAGGACATGGCGGTTGACGGCGAGGCCAAAGAGGAGGTGAAGGTGACCCATGAGAGGGAGACGGACTTCAAGAAGGGCGACATCGTGTTCTTGGACCGCCCAGAGCTGGCGGGCGGCCGAGTGGCCGCCGGCGAGTTCCTGGCGCCCCTGCACAACAAATACGGGGGTAAAAGGCTCAGGATGGTGGACAACGTGTTTGCGGATGACCAGGGATACATCATGGTGCAGGTGTCAGGCCCGCCCGCAACCTACCACGGAGAGTTCCATGCCTATCTGGATTCTGGCGGTGTCCTGGAAACCCGCAGCTATTGCGGCGCCGCGCTGCGCTCAGAGGTGGAGGCCGGCGTGGCGCTGGTGGGCAGCCTGCTGCTGGACTGGGACGCGGTGGATGTGGCGCAGTACACGGCGGAGGACGTCAAGACGGGCTCCGAGAAGCGCCCAGCGTACCTGAAGCTGCGGCGCGCGTACCACTACGAGGACCCTCACGTCACCGATTTCGGCGATTATGTCCAGGGCAAGTTGCATGACTGGAATGATGACCCCGACTGCGCGCAGGCGCTCGCCTGCTGCCTGTGGGACAGCTTGCCAACCCCTGGCTGCTCCACCCCGGCAACTGTGTTCATCCGGCTGTGCAACCTGCGGCCTGGCAAGGAGATGGAGGACGACGGCGGCGAGTATGAGGGCCTCACCTGTGACTGGGAGGTCTACCTCGCCGCCCACGGCAGCTCGGCCCATCTTGCCACGCGCCCTCGCCATCCGCACGGTTCCGCAGCACACCCAGCCTTCGACAACTGGCTCATGCGCGCCGGCGGGCACCTGCCTGAGCCGTTGCGTGTCCTATGGGATGCCGAACGGCACGCGCCGCCCTCCACTGCCGCCGCCCTGCTGGCGTTGGGAGAACTCAACCCCGCCGTACGGCAGGCGCCGTCGCCGCCGCAGCTCACGGTGACGCTGAAGCCGTACCAGCGCATTGCTCTGGGCTGGATGCAGGATGAAGAGAGCAACGAGGGCATGCTCCGCCACTCAGTGCACCCTCTGAGCTTGCCGACGCTGGAGGGCGCAACACGCGAGCGCTTCTACTCGCCTCTCACCAGCCAGATCACCAGCTTACCGCCGGCGCGCATCTGCGGCGGGTGGCACAGTCCATGGGGCTGGGCAAGAAAGTGGTTGTGATAGCGCTGATCTTGTCGGACCACCACGACGCGCCAGCCAAGCTGTCTCTGTCTGCCGCCGCCGCCAAGCGCATCGCCGCCGCGGATGCCGCCTTTGCGAGCGCAGTTGTGAAGCGCCAGCTGGTCAAGTCTGGCGCCACGCTGATCGTGGCGCCGCTGTCGCTGGTGGGGCAGTGGGAGACGGAGCTGCGAGGCAAGACATCCGGCACGGGTCTCAAGATTGGCCGCTGGTACGGCACCGACCGGGAGCGTGACCCCGCGGTGCTGGCGTGCAAGTACGACGTGGTGTTGACCACGTTCGAAACGCTGGGCCGCAGCCACAACTTCAGGGAGGGCAGCGCTGAGCTGCTCGCCTTCCAAAAGGTTGACGCCGCCAAGCAGGCTGCCAAGGCGGCGGCGGCGGCGCTGGCGGGTGCGCCGCCGCCAAAAGCCAAGACGCGCCCGCAAAAGGCGCAGCGCGCCACCGCCGAGGAGGTGGCCTGGCGGCGCGTGGGTTTCGACGAGAGCCAGGCGGTCAAAGACCCAAAGGCTGCGCGCACAAAAGCGTGCGCGGCGCTCACCAGCCAGCGCCGGTGGCTGCTCTCCGGCACCCCAATCTCCACGCAGGCGGAGGACCTGAAGGGGCAGCTGGACGTCTTGCAGCACCCTCTGGCCGCCTCTGTCACCTTCCAGCACTTGTTTGACGCGCCGTTCCGCGGCGTCGACGTCTCTACAAAAAACTACGATCACGGGCTCTACAAGGCGGATGGCAGTCGCCGGCGATTCGACAACGTACACGTGTGGCCACTGGGCGGCGCCTTGAGAGTCCTCATGCCACACCTGATGATGCGTCACACAGCCTCCATGCACGTTGGTGGCGAGCGAGTGCTCAGCCTGCCGGCAAAGGGAGAGCGTGGTGAAGATCGCGCTGTCAGATGTGGAGCGCAAAGCGTATTTGATTGCGGAGCGTGAGATGCAGGGCCGTTGGCGCGAGCTGTGCGCCATGGGGCGACACACAGTGAGCCAGAACATCTTCCTGGCGATGAGCATGCTCACGCCGATGCGCCGCATTTGCAGCGGTGGGCTCATCGACAGCCGTGACTTGAAGGTGAAGTTCTTCCCAAAGCTGAGCGCCAACCCGGTGGCGCGACTGGGCGCAGCCCCGTCGCTGCATCCGCAGCCGCTGGCCCTGACCATGGGCAACGACCCGGCGGGCGCGCAGTGCGCATCCTGCGGCCTGGAGCCGGAGAACGGAGTGCAAGCGCGCTGCTGCGGCGCCTGGGCATGCCACGAGTGCCTCCTCTCTGCACTAGAGGAAGAAGGCAGCGCCTGCCCCGGCTGCTCCAAGGCGCTGCGTCGCGCAGACGTGCCAGACTTTCGGGCGCCTGGCCCAGAGGGCTTCTGGGCAGACAGCGAGCCTGCGCCAGGCCCCGCATCTGGCGCCATCGTGCCCGTGACGGACACGCCCGCCTCCAGCGGCCCGGTGTCTTTGGATTCCAAGGTGAAGACGCTGCTGAAGGAGCTGGAGCTTGCGCGGGCGGCTGACCCCGCAGCAAAGATGCTGGTGTTCAGCAGCTTCGCTCCCTCTCTCAGCTTCCTGGCCACCAAGCTGGCGGAGGCTGGCTACACCTCCGCCACCATCACCGGCTCCATGTCGCTGGCTGCCCGCGCCAAAGCGCTGCACGCGTTCCGAATGGCGCCGCCAACCACAATCTTCCTGCTGTCGCTGCGCGCGGGTGCGGTCGGGCTCAACCTCACCGCCGCCAGCCACGTGGTGCTGCTTGAACCGTGCTTCAACCCGGCGCTGGAAGAGCAGGCCATCGGGCGTGTGCTACGTCTGGGCCAAACACGAGCCGTCACCGTCAAGCGCCTGGTCGTCAGCGACTCGGTGGAGGAGCGCATGATGCGAGTGGTGGCGAAGCGCGTGGCGTCGGGTGGCGCGCACCATTGGCTTGACCGCACGCAGGCGGTGCGCGAGCTGGAGGCGAAAGTTGGGGCGGTCGCGGGTGGAATGGCCAGCGACCGGGCCCTGCTGCGCTTGGACGAGATGGACGTGCTCTTCGGCACTGCCGCCTAGAGGCGGCCCCATCTCGCTTGTAATCTTATGACGAGTTACGAAGACTCGACTGGAGCCTCTATCGACGAAGCGAAGGGCAGCACTTGATTGACCAATTTTGACCTTCAGCTTCACTTGTCACGCCGCCTGCCGTCTGCGTCAGCCTCCCTCCCGGCGCCTGCACCATGAACCTGAGCGAGCTGCTGGTTCTGCCGGGGTCGGGGGCCTCGGTCGGGGGGTCGACGTCGTCCCTCGACACTCTGGAGGAGGCGCCCGCTTCCAACGAGATACACGCTTTGGCCTGCGCGGCGGCAATGGACGCGGTGCTGTCGGATGCCAACCTGGTGGCGTGCATCTTGAGCGCGGCGTCCCTGCGATCCCGCGCAGTTGCCTGCGCTGTGAACAGTCAGTGGGCCGCAGAGGCGGAGCCGCTGGTGCGCACGCAGCTGGCCGACACGTGGAGCAAGGCCTATGCTGCGCGGTGGTGGCGGCGGGAGCTTGCAGACGAGCTCTAGCCAGCAGCCACCCACACACCACGAAGTCGCGACGGAGGCAAGGAGTTCTCTCTCGCGCTTCCATCATGTATCCAATCCAATACAACGCTTCTAAACACCACTGCCGTGGGCTGAGTCGGCAGTTGCGTGCTCATCGCGGGCGCCGCAGCTCGATGAAGTAGTGCAGACGACTTGATGAAGAGACGCCACTTGAAGAGACGCTTTCACCCCTTCGCCCCTACACCTTCTCAACATGCGCGGCTCGCTCCCTCAGGCGCTCCCAGCTCGTGTGCGCACCAGCGCTTGCGCGCACCCGAGCTCGCAAGCCTCGCTGGCGGCCACACTACCACAAACCAGCAGCACCCGTCGGCGCGCGCTGCTCCTCAGCTTGCCCGTGACGCTGCTTGCCCGCAGAGCTGTTGCTGCGGTGTCCGCGCCCGAGTCGCTTGCGCGACCTCCTCTTCTGAGCGACTACGCTGGAGACGAGAGGCTCACGGACGCGCAGCGCCTGTTCACTGCCGCGCTGGACGCGCATACGGTGGTTGAGGAAGAAGCTGGCTGGACGGCGCTCGTCGACAAGTACGGCTCCTGCGACGCGCCCTGGGCGCCGACGCTCATCGCCGGAGTGCTTGGCAACCGTGGCAACGCTCGCAGTCGTCAGGGGAAGCTGCGGCAGGCCATTGAAGACTACGACGCGGCAGTGGCACTCGCTCCGTATGCCGTAGACCCCATCCTGAACCGGGGCGTGGTGCTGGAGCAGTTGGGTGAGTTCGACGCGGCCATTGCGGACTACGAGCGTGTGCTGGCGCTCTCGCCGGCTGACCCCGCCGCGTTCAACAACCGAGGCAACGCGAAGATGGGCAAGCGCGACTACACCGGCGCTGCGAAGGACTACGGGCGCGCTGTGCAGCTGTCTCCCAGCTTTGCGTTTGCAGGCGCTAACCGCGCTGTGGCACTCTTCGCGGCGGGCGAGCGCATAGAGTCGATGCGCTCCATGCGCGCGTTGCTGAGGCGCTACCCTGATTTTCCAGAGGTGCGCGCCGCTCTGGCTGCTGCGCTATGGGCGGAGGGCTCCCGCGCACAGGCCGAGACGGAATGGCTCCGCGTGGACGATGCGCGCTATAAGGACCGAGCGTGGCTGCGTGCGGACCGGAGGTGGCCACAGCCGCTGGCGGATGCGCTGGAGGCACTGCTGGACATTCGTGCGGCTTAAACCTGAACCAACGCAGAGTCGCACTCGCATCGTTTGCACGCTCAGGTGATGTGCAGCGTCTTGGCGGCCCAGTCGGGTCCCATGCGCCCCTTGTGTCGGTCGAAAAGCTCCACCACAGCCTGCGTGTACCTGCCGTGAAGCGACTCCACGCTCTCCCCTTGCTGGGGCTGCAGCGGCGTGCCCACCACCACCAAGATCTTGACCCGGAAGGGCAGCGGCAGATGCCAGCGGCCCCAGAACGCTTGCAAGCCCACGCGCGCGCGCCGGCAGGCGCTAGCAAAGCGGGGCGGCGGCGGTCGAACCCGGAAGCAGCCGCTGTTGCCGAAGCAGTAGATGGGCACCAGATGGGCGCCCGTTTCCGCAGCCAGGCGCACGAAGCCCATGCGGCGCTGCAGAACCAGCGCCTCCGAGTGTGGGTCAGACACGTAGATCTCCGCGATGCCCCCCGGCACCAAAACCACCGAGGTGCCATGGCGCAGCAGCTCACGCATCACGTCTCCAGAGGCTGGCACGATGCCCGCCCACTGCAGCACGTGACGGAGCAGCGGCAGGCGCAGGAGCACCGAGGCGGCAGCGCCACGCAGCGGCATTGGGAAGGCTGCGCGAATGGCAGCATCGGCGCCGGTGGTGGCATCGGGGTCGCAGGAGAGCGGGATTGTGAGCCACTGCGCCATCGGGAAGACCCCGTGCGGGTGAGATGCGAACACGTAAAGGCCGTGCCGGTCCAAGGAGCTCTCTGAGATGAGCTCGTAGCGGAAGAACTGCCGCCACGTGTGCCTGCGGGACGGAGCGGCGTGAGAGGTGTGACGGCGCTGACGAGCTCTGGAGGGCGCAGCACACCAGAGCGGGTATCGGAGAAGAGTGATGGCATAGGGCCACAGCGCATCGCGCGGCGGCGCAGCCACTTCGTAGCACCACAGGAGCAAAGCGAAGACGGCGAGTTTTGGCTTCATCTGAACGATGATGAGGTAGCCGAAAAGAGCGGGCAGGCTGGGCAGAATGTAAGGCACGCCGACGAAGACGACTATGAACGCGACGTGAACCACCAACTCGTCCAGCAGCGCCTGCGGGCTTCGCCGTGTCGTCGCTCGAAGAGGCTGCGTGTCACTGGCACCCTTCTGACCCTTGTTCGCCTTGTCGCCAGCTCGCGTGCCCTCGACGGCGCTGAGCAGCCCGAAGCGCGCCATGCGGTGTCGCAACATGACGAGGGCGGTGCAGGAGCGACGGAAGCCGCGAAGGGGGCGTTTCCTGTGCGTAGTGCGTGGCCGCTCTCCTTGGATCGTTGGATGCTGACGACAGAGGGACACGCGTGACTCTGATGACGAGGTCAGAAACGAACGAATCCAACCCTGGCACTCCTTCCCGCATCTGAACAGGTGATGAACATACATTGACAGAGCGCGACTTGTGCGCGCGTCTGTGTTTCCCCTAGAACTCCACCAGCTGCGTGTGTCGCTCCGACCGGTTGCGAACCGTCTTCGTGCGCCAGGTCTTCACCGCAAGCAGCGCCAGGCCCAGCGTGGCCAGCAGCGACACCACGATGCCCGCCACCGCGCCGCCGTCCAGGCCGCCCTTGGCCTTCTTGTGGTGGCCACCCGGCGCAGGCGGCAGCATCCAGGACGCCACCGGCGCCGGAGGCGCAGCCAGCGCGCCCGTTCCCGACTTTTGCTGAGAGCTGTCGCCGCCGCTTGGAGCGGGTGCCAGGCCCGGCTCGGAGGGCGGCACTCCGGGAGCAATGGCGGGTGCCGGCGCCGGGGCGCCGCCGTCGTACGCAGTCGCTGCGGCGTCGCTGGCGTTGGATGCGGCGGCGGGCGAGTCGCTCACCAGCACAGTGACCATCTGCTGCGCGGACAGCCCGTTGGGCGCGGTGGCGGCGATGACGACGGGGATGCTGCGCGACTCGCCCACGGGAAGGCCCAGCTTGCTGGTGTCGAAGCTGAACAGCCCGCTGCGCGGGTTCATGCTCGCGCCGGGCGGGCCAACCTGCAGCGAGTAGCGGATGGCGCCGCCAGTGGGGTCAGCCGCGCGACTCACAAAGCGAATCATGTCCCCAGGGCGGGCCGCCAGAGTGGCCGGCGGAGAGGTTGTGAACCACGGCGGCTGCGTGCTGCGCTCGCAGGCATCGCCGCCCCATCCGGTCGCGCAGGCGCAGGTTGCAGATGCAGCGGCGAGCGTGCATTCACCGTTGCCGGTGCAGTTGCGGCTGAACAGAGCGTCCATTCCGGGACATGCGGCCGATGAGCAGCCGTCTGCGGGCGATGCCAGGCCCGGCGCGCACATGGCGCACATGGTCGATGGCGTGCATGAGTAGGCCTCAGCTGTGACAGCCACCGTGCGCGTGTAGGGCGGAGGGTTGCCCTTGATGAAGGTCACCCGCGGGTCTAGCATCCAGCCCAGCAGCTGCGCGCCATCCGCGTAGGACAGCGCCAAGGTGGGGATGCGCAGCTGGGTGGCGTCCTCGCCCGAGAGGAGCCACGAGTTAGAGGCTGCAGCCTCCCCCGCGTTGTTGTTCGCCACAAACACCAGCTTGGCGCCCGCCGCCTGGCAGTTGCGCGCCTTTGCGGCGAAGGGGCAGCCGCCGCGAACCACCAGGCAGACGCCAGAGGCGGCCACGCCGGCGGCGTTGAGCAGCGGACCGCAGCCCTCGAAGTCCACGCTGTCCGCAGCCCCCGCGGGCGCGGCGTACATCAGCGCCGGCGGGGGCGGGCCCGCAGGCTGTGAGGCGGGCGCGTCGGCTGTCACGTTGGCGCCGGGGACGTCCGCTGGCCCCAGCATGCCGTCCGGGCCAGTTGCGGTGCTGGCGGCGCCGCCGCCGCTCAGCGCCTGCGCCGCCGCGGGGGAGTAGGCGCCCAGGTGCTTGCGTGGATCGCCAACCAGGTAGAAGTATGCGGCGTCGTTGGGCTGTGCGGGCTGGGAGAGCGCAAGGACGACGCTGCCGCTGACGGGTCCCACGCCGCGGGTGCCCTCGGGCGGGACCACCCGACCGGAGGACTGCGCGCTGCCCAGGTAGCAGCTGGTGCCAGTGAGCACATCGCCGCAGCTCTCTGCGGCCACCTCGTACACCTCCGCAGGCGGGTCGCCTGGCCCGTCTGCGCGCGCCAGCGACCCCGTGGGCGGACCCGTCTTGGTCACAGCCAGCGACAACGACGGCGCGTCCGTGGCCGGGTCGGAGGGGATCAGGGTCAGCCGCAAAGTGTTGTCGCTGAACTGGCACCCGTTTGCCACGTTGGGCACCCGGCTGGGAGAGGTGACTGCCTTCACGGTGAAGCCGGGCATGGGCGACGACGCCCCCTTGGAGACGGACACCTCCGCCGTATAGACGCCGGGCCGCAGCGCCGGCAGCGCAATGGTGGTCACGCCGTCAGACTGCCGCGGCGCCGCCACCGCGTCAAACAGCCGCGCCAGCAGGGCGGGCCGCCCGCCGCGGCGCAGGGCCAGCACGTAGCTGCCGCCAGGCTCGCCGGCGCCAAAGCCCGCCACTGCGCCCAACGCGCCGCCGCTCTCGTCGCTGCTCGAACTGCTGCTGGAGGAGGAGGACGTAGAGCTGCTGCTGCCTTCGCTCACGGCGCCGTCAGATGGCGCGGGGATGAGCGTCAGGTTTAGCGCCTGGTCGGTGCAGTTGATGGAGAAGGTCAGGAAAGCGGCGCCGCCTGGCTTGATGACCGCCGGAAAGGTCTTGGATGCGGCCGCAGCGTCTGCGGAGGGGACGATGACGTACTGCGGCGCGTCGCAGGCTGCGCCAGACCAGTCGGGCGCGCAAGCGCACAGGCCCTTCTGGACGTCGCAGGTGCCGTGGCCGCTGCAGTTGCCTGCGCCGGGGCAGAGGATGCCCTTGGCTGCGGCCACGTCCAGGGTGAAATCCAGGGCCTCCAGGCTCGACGGCGGGTTGGAGACGGCCAGGTAGAGGGGACCCCGCGCTGCCCGCGCCAGCAGCGACGCGCGCGTGGCGCCGCCGCCCCGGGGCGTCACCGTCAGCGTGCGCACCACGGCGTCGGACCCCGCGGCGGCGGCGCTGTCGTGCGACGCCGCGTCGGTGGCGTCGAACAGGTCGCGGCAGCCCGCCGCCAGCAGCGCCCACTCGGCTGCGCCGGCGGTGCCCTTGCAGGCCACGGGCAGCGCGCCCGCGCGCAGGTACATGCGCCCCCGCGCCGCCGCCGCCGCCGGCGAGCGCAGGGAGATGAGGAGGGAGCGGGAAAGGCCCACCGAGCCCGCGTCAGACAGCTTGTAGTACGCGAAGCGGCCGGGGAGCACCACGCCCGTCACGGACGAAGAGAGAGACCGGGCTGGCGCGGGGCTTGGCGCGCCCGGGCCGCCGCTGCCGCCGCCGCCGCCGCCGAAGGCGGCCTGGTCAGGCACGCTGAGCACCTGCGGGTAGACGGAGCAGTCTGGGCCAAACCAGCCAGCCTCGCACGTGCACAGCGGCGCGCCCCGGCTGCAATTGCCATGCTCGCCGCATCCGGCGCCGCCCATGCATGGCGCCTGCGCGCCGGCGCCGGCGGCGAAGGCGCTGCTCAGGGTGAATGGCAGGGGGAGCAGCTGCGGCATCGCGACTGCTGCGCCGGTGGAAGGGTCAGCACGCACGGCGGCAGAGGCTGCTTCGCGCCGCGCGGCGGCGTCGCTGTCGTCCAGTCGGGGGCGGTAGACGGACACGAAGACTCGCGCGGGGGTGGAGTCAGCCAGGAAGCCTGCCAGGCGGGGCCCGCCTGCGGGGCAGTCCCGCCCCGCGCACAGGCTGGCCGTCAGGTCGCTGGCGTCGAGCCCGCGGTCCAAGGGGCGAGCGTAGCCCAGCGTTACCACGCCGTCCCACACGGCTGCAGGTGTCCCGCCTGCACGGGCGGGGCCGCCCGTGAATCCCAGCTGGAACAGCTCCAGCACAGCCTCCGTGCCGCCCTGGAGCGCCCCGTCCAGCGCCACGGAGCCGGACAGCGTGCGCGCCCAGGCGTACGCCAGCGTGGGCTGGCTGGGCCCGCCGTCCGCACCCCCCGCGTCAGGCGCCAGCTCCACCCCGCCGCCGCCGCCGCCGTCGCCGCCAGAGGTGCCCACGGCACCCCCGCGCACCGCCGGACAGGCTGCCGCCACGTAACCCTCCGCCCCCGTGGCCAGCGCCCAGCATGCGCCACGTGCCGCGGAGGCGTCTATGGCCAGCAGACGCAGGTTGCGGTAGCTCACCTGCACCACCCGCGCGCCGGGGGGCAGCAGGCCGCGCAGGCTGAGGAAGCTATTGCGGGGGGAGGCGAGCGCGCCGAAGCTGCTGCCGTTGAGGGGGATATGCGTGGAGGGGTCACCAGGGGGGGGTGCCGAGGCGGTGTCGCCGGAGATGAGGGAGATGTTGAGGAACTCGAGCGTGCCGGAGAAGACGGTGCGCGCCGCCCGCGGCGCCTGGCCGTTGCGCAGCAGCAGCACGGGCGGAGGGGTGGCAGCGCGGCCGTCGTCTTGCGCGTCAAGCCGCAGCGTGGCAACTCCGGCGCCGGGGACATCCATGTAGTAGTGTGACCAGCCGCCGTAGGGCACGCTGCCGCTGACGGCGCCCGACGGCGACAGCGGCAGCGCGTCGTTCTGGCAGAACAGACCGGCGAAGACGGGCCCAGACGGAGCCACCTCAGCGCTTACCGTGCCGTTGGAGGCCACAGTGGTGCCCTGGCAGGTGCAGCTGCCCGCCAGCGCCACCGCCGTCCCAGCCGCCGCGAAGGCTGCGTACGCCGGCGGCGCATCGCAGCGCTGCGCGCGACCCAGGCAGTCGAACGGGCAGGAGGGGGTCGCAGCCGCCGCCGCCGGCTGGAAGCTGGCGCGCACGCTGTAGCTCATCGTGGGAGCCGCATCCACCAGCGCGGGTGCGAAAACCGCGACGTAGTAGCCGTGTTCGTAGATGGACGTCCGAGTCGCAGCCTCAATCGCGTCCGCAGGCGCAGGCGCTGGCGCGGCTGCCTGCGTCTGCGCCAAGCGACGCCGCCCCGCCAGAGCTTGACCGGCGGCGGCGATGAGCGATGTGGGCAAGATGTGGGTCTCCGGGGGCAGTCGAATGGAGAGGTACGGCTCGCCCGTGTCCTCCCGTACACCCTTCCAGCCCGCGTCAAAGCGCGCGCCCCCCTCGCCTGCGCCGCAGTCGTCCTCTGCCCACGGCCCGCGCGGCGCGGGCGCGAAGAGCGCGCAGGGCGAGGGCAGGCGCGCCACAGGGCCTTGGGAAGCGCGTGAGAGCAGGAGCCACGGTGCTGCGCCGGGCGAGTCGCCAAAGGACAGCTCCACCATCATCTGTGCGTTGAACACGCTGCCCGGGTCCAGAGGCACCCAGAAGAGCGCCAGCTGGCCGGGCGACAGGCTGGCGTTGAGGGCGGTGCCAGGCTGGAGCGCCTGCGCTGCAGTCTCGCAGCCGCTGCCCGCGAACGCGGCGCGCGGAGCCGCGGTGCTCGAGTCGCCCATCGCAGACTCGCACACGCAGCGTCCCGCCACGCATGCGCCGCGTGCGGAGCAGCCGCGCGGGCACAGGTCGTCAGCGGAGGATGCAATGACTGCGCGCACGCTGAACTCCATCGCCCCAGCGCCGCCCAGGTAACCCGCCCCCTGGCCCCATGCCCCACGGGTGTCGCGTGCCAGGAAGGAAGGCAGGATGAGCGGCCGCGTGTTGGCCACCCCAACCACCCATTTGCCCGGAGTGAGTTGCTCCGCAGGCACCAAGATGCGGTGCAGCGCATCGCGCGCCGCCCATGCAGCTGTGTCGCGCAGGGTTGCTGATGTTGGGGATGGGAGTGATGGGAGGCGCATGTCGCGCAGGGGAAACGCGGGTGGGGTTTTGGTGAGAGGGGCACCCCCAAGGCGGTAATCCGTGGTGGGACCCGCCTGGAAGTGTACGGCTGCAGGCACGTCGCTGTCCACGCCGCCCGCCGCATCCATGTCGTGCGTCACCCACGCACAGCCGGTTGAGCCACAGGAGCCATCGGCGCTGGAGTTGTAGGAGGCGTGGGAGCGCATCGCGCTCGCGTTCTGCATCATCAGCAGCGGCGCGGGCGAAGCCGACCCGTCGGCGCCAGCTGGCAGGTTCCACGTCATCTCCAGCAGGAGGGACGCCCCGCCGGGCAGGCCCGCCACGCTGGCGGGCACCAGCACCTCGAAGTACTGCACTTCACCCGGCTGGAGGGAGCCGCTCAGAGTTTCAGCGACGGCGGTGCCGTTGAAAGCGCCAGACTGGGACAGCAGCGGCTGCAGGGCGATGGAGCAGTCTGCGCCCGCGTGGCCCGGCGTGCATGCGCAGAGGCCCTGCGAGCAGGTGCCCAGCGAAGAGCAGGAGCTTGGGCAGGGGGCGCCCGCGTCTGCGGACCAGCTGACGTTGAATCCCAGGTTGCGGTTGCCCGGGCGCGCCAGGAAGGAGACCCGCAGGGCTGCGGCGTCCAGGCGCAGGGCGAAGGGGGTGGGCAGCTCGCCGGTGAGGAGGGCCAGGGGCGCCCCCGACGCGGCGTCCCGCACGAACAGGAAGTCGTCGTCGAAGACGGTCAGGAAGTCGTGCACCACCAGCACGATGCCCGCGGGCGCCTGCGCGGGGAGGCGGATACGCGCCGGGAGGGGCGCGCGCACGAAGGGTTAGGGTCGACCGACCGCAGAGGGGGCTCGCGCACGATCCGCGCCGCGCGGCAGACATCCCAGCCGCGACAGGGCGGGCCGCACGCACCGCGTCCGGCTGTATGAGGAAGGAGCAGTTGCTGGCGGCCGGGTACGGCGCGGCGGGTCCGTCGCTGAACGCCCCTCCGCTTCCCCGCAGCACAGCCTCGCCGCTGCACACCTCGCGCGGCTGCGGGGCTGCGGGGCGTCGGACACGCGCGGCGAGCGGGTCAGTGCGCGCACGCCGACGCGGGCACGCCAAGAGCCAAGCGCTTGCTCTCTCTCACACCTGCAAGTCCGCAGCAGAGGAGAGTCGCAAGTGCCGCGCGGAACCACGGCGCACGCATCGCCACAGCAGGCAGCGCCTGGGGGCTGTGGGGATATCCGGCGCGTTGAGCCTGCGACAACAGCCACTCCTAGGGAAGTAGAGTGAGGCCGCGATGCGTGACCTGGCCGTGCCCGGTGGTCAGTCCGTCAGTGTTTCGCGGCTCAAACCTCTCGCCATCGACACGTCACTGGTCCTCTGCGCTCGCAGTGCGCCCTGCTGGCTTGGCTGCCCGTCGGTTATGCCGGCTCGTCGAAACTAACAGTAGAGAGCTTCGGAAAGGGCGACGCCTTGGAAAGGACCACCACGCGCGCCTTGTGGCTCAAATATCCCTTGACGTACTTGCGGTAGATGAGGTTGGCCAGCACGCACTCGCACTCGTCCAGGTCCATGTCCACGCCCAGCCAGCTGAGCGCTCGCTGGAAGAGCGAGATGTGCAGCTGGAAAGCCTTGGCCGGCTCTCGTTCGCGCTGCATGGCGTGAATGCGCTTGAGGAGCGTTCTATAGACGCCAGCTTTGAGTTTTTCAAGGAGGAGGTACGTGCCCGCCCGGATAAACTCCTCCTGCCCGTCGTCCAGGGCGGCGTTGAGGGCACGTACGTCGCCCGTGCGCACCGCTGTGGCCACGGGCGCGTAGCAGGCGAGGTCCGGAAAGCGCGCCAGCAGCGCGGGGCTGGGCAGGTGGCCCAGGAGCAGCTTCACAGGCACCAAATACCGCAGCACGCGCCCCTGGTTCTTCACCGCTGACGCGTGGCAGTGCGTGAATGCATAGGAAAGGTCCTTCTCGGCCTTGCAGTAGTCCTCGTCAAACACCGCCAGGCGGCCCGTGTAAAACTTGTATGTCACCTTTTGTGACACGCTGTACTCGTCGAACGGCAACGCGTTGCGTGACTCCACGCTGGCGATCATGTTCTTGCACAGACGCAGCGTGTTGAGACGGAAGTAGATCTTGAACGCTGCGTTGACAACCTGCAGCGTCGCCAGCCTCTTCTCACGGCTGGAAGCAAGGTAGGTGGCCGGGAAGCACTTCATCAGCTGGCTCCCTGCGTCTGTCAGCTTGCTGCTGCTGTGCTGCGCCGTGAGGCGCAGCGTGCGCGTCAGCTGCGCCAGCAGCGGGATCGGCCAGACGGCCTCGCTTGCGCGAAAGTCGCGCGTGAAGGCCGACAAACACAGACAGCACGCTGCGTACGCGTCGTCCATCTTGTTCTGCGCAAGAGCAGCCAGGCACTGACAATGCAGCGCGAGCACCTGCGAGTGAGGGAGGGGGGATTAGGGCGGACACAAGCGTCAGGCGTTCTCACCAGCTGGCGCGTCTGCTTCCTCAACAAAACTCGCGACAAGTGCGCTAAAGCGCACCTCGTCGTACGGAGGAGGCAGGCGGGCGGAGGCCAGTGCGCCCAGTTCGGTGCGAGGTGCCTCACGCAGGCATGCGACAACCGCGGCAAGCGGGCGGGGGGCGTCCACCGCCAGCAGCGCAGCCAGCGCAGCGCCGTCCTGGCGGGACACGGCACCCGCAGCCTCGGACAGGTAAGCTGCGAGAGCGGCCATCGTAGGCGATCTCCGGAGCGCGCACGAGTGACTTCAAGGCTGCTCAAAAGTCAGAAATGCCTAGCAGTTCAAACGCAGAGCCTGCTTGCACGTGCGACGCGTGTAGGAGTGTGAAATGGTCGTACGGTAGAACAACGGTGGTGTTCTATCGGAGGATCACCACAGTGCGCTCTGTGCGCTCGATGGGTCGTTCGCAGGAGTTCCTCTCCTCCAGCGCGGTGCGTGGTGCACCCGTGAAAGCCTCGCGCATGCGCTGCGCTGCCAGAGCTGCTGCGAGCACCGCAAGCGAGTTCACAGCTTTCAAGCACTCACTGTTCTTCCGCGAGCGCAGGAGGAGGCGCTGCGGCGTCGTTACGGCCTCCCCAGCAGCACTAACCGTGACGTGTTGTTTCGCGTGCTGGCGTCGCTCAACGCGGAAGGGCCCTCTGTCAGCGCTCATCCGGCACTGCCTGCGCCGCCGCCGCCGCCACCGCCGCGCGCCGCGAGACCTCCGCCCAGCAAGCCTGCGTCACGAGCAGCAACACGCACGCCTTCTCCCACGGCGAGGGCGGACGTGAGAGAGCCTGACACATCCTCTAGCGCGCTAGCCGACTCACAGCGGCGGGTGGCCGACCTCCAGACCTCGCTGGCGCAGCGTACCGCTCAATTGCGTGCCACAGAGGTGCGCAGCGCTTGCGCGGCAAGCGGCAATCGCTGGCGTTGCGCGTGGCTTTTGCGTGCTCGCATTGTCTCGCCTCCCGCCCAAACGACAACACGACGCCCGCTTGCTCGCACACCCCGCGTGCTGCTCACGCCGCGCTGCATGTGCAGGCTGCGCTGGTTGCGCGCGAGGAGGCTGTGAGTGCGTCGTGGGGTGTGCTGGAGGGGACGCAGGGAGCGGGAGATGCATCCTCTGCGAGCCCGCTGCCCCTCCTCCAGAAGAACAGCTCTCCCTCGACGGCGGCGAGACCTCCCGTGTCTTCCCGGAGCGCCTACGCACAGCTGCTCCCTCGGGGGCGCCCCGACGCGCGCACGCGGCTTGGCGGAGGAGTGCTGTCCGCGGCGGAGCTGTTTGCCCGTCCTCCGCCAACAGCAGCGCAGCTGCGCTCTCCTTCGCCCCCGTTCCTCGCCTCGCGCAACGCCAGCTCGGCGGGGCCCGCGCACCCGCGCGCCATCGCCGCCATGCAGGCCCGGCTGGTACACGCAACCACCAAGCTGGCAGCCGTGGACTCCCGACGACGAGCCGCTGACGAAGCTCGCGCCATCGCCGACGCGGCGGCGGCGGCTGCCCGCGGCAACGCGGCCGCGCTGCAGCGCCAGAACGAGCGCTTGCGAGAAGAGCTCGCGGCGGCCCTCCAAGAGGTAGACATCAGGGAAGCCGAGTGCGCTCTGTTGGCGGACCTGGTCAACGCGTACAGAGCCGCCGCCGGCGACGCGGACGATGCGCAGGAGGAGGCTGCTGCTCACGCTGGCGCGGAGGTTGACGCGCGCGTGTGGAGTAGCGTGCAGCGGTGATGGTGACGGTGACGATGTTTAGAAATGTGATGTTCCGACCTTTTCAAAAGTCGTCGTCCCCGCCCACGTCCACAGCCGTCTGCAAATCCTCCGAGCTCCTCTGCGCCAGGTCCTCCGAAGGCCCGGTTGCCTCCGAAAAGGCATCCGGCAACTCGTATCCCCCCCCGCTACCCGGCACGCCCTTGCCCACGTTGGCGAAGCCCGCCGCGGGCATGCGCCCGGCGAGCATGTCAGACACTGTGATCTCCGACGCCAACCTAGGGTTCGTGCTTCCGCTTGGTCGCACGCGGCCCAGGCTCTCCAGATATTCAGACTCGTCCAGGTCCATGGGACGCATGCCGCGGTAGTTTGACTTCCAACGAGGGTCGCTGATCTGGAGAGCGTCTAGCGCGGCGGGCGGGCACGCGATCAACTCCTTGATCTCCTGCTCTGTCCACTCCCGCCCGGGGCGGTAGTTGGGCACGTCTGCGAAGCGCTCCTGCAGACGGATGTCCCGGTAGTGCGTGTCGTGGTGGAGGCGCTCGTTTTTGCCAACCTCTGCCCACAGCAACCGGCTCTGCTCAGCCTCCCACGCGCGCCGCTTGTCAACCTGCTGACGGCAGTAAATCTCCCACACCGTCAGCACGGCGGGTGGAGGCTGGAAATAGCGCTCGGGCTGTAAGGGCACAGCAGGCGCGTGAAGGTTGTCCCACCCTTCCTCGATGAGAGAAAGCGTGTGCTCTACCCACGGCGCCTGGTCGTGTGTGGCAAACCAGTTTTCTGCGTCCCAGTCCATGGGGTTCCAGTCGCTGCGCCACCAGTCGTACTTGGCCTGGCGCCTGCAAAGAGAGAGGGTGGGGCGTGAGGCTTGAAGGGGCTGGCGGGGCAGGCTGAGGGTTGAACGCACCGCAGGTACCACTGCGGGTCCGAGTCGGACGGGTCCTTGACAGGCACCGGGTCCGGGCGCGCCACGCGCAGCGGGCGGGCGGGGCGGGCAGTGGGGCGAGGGCCGCGACGGCTGCGCCTGGAAAACACGGCGGAGAGGCACGAGCGCACGTCAGCAGCGCCCAAGAAGCACGCGCCAACGGATGCCACATCAGTAACACGCTCACGCGGCGCGCGGCGCGCGGCGCAGAGCAGTGCCCGTGAGCGGGCGACTGCGCACCCAAAAGTGCGCCCGCTCGTCTCGCACAACGCCAGCACGGGCCGGCACGCCACACAGCGCTCCATGCTGCTGCTCCACGCTACAGGCTGCTTAAGGACGGAGCGCGTTGACCTGAAAGCGCCAACGGCTCAGCGCGCCGCAGTCTTTGACGTGCGGGGGCGTGCAATCTTGTGCCTGCTGTCGCCGCCGCGCTACTCCGCCTCCTGCGTGCGCGCTCTTTCCGTGCGTTCCACCTCCAGCGCGGCCGCGCGGCCGCTGGCACGAGACATAGATGGTGCGAGTTCTGTGCGCTCCTTTGGCTACGCTTCGCTGACTCACTCCCGGACAGTCCATGCTGGACGACGATGCGCTGCACGCGTTGTGGTTGCAAGCCGTGGCGCTGTACGACGACAGCGCCAACCCGCCGCCCGACTTTGCCTCGGTTTCTGCGACTCGGAGAGCGCTTCGACGCACAGCTCTCGTGGACCTCAACGCCTTTGACGCCGTCGTCGTTGCCGTGCTGGGCCACGCGATGCACGAGCGGGGGGACGCGGCACTGCTTGACTTTGAGCAGGCGCGTGGTGTAGGCCTGGTAGCGTTGCTAACACTCGCCGCTGTTCCCACACTCCTTGCCTCCTTTGCTTGCTTCGTGCTGCGTGACTCACTCTTCGCGCGCCAGTTCTGCGACGTCATGGCCGCGTTGATGCCAGCCTCGCCACGGACGGATACGCAAGAGGATTGGAGATGAGGCTGATCAAGAGCTCACCGCGCACTGCGCAACGCACAGGCTGCCCGACTCACAAACACGTATTTGAAAACAAACTGCGTATAGCCTGCGCTCGCGCCGCGTCCTGGCTGAGAAGCACGGGTGCGGAATGCAACCCGTGCGACAGGCATTGCTCATCAGTCGATGGAGATGCCGCCACATGGCATGAATGCGCTTCCCAGCTCGCTGAGTTTCTTGTGCGCCTTGGCATAGTCCTCGAAGAAGGCGGCTTGAGACTGGCCATAGCGCAAGAAGTGCGGCCGAAAGCGCACATCCGTGGCCAGCGCGCTGTCCGTCTGTAGGCGCAGCAGCTGCGGATCATCACTGGGCTGGAAATAGCTGTTGTCGAAGCTCAACCAGTGACGCGTCCAGCTCTGCCCGCCCGGCATGCCAACTCCAGGCTTCCCGTCGCGGCGCGCCACGAACGAATCCTTCGTGTACGCAGTCGCCTTGGCGTTGCCGTAGCCGTAGCTGCTTTGGCCGGAGCGTTCCGCGAAGGCGCGCCCGAGCGTGTGCGCCCCAGACAGCGCCACAATCTCCGCGTCGCTGAACCCCATTCGGAAGAACACGTTGCGCAAGTGCGTCGCAGCGTCGGCGGCGCCGTCGTCGAAGGGCGCGGCCGCGCCGGGGAGTCGCCCGGAGGGAGGACAGCAAGCTTCGGAGGGCACGTCCACTCGGCCGTAGCGCATGGGGATCACCGGACCTCCTGCGTGCGCCACAGCTGTGGCGGAGGCGAGCTGGATGAGGTCCGCCCAGGACACAGAGGGGTGCCGCGCGTGGATCGGGGAGAGGTAGGTGGTAATGCCTTTCACCAGTCCGGCGTTAGCGTCGTGTCCCAGCTCTGTGGCGAACCGGATGGACCCGTTGGCGCCACCGCACGCCGGCCAGGAGCTGGTGCGGCAGTCGTAAGTGCCGCTGTCGTGCCAAGCAAGGCGAACCTAGGGAGAATGAGAGCGCCTTGAGTTGCGGTTGTCGGTGTCGCGGTTGCGGTTGCGGAAATCCGGAGTAAAAGCGTAGGAGGCTTGGTGCCTCCGGCCGCACGCACGGGTGGCCGCAGCTTTGCGTGTGTCCGGAGCGTTGGGGGGCTGGGAGGGAGTGCGTGGGGGCACGCACCAGGATTGGGTTAGCGTTGATGTCTTCGCACAGAGACAACACCTCGCTCCTGCACGCGCGCAGCTCCGCCGCGTAGTCCACCGGCGGCGCGAAGGCTGCGGCGGGGCAGCGCGCGAGCACCAGCGGCGCGGGCGAGTGCTCCGCAGAGTGTGCGGGAGCAGTCGCGGGGGCCACGTGACCGCTCACCACGCCCATCCGGAAGTACGGGCACGACATGCCTCAGCCACTCGAGACACCACACGGAGCGCGCACACAGTGGCCAGCGATGACGTGGCATCCGTCGTCGTCGTACCACAGATAGTCTCTCTGATGCCGCCGCTCCGAGCTTACGCTCTCTCGTTCGCCAGCTTGCTTTCAGGCGGCGCGTTCGTGCACACGCTGTTCGCACCGGACCTGCGGCTGCCGCTTCAGGAGGTTGCTGCCGCGCGGAAGCAGTGAGCTCCAGGCGCCATGGTCTGGCCCTTCAGCCGCAGCGTGAGCGAAGAGCAAGCTGGCACGCTGCGGAGGCGGTGCGCAAGCCGCGTGTCTGCTTTGGCAGTGTGCCGCGCAGCAAACCCAAAGGGTTCCTGCGACTCCTTTCAGGCCGACTGTGCGCTGTGCCAAGCCACCGTGCTGTGCGAGCAGGCTTCGCAGAATTACATGAAGTGCACTGCGGCTGCGGCTAGCGCCAGCTCGCAGGCGACGCTGCCGGACTGCGGCAAGCAGCTCAAGACCATGCAGCGCTGCCTTGCGCGCTTCAAGCTGCCAAAGTGACGCGAGCACACACAGAGTATTGCTGTATTCTTCACACCATCACGTGCTAGCGTCTGGCATGCGTAGCACGCGCACTTCGTCTCCAGGGTGCACCCAGCCTGAAGCAACAACCTTGGCGTACCAACGGCTGCAGCCCGGGTTGCGTTTGGGGCAGATGCGCGAGAAGGCGCCTTTGGTGAAGGCGCCCTTGATGCTCTCACACGGCGTGGTCCACTCGGTCATCTGAAGCACCGCTGTGCAGCCAATGGCCAAGACAGCCCCAGAGCCGGCGACTTGAGACCAGGCGAGCCCTTGCAAGGTGATGTTCTCGCCGCACGCGCCAGGCGCAGCCGGGTGACCCTCCTGCACCAGCGTATGAATCACCTCCGAGGAGAAGAGGCAGACTGGTGGAGAAAGGGAGGTTAGCAGGAGAGTCACAAGCGCGCTGCTGCTATGCGCTGCGCGCTCCCGCGGCTGGTGGGTGTGCGCGTGGGGCTCGCACCAGCTTTGAGCATTCCTCCGTGACCCCCGAAAGAAGCAAGCCAGTTCTCCTTCTGTAGGTCGCCCAGCGCGCCCAGCGGGCTCAGGAACAGCCTGGAGCGTGCCTGCTTGGGCACCCCGCCCCTCCAGGAGCTCGCCACCTGCAGCACGCGGCCGGTGGCCACCGGCAGCTCTGCCCGACCCTCCCCCCACAGCAGGCGAAGAGGCAGCCGAAGCGTGAACGCGCACAGGTGCAGCAGCTGGTGCAGCAGGCGCACGTAGGGGAACAGCAGGTTCAGCGGTCGCACAGGAAGGTGCTTCAGAGGCCCAGGGAGCGGGTTGCTGTACGGCATGCCTCAGGACCTCCTCGCTGGGCGCACTCCCACACCCTGGAATGCGAGCGAGGGCGCGAGAGGCTGGCACTGAAACGTACGACCAAACGCAACATTGCATCGCGAGCGCGTGCCTTTCCTCTCCCTACCTCCCACAAGCACGCAGTCACCATGGCTCGCGTGCAGCCATCGAGCCTGTTTGAGAAGCTGCTGCTGACGAGCGACAGCGTCTTTCTGGTCGTGCAGCTGGACGGCGTGTGCATATACGTCTCGCCAACTGCAGAGGCAGCCTTCGGCGTAGAGCCCGCCGAGGTGGTCGGGTGCGTGCGCCACGCGCTCGCACGCACTCGCATCGCGCAGAAGGGCACACTGTGTGGCTGCGAGAGAGCCAGCCGCCGGCTGGGTTTCTATGTAGAAGCCTCACCTTGCTTGCGTGCCTGACGACGAAGATGCGCAGGCACAACGTGCTCACGTGCGACTGCGTGCACCCGGACGATCGCGCCAAGTTCGCGGAGGCATTCGCCGCCGTCAGCGGCGGGCCCCCTTGCGCCTCCCAGCTCATCTTGCGAGATGTCCGCTACCAACCAGCCAACACCAGCATCTGGTACTGGCTGGAGGTGAAGCTCTCTACCGACGTGCGTGCGCGCGTGGCGGCGTAGATTTGCTTCGCGGGATTGACATCACTCACTCGCTCCCACCCTTCGCGTCGCCCCTTCGCCTTGATGTGCACAGGGCGAGTTTGTGTACATGGAGGCGCGCGACGAAAAGTTGGAGCGGCGCGTGGAGGGGCTGCTGCGCGCCTTCCTGATGTCGACAAGGCACGCGCCCTTAGGTATGAGTGCAGATCGTCGCATCGTCCCGGACCGGCCCGGCTTCAGGGGCCCTGACCGACCCCGCCTCTCTGCCCTTTCTCGCAGCCACGACCTGCGCACCCCTTGCCATGGCATGCAGACGGCTGCTGAGCTGCTGCGCGCGCGCACCAGCGTGGCGGAGGATGGCGAGGCGACGGAGTTGCTCAGCGTCTGCAGCGCGGCGTGCGCTCAGATGTTGGGCACCATCGAGAACGTGCTCACCAAGCTCGGGCTCAGTCAGCTGGGAGCTGCTGACGCGGGCGCCGGCAGCACGCTGGCGCGTGCCACTGTGGAGCCGGCCG
>Ga0049083_10000015_pt1 | contig 38911 bp, 39 predicted proteins | sample GreLakmeMI27MSRF_FD_66719 | JGI IMG/M metagenome (GOLD analysis project Ga0049083, IMG submission 66719) | Freshwater lentic microbial communities from great Laurentian Lakes, MI, USA - Great Lakes metaG MI27MSRF | ecosystem: Environmental > Aquatic > Freshwater > Lake | place: Great Lakes...
CTATACTATAGTTGTCGGCTCATGTTCCGGTTGGAAACTGCACGGTCTTGTCTATCAGCTCTTGCAGCGGCGCCAGCTCCTTCTTGTCGATGAGCGCGAAGGTTTGCGTGAAGTAAATGAAGTGCTTGAAGACGGTATTCAGGTGCGCCTCAGCGCCCAGCGACACCATCACGTCCCAGTGCGAGTGATAGATGTGCGCGTAGATGCGGAAGAGGCGCTTGAAGATGGTCTTCACAGTGTCCAGGAAGGTGCGCGGGAAAGGCTGGCCCGGGCGCTGGGGGAAGATGGCTCCGTCGTCCAACTGGCTCTCCACCCACTCCATCAAATAGAGCACGTAGTCAGGCGCGCTGCACTCGATAGGCTTGTGCACCTTCTTACCGTCCGCCCAGCGGTACTCGTACTTTGGTCCGGCGCACATGGTTGGGCAGGAGTCGGAGGTGCAAGTCTCAGTCAGCATGCCATACAACATCGACACGGCGTTGAAGAAGTCCACCGTGTTCACGGCCAGCCACTCGTTCAGGTCCTCGCCGGCGGGCAGCTGCACCTGCGCAAGCGTCAGCAAACATTTCTGCGAGGGCGACCCGTCGGGGCACACACCGCGTCCCTCAGGTTGCCTGCGCCTATGGTCGCGTCAATGTGCTGCTTCAGTTGTGTGTAGAGCTGTGCTGGCGCGGCCTTTCGTGGCCGGAAGGTCCTGCACGGGAGCCACGGGTGAGACAGCCCGCACGCTTCACATGCGTCTACACGCCCTCACCGACCCAGGCTGAGCAGCGAGGCCATGACGGCGTCTGCAAGCACCGCGCTGCTGTCTGTCGCGCTAAAGGAGGTGACGACGTAGGGAAGGCGAGGGGGACAACTGACAAAAACTCACTCACTGTCTCACTGCAGCATCCAGCCCATGCGTTCTCGCTCGCCTGCGCCGGGCGTGGCAGCGGCGGGTAACTCGAATGAATCAGCGCGAGCGGCGGCGCCATCCCCACCATTCAAGACCACCGGCGCCGATTCGTCGTCCTCGTCCACGGGCTCTGAGGAGAGGTTGAGGCGGAAGCGCTCGCGCATTTGCTCCTGCAGCTGCAGCCCGGCTGCGCGCAGCTGCGGCGAGGCGGCGGGCTCGATGGTATTGCGCACGAGCATGCAGAGGGCGGGGCGCAGAAAGTTGTCCTGCGTGAGCTCGTCTGCAAACAGATCTGCATCTGCCAGCGCCAGTTGCTGCATCGCAGCCTCCAGCACGCCGTGCGCGATGGCCGCCCATGCGGCGTTCCTGTGTTCGCAGATGGATACCTGCGCGAGTGGAAAGGCGGTGAGCAGGTTTTACGGGTAGGCGATTGGTGGGAGTGTACCAGGTGCAACATAGCCTTCCAGTGCTCCAGCGCTGCCAGCGAGGAGAGGAGGAGGAAGAGGATGAAGGCGAGCTCAAACTCGCCCAGCAGCGCGTGCGGACTGTCCCCGTAGTTCTGCGCGAGCAAGTGCGCCAGCCTTGCATCTGGGCTCAGGTTGTACGCAGTCACCTGCCACATCGTGAGCGTGCGCACGGCAAGCGCCGATGCGCCACAGAGAGGCCGCACCTGTGCGGCGGTCATGCCCGCAGTACGGCGGCCCGCGAAAGGCGCAAAACGCGGGGAGCGCGCAGCGTGCTTGAAGAACGGGACTAGCTGCCCCGGCGCGCTTGTGCAAGACAGGTCCGCGTCGCCCGGCACGACATGCACGCCCAGAGGCAAGCCAGCACGCACCAGCGCCTCGCCGTCAACATGCCGCACCAGCCGCGGCCACCCCACGGTCTCCGCCGCTGGGTACGGGCCCAGCCCCGAGTCAAAGTCACCACCGGCGACGCGCTCCACCAGGCTGGGCACGTCAGCTGGCGGAGGAGGGTGAGGTGAGCCGGTGCACTGTTAAGAACAGCCGGGCAAGCGCTCGTGCCTGAGGTGCAGCGCGTCAGCAGCTCCAGCGACGACTGCCACTGCAACACGACCACGTCGCCCGCGGTGACGCTTAGGAACAGGCCCGTGCGCAGCCCAGCCTCCGCAGCTCCGCCCTGCCCATGGTACACTAAGTGCAGGCCCTGCACGCACACGCGTCAAGCCCGCGCGCGCACACCAGCTCCACGGCTTAAAGCACGCACTGGAGGCACGTCCCGGAGGCCCGCGAAGCGAGGTCCAACTGCGAGCGAGCGCATGAGACGTTGTCTGCAGACCAGAAGTTCCTCCGCAGGCAGATGCTCACGCGCCTTGCCAGCACATTGTGTCAATGCCAAACTCAAGGCCAGCCGGGCAGTCCAAGCACAGCAGCACTGCGCCATTTGCACTGCACATAGCCACCACGCAGCGTCGTCTGGAATTTCAGTATGTAGCTCGGCGGCGGTGTCTCGGACGATGGGTAGTGCACATGCAGTCATGCACAGGCGTAGGGCGAGAAGGAACGGTGCACGCTTCAAGAGTCCGAGTCGCAGCGATGTTCAATTCAACAACTAACTCGTGTTCGAATCCGATTCAACTGCTGAGCCCCCTACGCCTATGGCTTAACCCGCGTTGCGTGTTGCTCGGTTTTACGCATCCACATGCGTTAGAGCAGATGTTTAGCTCGCAGACCATTTCTCTCGGCGTGCTTGCTCGCTCCACCGCCGATGCCTGCTACGAGGAGCTGGCTACGCTGGCTACGCTGCCCGGCCGTCCTGAGGAGGAGCGGCACCGCGAGGCCGCGCTGACGCTGAGTGCCGTGCAGCAGCGCCTGCTGCGACTGCTGGTGCTGGCGCGCTGGTCACCCTCCTCCGCAGACACTGCGCTGCAGCTGAGCCGCGTGCGCGATATGCTGGCGCAGCGCGACGCAACCTTCCACGACGCCGCCACGCGGCTACTGGTTGAGCATCACACCGTCAGTCCCATGGCCGAGCCGCTGCACGACGTGCCCACCGCGCTGCGCGTCCTCTCCGCCGCCCAGCTGGGCAGCCTGCCGCTGGTGCCCGCGGCGGTGGAGGAGCTGCGTCCCGCGGCGGCGCCCAGGGCGCAGGCTGCTCGGCTGGAGGCTGCGGTGAGGGCGCGGCTGCTGCAGTCACGCCGCCCGCCGCAGCTCGCCGTGCTGCGCGTGGTGGGCGGGCTGGTCACGCTGGGCATCGCGCACGAGTGTGAGGTGGATCTGACGCTGGGGCTGACGAAAGAGGAGGCTGGGGCGGGAGGGGAGGCACCTGTGCGGCGCCTGGGCGGCTGGGCAGTGGTGCGCGTGCGACTGCTGGTCCAAGACGCGGACGCGCCCGCCGCCTGCGCGCTGGCGCAGGCGCAGCAACGTCTGCTGTGCTGGGAGGTGAACAAGCGGCTGGCAGGCTCTCCCGAGCCCCTCAACGCGTTGCACGCGCTGCTGCACAACCTGTGCGTCACCCTCGCGCGCGACGTGCTGGTCAGGCAGGCCAAGGCGCTGAGCGCGGGGCGGTGGTCGGGCTTGGTGCGGCTGGCGCCGCTGCCTGGCGCCCCGCCGCCCCCGGGCTTCGCACTCCACTACGGCGACGGCCGCGCGTTGCTGCTGCAGCTCATCGCGGGTGGCAGGCAGCTGGTGTGCGGCCACGAGCCGTCGCTGGGCAGCCGCGTGGACGGGGAGCTGCAGCCGCTCCTGAACAGCCTCAGCCTGGAGCGCCTGCTGCGCGCCTCCATCGCCGCCGCGGTGCAGCAGCGGCTGGAGGAGGCGCAGGCTGCGCTGAGGGAGGCGCCCGAGCTGGGCGGGGTTGGGTGTGAGCTGCGCAGGGGCGACACCTCCCAGGAGCCCCCCTGCCTACAGCTCACCCTCCCATCCGCCCCGGACATCTCACCAGCCCTCTACTGCGACCTGCGCACCGGCGCGCTGCGCCTGCGCGGTGTGGCCGCGGCGATGCCAGCGGCGGTGGCGCGGGAGCTGGAGGCGTCTGCGTCGCGGCTGGGCACGCGGGAGGCGGCCACGCTGCTGGTGGGCGACCTCTGGCGCAGGGCTGTGGTGGCGCACGTGACGCAGTTGGCGCGCAGCCTAGGTCTGCGACCGCTGGCCAGCACCAGAGTCGACGCGGCCCACCCTCGCGCCCCGCTGGACCTGCTCCTCCAGAGCGGGCCGCGCCGGCTGCTGGGCCTGCAGCTGCAGCCGTCGCGCTCTCCCACGCCTGAGAACGCGACGCTGACTGTATTCTGCGCTGGCAAAGAAGCACAGGATGTTGCCGCACCCGCAGACTCCTGGGAGGCGCTCCTCGCGGCCGGGGCAGCCGACGTATCATAATGCTCACACCCAAAGACCAACAAATCAAAAAATTGTCTGCATGCTCCGCGCGTCATCTCTCTTCCACCCTCCGCTTAGCGTCGGTTGCTCGCCATGGATGAGGATGCTGCTAAGGCTGAGCGGAAGCGTCTCAAGAAGGCTGCAAAGCGGGCTGCTAAGGCGGCTAAGGCGGAGGGCGCTGCGCCGACGGAGGCTCCCGAGGAGTTACCTGAGACCCAGGACGGCGCGGTGAAGAAGAAGAAGCGGAAGGAGACTGAGCGAGAGGGAGCTGCGGTCGGCATTGCTGTGGATGCAGGCAAGAAGGCTAAGCTGCAGGCTGCTGGAGGCGCGCGGGCTTCGGGGCTGGTGCTGGCCAACGTGGGCGACAAGGAGGGCGCAGCCGCCGGGCCGCTCATTCGCAAGGCGTTCTACACCGAGTGCGCGGAGCTTGCGGCGCTCTCTGAGACGGCGCGTGCACTGCCACTGCCGTCAGGCTGCCCGGCGCGGCGGCACTGACGTGCGAGAGTGTGTCCTGCAGGAGGTCAGCTCGCTGCGTGAGAGACTGAAAATCACGGTGGAGAGCGAGCCAGCCGGCGCCGCCTACAAGCCCGTGCGCTCCTTCAAGGAAGCGGGCTTCCCGGCCAACGTGCTGGCCGCCTGCAGGTGCGCGGTCTGCTTGCTTTGTGCCCGCCCCGCCGCACACTTCTGAGCTCTGCTCTCCACCAGCGAGTTCAAGCAGCCGTCACCCATTCAGGCGCAATGCTGGCCTATTGTCATGCGCGGTGCGTGCGCGCTGCCGGCGCCCCTGCGGCGCTGTAACTGACGAGCGCTCTCAGGCCGTGACTTGATTGGCATCGCTGCCACCGGGAGTGGCAAGACGCTCGCATTCGTGCGTGCCCCACCGCGCGTGCTGCGCATGGGCTGACGCTCTACTCTCCCCGAAGGTGCTGCCTGCGCTGGTGCACATTGCTGCGCAGGTGAAGGCGACGGCCAACGAGCCCATCATCCTGGTGCTGGCGCCCACGCGCGAGCTGGCGATGCAGACAGCGGAAGTTTCCGAGAAGGTGGGCGAGCCCTGCGGTGTGCGCAGCGCCTGCGTCTACGGCGGCGCACCCAAGGGCCCCCAGTACGCAGCCCTGCGCGGCTGCGCCCAAATCGTGGTGGCCACCCCCGGGCGGCTGCAGGACTTGTTTGACGAGGGGGCGGTGTCGTTCAAGCGCGTCACATTCTTGGTCCTGGACGAGGCGGACCGCATGCTCGACCTGGGCTTCGAGCCTGCCATCCGCGCGCTGGCGGGCGCCATCCGCGCGGACCGACAGACGGTCATGTTCAGCGCGACCTGGCCTAACAGCATCCAGGCGCTGGCGCGCGAGTTCCTCGCCTCACCTGTGATGGTCCGCATTGGGGCGGAGGGCACGCGCGCATCGCACTCCATCACCCAGGTGGTGGAGGTGCTGGAGAGCGACGCGCGCGACAGCCGGCTGGAGCAGCTGCTGATGCAGTACCAGGGCAGCAAAGACTCCAGACGGCGCTGCATCATCTTTGTCCTCTACAAGAAGGAGGTGCGTGCGGGATGGCTGGGCACGCTCTCATGGCCGGCGCTTGACGCGCCTGCTCGTGCTCAGGCGACGCGCGTTGCGGAGTGGCTGCGCCGGCGCGGCTGGAACGCGCGCGAGATCCAGGGCGACATGCCCCAGAAGTCACGCACCGAGACGGTGGCCGCCTTCAAGGCTGGCACCCTGCCGCTGCTCATTGCCACCGACGTGGCTGCGCGCGGGCTGGACATCCCGGGCGTGGAGAGTGTGATCAACTACAGGTACGCCTCCACAGGCGAACGCACGCGCACTCTCTGACGCTGCTCGCAGCTTCCCGCTCACCATCGAGGACTACGTGCACCGCATCGGGAGGGTGCGCATCCCGCGCCTGCCAGTCCCTGGCCTCCTCTCACGCTCCTTCACAGACTGGGCGCGCGGGTGCCACAGGCTGTGCCCACACCTTCTTCTGCCAGCAGGACAAGTGCGTGCACGCATGCGCGCGCGCGCGCATGCTCTGCACGCGCAGCCCGCACGTGATGAGAAGGATTGCGCTCGACGCGACTCTGAGCTGCTGGTTGGCCTCGGTCACTTGCGGCATGAGGAGACCCTCATCTTACCGTCATCCTTGCTCTGATGCCCGTGCGCCGCTTCCTGCGGCGCATCTTGCTCGCCTGACCGACCGCGTAACTGACCCGCACGCTGCCAGGGCGCACGCGGGCGAGCTGGCCAACGTGCTCCGCGAGGCGGGCCACCCCGTACCTCCCGAGCTCACCAAGTTCGGCACGCACGTCAAGAAGAAGGAGTCTAAGCTGTGCGTACCCAGGCCCGCCGCCTGAATGCGTGCCACGTCAGAGTAGTGCTGCGTCTCTTACTCCCTGTGCCTTTTCCTCAGCTACGGCGCCCATTTCAAGGATGTGGACACCCGGGTCGTGGGCACCAAGATCACATTCGACTAAGGCTGCACTGCTACGGCAGCGCGGCGGTGCTGTTGTACAGTATCGATCGCACAGATCTGCACAGCGGGCGGGCGTACCAAATTCCTGTCACTTTCTCTCCGTGTTTTCCGTAAACTCGACCAGCTTGACTCACCTAGTTCTCGCGGACATGGCGTCCCTTTCGTTGATGTCAGCACCTGTGCGCTGTGCCATTGGCTCCTGTCCCACCCGCCGGGCGCCGCACGCGGGGCGCAGCGTGGCTGTCCGGGCGGTTGAGATCGACTCTGACTCGGTGACCTTGGTGCTGGCGGCGGTGGCGGGCATTGGGCTGGGCGTCGGAGTGCCAGTGCTCTTTGCGGCATCAGAGAAGCGCGACAAGGAGCGCATTGAGTCCATTCGGGAGCTCAACCGCGCGAACCTGAAGGCGACGGGGCAGCTGCTGAGTGACGTGCGTGGCGCCTGCGCAGCGTGACGCAGCGCTACGTTTTTTGGGCCAGAGCTGAGTGCGTGGTCTCGTGTCCACACGTTGCCTCTCGCAGGAGGAGATTGCCACAATGCGGCCCAACCGCTACTTGGACCGCCGGTGCGTGCCGGGCTGTGCCTGCGACGCGCCACGCCGCAGCGTCGCAGCGGGTGCAGCTGCGCGTCGTGTGATAGCCGCTAGCGCAGCAAGCCTCTCTCTGAGCTGCCTATGCCGCCCGCGCAGGGAGTTCCAAGACGACGACTGAGCTTGTGGGTTCTGAGGCAGCGGCAGGGGGCTGGCTGGTGCTGGCTGGAGCGCTGGACGAAAGATGTTAGCTTGTGTGGTGCACACTAATGGGGCGTTTGCATCGCGATTCTCGTCGGCTGCTCAGCGCTGACCTGCTTTGCGCTTGAACTTGGTGACCACACTGGCCCAGTCGTCGCCTGGGTCGGCTGCCGCCGGCTGCAGCTGCAAATGCGTGGCGGCTGCCCGCTGACGGCGGTCGCTGACAAGCGCTGCGGTGCGCGAACCCTTGTTGCGCGGGTCGGTGGGGTCCAGCGCGAACTCGGGGCGCGTGAAAAGGGCTGCGAAGCGCGGGTCCTCCGCGTCCAGCTGCGACCCGTCCGCCCCCCCCTTGCGTGCCAGCTTGGCAGCCTTGGCCGCCACGCGCGCCTGCTTGCGCGACAGGCGGGCTGGCGCATCCGCGTCGCCAGGCTGCGCGGCGCGGGGCTGGGCGGGCAGCTGGCCTTGCCGCAGTCGCGCGTCGTCCATCACCAGCAGCTCCAGCTCCGCGCCGCGCCGCCGCACCTCCCGCGCGCCCTCCTCGTCCATCGCAGCCTGCGCGGCGTCGCGTCGCGGCTTCTTGGCCCTGCGCGGTCGCGCCGCGTCCGGCTCTCCGTCCTGGTGCCAGTCGGTTGCTGCGGAAGCGCTGGCAAAGAAGGCATCCTGGAAGCCCTCATCCTGCTCCAGCGCAAACGCCTGCTCCGCGGCGCCGCTCTTGGCGGCTGCGCGCTTCGCCTTGCGCTCGCGCAGGTGCTGTGCCCACAGCGTCTCCGCGGCTGCGTCGCCGCCTGCCTGCGCCTTGCGGGCCTGCAGGCGCTCCTCCAGGCCCACGCCGAAAGTGACCACCATGTCGCCAGCCTGGTCGCGCTGCTGCGAGCGCTTGGGGGCGCCCTGCCACCCCCCTGGTGCCACCTGGCCCTCCCCTGCGCCCAGGAACAGATGGCGCACGCGCGCAGCCTCCGCCTGGCGCGCAGCCTCGTCCCCTTCCTCCTCGTCATCCTCGTCGGAGCCGGAGCCCAGGTAGGCGGCCAGATCCTCGTCCTTGAGCTGCTCCGCGCTCACCTTGCGGCGCAGGTGGCGCTTGCGGTCCGGGTCGTCCGCGTCCCACGTCAGCGCCACGCGCGTCTGCTGCAGCGCCTGCGCCGTGTAGTCCACGGGCGCGTAGCCGGCGGGCAGGCTGGTGGCAGCGTCGCGCACGCTGCGCTCCGCGAAGCTCTGCCCCTCCGGCACAAAGCGCAGGTCCAGGCGCGTGGAGGAGCGCTCAAACTCGATGCCGTCGCACGCGCCGAACAGAGCCGCGCCAGTGGCGGCGCTGTCGCACTCAACCACCGCGTAGAAGTAGCGCAGCCGCTCGCGCTCGTACTTGCGGAGCTTCTCCGCGTCAACCTCCTGCTCGTCGTCACTGCGGAGTGAATGTGTCAGGGTCAGCGCGGGAAGGGGCGCCTGCTGCAAAGGGATGCACGCCTGTCGCCCTCAGCCGCCGGCTCGCCGAACGCTGCGCGCGGACCGTGCACCTCCTCTTCGCGCATGCGCTCCAGGCCAAAGTCGGAGGGGTAGACGGAGACGCGGAGGAGAGATCCGCCCGGGGGCAGGAAGGAGCGCAGGATCTGGCGTGGGTCGGGCGCGGTCAGCCTCGCGATTGGATGTAGGGCTGCTGCTCTCAGGTCCTTAGAGACCACGCACCGCGAAGATGTCCACGGCGCGGATGCGCTCCCACTCCAGGTCCACCACCGCCAGTCGGCTGGTGGCGTCGATCATCTGCAGCTCCTCCTCCTGGCCGGCGATGAACTGCGCGATGACGCCCTCGTCGCCGCTGTACTCGGGCGCCTCCTCCTCCTCGTCTGCGGAGGGGGGTGAGAGGAGGGGGCGGCGGGGCGCACCCGCAGGGGCACACGCGGGCGCAGCGCACCGGTCTCCGACGAGTCCGACAACGACACGGAGCCCCGCAGGCCGCGTCTGGCCGCGCCAGGGGCCGCAGCCTCGGAGTCGCTGCAGCTGGGCTCGCCGTGCTCGGGCTCCCCCTCCGCCCCTGCCTCACGCGCGTGCTGCTCGCTGGCGGGCGCGCTCGCCTCCGGCAGGCGGTAGTAGCGTCGCATGTCCTCCGCGCGCTCCCTGCGCGCCCCGCTCCGTGTCAGGGGTCGAGTCAGGGCGAGCAGCCGCCAGGCACACACTTTGGCACAGTCTTGCGGCCACGCTTGTCCACCACTGTGGTGCGCTTGAACTTCGCGTCCTCGAACATGGAGGAGAAGCGCTCATCTATCTCCACCCGCGCTTTGGCCTGCAGCGACGCGAGTGAGTGCGGACACTGGGCACGTAACAGCCACCTTCCGCGCCTTCGGAAAGCGGGCGAAACGAGGGTCGCTGTGCACAGGAGCAAAGCGCGGGTCCGCATGCTCTTCCGTGGGAGCAGTGCGCCGCGGGGCTGCAGTCGCTGCACCACGTGCTGGCTTTTCGCCTGCCTTCTGCTTCTTCATAACGTGGAACGTGCGTGGCTCCACGGTGTGCCTCGTAAGATGCAACGGCGCACGCGCGGTGATGGGGAGTGCGGGGGTACAATAGTGGACGCGAGACGGCGTCCGGCAAGAGCACCGACCCCCCTGGACGTCGAGTCGACGACTCAACGACAGAACGTTCGTGATGGGCGACGGCGCGTGAGCGTGGTTGAGCCTGCGGGCTGATTATTCTAGGTGCGCCTCAGCTGGCGGATGCAGCGTATACGGGCGTGACGCCAGCCATGAAGAGGTCGGTGATGACCGTAGACACGTCGTCAGCGTCTGCAATCTGCAGCAGCGTGGGCAGCAGATCCAGCAGGTCCCGCTCCGCCATGTCGTCGATGAAGTTGCGCACGGGCACGGCGTTGAAGGGCTGGAAGATGTAGGAGTGTGGGGAGTTGTCCACGATGATTGTGTTGCGTAGCTCGCGGCCCAGGCACGTCAAATCCTTCACGTAATTGCCCTCGTATGGGTAGCATGACTCGCGGAAGAGGCGCCAGCGCACGATGCCGCCCTTGTCCAGCAGGTCCACCAGCGGATCCGCGTACTTGGCCAACGAGGCTGTGAACACGATGACCTCAAACTTGGCGCCGACCTCCGCCAGAAAGTGATCCACCCAGGGGCGCTTCAGCACGTAGACGTCCGTGATCTGTGGGAGCGCAGGCGTGAGGCGTCAGAGCGGGTGCCGCCCCAAGTGACCGCAGTCTGGCGATGACACAGCTGGCTCTGCGGGCCCCGGCGCACCTTGCCGTCAATCTCGACGGGGATGACGTAGTCCGGGTTCGCGACCGGCTTGAAGGAGGAGTGTACTAGCGTCTCGTCCAGGTCCAACACCAGAGTCTTCCGGCCTGCGTCTCGCTCCTGCAGCGCGGGGATGAACGGCGGCCCGCTATGCGGCGCGGCGGGCACGTAGACGGTGCGGCTGGAGGGTGCCGCGTCCGCCGGCTCCGTCTCCGACTCTCCGCAACATCCACACAGCCTGGCGAAGAAGCCGGGCCGCCTTGGGCGGTCCGCAGCCGGCCAGGCAGCCTCCTCCGAGGCGGGCGACTCCCAGCCAGCCTGCGCCAGCTGCACCTGCGTAATCGGACTGTGCTCCTGGTCTCCAGTCCCATCCCAGTCCCCCTTGACAGATGTTGACATTTTGCTGCCTCGACCACGGGTGGTCAAGCGCTCATGCTCTGTGCATGGCAGCCGGCGCGGAGTGCGGCAGGCTGCGCAGCGCTACAACACTGGAGGTGGACCGCACACGGAGAGCGAGCCAGCGCGAGCTCTGCCTGCTTGGTTTGCTGCCTGCAGGAACACAGCCTCCCTCGTACAGCTTCCACTGCCACAACACCAACGGCAGCACCACGACGGCGACGACTTGTGACCCCGGGAGCTGGCGGCGGCGGCGGGGCGACGGGCGGGAGTCCCGCCCGTCGCCCCCCCCCCGCCCCCCCCCAGCCAACACGCTCGCGCCCTACACGTTCTGCGTGCGTGTGCCTGCTCAACTGCTGCTGGCTGGCCGCAGTGGACGATGAAGGCTGAGAAGTCGCCCTCCAAGCGCAGCTCAGGCGGCGGATGGCTACCTGGCGTCTCCACGATCTCGCGCATAGCCAGCGCGACCGGCAGCCTTGTTCTATCTGCGGCGGGGAGCGTGAGCAGGTGCGCTTGCCACAACCGGCAGGCGGCCAGCGAGGCAAGCGGAGTCGAGTCGGCCAGTGCTGACTGGCCTCGTCCCTCGGCCGCCGCGCAGCCTGCTGGGCTACGAGGACCTCATAGCGGTGCAGGCCGGTCCCGAGGGCGCGGACGGCGGCCGGCCGGACATGTTTGAGGGCCAGGAGGAGGCACGCGGGCACCTCTGAGTAAGCTGCTTCCGACCGTCGCCCCTGACTCCCCCTGGCGGCGCACGCTCGCGTCACGCAGGAGCGCAAGGCCTGGTGGCCCAGGCTGCGCGAGTACATGGGGAAGGACATCATGTCGCTTATGAGCGTCCCGGTCTTCATCATGGCGCGTCTCGTTGCAGCCGCACCAACGCGCAGCCAGTTCGAAACGCTCTGGGCCGCTCCGCGCCAGCACAGCGCGCACGCACGGTTCCCTGGACGCACGCGGCGCGCGTCGCAACGTGGTGACGGTGCGCGCTCTGACCGTGTCGCCTCCAGGAGCCGACATCTGTGTTGCAGAAGATGGCTGAAATAATGGAATACAGCGAGTTGTTGGACAAGGCTGCCGCGTGCGAGGTGCGCGGGCGCGCGCTGCTGCCGCGGCGTGCGCTGACGGGGTGGACGACTGGTGTGCGCACAGGACCCGGAGCTGCGCCTCCTCTACGTCGCCTGCTTCGCAGTGGGTGCCTATCCCTCCGCGGAGCGCACCTACAAGCCCTTCAATCCCATCCTGGGCGAGACCTTCGAGCTGCAGCGGGGAGAGACGCGCTACATCGCTGAGCAGGTGCAAAGCCAGCGCGGCAGCCGCTGCGTCCACGCACTGACGACTCACCGCCCCCCCCTCGCTCGCAGGTGAGTCACCACCCGCCAGTGGGCGCGGGTCACGCGCGCGGGCGGGGGTGGGAGTACGACATCACGTCTGCTCCGCGCACCAAGTTCATGGGCAACAGCATTGACGTGTACCCTGTGGGTCGCACGCGCATCCAGCTGCGCGGCGAGACGTACGCCATCCACCCGCCGCAGAGCCGGGTGCACAACATATTGGTGGGGCGCACCTGGGTGGACCACTTCGGCGAGCTGACCGTGGAGGCGCTGGGCTCTGGCCTGGTGTGCGACCTGGTGTTCACCGAGTGCGGATGGTTCGGCACGGGGCGCTACAGCGTCAGCGGCACCGTGTTTGGCGCAGACGACGTGCCTCGGCTGGCGCTGGAGGGGGGGTGGAACAAGGGCCTCGCCTACGCGCGCTGCGACGCGGAGGGGGGGGTGCGCGACGACGCAGCCTGGAGCGATGCGTGGAGCGCGGTGGCGCCGCTGCAGGGGGACGCGTACGGCTTCACAGCCTTTGCGCACGCCCTCAACGGCGCAGCCATCGCGCCCGCCAACCTGCTGCCCTCCGACGCGCGCCTGCGCGGCGACAGGCGCGCCCTGGAGGCTGGCGAGCGCGCCAGGGCTGGCGCGGCCAAGCACGAGCTAGAGGAGCGCCAGCGCGCAGAGCGGCGGCGGCGGGAGGAGCAGGGTGCGCCCTGGACGCCGCGCTGGTTCAGAGTGGCGCAGGATGCGGACAACAACGAGGAGGTTGACACCGACATCTGGGAGTTCACGGGCGACTACGACCAGAAGCCGCAGCCGCAGGAAGGCGCGCCGCCGCCCAACCTGGACGAAATGACCTTCTCGCCCTGGCAATTCGCAGACTGAGCTCTCTCGCCTCCTCGCTCTTGCGTGCTGCAATGCGTGCCTTGAGTCCGAACTAAGCCCTGCCCTGCTGCGTTCTACTCGCGTAGTAATAGGAGGTCAGTAGGTACTAGTCCTGTTCGATTTGTAGCCTCCTGCCCGCCGCCTTTGCGGTGTGCGTGGTCCCCGTCACCATGGCGCGCCGGCGCATTGTGTTTGTGTTCTGCTGTGCAGCGCTGCTCCTTGCCAGCGCACCCGCGGCCTGCGCGCCGAAGAAGGGCAAGGCGCTGCCGCCACCGCCGCCGCCGCCGCCGCCGACCGGGCTACAGCTGGTGCAGGCGCATATCCACGCCGCGTGGGCCAGCGTGGTCAAGCATGCGCGCGACCTGCCTCTGCCCTCCAAGGCTCAGCTGTTGGGCGGCCTCAGCAGTGCGGCGGTGAAAGTGAAGCTGCTGGCTGCTTGCTCCTCGAAGCTGGTCTTGACCACGCTGCGTCCCTTGGTGGGAAAGCTGCCTGCTTTTCCAGTCACGGTGCCCGCGCCAACCAGCGCCCAGGCCACGCTGCTGGCCTGCCTGCTCGTCTCATTCATTGCGCTTAAGCGCGCCAGCAAGGCCACTCCGGCGTTCAAGGTGCGGGCGCGACTGGGAGCGCGTCGTTTTTCCACCTGTGACCTCTGACACGGCGCCCGCTGCAGCTTCTAGCACGCGCCGCTCTGGTGACCGCGGTCTGCAACGCCGCCTTCGCGCCCGCACTGCTGGTTGCCAAGGCACTCGCGGTCGTGGCTCTGGCTGGTTTCGAAGCAGCAATTGCCAACCCGCTGCTTGCTTTGGGGCTCGCGGCCCTGCTGAATGCCGGCGAGCTGCTTGCTGGAGCTCCCAGCAAGCCGCTGAAGGGCCCGGTCCCCAAGATTATCGCGGAGGTCGCTGCCACTACCTCAGAGGTGACTGCTCCGATGCCTGCCGCCCGGCCTGCTCCAGCCGCGGTAGCCAACACGGGTTACTCGCCGCCCACGGCCTCGCGCGCGCCGCGTCAGCCGTCGCCGTCACCTGTGATGTCTAAGGCCAAGATTCCTGGCGCAACTCGCTAGAGCTCTGACAGCGAGACCGAGAAGACTCACACATGCACGTTAATGAAACTCCTTCTTACTTGCTGCGCTTGTAGATCTTCTTGAGCATCTCCATGAAGAGCGCCTGCGGCAGCGCGGTCTGGCCCTGGATGAGCGCGCTGAGCTCCTCGTAGCTGCGCTGCTCGTACTCCAGGAACACGGCCTCCAGCCCCAGCTCCGCGTACACAGCCTTGACTGCGGCCACTTTGACAGGGTCGTTCTGGCCGTAGTTGCGCTCAATGACCGCGCGCTGCGCCTCGGAACAGCGGGGCAGCGCCTGCACGATGAGCCAGCCGCACTTGTTGTCCTCCACATCCGTGCCGATCTTGCCAATCACCTCCGGGTCGCCATAGCAGTCCAGGTAGTCGTCCTGGATCTGGAAGAACTGGCCCAGCCGGATGCAAATGTCGCGCGCAAGCGCAAAAGCAGCCGCGTCCGTCACCCCGCATATGTGCATCGCCGCTGCGGCGGGCAGGTAGAAGGTGTAGAAGGCGGTCTTGTAGGTGACGATGCGCATGTACGTCTCCAGCGTGTACTTGGAGAGGTCAACCACGCCAATGGGCGCCGTGATGAGGTCAATCAGCTGGCCGCAGGATGTCTGGTAGGTCACATCATGGAACAGCTCAAGCAGCTGCGACGTATGCGAGCGGCGCGTGAGAGCAGAAGCAGGAGCGTGCGGGGAAGGGTGCGCGCCTCAACGTAGCAGGGCAGCTGCTTGGTGTGCTTCTTCAGGATCTTGTAGATGCACGCCTCCAACACGATGCAGTCGTTGCAGGCGTTGAGGCCAACCTTGGGGACTTTGTACCAGCAGGGCTGGCCACGGCGCGTGATGCTGTGGTCCATCATGTCGTCCGCAACCAGGAAGAAGGCCTGCAGCCACTCAATGCACCAGCCCACGGTCATGGCCAGGAATTCCTCCTCCGAGGTGGCCTTGTCCTTGCGAAGCGCACGAACGCCTGGACATCGCAAGACAGAGACGGCTCAGCCCAATTCAGGCGAGCCTTCCACGGCGCCACGCACCATCCAGCACGGCCAGACCCCGGTTGAGCTTGCCCAGTGGCACGTTGTAGTCGATCATCTCGCGCACCCAGGCAACCGCATCCTTCGTCTGCACAGCCAGCAGCGCAGTGAGTGCCAAGCGCCGCTCCGGGCGTGGCGCTCGGCAAGTGCTTGGCAGCAGAGGGTGAAAGGCGCAGGGCAGGGTGTGGCTGCAGATGCTGATCCTGGGGTGTGCAGTGTCCGCGCCTGCTGGTCAGCCACCTCGTCCGCGATGATGCCGTCCGTCAGCGTCTTGTAGACGGCCATGAAGGCCTGGCGCACCAGAGCCAACAGGACTGAGGCGTGAGCAAGGAGCAGACGAGCAGGGTGCAGGGCGGGAAGGCGCATGCCTTCTTGTCCTCCTCCTGTTGCAGCTTCGGCTGCTTAGCAGCAGACGCTGGGCGGGCCGGGACGCAGACAGAGTGAGCTGGGAGACTGAGGCGTGCAGCTCGGCGCTCGAAAGTTCGCAGAGCGCACCAGCCATCCTGCAACAACGCTGTGCACCCACTCCCGCCTGCACACGCACACGCCCGGCGAGCGCGCGGAAAAAGATAGTTGTACGGTCGGGAGTACGTCGTAGTAGTACGGAGTCGGCGCTCGTCGGCCCTGTTGTGCGACAAGCGCGCCGAGCGTGCGTCTGAGACTGTACCGGTGCGCCGGTCTCGAGACTACTTGCGAGTGCCCCGGCTCCTCTGTGACGCACGTCAGGCGCTTCCAGCTTGCACCAGATATGTGAGGCTGTGCACGTGATAGGAGGCCCTGAGGAGCAGCGGCGCGAGGGAAGTAGCGATGCGTGTGCTCACGGTGCTCGCCCTGCTGGCTTGGGCGGCCGATGGCAGCGGACCCAGGCCTCGACCGCGCCTTTATGAGCGGGTGCGCTGGTGGCAGCGCGCTGTGCGTGCGCTGCTCTGACGCTTGCTGCGCGCACAGCCAACGCTACCGGCGCACCTGCTGGAGGCTGAACGAGCGCTGCAAGAGCTGCTTCCCGGCGGCGCCGCTGCTGCCGGAGCGCTGGCCGACGGCGCGCACGCGTCGCCTTCGCGGGTGCAGGAGTACCTGCTGCGCGTTGCGCCCACGCATGCGGCCTCTGCAACGCAGCTCCGCGGCTCTGACGCGGCCGCACTGGCCCGCTCGCGCACCGACAGCCACTTCTCCGCCCAACTGCCTGCTGAGGAGGGCGCGGTGGCGCTGCGCGGCGAGGGCGCTCCTGCTGTGGGCGCGCTGACAGCTGCAGAGCCCCCCGGTGCTCACCCAGCCGACGGCGTCCTGTCCGTGCGGGCCGCGTCGCCCACGCGCGCGTTCGAGGACGACGCGGCGTCGGAGCTGATGGCAGCGTACACGGCCGAGGGGCGCGCGCACGTCAACCCGGTGACTGGGCAGCCCGTGCGCTGGGGCGACACCTGGATGCAGGAGCGCGGCGGCGGCATCGGCACCGGGCGCGCGCTGCGGCTGCGCGGCGGCGAGGCTGGGCAGCTGGCCACCGCCGCCTCCTCCCCCGACCGCGCAGCGCTGCTGGCCTTCTACGACGCCTGCAACGGCCCCCGCTGGGGCGTCTCCCGCAACTGGGGCGTCGCCGAGCCCTGCGCCTCCGCCTGGCACGGCGTGCGCTGCGCCGGCGGCCGCGTGGTTGAGCTGCAGCTCAACCTCAACAACGTGGCCTGCTCCGGCGGCCTCTCCCTGCGCGAGCTGGGCGGCTGCAGCGAGCTGCGGGTGCTGGACCTGAGCGACAACCACATGGGCGGCCCGCTGCCTGGCGACGACCTGGCGCTGCTGCCGCACCTGCAGTCGCTGGTGCTGAGCGGCAACCGCTTCACGGGCCCGCTGCCGGAGCAGCTGGGCTCTCTGGGCGAGCTGCGGCACCTGGACTGCAGCGCCAGCGGGCTGTCGGGGCCGCTGCCGCCCGCCCTGGGCCGCCTGGCGCGCCTGGAGGTGCTCTACCTGGGCGAAGACGGGCTGGGCCAGCGCAACGCGCTGCAGGGTCCCCTGCCCGGCGCGTGGGCGGGCATGCTCGGGCTGCGGCGCCTGTCGCTGGCGGGCAACCGGGTGGGCGGCTCACTGCCCGCCTGGCTGGCGGGGCTGACCGCCCTGGAGGAGCTCAACCTGCGCGACGCGCGCCTGGGCGGCACGCTGCCGGCCTGGCTGGCCTCCCTTCCGCGGCTGCGGGTGCTGGAGCTGGGGGGCAACCAGCTGTCGGGCGAGCTGCCCCCCCTGGGCGCCTCGCTGCTGCACCTGGACCTGTCGCGCAACGGGCTGGACGGCGGGCTGGAGGGCGCGAAGCTGGAGCGCCTCACACTGCTGCGCACCTTGCGGCTGGCGCACAACGGGCTGGACGGGGTGCTGCCGCCGCAGCTCGCCGCCCTGGCGCAGCTGCAGGAGCTGGACCTCTCCCACAACGACCTGGGCGGCGAGCTGCCCCCGTGGCTGGCGCGCATGCCGCAGCTGCGCGTGCTGCGGCTGGGCGGCAACCGGCTGAGCGGGCCCTGGCCCGGCTGGCTGCTGGCCGCGCCCCGCCTCAGCCGGCTGCACCTGGACGGCAACCGGCTGGGCGGCAGCCTGGAGGGGACGCCCTGGGAGCGGGCCGGGGGTCTGGTTGAGCTGCACGCGAGCGGCAACTCGCTGGAGGGCAGCCTGCCGCCCGCGCTGGGCCTCCTCACCCGCCTCGCCTCCCTCCAGCTGGCGCACAACCGGCTGCGGGGCAGCCTGCCCGCGCAGCTGGGCGCCATGCGGCAGCTGGCGCGGCTGGACGTGTCCCACAATGCGCTGTCCGGCACGCTCCCCCCGGAGCTTGCCAGCCTGGGCGAGCTGGCGGAGCTGCACGCGCACAGCAACGCGCTGTCAGGCACGCTGCCCGCGGCGCTGGGGGAGCTGCCGCTGCTGCGGTCGCTGCTGCTGAGCGGCAACGCGCTCACTGGGCCCTTGCCCGCCTGGCTGGCCACCGCGCCCAGCCTGGGCGTGGCCGACGTCAGCGCCAACCGCCTCTCGGGGCGTCTGCCCCCCGCCTGGTGGGTGACGGGGGGGGCTGGGGGCGTGCCGCCGCTGGCGCTGCGGAGGGGCTTCCTGGAGCGGGAGCAGCGGCACCTCAACGCCGGCGCCAACCCGCTCCTCTGCCCGCTGCCCCGCTGGGCGCCCGCCGTGGCCGCAACCTGCCGATGGGTGGAGGTGCAGGCGGCGGTGGCGCTGCGGGGCGGTGCGCTGCTGCGTCTGAGCTGGAGCGGCGTGGACCTCAGCGCCGTCGCGGGCCTGGGCTGCCTCTTCGGCACCGACGCGCGCTGGGCGCCCGCACTGGAGAGCGCCGCGGCGCACCTCACCTGCGCGCTGGGCGGCGGGGAGGCGCGCAGCGTGCGTCTGGCGCTGGGAGGGGGGGCTGTGTCCCAGTTTGCGACACCAGTGCGGGAGGAGCTTGACCACGCATCCAGCGAGCTGTAGGCCACAGCTGCAACACACAACATCCGTCATTTTACAAATCGCTGCTTGGAGTACAACCAGCGCGAGTGATAACTGCGGCTCAGCGCGCCACCGCCGACCCCGCCTGCTCGCCGCTCTCGTCGCCGCGCATGGCGCGCGAGAAGGGCAGCGCTGCGCTGGTGGCTGCGAACTTCTTGCCCAGCGCAACGGATGCGCCCTTGTCGCCGCCCGTGCAGGCGTTGGCATCCAGGTCGCAGACCGGGTGCGTCGCCGGGCAGCAGGAGCCGCCGTCGGCGCAGCAGGTCGCGCCCGCGTAGGGGCAACAGCCGATTTTGAGGCACACGTTCCACACCTTGAGCGAGCAGCAGCATGTTGATCCCGCCGGACAGGTTGTGCGGGGGTCGCACACCACTGCGGGCGCGGGATCCGGGCCCGGCCCGGGGGGACCCGGGGTCGGCTGTGGGGGGGTGGGGCCCACGATGGGGTAGGAGGGCAGCATGGCCAGTCCGCACTGCCCCGCTTCGCTGACGTTCATCGCCATGCGCATGAACCCCTCCTCGCCCCACACCTCGCCCCACGAGTTCTTCACAATCCAGTAGTCCTTGCCGCTCTCCTCGTCGCTGCCGTAGCCCACGATGAGCATGCCGTGGTCCAGCGCGGTGCCGCAGGGGGCGTCAAACACGCCGCTGTGGTACATCTGGAAGGCCAGCCCGCCCGCCGCCACCGCGATGGCCACCGGCTGATTGGCCACAGCCTTCTTGAGCGCCTGCTCGTTGTTGGGGGGCACGTCCTCGAAGGCTTTCACAACCACCGCGTCGAGCTTCTTCTTCGCCGCGTCGCAGGTGCCGTCGGCGGCGGAGTAGGGGTAGTCCGCTTCCTGCGCGGGGAGCGTGAGGAGGGTGGCGCGCAACTAGACGCACGGCCCACGTACCGTGTCGAGGCCCCCGTTCTTGATGATCCAGTCGTATGCGTAGTCCATCAGCCCGCCGTTGCAACCCCGGTCATTGCCCGCGCGGTCGCAGTCCAGCAGCTCCTGCTCCGACAGCGCCACCAGCTGCTGGTTGGTCACGAAGTTTGCGCCCTCCAGGCTGCCCGTGGTGCTGAAGGCCCAGCAGCTGCCGCACTGCTTCTGGTCCTTCACCGCCGTCACGCCGCCCAGCAGGCGCCAGTCCACGGACGCGGGCGCCTGCACGGACTCGTAGCGGAAGGGGGTGGCGCGGGCGGCGCGCAGGGCCAGGTCAGGCTTGGTGCCTGCAGTGGGTGGGCGGGAGGTCAGCCAACAGCTCAGCCGGCGCCACTCAGGCCCCACGCACCCAGGCGGTGTGCGGCAAACTCCTGGGCGGTCTGGTCGGCGAAGGTGTTGATGCTGAGCTGCTGAGGTGTCAGCACACCGGCAACAGCGCCTCCTCGCACGCAGCCTGCGCGCCTGGTGCGACGCGTGCTCCGCGTTGTACTGCTGCACAAAGGCCCAGTTGTCGGCGAAGATGGCGAAGCGATGCTCCAGCTCCTGCCACGAGAGCGGGGGTCACGTCCAGAGAGGCTATGTCCTCTCGCTCCCACGCGCCTGGCCCTCACTGTACACCCGCCCGAAGCGCGCGCGCCAGACGTCGAAGACGCTGCGCAGGTCGGTGCCCACCGCCAGGCTCTGTGGCCGGGCGTCAGTGCGCGGACAGGCAAACCCTCACGACTGTACGCTGCTGCGGGCGCCGGGAACCTGGCATCGGCAGGCGCAACAGGCGCAGACGCGCACAACTGCCCTCTGCAGCGCGGCCACGCAGCGCGCACCTCCAGTTTCGGGGGAATCGACACTGAAGCGCAGCTTGCAACGAGGCAGGCGAGCGCCAACAGCTTCGGCACACGCATCTTGGCGCCTGTTGCGCACACCGGCCAAGTAGGGCGGCAATATGTCGCCATAAGTGCCACGTCATGCCTCCTCCTGGTGGACGATGACGTCACGTATCAGAGCAGTCTGAGTCGCCCTCGCGAACCGTATGGCGCCTACTTGCTGCTCCGCGCCCCCGCGCCTGCGTGCGGGCTTCTGGGTGCGCGCGCAGCAGCGCATTCCCAGCCGTGTTGTCATTACTGGCGGCACGAAGGGACTGGGTCTCGCGCTGGCAGGTGCCTTTCTGCAGCGCGGCGCCAGCGTGTTCGTGTGCAGCAGAAGTGTGGCGCGGGTGGAGGAGACGGTGACGTTGCTGAGGGGTGTACACGGAGCGCAACGCGTGCACGGAATAGCCGCAGATGTGTCAAGTGCAGCAGATGTTGACGCACTCGCGACAGCAGCGAAGCAAAGCCTCGGCGGCGTCGACGTCTGGCTCAACAACGCTGGGAGCAACGGGTACCTCTACGCTCCTCTCGTGGATACGCCCTCCTCCAAAATTGCAGAGGTTGTGACAACGAATCTGTTAGGAACGCTTTTGTGCACTCGCGCAGCCATGCAGTTGATGCAGAGCCAGCCGGGCGGCGGGCACGTGTTCAACATGGAGGGCGCAGGGAGTGACGGAAGACCGACACCCAAGTACGCCGCCTACGGAGCCAGCAAGGCCGGCTTTGCGCAGCTGGCACAGAGCCTGCAGGCCGAGGTTGGCGAGGCGGCGATTGGCATCCACAACATCAGCCCTGGACTCGTGCAGACCGAGCTGGTGTCCTCTGGGAGAGACTCGTTCGGTCCGCAGGGGCGCTGGTTCATCAACGCGCTCAGCGAGCTGCCGGAGGACGTGGCAGATGTCATTGCGCCGATGGTGCTGGAGCTTGCGGCGTCGCCGCGGCGGGCTGGAGAGGCGAGCCGCACGGTGAGGGTGCTCACTCCACAGGTGGCGCTGCAACGCATCCTTGCACGCCTGCTGCTGGGCAAGAACAAAGGGCGGTGGTACCCGGAAGACTGAGACTACGAGTGTTGTACCGCTTCGGCGTTTCTCTCTGACGGGACGGTGCCATCTTCTGCGTTCAATTTTCGTACAACCACAGCTGGCGATTCCTCGTGCGCCTCCCTGTGCCTAGCGTGTGTCCAGAGCAGCTGTCTGTTGCGTGGCTCGCCCTCCGTGTTGTTTGCCATGTCGGCAGACTGGGGCGCGCCCAGCGGCGGCGGCAGCGACAGCGTGGGCGTGGTGGCCGACACCTTCGACGTAGGCCTGCGCGTGCCCGACGAGGCAGTGAGCCACTTCTCGGCGAAAGTGCGCGGCGCGGCGGGCGATGAGCGCGACGATGCGCCCAGCTCCGCTGCGATGCTCTCGGAAGAGCAGGTGCGTCCAACCACCCGCGCCGCCCTGCTGCCCTGCTGCCGGGCTTTTGCTTTGTTGCGGGCGCTCTCCTGCCGCGTCCAGCCACCGCGGTGGAGGGCGAGCACAGGGTCTGACACTGTCGCGCTGCCCTGCCGCGCTCAGAAACGCGTCACCGAGCTGGTGCTCTCCGGCGCAAGCGTCTTCTTCACCGGCTCCGCGGGCGTGGGCAAGTCGTGGCTGCTGGCCCACATCGTGTCCCTGCTCAAGCAGCGCTACGGCGACAGCTTCCCCGCCAAGGTTGCCATCACCGCCGCCACCGGCATCGCCAGCACGCACATCTCCGGCACCACGCTGCACAGCCACGCGGGCGTGGGCGTGCCGCAGCGCATGGCCGACTTTCAGCGCATGTATGGCGCTGAGCCGTCCAAGCGCTGGCGCCAGCTGGACGTACTGATCGTGGACGAGATCAGCATGGTGTCCGCCGAGTTCTGGACGGCGCTGGAGCGCGGCGTGCGCGCCATCCGCGGCAGCGAGGCGCCCTTTGGGGGCATCCAGCTGGTTCTCTCGGGCGACTTTGCGCAGCTGCCTCCGGTGTCGAACCGGGCCGTGCCGGGCCAGTCTGCGGACCTGTTCCTGAACCGCGGCTTTGCTTTCCAGAGCCCCGTGTGGAACCGGTCGGGCGTAGCGGAGGTGCTGCTCACAAAGGTGTTCCGCCAGTCGGACGAGGACTTCGTGGCCATCCTGAACGACCTGCGCGAGGGCCGCGGGCAGGCTGCGCTCGCCGCCTTGCAGCGCCGCTGCGGGCGCCCGCTGCCCGCCACGCACGGCATCAAGCCCACCGAGCTGTACAGCCGCAACGCGGACGTGGACGCCGTGAACGCGCGCGAGCTGCAGTCCCTGGACTTCCCGCTGGAGACCTACAACGCCTGCGACGGCGTCGTGACCGCCGAGGAGCTGCGCCTGGCGGAGGAGCCGCGCGGCTACTCGGACCGCGGCGGGGACGCCAAGCAGCGCCAGCAGACCGAGGCCCTGCAGCGCCACGAGTTCTGGCGCGACTGCACCGCGCAGAAGAGCACCCAGCTCAAGCTGAGCGCCCAGGTGATGCTGCTCCGCAACCTGGACCTCACCGGCGGCGCCACGCACATGCTGGTCAACGGCAGCCGCGGCGTGGTGTCCAACATCCTGGCCGTGCATGAGGTTGTGGCCAAGCTGCGGGAGGAGGTCAAGCAGCTCAAGGCTGGCATCCTGCCCCCCGAGTTTGCCAGCCGCTCCGTAGGCGACGCGCTGACCGTGCTCACGCGGCGCCTGTCCCGGGTGGAGCAGTTCGGGCACGCCACCATTCCGGTGGTCACCTTCCGCAACGGCGTGGAGCGGGTCATCTACCCAGAGTCCTTTGAGCACGAGGTGCACCAGGTGGGCAAGTGCACGCGCCTCCAGGTGCCCCTCAAGCTCTCCTGGGCCATCACCATCCACAAGTGCCAGGCGCGCCGGCTGCGGGGCGGCAAGCCACAGACTGTCGGACGCTCTGACCCCCCTCCCTCCCCAGGGCATGACGCTGGACCTGGTGAAGGTGAGCCTCAACAACCTGTTTGCAGAAGGCCAGGCGTACGTGGCGCTCAGCCGGGCGCGCAGCCTGGACGGGCTGCAGATCATGGGCCAGGCCAACGGCAACAGCGTGAAAACCTCCGAGGTTGTGCGCCGCTTCTACGCAGCCATCCAGCGGGGCGAGAAGTACAGCGACGACGCGTGGCAGCAGTGGACGGCGTGCAACGGCTCCGACCGGGAGGACGAGCGACTGGCGGCTGCGGCAGAGCACGCAGCGGGGGTGGGCGGCGCGGGGCGCGGCGGCGGCGGCGGCGGCGGGGGATGCTTCAAGTGCGGCTCCGCAGACCACTGGGCGCGCGACTGCGGGGCCGGGGGGGGGCGGGGAGGGGGGGGCGTAGGCGTGAAGCGGGAGGCGCCCAAGGACGGCGAGTGGCAGCGACGCGGCGCGCCAGCCGCCGCGCCCTCTGGCATCAAGGCGTTCTTCACTCCGAAGAGCGCGCCCAACGCCCCGGGCACGGCGGGGCGCGGGCGGGGCAGCGGCCGCGGCGGCCCAGGTGCGCCTTGCACTCGCTTGCTCGCTGCTCCGCCCTTCTCACGCCCCACGCAGCAAACTCCAACTGCTTCAAGTGCGGCCAGATGGGTCACTGGGGCTCATCCTGCCCGAACCGGTGACCGCCTTTGGTGCATGGCGAGCACAAATCAAGCAGGTGGAACACGCCTCTGGTGACAGAAACGGAACGGAACGAACAGCACATCAATAAATGCAGCAAATCATCACACTCGGCGCTTCGGCGGCGGGCCACTCGCGCCTCTCGTTGTACGACATTTGACCGTTGAAGATCAGATTTGCAGTCGCGCTCGGTGCGGCGTGTGTCGTCCTCGCTGCCCCTGCGCTACGCCAACCTAGCCGTGCCGACGCTGTCGCAGCCGCTTTTCTGAGCTGCAGCGCCTGCCTACAGCGCCTGCCGCAGAGCAATGCCCGCCTCACCCGAGGCTTGGGGCACTCCGCGCGCGGACGCGGACGCAGAGCCGTCTTTGTCTGCAGCAAGCGGAGACGAGTGGCTTTCAGAGCAGCTGTCGTTTCTCCAACTGGAGAAACAGAGACTGCAGACGGCACACGCCTCCGTGTCCCGCGACAACGACGCGCTGAGGCGCGAAGTGGCACTCTCCAACGAGCTCGTGGAGCATGCGGAGGACGCTGCGGAGGAGGCGCGTGCTGAGGCGACGCGCCTTCAAGCTCAGCTCAGCTCGCGGGAGGCGCTGGAGTCCCGCGCACTCGCCTCGGCGGAGGCCACCATCACTACTCTGCTGGCTCGCCTGCGCACCGCCGAGGACGACAAGACTGCGCTGCAGGAAACGCTGTCTGACGAGCTGGTGACTGTTCGGACGGCCCTGGCTACTACTCGCTTTGAGTTTGACGAGGCCTCCCTGGAGCACCGGCGCCGTGCCGCGCTGTTGGCGGCCAGTGTTGCGCGTGAGGCAGCGCTCCAGATGGAGCTGATGGCTGAGCGCCAGAGAACAGCGGCCGCGGAGCTGCAGCTGGGAGAGCTGCAGAGGGCAAACAAGCGCCTCGCCACGGAAATGGCGCAGCGACGGAAAGAGGATGAACACCGGCGACCCTTGTCGCCGTTGGTCAATTTGCAGCGCTAGCAGCAGCCTGATGGCTGCCCGCCGTGACAACAATGTCACATCACCGCCCCTCCGCCCGCCCTGTGCACCCCGCTTCGCCGTTCACGCTCGTGTCACCAGCTCGTGCCAGCTTGCCCCGCGCACCCCAGGTTGCACTACAGGCGTGCGTGCCAGTCCTGGTGGGCCTGCAGGGCGCGATGGCTGCGCACCGCGCGGCGCTTTTGCTGGACGAGGAGGAGCTGAGGCGCGTGGAGCGTCGCGGCACCTCCTCCAGCGCGGGCCCGGCGCGGCGCGCAGGCGCTGAGCAGGCTGTTGCTGCGTTTGGCGAAGAGTCTGATGACGCGGAGGAGTACGTGCCGGTGGCCAAGCGCCGCGCGCTGGAGACGCAGGGCCGCTACCAGCGCCTGGGCCGCGCGGGCGCCTCCGCCGAAGCCGCTGGCAAGATGGAGGCGCCCACGCAGCATGAGCAACCCGTGGAGAGGGCCAGCCTGCTGGTCCGCGCCGCGGAGCTCAAAAAGGACAAGCCCGTGGAGGACGAGAGCGCGAAGCTGGCGCGCGAGGAGCTGGAAATTCTGCGCAGCATCACGGTGCGGCACCAACGTCCCATCGCCTAGGGTTGCCATCGCCTAGCTCTCCTGCTCACCCGCTCCCTCTCTGGCTCACAGGAGAAGAAGGCTCTCATGTCCGTCAAGGAGTTGGCTAAGGGCACGGTGTATACGCAGGCGATGGAGACTGGCTGGAAGCCGCCGAGCCACATCCGGGCGCTGAGCGACGATGACTGCGAGGAGGTGTGTGTACAACGCAGCCCCGGTGTGCTCTTCGTTGGCTCACACGCAGTGCTGTGGCTCAGATTCGGAGAAAGTGGCACATCATCGTGGAGGGCGAAGGCATTCCTCCTCCCATCCGCACCTTCCGCGAAATGAAGTTCCCCCAGCCCATCCTGGACGCCCTGACCTCCAAGAATATCTTGAAGCCGACGCCCATTCAGATACAGGGGCTACCGGTTGTGCTGAGCGGGCGGGACATGATAGGCATCGCCTTCACCGGCAGCGGCAAGACGCTCACCTTTGCGCTGCCCATGCTCATGGCTGCGTTGCAGGAGGAGGCGCGACTGCCGCTGGTGAAGGGGGAAGGGCCGACGGGGCTGATCATCTGCCCGTCGCGCGAGCTGGCGCGTCAGACATATGAGGTGCTGCAGGGATTCGTGGACTCGCTGGCCGGCGCGGGCATGGCGCGTCTGCGTAACATGCTGTGCATCGGCGGCATCGACATGCGCGAGCAGGGGGAGGCTCTGAATGCGGGGGTGCACATGGTGACAGCCACGCCGGGGCGCCTGAAGGACATGTTGGGCAAGAAGCGCATCAATTTAGAGCTGTGTCGCTACCTCTGCCTGGACGAGGCTGACCGCATGGTGGACTTGGGCTTCGAGGAGGACATCCGCGAGGTGTACAGCTACTTCAAGCAGCAGCGGCAGACGCTGCTGTTCAGCGCAACCATGCCGCTCAAGATCCGCAAGTTTGCTGAGTCCGCGCTGGTAGAGCCCATCGTCGTCAACGTGGGCCGCGCGGGCGCCGCCAACCTGGACGTCATCCAGGAGGTTGAGTACGTGAAGCAGGAGGCAAAGATCGTCTACCTGCTGGAGTGCCTCCAGAAGACGGGCCCCCCCGTGCTGGTGTTCGCGGAGAACAAGACGGACGTGGACGACATCCATGAGTACCTGCTCCTCAAGGGCGTCGAGGCTGTGGCCATCCACGGCGGCAAGGACCAGGCTGAGCGCGACGAGGCCATCCGAGCCTTCAAGGAGTCGCGCAAGGATGTGCTTGTCGCCACCGACGTCGCCTCCAAGGGACTCGACTTCCCGGACATTCAGCACGTCATCAACTTCGACATGCCTGAGGAGATCGAAAACTACGTGCACAGAATCGGACGGTGCGGGCGCGGCGGCGCCGCATTTGCGCACTGCGCCCACCCTCTGACGCGCCCCGTCTGCAATGCAGAACCGGGCGGTGCGGCAAGACGGGCATCGCAACCACGTTCATCAACAAGAGCCAGACAGAGACTGTTCTGCTGGACCTGAAGCACTTGCTGCGCGAGGCCAAGCAGCGCGTGCCGCCCGTGCTGGCGCTCATGGACGACCCGTTGGAGGCGATGGAGGCGCAGGCTGCGGCCAACGGCACCAAGGGGTGTGCCTTCTGCGGCGGCTTAGGCCACCGCATCACAGATTGCCCCAAGCTGGCCGCCTACAAGGCGCAGCAGCTGAGCACCAGCACGCGCAAGGACTTCCTGGGCAGCGGGGGACACGGTGCCGAGATGTAAAGAGCCGTTTCTGTGTCTCGTGCGCACTAACTGTGGCTGCGCCGGTCTCGTCCCCGGCCCTTGCGCCTGCTGCGCGAGCTGCTGGAGCTGGAGCTGCGCGAGCGGCGGCGCTTGCTCTTGGAGTCGCGCTCCTTCTTGCGCTCGCGCGAGCGGCTGCGTTTGCGGCGCTTCTTCTCCTTGCGCCCCTTGCCCTCCGCCGGCTGCAGGGCAACCACCTCGCCCGGCTCTGCGCCGGAGGCGGCCAGCAGCAGCGCGTGCACCTCGTAGAGCCCCCGGCGCTGCGCCTCGTCCTCCAGCGCCACGTACGCAGCCTCCCCGGCCACCTCGGCACGCACGCTCTCCCAGGCTGCGCCCACAGGCAGCGCCCGCGAGCGCAGCATGGCGGCAAAGTCCTCCGCCGCGCGCCGTGCGCGCTTGGCCTGTTTGGCCGCGTGGCCCTCCTTTTGCGCGCGCACGTCGCCCAAGATGAGCTCCAGGCTCTGGGTGCTCACGCCCGCCGCGCGCCCGCCCGCCGCGCTCAGCAGGCTGGTCACCTCCTGCAGCGGCGCGTCGGGCGCCGCCTGCAGTCGCTCTCCCAGCGCGGCTGCCACCGCCTGCGCGTCTGCGCTCAGCGCGTCGCCCAGCTCGTCCACGGCGTCCTGGAAGAGCTCCCGCGGGCGGCTGCCCTGCGCGTTGGCGCACACGGCCAGGTAGGCGGGCTCGCCGCCACAGGCGGCTGCGAAGTCGCGCCAGCTGGAGCGGGCGGTGAGGCGCCCCTGCGCAGCCGCGGCGGCCAGCAGCTGCGTGAACGCCTTGCGCGCCTCTCGCTCCTGGCGGCGCTGCGCGTCCCGGGCCACCGCCGCCGCCTCCTGCTGCTCCCTCTGGCGCTGGCGGGCCCAGTCGGCGAAGGCGTCCAGGCGCTCGCTGCGCGACAGCCCCCCGAGCCAGAGCGCGCCCGCAGGCTCGCCCAGCGCCTCCTGGGCGCGCCGCCAGGGCGTCTCCGGCCCCACCGCCGGCGCCAGCGCCTCCAGCGCTTGGCGGAAGGAGGCCAGGCAGGCGTCCCTGGCCGCCTGTGCGGCGTCGCGCAGCCGCTGCTGGTGCTCCGCCACAGCCTCCGCCACGGCAGCCTCCCTCTCCCGGGCGTCCAGCCCCGCCGCCGCCGCCAAGGCCACGCGCGGGTCCCCAGCCAGCAGGCGCTCCGCGTCCCGCAGGCGGACGGCGGCGGCGCCTTCCGCCGGCAGCAGGCCAGCCGTCAGCGCCTCCTCTACCGCCGCCCGCAGCGCCGCCCGCGCCGCCCGCTCCCGCCCGCGCCGCTCCTCGCGCTCCTGGCGCGCCCGCTGCGTCACGAAGTCGTTGAAGGCCGCCTTGCGCTTGGCCAGGCTGGTGAGTGCGCCGTAGCGGGGGTCGTGCACCAGCGTGCGCATCGCCTTGTCCCAGCTGCCGTCCGCCCCAACGCCAGCCTCCTGCAGCAGCGCCAGGAACGCCTCCCGCGCCTCGGCCTCGCTGGCGTAGTGCACGGGCGCGGGGGCGGCCACAGGCGCGGCGCCCAGCAGCGCCTCAGCGGCGCTGCGCACGTGCACCTGCGGCGCGGGCGCGGGCGCGGGCGCAGCGGGCGGGGGGCGCTGGGGCTGCTGCGGCTGAGCGGGGGGCTGCTGCGCGGGCGGCTGCTGCTGCTGCTGCGCCGGCATCGGGGCGCCCAGCCGCACAGCCTCCGCGCGCGCCGCCGCCTCGCGCGCCACGCGCAGCGCCTCCGGGAGGGTCCAGGAGGACTCCTTGCTGACGGTGTGGTAGTAGTAGGGCTTGCCGTCTGGGCTGGCGTGCTCGCGCCACGGGGTGCTCGTCTCTGCCCGCTCCACCGCGGACAGCAGCTCGCGCGGCTTCTCCCACGAAGAAGCGCCGCTCCTGCCGTTGTGCCAGTAGGCGCGACCGTCGGGAGACCGGTGCTCCGTCCAGTCCGCGGCGACGCCCAGAGGGGCGGGGCCGCCTGGCGCTACCGGCGGCGCGAACAGGGACGGCGGGCGCGGAGGCAGCGCCGTCGGGGGCGCGGCGGGCGGCTGCGAGGCGGCAGGCGCGTCAGCCAGGGCCGCAACAAGGGGAGAGGCCCAGAGAGCGCAACGCACACACACGCACCGCAACAGGGGCCCCAGCCAGCCAAGCCGGCGTGGTGAGCTCGCGCCCGCGCCCAGCCATCGTGGAAGCGAACTGGACGGGTCAGGCGGAGGCAGCGAAAAAGTGCAACAGTATGCTGTGCGGCGTAGCGGCAGAGGCTGTATCAATCACACCCGCGTCGGTCCTCGGTCGTCGCTCGCGAAGCGCGGGTCGGACAAGATAACCAAGGAGGACAATGTGCGCGCGATTTGCACGTCTCCGCGCGCGCACGAGCGCCACAACAGCGAAGAGTGTTCAACCTTCGTGCCGTGGAGGCATCGCTGTGTGCACGGTTCACGGTGTCTAGAGCTAGCGGTTATTGTCCGGCGGCGGCCAGCGCACGGGCGGGGCCTGCTGCGGCGCCGCCTGCGAGCGCCGCCGTGCCCGCGGTGCCGCGCTCGATCTTTCTAAACTCTGTGAGCACCGGGTAGATGTTCTCAAACGCCTCGTACACGTCATCGCGGCTCTTGCCGCCAGTGAGCACAACCTGCGTGCCACAGTCAGCCAGACGCCACGCCACGGTCTCTCCCAAGCGCGTGTGCGCGCCTTGCCGCTGACAAAGATGAGCAGCACGATCTTCGGGGAGCGCATGCGATAAATGAGGCCCGGGAACAGCTCCGGCTCGTACTGACGCGGAGCAGGATGCGTCAGGAGGGCGCCCGGGGAGGCGGGGCGCAGGGCGCACGTTTGCGAAGGATGCATGTGCAAACGCCAACCCCTCCAGGCGGATGGGGAACTTGACGTCGCAACTGGCCACGATGTTCTGCACCGTGAACTCCTGCGACCAGCCACACGGCTCAGCGAGGTGGGAAGTGCGCTTAGAGAGCGCACGCGCCGTGAACTGCGCCGGGAAGCCCAGCTTCTGAATGATTCGCGCGTACTTGCGAGCAGCCAGCTTCGCCATGGCCTCAGTCTTGGCGCCCGTGCACACCTGCGCGCGGAGACTGTGAGAGCGTGCTTGCAGGTGGCAACCCTATTCGAGAGCCCGGCCAGTCCCAGCCTCTCAGCAGCGCGCACCATCTTGCCCGACGCGAATATGAGCGCGGTGGTCTTGGGGTCGCGGATGCGCATGATGACGGCCGCGAAGCGCTGCGGGGGCGTGAGAGGGCGCGGGGAGCACTTTGCTGTGCACGCGCCTTCGGGTTGTACTCCGCGTTGCGCGCGTGCAGCGTGATGGTCTTCAGGTCCAGCTGGCAGGCGAGGTTGACGGTGGCCACCAGGTTCCTACCCGGCCGTGTGAGCGGAGGAAGGGCGCGAGGCGCAAGCGCGGACGCACTGCAGCACGGGCACGATGCCGGACTTGTGCTTCGCCGGGTCGTACGCCGGCTCAGCCTCAGCCTCAGCCACTACCAGCTGTCTGTCCACGTCGTCGCCAGCCACGGTGTCGGTGATGGGCGCGATATCAAACGCGCCGTGGTCCTCCATCGCCTCTTGGACTGCGCGCGCGGCGCAGCCTGTGCAGGGGCGCGGCCGCCCGCCGCCAGTCACCAGCTGCAGGCACGGGCGCAGGCAGGGCGTGAAAGGCGGAGGCGGAGGGCGCAACTGTGCGCTCCGTGGCGGCGTGGCGGGGCCTACCTGGGCCGTATGTTGTACGGCGGGCGGCGGCGGCGCGGCGCGGCCGCCACGCCGCCTCGGCACTCTCCGCCCTCGTCTGTGCGTGTCTGCAGCCTGTGCCGCTGCGAGCTGCAGCCAGACAGCCAGGAGAGGCGGAGAGGGGGAACGGTGCAGCCGCCGCCGTTGGGAGCAGTTGCCATGGCGGCGCCGGGCGCGCCGGACGACACAAGGCGTCGGACGGCGACTCCTTTCGTCAAGGCTGCTGCCGGGAGCGTGGGCGGTCTGATGGAGGCGCTCTGTTTGCAGCCTATGGACGTGGTCAAGACGCGGCTGCAGCTGGACACGCAGCGCCAGTACAGAGGCATCCGCGACTGTCTGGTGCAAACGTCCGAGCGCGAGGGCACCGCTGCACTGTGGAAGGGGCTGACTCCGTTTGCGGCGCACCTGAGCCTTAAGTACATGCTGCGCATGGGAACCAACGCCTTCTACCAGAACGCGCTGCGCGACGAGCGCGGCGAGCTCAGCGCGCGCGCGCGGCTGGCTGCTGGCTTCGGCGCGGGCGTGACGGAGGCTCTGGTGGTGGTGACGCCCTTTGAGAATGTCAAGATCAAGCTGCAGCAGCAGCGCGGCTCCGGCCCCGGACTGCGCTACTCCGGGCCGCTGCAATGCGCAGCCGCGGTGGTGCGGGAGCAGGGCGTTCGCGGGCTGTGGGCGGGCGCTACGCCCACGGTATGGCGCAACGGCACCAACCAGATGTGCATGTTTTGGGCCAAGAACCGCGCGGACGGACTGCTCTGGGGCAAGCTGGACGGGGATGGCACCGTGCTGCACCCGCTGCAGTCCATGGCATCCGGCGCGCTGGCCGCCACTCTCGGGCCGGTGGCCACGGGGCCGTTCGACGTGGTCAAAACGCGCCTCATGGTGCGCCACGCCCCTCCGCACGCGCACATCTGCACGCGCAGCCTCTCTGACAGCCCGTGCGCAGGCGCAGGACAGAGCGCCCGGCGTTGCGCCGAAGTACCGTGGCATGGGGCACGCCATCGCGCTCATTGCGCGCGAGGAGGGCGTGCGGGTGTTGTGGAAAGGACTCCTGCCGCGCCTGCTGCGCATCCCGCCCGGCCAGGCCATCACCTGGGCGTTTGCAGACCAGGTCATCGGCGTCTACGAAAACCGATGACCGCTGAGAGCGGCCGGGCGCAGAGCGGGCGGCGGCGGACTGTTGCGCGAGCGTTATGAATTATTTTAGCGGTGGTGATAGAGTGCAGCGTCTCTGTTGCGTCGTGTGCCCGGAAGCAGCGTAGCAGCCAGCGGCGTGGGAACGCGTCCAGGTCCAGGCCAGGGCAGCGTCGCCCCAGCCGCGCAGCAGCCTGCGAGCAAGGCTTCCCGTCAGCCTCCGTGTAAAGCAGAGCTTGCGCTGCGGGAGAGCGCTGAACTGCACAACCCTACGCGGTGAGTGCGCACCGTCCTCCAGGCGCTCCCCCGGGTCAACGAACGTCACAGCGCTCACATGAAAGCCTGCTTGGGCTTGCCTTGCCGCTTGTTGCCCTTGTCCTGCGCGCGCGTGTGCGGGTCAGACAACCGCGTCGTGCCATGCTGCGTCTGCGTCGCGCGCTGGCACGCACGAACTCGGCCACCGCGATCTTGTAGGCAAGCACGGGCAGGACGACTCCGGTGATTGCGATGATGCCCAGCGACTTGGGTGTCCAGCGGAACGTCTTCTCAATGTGCTCACGCTTCATGCCCCATGCCTCCACAAACGGGTTCGTGTGCGCGTTCAGGCCGCCCGCCATGGCCACCACAGGCTGCCCACAGGCTCGGCGACGGGCGCGCAGCGTTGTACGGCACTCGCAGTCGCCACCAAAATCCTGTCCAAATACTACGCAGCACGACGCCCTCGGCCCTCCTCGGCAACTGGTTGCGCACCGCCTGCTGCACACGCGTGGTAGGTGCTGCAGCGTGCGGGCGAGGCGCAGGCAGAGTGAGCGTGAATGGTGCGTCAGTCGCTGGCCAGGCTTCACTCGCCTGCACTGCTCACACCTGCCCACACTCCAGGGCAAGCGCAAGTCCTCTAAGCCGCCTCCCAAGAAGGTGCAGCCGAAGCTGGCCAAGCAGTTCACATGCCCCTTCTGCAACAACGAGAAGACGGTCACAGCCAAGCTGTGCGTTCCCCCCCCCCCCTGGCGGCGCCGGGGGCACGCCCTGCGCCCCACCGGCTCACGCGCGTGCGGCGGTGGTGCAGGGACTTTGAGAACGAGACGGGCAAGGTGAGGTGTGAAACCTGTGAGGCGAGCTATGAGACGCGCATCACCAGCCTCAGCGACCCCATCGACGTCTACAGCGACTGGATTGACGCCTGCGAGGCCACCAAGCAAGCGGCTGCTGCGTGAGCCTCCCAGCCTGCTGCTGTGAGCGGGGCGCACCCGGGACTGGCAGTGAACACACTGGCCTCGCGTGTTTAGAGTACGCGCTGTGCGCGTGAGACCGCGTCACAGTCTGCGACCACGTGGGTGAGACACCTGTTGACTGCAGCTGACCCGTAGACCGGCGTCGTGTCCTCGGCAGCTGCGTCTGCTGCGGACTGCATCGCTCGGTCGTCGTGCTGGGCGGTCCCGCCTGCAACAACGCGGCCCCCCTTCGCGTGCCCGCGTGTCTCGCTGCGTTCTCGGACCACCCGTGCGGAACACGTGGACGCGCCCGCTGCCAGCTGGCGAGAGGTTGCCTGCCTGTGTGAGCGCTGCGCCGCCCATGGCGGACAAGGGAGAGAAGGGAGACGAGCCAGGGCTTCCCAAATGCACGTGCACAATGCGGCTGGCCCTGCCCTGCCCTGCCCTGTCCTGGCGTGAGACGTGGACTGACGCGAGAGCGCTCGCAGCGACTGTGAACAGGCTGATTAACGAGCTGCTCAACGCGGACCTCAAGCTGTCGTCGGAAGTGCGCGACATGCTGGCCGAGTGTTGCACCGGTGCGTGCAGGCCGCCGTCTGGCGCAGGCGAGCACGCGTGACGGGCTGCGCTCGCTCGTGTCTTTTGCAGAGTTTGTGCAGCTGGTGTCGTCGGAGGCGAACGAGCTGGTGGAGAAGGAGAAGAAGACGCTGGTCACGCCGGAGCACGTGGTGGCTGCGCTGCAAGTGCGTCGCTCGTCTGGCTTCCAGCACGTCACCGCCGCTCACACCTCCCTCCCTCCAGTCTCTCGGCTTTTCAGCCTTCACCGCTGAGGTGTTGGCCGCGCTGGAGGCCTGGAAGGCTGAGGACAAGGTGTCCGGGGCGCGCAAGGCGAAGCTCAAGCCCAAGAGCACGGGCATGAGTGAGGAGGAGGCCATCGCAGCGCAGCAGAAGCTCTTTGCCGAGGCGCGAGCGCGGGTATACGCGGAGCAGCAGCAGGCGCCCGGCGGTTCATAGCGCATAGAGGCGCATAGAGGCTCCTTGGTGCGCTCCATTTTTCTCTTGTCTTGCCTACTCGTGCGCCGCGTCCTGGGGTCCGCATACCTGGCGGCCGCGTACGACGCAGCGCACTAGCAGCCCAGAGAACGGAAGAACGGAACGCACACAAGGAGCCATGCCGTGCCGTGAGAGTGAGTGAACCTGAGTGTGACGGAGCCACGGTCTGCATTCTGCAACTGCTTGTGCGCCGTCTACAAAGCCAACATTAGAGCGACAGGTGTCCTTGCGTCTCGGGTTGTTGTGGCCAGGCCGGGTTCAGAGGAGCCAGTCCTTTGCTGATGCGAGGCGCCGCTTTCCGGCTCGCCATGAGTTGACCAGTATGCCCACGCCGATACCCACCCCCAGGCACATGCCCAGCCCTACTCCCACGCCCACGCGAAGCCCAGCGGAGAACCAGGTGAGCCCCTCCTCGCCCTCGTCGCTGCCGCTTAGCCCCCCCCCACCCTCCCCGCACCCCACTGCGCCCGGGTAGGCGAACGCATCCAGGTCGAACAGCGTGGAGTCCCACTCGCCCCCCAGGCGCAGCGCCAGGGGCTGCTCGGATGGCGGCGCAGCCTGCGGCGCATTTGGGGGCGACCCCGGTGGGCTCGCCGCCGCGCCGCCGCGCACCGCGGCCAGCGCAGCGCACTCCACGGGCAGGTCGCACTGCACGGGTGGCGGTGGCGTCAGACGGGGTGGGGGCGGGTGGACAGCGAGCAGGGGAGTATCCGAGCTAACCAAAAGCGCTCTGCTGACGAGGCACGCCGAGGGCGTCGCTGCACACGTCGCACCTTGCGGTCCTCGTCGATGGACTCCAGCGCGCACACCGCCTGCGCGCGGCCGCTGTTGGTGCGCAGGAAGGCGCCCGGGGGGGCGAGAGGCTGCACCGCAAGAGTCGCTGTCGCCAGAGCTGCAGCGCCCACGCGCAGCCCCCGGTGGCGCAAAGGCAGCGGGCAGGTGCAGCTCAGGCAGACGGGTCGCTCACTGCTGACGTCATGTGCAACGAGGACGAGCTCGAAGCCAGGGGGTGGCACCGCTGCTGTATCTTCAGCGTTGGGCGTCGCCAGCTCCACCGTCCACTGGTGCAGCGTGCCGTCCTCCGCGGCTGTGCAGCGCAGCGTGCCGCTGAGCAGGTCTTGGCCGCAGCGCAGGGAGAAGGGGAGGCTGCTTACAGGCGCCTCGGGGAGAAAGCAGAGCTCCATCCCCGTTGCCACGTACGTGCCCGCTCGCTCGCGCCGCAGCGTCACCGGCGGCGCGTCTACGCCCTCGCCGCTCTCGCCCTGCGTAGACGTCACCGCGCCGCCAGCGCAGGCTCGGTCGTGCACCTCCAGCTCACAAGCACCCACGCCACGCAACTCCTCGCCCAGCACCGCGCCGCAGGCGTACAAGAACGCCGCGCGGAGCTCCATGGGCTCCCTACTTAGCGAGTCCTCACGCACACGAGGGAGCGCTCTCACAGTGCGTGTGTGTCGGGCGATTCCTCCGCGCGTGGTGCGTCGTGCGCGCGTCAGGGAGCTTGGGAGGCCTGCCTCAGAACACGCTCGCCCGCCTGCTGCGTGAAGCTGCCAGAGACGCTCCATGTTGCTGCCGGGCGGCCGCAGCAATGAGCGCGGCGCGGGACAGGACAGTGGTGCGTGGTGACTGTGGGCTGCTGCGCCGCCGCCGCACGCGCTTCAACGGCTGCGCACGTCGTCTCTACTTGTTGTCACGAATGGCTGTCGCGCGGCGTGTGGCTGGGGCGTGGGGATGCGAGCGGCGAGTGCCGGAGTGGACTGAGTTCGCTTCGCTCGCTCCTATGCGCGCAGGCCTGTGCGCGTTCAGCCCGCTGCTGAGCTCGTTCGCGCTGAGCAGCGGCGACGGGCGCGTGCGGCTATTCGACACGGGTGCGGGCTCGCGGGTGTGGCGCCTGGCGGCCGCCGCCAGCTGGACTCGGAAAGGCGGCCGGCTGCGGCTCGCGCGGCCGCCCTCGCCGCCGCGCCGCTGCTCGTCACAACGTTTCTGGGCACCGTGGGCTCCCCGCCGCGCGGCCGGACGCGTTTCTCATTCGGTCTGCAGCTCGCTCACGCGCCCGCCGCGCTCCCAGGCTCTGGTCGGCTGCAGCAACAGCTGGGCTCCGCCGCCGCCGCGCTGGCCGTCACCCCGGACGCTCCGGGCAAGGCTGGAGCGCTGAGCTGCGCGTCGCTGCTGTGGGTGCCGCAGCCCCCTCAGGTGCGGCCCCTTGGACAACCCTACTCCCCGCTGGGCCGCCGCCCCCCTTCCCCCCCCTTTCGCGCCAACCCGGACAAAAAGCAGAGCGCCTGGACGGTCGGCCCCAAAGCCGCCGCGTGACCGGCGCTCTCGTCAGCTCCTGGGAGAGAGAACAGCACAGCCCCGGTAATGGGTGAGCGCCGCGAGCTCACGCCCTGAACTGGCGCTCAATCACCGGAGCGATAGTTTCGCAGCCCAGCGCACCCCCGATGCACTGGCATCCCCGCGCCGACTGACGCGCTTTTGCTCAACAGGGCGGCAAGGCGAAGCGCAAGTCTGGTGTCACGCACTCTGGCTTGGGCTGGCTGGTTGTGGGCACGCGCGCGGGGGGACTGTGCTGCTGGGACGCGGCCACGGGGGGGCAGAGTTGGCGGGTGCAGGCACATGAGGGGTGCGTCTGCGCCCTCGTAGCCTGCTGGTGCCATGTCTCACTGGGCCTCTCCTCAGACCGGTTACCGCACTGGCGCTCTCGCCCAACGGCACAATCGTCTTCTCAGCGGCCGCGGACGGCGTGGCAGAAGTGCAGCCCAGCTCGGGCGAGCTGCTCCACCGGTGGACAGCCGCTAAGACCCCTTTGACCTGCATCGCCGCCGCGCCAGGCATGTGCCCTGCCCTTCCCACCCACCCAACTCGCGCTAGCCGAGCCGCATGCGTCCTCTGGCGGCGCGCGATACGTGTGCGCGCGTCAGTCTGTGCGTTCCCCCGGCAGCTGATGATTTCATTATGCTACACCGCCTACTGGCTCCCTTGTGGGGCGCCCTGCGGAGAAACCGAATTCTTTTTCACCTCTGACAATCTGATGCCTCCCCGCCGCATTGGCTGCGCTGTGCGTGCGCCATTCTGTGGTACTCTCCTCTGACCCGCCTGCGCCCACCAGACGGCCTGCGCCTGCTGCTGGCGAGCGAGGGCGGCGCGCTGTCGCTGTGGGACACGAGCAGCCGCAAGCGCATGCGTTCGCTTGCCGGCCACGCGGGCAGCGGCGCCTGCAGCCTCGCCTTCAGCCCCGACGGCGCCGCCGCGCTCTCGTGCGCGCCGGGCGACCGCGCGCTGGCGCTGTGGGACGTGTCGCCCGCGGGCGGGGCCACGGGCGCAAAGGCGGCGCCGGCGGCCAGCAGGCTGGCTCTGGGCGACGGCACGCCGCTGCAGGTTGCCGCCAGCGCAGCACCCGGCTGTGCGCGGGGCGCCTTCTACGCCTGCTGCGTCTCGCAGCTGGGCGAGGCGTTCGTCTGGCTCTGCGACGGCGCGGGAGGGGCGCAGGGGGCGCCCCGGCGGCTTCGCGTCGGAGCGCCCACGCCCAGCCACGGCAGCCTGCCGCTCGTGGACTGCGTGCTCGCAGCCGCTGTGCAGGCGGACGGAGCCTCGGGTGCGTGCGCGCAGCGCGCCGGGCTCTGCGCGCTCTTCTGCGCTTTCTGGGGCACTGTCCTCTTTTCGGTGGCCAGCCGCTACACGCCCCGGCGGCCCCCCGTAACGCAGTGCCACAGCCACTCGGCGCCAGCCCGCGCAGCCAGCGCCGATGCGGCGCCCGCCCGGCGCAGCGGCCTGCGCGGCCGGCTCCACATGCACCGTTGGGTTGACTGAATCTCACAAACCCCCTCCCCCTTCCCCCCGCGCGCAGGCGAGGTGTCCGTGCTCATCGCGCGCGGCTCGCTGGCGCGCGCAGCCTTCGAGCGAGTGGCCCTGCCCGTGGGCGGTCCAGCCGTGCTCACGCTGCCCGCGCTGGCCGAGTCGCAGCCCGACGACGCCCGCGCAGCCTGCCAGCCCCATCGCGCAGGCTCGCAGGGCCCCGCCGCCGCCGTGCACGGGGCGGACAACGCGGCCGAGGCTGTGCTGCCCCGCCCCGCGGAGCAGCAGGCTGGCCCCGCCGGCAGCCGCAAGCGCTCCTCCGCCGCAGCCGCAGCCATGGACGCCCCCGCTGCGATTTCCCCCGCAGCGGGCGCAGCCGGCGGCGAGCAGTCGCTGGGCGACCGCCTGCGCGCGCTGGAGCTGGCTGGCGGGTCTCGGCTGCGCTGCGCCCCCGCCGGCGCCGACGACGACGCGCAGGGCGAGGCTGACCAGCACGGCGCCGCGCACGCCGCGCC